>JADMIO010817118.1_pt1 | contig 75295 bp, 70 predicted proteins | sample 8958161 | NCBI WGS metagenome assembly JADMIO01 (sample SAMN16585339, study PRJNA669376) | soil metagenome | isolation source: Crop rotation soil | place: USA: Cullars Rotation, Alabama | collected 2011 | reverse complement strand
CGCGACAACTTGTCCACGTGGAATTCTAAGCTTAGGATCCCAATGTGCTGGAAAGATAACGTGGTCTCGCGCAGCCGGAACATCCCCTGGTACGACGGTCCGAGCCTGCTGGAGCACCTCGAGACCGTGGAAATCGTCCGGAAATCCGAAGCCGGTTTCCGCATGCCTGTCCAGCGGGTATCCCGCGAGCACGACTCCTTCCGCGGATATGCGGGCACCGTCGCCTCGGGAGCAGTTCGCCCCGGCGATGCCGTCGTCGCGCTGCCCTCCGGCCTGCGCTCGCGCGTCAAAAGCATCGTCACGTTCGACGGCGAGCTCCCAGAAGCCGCCGCCCCGATGGCGATTACCCTCGAACTGGAGGACCATCTCGACATCAGCCGTGGCGACATGCTCTTTTCCGCCGCTTCGCGGCCGCCGAAAATGGCCGCCCGTTTCGAAGCGGACCTGATCTGGATGGACCCGCGTGCGCTCGATGCCCGAAAGCGATACCTGCTGAAGCATACCGCCCGGACGGTCGCCGCATTTGTGCAACTCCGCCATCGCGTCAACATCCAGACCCTGGAGCCCGAGCAGGCAACCGATTTCCCGATGAACTCGATCGGCGTCGTGGAAATCGTTACCGCCCAGCCCCTGATCTTCGATTCCTACACTTCCAACCACATCACCGGAAGTTTCGTCCTGATCGATCCCGAGACGAACATCACCAGCGCGGCCGGGATGATTCGCGGGGCCTCGGCCGACCAGCAGGCCGGTCCGGTCAAGCCGTCCGAACGCATCGCCCGGTGGGGCCATCGCGGCGCGATTCTCGAAGTCTCCACGAAAACAGTTGCCTTGACGCTCGAGCGGTTGCTCTTCGACCGCGGCGCCGCCGTGGCGGTCGTCGATTCCGCGGAAGCGGCAGCCGTGCTGGAAGCGGCCGGAATGCTGGCGATCTTGCCGGGGTCGGCGGTCGGCGAAACGGATATCAGCGCGATTGTGCAGCGGCTGGAACGCGAAGGGATCCTGACCGGGCACGACGTCCATTCCCAGGGAGAAGGAATTTAGGCATGATCGAAACTCAGCCTGCGATCGACGATTTGTTGCAAGCCGCGGAAGGCGCGGAGTGCGTCACCTCCAGCTTTCAGGCCGAGTGCGTGGCGCTCGTCCACATGCTGATTGCCCGCAAACCGCGAATTCCGGTCCTTTTCCTCGATACCGGCTACCATTTCGCCGAAACGTACACGTACCGCGATGAAATCGCCGCGGCCTGGAACCTGAACCTGCAGATTCTCGAGCCGCGCCTCACGGTCGAACAACAGGAGTCGCAATTCGGCATTCTCTACCAGGACGCGCCCGATCGCTGCTGCGGGATGCGGAAAGTAGAGCCGCTGTTTCAAGCGCTCGAGGCGTACGATTCCTGGTTCACCGGCCTGCGCCGCGAGCAGTCGAAATCGCGCACCGAATTGAAGCCGGTGGACGATTTCGTATTGCCGGGCGGAAAGAAGCTGCGCAAGATCAGTCCCCTGGCTTCCTGGTCGACGCGCGACGTCTGGGATTATCTCCGGTCCCATGGGATTCCTCTGCTGCCGCTTTACCAGCAGGGATACACGAGCGTCGGCTGCCAGCCGTGCACGTCGCTGCCGGCCGATCCGGATGATCCGCGCTCCGGCCGCTGGGGTGGGAAGAAACTGGAGTGCGGCATTCACTTGCAGAAGTGACGGCACCATGGAAATTCTCCTCGGGTTTCTGATTGCGGTCATGATCGGGTTGACGGGCGTCGGTGGCGGTGTAATCACCGCCCCGGTTCTGACTTTGTTCCTGGGTGTGCCCGCGCCGCAAGCAGTAGGGACGGCGCTGATATTCACCGCGATCGTCAAACTTGCCGCGGCACCGGTGTACATTTTCCGAAAACAGGTGGACTTCCGCATCCTGCTGCTGCTCCTGGCCGGCGGACTCCCGGGAGTAGCCGCGGGGTCGTACTTTCTGACCCATATGAATACGCCTTCGCGGCAGGGGCCTCTGTATCTGGTGCTCGGCGCGATCATTATCCTCATGGCGGCCGCCAACCTTTACCGCCTCATGCGGCGGAACCAGCCGAAGTCGCCGCGCCGCAATACCCGCTGGCTGCCCTGGATCGCCCTTCCCATCGGCGCCGAAGTCGGCTTCTCTTCCGCCGGGGCGGGCGCCATGGGCTCCCTCCTGCTGATGCGCTTCACCTCGATCCCCACCGGCCAGGTGGTCGGGACGGACGTTCTTTTCGGCCTCGGCCTGTCCCTGGCGGGCGGCGGGATCAGTCTCGGCAGTGGGAATTACGACGCCGCCCTGGCGATGAAACTCGCCACCGGCGGACTGATCGGCGCTATAGTCGGCGCTAACCTGCTGACTCTCATACCTTCCCGGCCTCTGCGGTTTGCCCTCTCCCTCTGGCTGATCGCCCTGGGCGGACAGCTCTGCTGGCGCGCCTGGTAACGAACCGCACCCTACTACATACTTTCCCAGGCCCTTGGGCCCGCCGATTGCATCTTCACGCCCGGAGGTCGATTCGGAATGAAACAGAGAGTGCTGCGTATCCTGGTCTTGTCCATGGCGCCTTTGGTAATGTCCGCAAGTTTCGCGGCACAAACCCAACCCCCGGCGAAAGATAACACCAGGCAGAATCAGCGCGATCGCGCGCCCGGCCAACCCACGGCCGATCAGGCGAAGAACAACCTCAACGATCGCGAGGTCATGCAGAAAATCCGTAAATCGGTGATGGACGACAAGTCGCTTTCGACATACGCGCACAACGTCAAGATCATCTCGGAAAACGGGATGGTTACGTTGAAAGGCCCGGTTCGTTCAGACCAGGAGAAGCGCGAGGTCGAGCAGAAGGCCGCCGAGGTGGCCGGCGCCGCCAAGGTGAAAAGCGAAATCACCGTACAACCACCGAAGCAGAAGTAAACCAATCGAAATAGAGGAACAAGGAGGGAAATCATGGCTGGAAAGAATACGGCAGTATTTGGCATTTACCGGACTCGGATGGATGCCGAGCGCGGGGTAGACTCTCTGATCCAGAGCGGCTTCCGCAATGAAGACATTTCGGCGTTGCTGCAGGACAACCAGGGCACCAAAGATTTTGCCCATGAGAAAGACACCAAAGCGCCCGAGGGCGTGACGGCCGGAGCGACCACCGGCGCGGTGATTGGCGGAACCCTGGGATTGCTCGCCGGCATCGGCGCGCTCGCGATTCCGGGTCTTGGTCCATTTATCGCCGCCGGCCCCATTATGGGTGCCCTGGCGGGTGTCGGAACCGGCGGCGTGGTGGGCGGAATCGTCGGCGCGCTGATCGGCTTGGGCATTCCGGAATACGAAGCCAAGCGCTACGAAGGAATGATCAAAGAAGGCGGCATCCTGGTGTCCGTCCATTGCGATAATTCCGACTGGGTAAGCCGCGCTAAGGACATCATGGAGCGCACCGGCGCCCACGACGTATCTTCGGCGGGCGAAGCCAGCGCGGACTACGAAAAATCGGACAAACCGCGCGTCCGCACCGGCGGCGGCGGGACTACCTACTAACGATCCTCAACCAGCCGGCGCTGGAGAAACTCTCCCGCGCCGGCTATTTCTGCCCTTCCTGCCGCAAGAATCGCACGCCTCTGCAGCATTTGCCTGATACCCGCGCGAACCCGCGCTCATGCCCCGCCCCGTAACTGGCCCCTGCAAGCCCGCCGGAGATGGCGAGCAGCGCCCGCCCTGCGTTATAATCCTAAGACATTCCAGTATTTAAGGGTTACGCCCTGGAACCAGTCCGCGTTTATGCAAGACCAGTCTGCAACCACGAAACGCATATCCCACACCTCGCTGCCAGGCCCCATCGTGTGGAAATCCGAGCTCATGTTCCGGGGGGTCCGGTATACCCCTGAGCTCAGTGAGGCCGTGGCCGAGGGCGCCGCTCCCGGATATTGGCCTTATCGAAAGATAAACGCCGACGGCGGGGGCCAGTTTCTCCCGGTTCCTTACCTCTTCAAACTCGGACCCGCGGTGGCTCGCGTGCGTGTTCACGATGCCGGCGCCTTCGAGGTTCGCCGTAAGGGCGAGGGATTCGCGCTCTGGAATGGCGATACCGAGGTCTGCGGCGTCGAATTCGTTCGCGCTCATTCCTGGCAGTCCTTCCGCACCAGCGATGGCAGCAAGTACCTCGATGCCGGGGTCGAACAGCTCGGCGACATGCTGGTGGTCAACCTCACTCCCGGCTGCGAATACTTCATGACGAAGTCGGGCTGCACGTTCTGTGGATACGGCCGCTTCAGCCCCAGGACCCAGGCCCTCGGACAGATTCCCGGTGTGATTCAGCCGGCATCCAAGGCCCTCGATCGCTTCAAGGAAGTGATGGAATTCGCGGCGCAAACCGGCGAAGCCCGCCACGTCTACATCGTCGGCGGCTCGACGCAATCGATGGAAGACGAGGTGGAACGCTTCCTTCCGGTGATCGAGATCGCCCGTAAGTGCGTCGGCGATAAGCTTCGCGTCACTGCCGGATCGGGCGCGGTCGACAAGGCGGGCTCGCAGCGCTTCCGCGATGCCGGCGCCGACAGTTGCTGCTATAACCTGGAAACCTGGGATGCCGCCACGTTCGAAGCGGTTTGCCCCGGAAAGGCGAAGTTCGTAGGCCGGGACCGCTGGATTCAGGGTTTGGTGGATGCGGTGGATGTGTTCGGCTGGGGCAACGTCGCTTCGGCATTCGTGGCCGGGCTGGAAATGCGTCCGCCGGCGCCCGGGATGAATGAAGAGCAGATGCTGGCGAGCATTCGCGAAGGCGCCGAATTTCTGCTCGACCGCGGCATCATGCCGCTGTATTCGCCGCTTTGGCCGGTGGAAGGCACGGTTTACGGTCCGAAGGACGGAATTTCGCCCGACGTATACCTCCAGATGGAAGCCCAGATCTTCGAACTCCGCGCCCAACGCAAGTTTCCGGTGCCGGGTTGGCTGATTTGTCCGGGCTGCTCCTACATGCTGTTGGAAGTGGATTTCGATGTGGCGTTCGGGCTGGCTCCCGGGCCGGGATTGAGCCATGAAGTCCACCGCAACTAGCGAGGTCCGGGTAAAGCCGTTTTCCTCTGTGCGGGCTCACCTCGAGCTCATGCGGCCGCCGAATATGGTGACCGCGATCGCCGACGTACTCGCCGGCTTTGCCGTCGGGGGACTTGTCGCCATCGAAAAACTGCCCTGGCTGGTCGTCTCCGGACTGCTCCTCTATGGCGGCGGCGTGACCATGAATGACTTCTTTGATCGCCGTCTGGACGCGGTAGAACGGCCGGAACGTCCTATCCCCAGCGGCCGGGCCAGCGCGGCGAGTGCCGGCCTGCTGGGAACTTCGCTCTTGCTGTTGGGAATCGCGGCGGCCTTCGGCGCCTCCTCCTGGTCTGCCGGGGTAGCCGCCGCGATTGCTCTCGCTGCCGTGCTTTACGATTCGATCGGTAAGCACATTCCGGTGATCGGGCCGCTACTCATGGGAAGCTGCCGCGGGCTGGACGTGCTGCTCGGCGTTTCCGCGAACCCTGACGTACTTCTGGAACGCTGGTACGTGGCCGCGATTTCGGTCGCTTATATCGCCGGTGTGACCCTGATTGCCGCGGGCGAAGTCCATGGCGGCAAGCGGGTTTGGTCGGCGATTTCTTCGCTGCTGCTGGCCGTAGCGGCTGCCGGGCCCCTGTTTCTTGCCCGCTCTTCCACAGCGCTGCTGGCCTCCACGGCCGCGATGGTGGCGATTCTTGCCTGGCGCGTCGCACCGGCATTTTATCGGGCCTGGGTGAAACCGGAAGCCTCGCGGATCCGCGGCGCGGTCAAAGCCGGGATAATCTCGCTGGTCTTCCTCGATGCCGCGGTTGCCGCGGCCTACGCGGGCTTGTGGTACGCTCTCGTTTTGGTAGCGCTGGTATTGGTAGTGTCCCGGCTGGCGCGCACTTTCGCGGTGACTTAACCATGGAGCCTATCCGCCAGCGAATTTCGGTCCCGTTCGGCTACGAAGTCCACTTCACCACGGGCTTGTTCGAGCCGGAGAATCCTCTGCTGGCTTCCGTGATTGGGCAGGCCTATAAAATGCTGGCGGTGATCGATAGCGGCGTTTCCGATTCCGATTCCGCGCTCGCGGCCCGTATCGCCGACTACTCGGCCGTGCAAGGCCTCAAGCTGGCCTGCCCGGCGATCGTCGTCCCCGGCGGCGAGGCCGTAAAGAATTCGCGAACCTACGTCGACCAGCTTCACTGCGCCATCCACGAGTACGGAATCTGCCGCCATTCTTACGTAGTTGCGATCGGCGGCGGCGCGCTGCTCGACATGGCCGGCTACGCCGCGGCCACCGCCCATCGCGGCGTTCGCCTGGTCCGCGTCCCTACCACCGTGCTCGCGCAGAACGATTCCGGTGTGGGTGTGAAGAACGGCATCAACGCCTTCGGCCGGAAGAATTTCCTCGGCGTCTTCTCTCCGCCTTTCGCGGTGATCAACGATTTTCAGTTCCTCGAAACGCTGGGCGATCGCGACTGGCGCGCCGGCATGGCGGAAGCCGTGAAGGTTGCGCTCATCAAGGACGCCGCCTTCTTCGAGTTTCTGGAGCAGGAGGCCTCCGCGCTCGCCGCGCGTGAGATGCGGCCGATGCGGGTGCTGATTGAGTGCTGCGCCGAAATGCACGTGCGGCACATCCAGAACAGTGGCGATCCGTTCGAAAGCGGCTCTTCCCGGCCGCTCGATTTCGGCCACTGGGCGGCTCACAAACTGGAGCAACTGACGAATTACGAAATGCGGCACGGCGAGGCGGTAGCCGTCGGGATCGCCCTCGACGCGACCTATTCGCACCTCGCCGGCCTGCTGCCGGAGAGCGACTGGCGGCGTACTCTGTCGCTGTTTACGGCGCTGGGTTTCGACCTCAGGATGCCCGACGCCTGCGCGCCCGTGAACCGCGAGAATCCCCGGCAGCTCCTGGCTGGATTGGCGGAGTTTCGCGAGCACCTGGGCGGCCCGCTCACCATCATGCTTCTGAAGCGGGTAGGCCAGGCGGTCGAAGTCAACGAAATCTCGGAGGAATTGGTTCTGGATAGCGTCCAGCTTCTCAGTGAAGTGGCGCGAGATCCCGGATTCACCCCGGTTGTAGCGAGGAAAAGATGAGTATTCAGTGTCCGATGAACACCCGGCAGCTTGTGGATGAGTATTTCATCGAAAATCGTACGCGGCTGCTGGATTTGGCGGCGTTTCTGGACCGGCTCGACCGCTCGAATGAGGGTCAGGCGCCGGACGACTTCCGGATCCGCGCGTTCCGGCAGGGACTGCGAGAGTTGATCAGCGACGAACCCGGCCGCATCGAGCGCGTGCAGATGCTGCTCAGCGATCCGACCACCGAACCGCGCGAGGCGCTCGATCGCAAGGGCGCGTATGGCGCGTATAAGCCCGTCGAGGAGGTTCGCTAATGCAATACATCGAAACTCACGGCCACATGATTTCGCGCACCACCGACGATTACCAGCACATGGCGATCGCCGGCTGCATGGCGATTACCGAACCGGCCTTCTGGGCGGGCTGGGATCGCAAGTCCGCCGACAGCTTCGACGATTACTTCACCCAGCTCACCGAATTCGAATCGGCGCGCGCCGCGCAGTATGGTATCCGCCATTACTGCTGGCTGTGCCTCAATCCCAAGGAAGGCGAGGATCGCGTCCTGGCCCGCGAAGTGGTCCGCCGGATTCCCAAGTACCTCGACCGTCCCACCGTGCTCGGCATCGGCGAAATCGGCATGAACCGCGTCACCCGGCGCGAAGTCGAGACCTTCATGGACCACGTCGATCTGGCGCTCGAATACAAGCAGCAGATCCTGATCCATACGCCCCACCTGGAAGATAAGTACAAGGGCACGAAGGTCACCATCGACTCTCTTTTGAAGTTCCCGAAGATGCAGCCTTCCCGCGTTCTCATCGATCACGCCGAAGAGCACACCGTGGGGATGATTCTCAGCGAAGGCTTCTACACCGGGCTGACGCTCTATCCGAACACCAAAGTATCGCTGGCGCGGGCGGTAGATATTGTCGAGCGTTACGGGCCCGATCGTCTGTGCGTCAACTCCGCCTGCGATTGGGGTCCGAGCGTTCCGCTCGCCGTGCCGCAATTCGCGATGGAAATGCGCCGCCGCGGCCATTCGCCGCAGACCATCCGCCGGATCGTATTCGAGAACCCGATCTCGTTCCTGCGGCAGTCGCCGCACTTCCAGGTTCCGGAGTATCAGGAGCAGGCCGCCCTCGTCGGGTGACCGGCTATGCACTTCGACGGCGGTGCGCGTCAGCTCACTTATTGCACCAATATTCATCCAGCCAACGGTTGGGCGGAAGTCAGGGCGAACCTGGAGGCCTATGCGCCCGCGCTGAAGGCACGCTACTCGCCGGACGCGCCCTTCGGGCTTGGATTGCGTCTCTCCGCGGCCGAGGCCCGCGAAGTACTCACCGGCGGCACGCTGGGCGAATTCCGCGACTTCCTGGACTCGCAGGGGCTCTATGTAGCGCTGATCAACGGGTATCCCTACGGTCACTTCTCCGGGGAACCGGTGAAGGCCGAAGTGTTCGCGCCCGACTGGCGGAGTGAAGAGCGCGTCCGTTATACGCTCGATCTGGTGGAGATCCTCGCCGCGTTGCTTCCCGAAGGTACTGACGGCGGCGTGTCCACCGTGCCGTTATCGTATAAGCCTTGGATTGCCGGCGAGTGGCAGCCGATTGTCGCGAACCTCGGGCGTGTCTGCGATCGTCTGGCGCGGCTACGGCAGGAGACCGGGCGAATGATCCACATCGATATCGAGCCGGAGCCGGACGGGCTGATCGAGACGACCGCGGAGACGCTGGCGTTCTTTACAGACCGGCTTCCGCAATCGGTGGACGCGCGCGAGCATCTGCGCGTCTGTTACGACACCTGCCACTTTGCGGTGGAGTACGAAGATCCGGCGGAGACCTTCGCTGCGTTCGAACGCGCGGGCGTGCGGATCGGGCGCGTGCAGATCAGTTCGGCGCTGGCCGTGCCGCTCGAGCAGGGCGTACCCGCCCCGGATGCGCTGGCCCGCCTGCGCGAACTTACCGACGCCATCTACCTCCACCAGGTGGTGGAACGCCGCCGCGACGGTACGGTTCGCCGCTACCCTGACCTTCCCGAAGCGCTCGCCCGACCCGCGGACCCGGATGCCTGCGAGTGGCGGATTCATTTCCATGTACCATTGTTCTCGGAGGACTTTGGGGGGCTCGGGTCCACGCGTGAATCCATCCGCCGGACCTTGCGCGCCAACCCCGCCACCACTCATCTCGAAATCGAAACTTACACCTGGAGCGTGCTGCCCGAGGGCCTGCGCTTGAGCCTGGGCGAATCGATTGCCCGCGAGTACGCCTGGGTACTGGAAGAACTGTGCACAAAACCGTCGTCCTGAACATCGTGGGGCTCACCCCATCGTTAATCGGACCGGGCACGCCGGCGCTCGCCGACTTCCTGCGCCGCGGGAAGCTGGCGGCCATCGAGCCCGTCATTCCGGCGGTTACCTGCACCGCGCAGGCCACCTACTACACCGGCGTCTACCCCGACCAGCACGGCATCGTCGCCAACGGCTGGTATTTCCGCGACGAATGCGACGTGCGTTTCTGGCGGCAATCCAACAAGCTCGTCGAAGCGCCGAAAGTCTGGGAGATGGCGCGCGCGCTCGATCCGTCGTTCACGTGCGCCAATCTGTTCGGCTGGTACAACATGTATTCCAGCGCCGACTATTCGGTGACGCCGCGACCCATGTATCCGGCCGACGGCCGCAAGCTTCCCGACATCTACACGGAGCCTGCGAACCTGCGGGGCGAACTGCAGGAGCGGCTGGGGCAATTCCCGCTCTTTCACTTCTGGGGCCCGACGGCGGACATCGTTTCCACCGAATGGATCGCCAAATCGGCGATCGCGGTGGACGAAAAGTTCAACCCCACGCTGACCCTGGTCTATCTGCCGCACCTCGATTACAACCTGCAGCGCCTCGGCCCCGGCGATCCCCGCATCGCCAAAGACATGGCCGAAATCGACGGAGTTTTCGCCAAATTGCGCGCTCACTTCGAGGGCCGCGGGGCGCGCGTGATGGTGGTTTCGGAATACGGCATCGAACCGGTTTCGACGCCCGTGCACATCAACCGGATGCTGCGCGAGAAGGGCCTGCTGCGCGTGCGCGAGGAACTCGGGCTGGAGCTACTGGATGCCGGCGCCAGCACCGCGTTCGCGGTCGCCGACCATCAACTCGCCCACATCTATGTGAAGGACCCCGCGCAAATCGCCAGAGTCCGCACGCTCGTGGAAGCCATGCCTGGAGTGGAAACGGTCCTCGACGAGAGCGGCAAGAGGGCCCAGCGCCTGAATCATTCCCGCTCCGGGGAATTGGTGGCGATCGCCAGCCGTGGCGCGTGGTTCACCTACTACTACTGGCTCGACGACCGCCGCGCACCCGACTTCGCCCGGTGCGTCGACATTCACCGTAAGCCCGGCTACGACCCCGTCGAGCTCTTCCTGGATCCGCAGATCAAACTGCCGAAGGTGAAGATCGGGCTGAAGCTGGCGAGGAAGATCCTGGGCTTCCGGTACCTGATGGACGTGATTCCCTTGGACGCGACCCTTGTGAAAGGCTCCCACGGGCGGCCCTCCGCCAGCCGCCAGGAGGGACCGCTGTGCATCACCTCCCAGCCCGGCGCACTGGCCGCGGACACGATGCCCGCGGGCGCGGTTTGCCAGCTCATCCTGGACCATTTAACGAAGGACTTATGAGACCGGACCCGAACTTCATTATCGAACTGAGCAGTGCCTTCTATGGATCGTCGATTCTATTCGCCGCCTCCGACCTTGGCGTCTTCAAAGCGCTGGCGGAGGGCCCAAAGACCGCGGCGGAGGTGGCGCAGGATCTCAAGCTGAACGAGCGCGCCACCGGAATGCTGCTGGATGGGTGCGCCACCCTCGGCCTGATCGAGAAGAACGCTGAGGAGCGCTACGCCAACACGCCTTCGGCGGCCGTGTTCCTGGTGCCGGGAAGCCCGGGCGATCTCTCCGGCGCCATCCGCTACAATCGCGACGTTTACCCGGCGTGGGGCAAGCTCGCCGAATTCGTCCGCTCCGGCCAGCCGGTGGAACGGCCCGAACTCCATCTGGGGCAGGACGCCGACCGGACCCGCACGTTTGTGCTCTCGATGCACGGCCGCGCTTTGGGAATCGGGCGCTCCATCGTCCCGATGCTTGAACTGAAAGGCCGGAAGCGCCTGCTCGATGTCGGCGGCGGTCCGGGTACGTGGTCCGTGCTGATCGCGCAGGCGAATCCGGAGATCCAATGCACGGTGCTCGATCTGCCGCCGGTGGTGGCGATCGCCGGGGAGTTGATCGCGCAGCAGGGAATGGCCGAGCGGGTGAAGACGCTACCCGGCAGCTACCACGAGACGCCGTTCCCCCAGGGAGTCGACGTGGTCAACTTCTTCGGGATGATGCACCAGGAGTCGCCTGAGGACATTCGCAAGCTGCTTCGCAAGGCCTACGATGCGCTCGAGCCCGGCGGCCTGGTGCAGGTGCTCGACATGATGACGGACGGCACCCGCACGGAGCCAAAATTCTCGACGCTGTTTGGTGTCAATATGGCGCTCACCACGAAGAATGGGTGGGTGTTCTCCGATGCCGATCTCAAGGGCTGGATGGAAGAGGCGGGCTTCCGGAATTTCTCCTGCCGTCCGGTGCCGCCCCCGATGCCGCACTGGCTGGCCACGGCGAGCAAACCGTGAGCATCGCCGCCGGATTTCTCCCTGACTTCGAGCGCGAAATGGCCGGGGTGCGCAAGAGCTTGGAACGTATTCCGGATGACAAGCTGGCATGGAAGCCGCATCCGCGATCGGCCAGCCTGGGCCGCATTGCGACGCATCTCGCCGAGTTGGCGGGCTTCGTTTCCATCGTGCTCGAATCGGAATCGCTGGATGTGATGCCGGGCGGTGCGGCAATGCCGGTACGCGAGTTCCACTCGCGCGAGGAGATCCTGGCGCTTTTCGACCAGGCGGTGGCGTCGGCAAGGGCCGACATCGCGCGCGCGAGCGATTCGGTTTGGACGGCGGAGTGGACGCTGCTGGCGAATGGCCGCACGATCTTCACGCAGCCGCGCCTGGCGGTGATCCAGAATTCGGTGATCCACCACTCGATCCACCACCGGGCTCAGCTCGGCGTGTATTTGCGTCTCAACGACGTCGCGGTCCCGGCGTTGTATGGGCCGTCAGCGGATGAACGTTAACTCACTCGCCGCGCCCGCCAGCAACCACCCGAACAACGCGAGCGCGATCCAGGCATTCGGGCGCTGCCGGGTATCCCAGCGGAAGGCCAGAAGTCCGGCGGCCGCGCCCATCACGCCGATCAGCACCAACACGAGCGCATCGAAACCTACTTCTCCATTTCCGGTCACGCAGGCCTGCATCGCCTGCACGGCATAAGTGCCCGGCATGAACGCCGAAAGATGCTGCGCCCACCCGGGCAGACTCGACAGCGGCACCGCCACGCCCCCGACGATCAGCATCGGCAGAAACACGCACTGGCCGAGCGCCTGCACCGCGGGGACATTGCCGGCGAGCATCGCCAGATCCAGCCCCACGCCCATGAAGGCGATCGCCGAAATCGTGAACGTCAGCCAGAGCGCCAGCGGATGGGCCGGCATCGGCATCCCGGCCAGGCTGGCGAGCACTAGCTGAAGGAATCCCGCAGTCATCAGTAACAGGTAGCGGGTCACCATCGTGCCGGCGAGAATACTCACGGGCGCCACCGGCAGAACTTTGTAGCGCCGCCAGATCCCACGCTCGCGCTCGTTCACGATCCCACTCGCGAAGCCGAAGCAGGCGCTGCCGAGAATCGTCACCGTCAACAACTGGCCGATGTGCAGGGCGAGCGGAAAGCGCTCCTGCCGGTATACCGTCCAAAACGCGACCAGGAAAATGGTCGGGAACAGGTATTGATACAGCATCGCCATCCGGCTGCGGAAGTTCAGCCGGAGGTGCAGAGCGATCTGTTGGAGGACTCCTGCCATGGGCTTCACAAGAAACTCGCGACCACTTCCTCTAACGTAGCTCGCTGCGCATGCATCTCGACGATCTCCAGCCCCCGCGACGCCAGCAGCGGCAGGATATGGGCGATTGCCTCATTGACATTCGAGGTCACAAAGCGAACCTGCGGCCCGCTGCACTCCAGGCCCGTGATGCCCGGCAGCTCCGGCAGAGCACCGACGTCCGCTTGCAGCCGGATGGAAACCGCGGCCGTATTGCGCGAGCGCGCGATCAGGTCCGCCGGCGAACCCTCCGCCACTACCCGTCCCAAGTTGATGATGGCGATGCGGTCGCACAGCCGCTGCGCCTCATCCATGTCGTGCGTCGCCATGAGGACCGCGCCGCCGGCCTCTTTCACCTCGACGATGGAAGCGTGCAGATTGCGGCGCGCTTCGGGATCGAGCCCGGCCGACGGTTCGTCGAGGATGAGCAGTTCGGGCTGGTTCACCAGCGCGAGCGCCAGCGCCAGCCGCTGCCGCTGCCCGGTGGAGAGCGTGTCGAACGTCCGGTCCGCGATCGCCTTCAGATCGAAGCGCTCGATCAATTCGACCGAACTCAAGTGCCGGGGGTAGAAGGCGCCGAAGCTCTCCAGCGCCTCGCGAGGCGTAATCTTGTCCTGGAGGGCTGTTGCCGAGAGCGCCAGGCCCATACGCCGCTTGGCCTCCCGCGGATGCCGCCGTGCGTCCACACCGCACACTTCGATCCCGCCGGCATCCGGCTCACAGAGTCCGGCAATCGACTCCACCGCGGTCGTTTTTCCCGCGCCGTTGGGCCCCAGCAGGCCGAGAATCTCTCCGCCATCGACGTGGAAGCTGACGCCATCGAGCGCCCGGACAGCGCCATAGTGCTTGCGGAGATTGCGAACGCTCAGTTTTGCGGGCATGGTCGCCGGAAGGTACCATTCTAGCGGCGATCGGAGCCGGCCAAATCCGGCTCATTCGATTTCAGCCGCTCACCCCGGCACGGTCGCGCAGAAGCTTGCCGAGAACGGCATGCCGGCGGCGGCTTACGGGCACCCGCGTGCCATCGCGCAGCAGCACCTCCGGTCCTTTCATCTGGCGCACACGGTCGATCGCCACAATCGCGCCCCGATGGACACGCACGAAACGGCGGGGGTCGAGCCGCGCTTCGAGCGACGTCAGCGATTCGCGCAACAGGTGGCTCTTTCCGCGGACGTGGACCCGGGCGTAGTAATCGTCGGCGCCGATCCAGTCGATTTCCTCGACCGGCACGACGATATCGCCGCCCGTTCCGGGAACCACCAGGCGTTCCAGACAACCGCGTCCCGCCCGGTGCGCCTGCTCTTCCTCCAGAAGTGCCTTCAACCGGTCGGCCAGGTCGGCGGCCCGCGTTAAGCGGATCCGCTCGCGCACCTGCCGCAATGCAGCTTCGAACCGCTCGACGTTGAGCGGTTTCACCAGATAATCGAGCGCATGCGCTTCGAAGGCGCGGACCGCGAACTGGTCATGGGCGGTGACGAAGACCACCGCCGGCATTCGATCGGCCCCCTGAGACCGGAGGACTTCGAACCCGTCCATCTCCGGCATTTGAATATCGAGGAAAAGCAGGTCGGGCGCGATCTCGCGCAGAGCCTTCAGGGTCTCCGGGCCGTTGCGGCTCTCCCCTACCACCACCATGTCGCGATGCGGCGCCAGCAGCTGCCGCACGCCGCGGCGCGCCAGCGGCTCGTCATCGGCCACGAGGACGCGGATCTTATCGGGAGGTTCCGGCATCCTCTTCCGTCTCATGGTAGGGCAGCCGGATTTCGGCGATGGCGCCGCCCCCGGCCGCGTTCGAGATTCGCAGCGAAGCACGTTCGCCATAGAGCGCGGCCAGCCGCGAACGCGTGTTGGCCAGACCGACGCCCGGCGCGCCGGCCGCTCGTTCCGGAAGGCCCGGCCCATCGTCGCGCACCGTGAGCACCAGGTCCGCCCCCTCGCGCCGCGCGTTTACTTCCAGCCGTCCGGCGACGGAGCTCCGCGCGATCCCGTGCCGCAGCGCGTTCTCGATCAGCGGCTGGAGGATGAACGGCGGCACCGCGGCCTTTCGATCCGCCGGCTCTACCTGGATGGCCGGCCGCAGCCGGTCGGAGAAGCGCACGTGCTCGATCTCGAGATAGCGGCCGATGAATTCCAGCTCGGAAGCAAGGGTGGTTTCCTGTTTCGGGTCGGATCGTAGCACCTGGCGCAGCACGTCGCTCAACAGCTCCAACATTCGGGACGCGTCGGCGGTCTTTTGGTCACGAACCAGGACAGTAATGGCATTCAGGGAATTAAACAGGAAGTGCGGGTTGAGCTGCATCCGCAGAGCTGCCAGCCTGGCTTCCGAGAGCTGGGCGGCCAGGCGGGCAGCCTGCATCTCGCGCTCGCGGGCTTCCGCCATGAAGAAGAGAGCGTGCTCGATCCCGACCAGGGCAAAATAGACGCCGGTGCCGAAAGGCAGCGTCGTGAAAATCCAGCTCAGGAAGCCGCGGAAGAAGCGGACCGCGGTGAAGCCGTTTGGAATCGGGAAAATTACGAGGCGGAGCAGCGACCCCATTCCCGCCCATGCGACGCACAGCAGGAGGGCGCCCACAATATGGACCGCCACCGCCCGGCCGGGCCGGTCGCGGCGCAGCGGAAAGCGACGGCTGGCGCGAAACACGATCGGGGTCAGGGCGGCATATAGCAGCCAGTCCACCGAATTAAACAGAACCGATCGCCACGGCGGCGGATGGCCGGACAGCCGGTTCTGCATGTAGGTGTCGAATCCGGACAGCACTGCCGGGATCAGCCAGATCGCCACGATCAGGTACAGCGCGGGCAGTGGATTGCGCCGCCGTTCGAGCGGTGGATTGGTAACTTCCGGCACCTCGCGAGCATAGGACAGGATGCCGGCATCGTCAAGCCATCGCCGCTACCTGCATCGCCCCTACCGCTGCCTGCATGTTTATTGGACGTTCGGCATGCTGCTGCTACGCTCGATCCCACAGAGGGGCAACACTATGTGCAAACGTCTCGCAATGGTTCTGATGGGAAGCCTGCTGGTGGCAAGCGCCGCCGATGACGGCCGCGACGCCGACCGGGAGGCCATCCGGGCCCATATCGACCGCATCTTCCAGGCCTTCATCCACAAGGACAGCAACGACCTGCGCGCCACCCACGCGACGAACTGGTTGGGCTATCTGGAAGGCTCGCGCAAGGCAATCCACGGGGTGGACGAGTACATGAAGGCGACAGGCTACTTCGACCCGCAGAACCAGTACGGTATGACCGGCTACAAAATGCGCGAGTTCGACATGATCTTCCAGGGTGATGCCGCATTTGTCGCATTCGTGGCCGATGTGGAATCGAAGACGCCCACGGGGCCGCGCACGCGCGCGCTGCGGATCACCGACTTCTACACCAAGCAGAACGGCGGCTGGATCCAGACCGGCTCCGACACGGAACTCCATCCCGAGTCGATGGCGGAGCAATATCAGCTGTATCGCAAGCTTTCCGATCCGGAAAAGAAAAGCCTGCTGGACGCCCGTGAGGCAGTCTGGCGCGCCTATTTTGCGGGCGACCGCCCCGCCCTGGAGAAACTACTGCCCGAAGAACTGCTCACCATTGAGCCATTCAACACGGAGTGGCACGATCGCAAGACCGTGCTGGAAGGATCGGCGAAGTTCGCCGCGAGCGGAGGGAAGCTGGTACGCCTGGAATTCCCGAAGACCGAAATCCAGGCCTACGGGTATACAGCGGTGGTGTACTCGGACTATGTGTATGAGGTCGAGCAGGGCGGGAAGAGAAACACGAACTCAGGCCGCGCGACGGAGCTGTTCGTCTACCATAAAGGCGCCTGGGTAAACCCGAGCTGGCACATGGACGGCGGGAAGTAGGGGTCGGGGAGGACGACGCGTGGCCCAAGTGTTCAAAAATGGGACTAGGTTCGTTTGCACTGGTGTCCAAATTAGCCAGCTCTGGGAAAACTGTTGTTGAAAACAGGGCACATCTAGGTTCGTTTGGTAAATCTCGGGTTCCAGGTTGCGCTTCCCTGCGGTGCTGCTGTCCCATTACGCGCCCTCGCCCCATAGCAGCATCTGCTCGCTTAGGGCCGGCGGAGCTTGATAGGGTTGATCGAGCCACTCCCATAGCGGGCGATAGACGAACAGCTGCTGTCTCAATAAAGCCACCAGGTTCGAGAGGCTCCACCCAAATTTGGAACGTAGCCGCAGGTATCGCATGATCAGCATGGCGATCAACGCTGTCCAGATTTGAATCTGCACTGCGTTCTCGCTGGTGCCGACGAAGGTTTTGATCTTCAGGAGCTGTTTCAGGCTTTTGAAGAACAACTCGATTTGCCATCGCTCCCGATAGAGTTCGCTCACCGTGACCGCATCCAATTCGTGGTGGTTGGTCACAAAAACCAGAGTCTCCTGCTTCTTTTCATCGAACACTTCGATCCGACGGAAATGCGCTTCCGGGCCACTGCGCTTCTGCCCCGGCGCCACGATCACCTGATCCTTGCGGACTACCGTATTGGGTGCTACGGCGTTGTCCCGCAGAACCAGGAAGTTCGCATTTTCCTTTAAGCGACTGACAAAGAATACGTGATTTCTCGTTAAGTGCAGCCACCAGCCGAAGCGATAATAGCCGCGATCGAAAACTACCGTCGTACCCGGCTCAAAGTTCATCTTCATCCCCATCGCTACATCGGATTTCTTGCCGTCCGTCAGAACCGCAAAGCGTGGCAGATAGCCGTCGTGATCGAGCAACAGATGGAGCTTCACGGCGCCCTTTCGGCGAGTATAGTGGGCCCAATCAAATACGCTGCTGCACATGCTGATCATCGTCGAATCCATGGAAAGCAACTTTCCGGGCAGTGAAAATTTCTTCTCTCCCCGCGCAAGCGCAGTCTCCACGCAGCGTGCGTAAAGCTGCTCGAATACCGCACGGAACAACGTCCATGGCCGGTGCTCATTGGCATAGCTCAACGTCGAGCGATTCGGTGCATCTGGCAGCCCCAGATGTTTCAGCTTTCCTTCCGAGGCGGCCAGCCCGTTACAGATCTCCCGCAACGAGTGCGCCCGGCCCAACTGGCAAAACAGCATCGCCACAAACTGGCCCCAGCAGGTGAAGCCGCGGGCGTGACGCTCGGCTTTGTGTTGCTTCACCATCTGCGCGAATTCCGTCCGCGGGAACAGCTGAAGAATCTGGCTGAAGATACTTGCTACTCTGATCATCGGCGAAGCTCTCCTTTCCGTTGCAGCGTTCTTTGTCAGGGAACGACACTACGGTAACAGGATCTTCGCCTCCTTTTTTGAAACCTAATTTGGACACCAGTGGTTCGTTTGGCCTTCTTGAATTTCGGGCGTCGCGTGGGGTTCTGAAGTTGGGAACAAAGAGTTTATCGACTCATTCGGCTGCGCGGGCAGATTTGCCGGCCGGGAAACCTCTGCTGGGCGGGGGGTGCGCACCGAGGATCCCAGGCTTGTGGAACTTCCTGGAAGACGATCCTGCTATGAGAATTGGGTTCGTGCGGTACCGACATCATGCGCACCCACGGATCTGTTTTTTCGATTGTCAAGGATCTGGCTTCACCGGCGGCCGGAAGGGCGAGTTGCGGGAAGCCGGGGAAGCATTATTTTAGGCATTGGTAAATCGAGTGGCGGGTCGCGAGATCCTAAGCACTTGAAAACGGGACGAATAAATATTGTTCCGAGGGTGTGAATGGGCTTCGCGGGCCCTGCGGACCGTCAACAAGGACGGATGAAAATGGGCGCCTGGGTGAAACCGAGCGGGCAGAGGGATTTCCACGGCAGGACAGAAAGACGCAGCCCGTGCTCGAGATTCCTCCGGCGCAGCACGAGGAGCGGTCAGCGGGAAACCGCCGCGCAGGCCTCGACCTGGTTGGCGATCCAGCCGTAGGTGGATTCCAGCCCCGCGCGCAGCGTGGCCGACGGCGCCCAGCCGAGCTTTTCGCGGATAAAGCGATTGTCGGAGTTCCGGCCGCGGACGCCCTGCGGTCCTGGAATGTGGCGGATGCGCAGGCGCTTGCCGGCGATTTCCATGATCATGGTGGCGAGCTGGTTGATGGAGACCATCTCGTCGGACCCGATATTCACCGGCCCGGCGAAACCGGAGTCGACCAGCCGGCGCACACCTTCGAGACACTCATCGATGTAGAGGAACGAGCGCGTCTGGATGCCGTCTCCCCAGATCTCGATCGTACCGCCGTTGGAAGCCTCGGCGACCTTGCGGCATAGCGCCGCCGGCGCCTTCTCACGTCCACCGTCCCAGGTCCCTTCGGGCCCGAAGATATTGTGGAAGCGGGCGACGTGCACCTGGATCCCGTAATTGCGCTGGTAGGAGGCATAGAGGCGTTCGCTGAAGAGCTTCTCCCAACCGTATTCGCTATCCGGCGCGGCGGGGTAGGCCGATTCTTCGGCGCAGTTCGGATCTTCGGGGTCGGTCTGATTGTAAGCGGGGTAGATGCAAGCGGAAGAGGAGTAGAAAAACCGGCGGATGCCTGCCTGCCGGCCGAATTCCAGCACGTTGAGGTTGATGGTGGCGGAGTTGTGCATGACGACCGCATCATGCTCGCCGGTGAAGATATAGCCGGCGCCGCCCATATCGGCGGCGAGCTGGTAGACCATGTCGACGCCGGTGACGACCCTACGGGTGACATCGGGGTCACGCAGGTCGCCGACGACGAACTCGTCGGCTTGGGAGGGGGAGAATTCGTGGCGTTTGAGGTCGACACCTCGAACCCAGAACCCTTCGCGCTTGAGGCGTTTGACGAGATGGCCGCCGATGAATCCACCGGCGCCGCAGACGAGAATACGTTTCATAGGATTGCTCTTTCGGTCAGCGCCCGGCCGGCACGCCGGGAGCAGGAAGTTTGGAGAGGGGAACGGTAGCGCTGGACCAGGCCCAGGAACCGTGAGCCACGGCGGTCACGGTACTGGCAGCCAGATTAAACCAGGGACGATCGGGCGAGTAAACCAGAGGAAGCCACGCCGCCACGGATTTCCAGGGCGGCTGGAGCGTTCGAATCGATTGGATGTCGCCGGCCGCGAGGGGAGCACGGTAGAGAATCACTGCTGCGAAACGGTCTCCGGTGGCATTGCGGGTGGAGTTCATGGGGTCGGCGCCGATTGCCGCGACCGTGACCGGGGCGGCTCCCGGGAGGATGGTCTGCATTTCCAGCCCGCCATCAAGGTAGAGCCGCAGGGTCCCGGTGATGCTTTGGTAGGTTAGTGCCACGTGGTGGAAGACCGGGAGTTCGCGGACCACGGCGGCCGCTAGGCTGGCGCCTTCGTTCCACAGTACCCATTGGGCACCGCTGCGTCGCAATTGAAGCCAGCCGGAATTGAGGTCGAGCAGTGTGCGCTCGGTGGAAGCGGAGGAAGGCTGCGTCCAGAAGGAGACGGTCCAGGAGATCATGGCGGTGTCAGGACGAATTTCGAGGTCGCCTTCGGTGAAGCCGTCGGAGTTCTGGATCCACGATCCGAAACCCTGCGGATTCACGGGAGGAGGGGCTTGCTGGAGGGCTTCAAAGAGGGTGAGCGGGATGGTGTCGAACAGGAGGCGGTGGCCGACGTCGGTGGGATGCGTGCCGTCGACGGTGAGGCCGGCGACCCAGTGTCCCTGGCCATCGTCCGTTACGTCAAGGAAGTCGAGGACGGGGACGCCGCGGGCCGCGAGAGTGGCATAAATCGTCCGGATGGAGGAATACATCGAGGGGGTAAAGCCGTTGTTCGGGAAGGGGGGCACCAGGATGGGAATCGCACCGACGCTTTCGACCTTGGCGATCAGGGAAAGGGTATTTTGGACAAAGGTCTGGACGGCATTGGCGGCGGGTTCATTGATGATGGAAGTACAAAGGATGACGAAGGCGGGGTTGTAGGGAGCGACGTCCCGATCGAAGCGGGCGAGGCTGTCGGAAGTATTGGTGCCGGAAATCGAGACATTCCGGACGGTGTAGCCTCGGGGAGCCATGGCCGCGGCCAGCAGACCGGCCCAGGATGCGGAATTCGAACTGGCGCCGGCTCCTTGGGCGGTGGAGGAGCCGAGGATGACGACGGTATTCCGGGGGACGGCGCCATATGCGATGGGCAAGACCCCAAGGAAGAGAGGGACGGCAAACCGGTTAATAAAGCGCATGAGCGGAATGGGTAGGATCTTCCTGTGCGGTGCGGACCGCCGTGGCAGCAGAACCTGGCCGCAATACGCGTAAAATCTCGCGAGCGGCAGCCTGATGGCCCGCGACGCCCAGGTGATAGGCATCGGCGTAGAATTCCGGCGGCGACAGGATCGGTCGCCGGACACCGGGATCCATCGACATGAGGTCAACGAAATCAAATGAGAGGCTTTCGACGATCGGGCGTATTGCCATTGCGAGACGCCGGTAGCGCATGGTGACGGAGTCGATGCAGGGGATCGGACTGAGAACCAGAACCCTCGAAACAGCCATCAGGCGCACGGTTCGCAGAAACTGTTCCATGCGCGTGAAATAGGTTGGCATATCGACGAAAGAGTGCAGCGCGGCGGCATCCAGGGCGCTCCGTGCGCCGTCCCGAAGGCGAAAATGCCAACTGCCGGAGTCTTGAGTCGGCATCGGGTAATAATCCTGAGGCTGCCAGTTGGGATTCCGGGTGCTGCCACCGGAGTGTCGCAGCCAGCGAGTGAGCTTGCGTGTACGGCTGCTGAAGTTCAACTCATAGTGGCCCATTTGAAGAATCAGGACATCAGGATTGTCCGTGCACTCGAAGAGCCGCTTGGCCGAGGAGAGCGACAGATAACTGATCCGCGAAATCTCGGAGGGGATGCCACACTGCGAAAGCAGCTTTCCGATCACCGTCGGATACGAGTTCTTTTTTCCGACGGGGTATCCTTCCACCTGGCAGCCGCCTGCGAAAAGCAGCCGCAGCGGTTCCCGAATGTTGGAATTACCCTGAAGCACGAGTCACCTCTCGTTAGGTGCGCTCGCATGGGCCAAGCGCGAGTTCGTGGCGAGCGGCGCCGCCCGTTCGAGCGTACGCAGCATCTTTGGCAACAGCGATTCCTGAGAAAAAGGAGCCGCGGCCGCGCTTAATTCGTCGACGGTTTGCAGGCGCAGGGCGGCGGCCCTTCGAATCGCATTGACGGCCGCTCCGGCGTCCCCATGAACGACGCTATACGCTGAACCGTTTCCGCTGACGGCACGGAGAATGTCACCGATGTGATTCCGGCTCGGTCCGAGATGGAGGATTGGAATTCCCAAGGCGAGAATGTTGTAGATCTTGCAGGGGTGGACAATGCCCACCATGGCGTCGCCCATCGCCACTACGTGCAGGTCCGCCGCGGAGAGAGAAGCGCCCAGGGCGGCTGCCGGCTGATACGGAAGGCACACAATATTGTGCAAGCGATTCGATTCGGCGAAATCGCGTACTGCGGGCATGGCGTTTCCGCCTCCGACGAAGCAGAAAACGATGTCGGCCTGATCCTGAAGCTGGACCGCCGCTTGCAACAATGTGTCGAGCGGGTGAACCGGACTGAGATTGCCCGAGTACATCACCACAAACTTGTTCGCCAGCCCGTGGGCCACCCGAAAAGCCTCGCGTGCAGGACCGTCATAACGAAGCAGATTATTGTGAGACCACGGCGGAATCACGGTGAGGCGGTCGCCGGAAACTCCTTTGGCTTGGATGCGATCGCTCATGAAGCGGTCGAGAACGATTATGCGGCTGCTGCTGGCAAGGGCAAAGCCCAATGCGCGATTGAGAATGCGCGCCGTGGCGGAGTTTTTCGGAACCCAGCCAGCGGCGATAGCTTCATCGGGATTGAGGTCCATCACCCACTGGACGAGGGCGCCGCCCTTGAGCCGTGTAACGGCGGCGGCCAGCACGCTGACCAGGGGTGGATGTGTCATCGCAAGCACGACATCGAAGGCCGGTAAGCGGATCAGTTCGTAAAGAAAGGCTGCCAGCAGGCTGGCGGAATCAAGGATCCGGCCCCATTTAGTGCGTTTACCGAGGCCGAGGGAGCGTATGCGCCGGACTTCGCAACCCCGCCACGTCTCGTGCGGCGGGAAGGACACGGCGGGGTCGTTATAAGCGCGCTGGGAAGCGACGACCGTCACCGAGTGGCCTTCGGAGGCGAGTGCCGAGGCGAGGTCGGCGGCATGCTGCGCGACGGAGACAACGTCGGGGTAGAAGGACTGATTGAGGATCAGGATGCGCACGGCAGTGGGAAAAGGAATTGGAGTGCGAACTCAACGCGCCACGAACGAGCCTTGCGGAACTTCCAGCTGGAGGATAGTGCAAATCACTTCACTCTCACGGGCCTGGAGATTCTCGCTAATGGGAGATAAACTGCGGCGCCGAAGCCTGGACGCGGAAACCCCCAACAGCCTCGCTATCGCGGTGACCGCCACCTTCGTTTGCGCCTTTGCCAAAAGGAAGAGGGTGGTAGGAATGCCTACCAGGCGGGGGCCGTGGCGCAAAATGACACGGCAGTGGTCGTTCGCCGTCGCTGCATACTTTCGCAACGAATATCCGGAGTCCAGACGGGAAAAATACAATGGCTCATGAATATATCCGAAAGTCGTAGTGGGGAAACACTCGCACCAGAGCTCGAGATCTTCGGCGCGCTTCGTCCGGGTCGGATAGGGATTCCGGCGGGCCCACCGGGTTCTGAAGGCCAGGGTGGGGTGGCACGCGAAGAACCGCTTCAGAACTTCCTGAACGCTATGGCGCTCCGTAACCGGCTGAGAGGCCGTGACGAGGCTACTTTCGTCTATAACGTAGTTCCCGCTGAAGATCGCGTCGACCGCCGGATGCTCCCGGAAATGGCGCACGATTTTGGCTACGCGGTCCGGGTGCATAAGGTCGTCGGCGTCGAGGCGCAAACAGATTTCACCTCTAGCGCGTGCGCTGATCTCATTCAAGCGCCGGCAAGGCCTTTGTTGACGCCATCGCTAAAAACTCGAACTCGAGGATCTTGAATCGACCTTGCAAGCTCCAGCGAATTGTCGGACGACCCGTCGTCGACCAGGTCTAATTCCCAGTCGCCGAACGACTGCGCAAAAACGGAGCGGATCGTGTCGAGCAGAAATGTCTGGTTGTTGTGGAATGGAAGTCCGATGGTAACGGCAGGCATATGGGTTCCGGTGAGGAGGAGTGTTCGGGAATTCAGGCCTGTACGGGGAAGCTAACGGTCTGGTACAACTGCTCGTATTTGCTTGCGATCTCAGGCCACTGGTGGCGTTGCCGCACTCGGGCCCTCCCCTCGGCGCCCAGCCTGGAGCGGTATGCCGGGTCCGCAAGCAGACATCTCGACGCTTCCGCCATTTCTTTGCAGGATCCCACCACAAGACCACCTACGTGATCGCGAACACAGCCGACATCGAAGGAAATCCACGGTGTTCCAGCAGCCATGCTCTCGAGGATGACCAGCGGCGAAGCCTCGCTTTCCGAAGTGAGGAGGAGAACGTCAGCCTCCTGTATGGCAGATACTGTTTCGGCCCTGGAGAGCCGATCCAAAGAGACAGAGCTCTGCTTCAGTGCGGAAGCCCTGCACTGATACCAGCAGCCGCCGCGAATACCGATTCTTCCCAATCCGAATCGCTCCGCCGGATGGCTTCGGCCGATGATGGTTCCGGCCGCATCGGGGACCGACGAGCGCAAGAGCTTCATCACTTCGAAGAAACGGTCATGCCGTTTTACGCCGCTGTGGTTGCCGACGGTAATCAGCCAGGGATTGGTTCCCTTGCGGATTCCGAGGGGCGCCTGACCCCATTGCGCCAAATCCACCCCGTTGGGGATCACGGCCGCGGCACTCAGGTCGAACTCGCGGTAGAAATCTTCGGAAGCCAGCCTCGAAGACAAGATGACGGTACGGTCGACATGCCGCAGTACGGTTCCCAGGTGTTGGCGGTACGCACGACGGTGTGCGTGACGCAGGGCGGCATCCGAATGGTTGACGACAATCTTCGCGCCGGAAATGCGATGAAGGTGCGGCAGAAGAAGTTCGATAGGCCATCCCACCACGCTGTGAATCGTAACGGCATCCCATTGGCGGGAGAGAACGAAATCCCGGTAGGCCTCCGTTTCGCCGCGAATCCCAATCGCGGAGTTGCCCGCGATTCCGAAGCGTCGAAGGTGAACTCCATCGGCGGACGGGCGGTGTGATTTGTCCAGCGTGGGTCCAGTGGCGACCCACACCTCATGTCCGCGTCGTGCGAGCTCCGTGGTTACCTGATAGGTGACTTCGGCAACTCCCGAGACATCCGGGTAGTAGTCGCGTGAAGTGTGCAGTAAGCGCATTCTCAAGAAGAAGTTATTTCCCGGGCGGGAAGGTCTTTTTTTTGAACCGAGAAGGAAACCAGGAGATAAGGAATCAGCGCGTACCATGCGAGTCCGCGAATCACCTCGCCCGTCTCGGCGCGTGCATAGATGAGCAGGGGAGCGAGTTGCAGGCCAGCAAAGGCTATCGGGGCAGGAGTGGACGCCAGGCGTGCCCAGCGACTGAGGCGGCCCACGGCGAATCCGATCAGGCCGATCATCGTGCCTGCTCCGAGCCAACCGAAGTTCAAATAAGACTCGGCGAGCAAGCTGTAGCCCAGACCGCCCGATACTCTGGCCCTCTCCGGTTCCACGGCATTTACCAGCCATTTCGACGGCGAATGTTCGGCTGCCGGATGCACCTGCCAAAAAAGGTTCGGGACCAGGGAGAACAGTGCATACCCGTACGAACTTCCCAGTTCATACGGGTGGCGTTCGGGAACAACCTGCATGGTGTACGCCGACGTGATCATGGAGTTACCCATCTCGTGAAGCGTATAGATGGCCGGGTTTTGGATACCCGCATAGGACTCCGCGAACTGGGAAAGCGACATGCGATCTTTTGCAGCCGAGCCTCGGGTGACGCCGATCGCCGGGAGGATCAGGATCGCAAAGACGGCGCCTGTCGCGAGCACCCGTGCGAGGGGCAACGGACGGACCGCTCGATGCCAGACCCATGAAAAAGCGGCCAAGACCGCGACCGCGTGGCCCCGCAATCCGATCAGAAGGTGGACCAGAACGAACGAGCCGACAATCGCGCATGCCGCGAGGCGAAGTGAGCGGCGGTTAGCGGAGCCGGCCAGGAGGAGGAATCCCGACGGCACTAAAAAGCCGGAAAGGATGGTGGAACTGGCGCCCATGCCCGTTGCCAGGTCCGCCTGGTAAAGGGCGAGGTAGCCGCCTTGCGCAACCAAGGCCAGCGCGTGTTTCCACAGAAGTACGCTGGGGACTGCCGCTACCAGGAACAGCCCGAGGGCGACTTTCCGCAGCCGTGGCTCAGACTCTCGCGCCGCGGCAATGGAATAGTGGATATCGGATCCGGCGACCGCCGCGATGGCGCCCAAGTGCAAAGCGGACAACCCGTAGAGGACGAACAGCAATGTGCGTATGACGAGGTGCTGGGAAAATTCGCCTCCCAGAAGACCGCCCATATTCAATCCCACGAGTTCCAGCGACGTCTGGCCGGCATTGAAGACGAAAACGGCGACGACAAATAGCCCGTAAGGCGAAAATAATTCCTGACCAAGCCATCGCCAGGACATCAGCATCCATGCGAGTTGTATCTGAAGCATCACGCATGCCGCCACCACGACCGTACCCTCCGGCAGAATCCCGTCGAGGAAGAGCAGGGCTCCGCCGAGAATGACGATTAGCGCAATGAGCTGCATCACGGTCACCTTTTCGGCTGGAGTCCACCCCCAATGTCGATGCGTCTGCAGTTTGTCGCTGATCGCCAGCACGAGAAGTCCTATTCGGCGGAAGCGGGAATTGTGTCCAGCGCCGGGATGCGCCGGCTCCCACCAATCCGCGGAGTGACGTATACGTAAGCGAAGAGAATCGATGCCGCGACCGAGTACGCCCCAAGGTATGCGGCAGCCAGGCCGACGGCGCCGTACCTGGGGACGAGCCAGATCGCGGCCACCAGAAGCAAAATACCAAGCAGCACGTCAATGAATGCCCTCTGCCAGACGCGTCCGCCGGTAAGCAGCAACTGGCCGAGGGTGACATTGAGCAGCGACGGAATCGTCGAGAGAGCTACCAGCGAGAGGACCAGCGAACCCTGCCGGAATGATTCTCCGGCGAGTCCCATCAGACGAGACGGAAAGAGTTCGACCAAGAGTACAGCCGGAAGAGTGATGGCGGAATTGATTGCCAGATTCGCCCAGAACACCCGGCGAAAGCCGGCGCGGCCCGGCTTCGCGGCTTCGTTTGCCAGGAGTGAGAGTATTCCCGCGGCTGTCGCGGAAGGGACGAAGGCAATAATCAGACGCCACTTGTCGGCAGCCGCAAACAGACCCATCATTTCGTATCCGTGCGGCTGATTCACCAGAAGCGCATTGGCAACCCAGGACGCCACGCAGAACGCCACGCCCCCAAGAAACGTGGGCGCGGCGAACTCCCAGATGACTCTGCGTTCTTCCCAGGCCCCCTTACAACCGAGCGGGATTCCGCTCAAAATGCATTGCCGGCGGAGCGCCATACGATTCAAGCCGCAACCCAATCCGGCGGCGACCACGTATCCCCAAACGGCGCCGGTGAGATTCCATTCCCTCGCTCCTAACACCACGCACGGAAGCACCAGGATGCCCTTAACCAGATTGAGCACCGCGTTTCGACGAAAGGCTTCGAGTCCGGTAAGCACGCCCGTCTGGACGCCATTCACCGTATTGAAAAGGAGGAGCAGGGATGCAATTCGCAATTCCCTCGTCAAAGCAGGTGCTCCAAGCAGTTTTGCCGCGATCGGGCCGGCGGTGAAATACGCCGCGATAGCGGTGACTCCGGCCGTGATTAGTGTCAGGACCGAGAGCAGCCTGATCGTTCGACCGGCTCTGAGGGGAGCAGTGAGACGAAAGCCCGCGACCGACTTGGTGGACGTCAACCCCATGCCCATCCCGGCGACGAGTCCAAGAACTCCGACCGTGCTCGTGACGATCCCCAGAGCTCCGCAACCGGCGACATTCAACTGCCGGGCAACGGCCAGAAATGCCACCTGGCCGAACCCCTGCGAGGCCAGCGCACCGGCAAGAGACCATCCGGCGCCGCTGGTAAGTCTCTGCCAGAGCGAACCGTTGACCCGGGTCATCCGGGCTCGGGCAATCGCCTTGCTCCAGATCGAGTCCGCTTTCCGCGGCGGAAACCGGTAGTTGTTCGCGCTAGCCATTCACGCTGAGAGAACGCACGCGGAGATACACTGCGCAAGCACTGATCACGGCGCCGGAGAAGCAGCCGAAAAGAGTCAGCAACGAACGATGAGGTCCGCTTTTGCGATCGGGCGGGATCGCGCTGTCGACCACTTGAAGAGAAGGAGCGGACTTTTGTTCGTCGATGCGGGCCGCCTCGTATTGTTTAGCCAGAAACTCGTAGAGGTATTCGTGGTACTTCAGGTCGCGAAGGCTGCGTACATATGCAAGGCCGGCGGAAGGCATCGCGGAAGCGGGGACCAGCGGGTTCGAATCTCCCGAGGTCTTGTCCATCTTACGGAGTTGGGCGCGCAAAGCAGTCAACTCCGCTTCCGTGGCCTGCACCTGCGGGTTCTCCGCGGTAGCACCCATCCTGAGACGGTCGAGGTCGACTTCATGAGCGGTGACTTGTGCCCGGAGTTGTGCGAGGGTGGCAATTGCCAGCTCGGTTTGCCCCGGTACATCGATGACGCCGGTACGCTGCTGTGTTCCTTTCATGAGATCCTCCGCAATGGAGAGGTTGGCGCGCTCGTCCGTCAGTTGCTTTTCAAGGAAGGCCCGCCGCTGGCTCGCTTCCGTCGACGCGAGGCGCTTGTTCTGATCGTCCAGTTCGGAAACGAAAGCATTGGCCATGTCGGCGGCGCGCTTCGGGTCCTTGTCTTCGACTTCGATGCGGATGAGCGAGTCCCTGCCGGTATTGAACCGGCAATGATCGCGGAGGTGTTCCCTGGTCTGGATATCGGTCTTTTCGCGATACAAGGCTTTGAGATCGAAGCGTTTGATCAAATGGTCGGCAATTGTCCGGCTGCCCAGCAATCCGATATAGAGGTCCCCCGGATTTTTCAGCCCCAGATCGGCGCCGGCTGCCGCGGCCAGTGGCGCCAGTTGCCCGGCCAGCATCGCCAGCGACGATTGCTCTTTTTGGGGCGACATGATGAGGGCGGTCGCAGTGTAGGTGTTGGGCAGGAGGAAAGCCACACCCGCAGCGAGCGCTCCGCCGGCCAACGTCGCTGCGAGGATCCAACGTTTCTTGCGCGCCAGAAGCGAAAGGACTCCGAATACGCCTTGTCCCGCTCCGGCGCTGATACGAGGGGAAAGCTGCTCTAGCGCGGGCGGCAACGGGGTGTCCACTGGATTGGCCATGTCCCTCACCTCAACACGTTGATCGCCGCCGCGCCTAGAGCCAGCTGCGAAAGCACCTGCGTCCAATCGCGGAGCCCCTTCAGAAAGCTCCCGCGGAAAATCTGCTCCGGCACCACCACCGAATCGCCGGGATTCAACTTCCCCGTTTCGAATGCCGGACTGAACATGCCGGTGGTTTGCTTCGGGACGACGGACCCATCCGCCCGGATTACGAAGATGTGGCTCTTATCGGCATTGCGCGTCGAGCCGCCTGCCTCGCGCAGGTAGTCCCCGATCCGCAGGGCGGACGCGTGGACGAACGAGTTCTGGTTGTACACCGCGCCCAGCACATTCACTGTCGCCGGCCGGGCCGGGACCAGGAAGCGGTCGCCGTCTTCGAGCGTCAGCTGCATCAGTTTCGCCGTTGTGGTATCGCCCGGTTCCAGGTTAAGCACAATCCGGCCCGTCGCCTGGATCGCGCGCATCCGCTCCACCACCCGGCGCTCGCTCTGGAGCTTGCTCGCCGTCGCCGCCGTCTCTTCCGGTGTGGTCGCTCCGTTCATGTGGATATTCGCCGTCTGCTCCACCTCGGTCTCCAGATCGCGGACGAACTCGTCGAGCCGCTTCTGCTGGTCGGCGCGCGTCGATTCGCGCCGGAACTCCGCACCGTACAGGTACGCCTGCGGCGTCAGTCCGCCCACCCGCTGGATCAGTTCCCCGAGCGTCTCCCCCGGTTTCACCGCATAAATCCCCGCCGAATGGAATTCGCCTTCCAGCCGCACCAGGCGCGTCTGCTGCGCCACCGGCACACGAATGTCGGCCTGCGAGAAGATCGTCACCAGGTCGCCCGGCCGGAGCTCCATGTTTTGCGCATCATCGCCTTCCAGCACCAGCTTGCCGAGATGGAAGGGCACCAGCTCCGTGCTCAGATCGCGCGGATTCTGCCGCTCCACTACTGCGTACGACCAGTTGATATCCGGCACCGTACTGGCGATCGTCGTCTGTGCCGGCTTGCGCGACTCCTCCGTCGCGGGGGACGCCGGAATGCTGGCGTCGATCGGTGCATACCCCATGGCGTTCCGCTTCGTCCAGTAATTGCGCGTCACCAGCGATTCCTTGTCCGGAATCATGTCGCGCAGGCGCATGCCCGGCCGCCACGGGAAGCGGCCGGGATTCGCCACGTTGCCGCGCAGCGTCACCGCGTTCGAAAACTTCGGGGTGACGGTGAGGATGTGCAGGACATCGCCGTCCGCGATGGCCGTCGTCAGGCCGCGCGGGTCGAGCGCGAATTCGACGGCTTCGAGCGAAGTGCGCTGGTGGATCCGCTCGAGGGTGGCGCGCTGCCCATCGGCCATGGCGGACAGCCCGCCGGCCATCTGGATCAGCTCGCCCGCCGACTTTTCGTCACGTAGTTCGTAAATCGCCGGGTTCTTCACGCTCCCGGCCACGGCCGCCTGCGGACCGGCGGGCGGGACATAGACCACGTCACCGGGCAGCAGGCGGAGGTCTTTCGATTTGTCGCCCTGCAGCAGAAGATCGTAAAGGTCGAATTCGGTGGCGACCCGGCCATCGCGCTTCAACTGGATATGCCGCATTGAGCCCTGCGAGGAAGGGCCGCCGGAAGCGAACAGCGCGTTCACCAGGGTGCTGAGAGAGCTTACGGTATACGTGCCGGGCCGCCGCACCTGGCCGACGACAAAGATCTCCACCGAGCGGAGCTGCCCCATGTTGACGTTCAGGTCGAAATTGCGGAACACGCGCCCGAGCTGGGAGCGCAAGAAGCCCGGGAGCTGTTGGAATTGCAGGCCGGCGAGCGAAATATTGCCGGCCTGCGGGACGAAGACGGCGCCCGCGCGATCGACCGTCAGTTCGGCGTCGAGGTTCACCTGCCCCCACACGCGCAGCAGGATTTCGTCGCCCGGTCCGATGACGTAGTCGGCGGTAACCGGGACACGGTCAAGGGGGGCGAAGGTGGTGGGAACGTGGTCGAACAGGTTCGCCCCGAAGATCGGCAGGATCTGGCCGACGGAAGAAGCGGCGAAGCGTTGGAATTCGGTAGGCGGTTGCGCCGGGGCTTCGGAGGGTGCTTCCCGGGGGAGTTCGGCGGGCGGTTTGGAGGAAGGCAAGTGCAGGGTGGGGATTCCCGGGTCGGCGGGTAGCTTCCGGGTGGTGGGAAGATCGAGAGAGCTTTTGGCCGCCTGGCACTCCGGCAGCAGATTGCCGAGCGGTCCGGCGCATTGCTGCGCGAGAGCGGCGGGGCCGCCGGGGAGCTTCGATGCCATGTCGGCCGGCAGTTGCGCGGAGACACGTGCGGGCACCATCAGCAGCGCCAGACTCCATGCCCAGATCAGCGGGACGAATCCGACGCGGTACTTCACAGCTTTCACATTCACTGGTACTCTTCCTTCCTGCTGGTATGTAAAACCGTTTTGGGACAGTGGAGCTTCCTTCGGAGCCACGGCCCTGAGGGAGCGGTTTCGGGCGGAATGATCACAGCCCTATCCGCCATTTCGGCTCCCAGGTCAGCAGCACCCAGGCACTCAGATTCCGTTCCGGCCCGCCGAGCAGCGGCAGCCGGAACCGCTCGTATTGAAATTCGGCGGCCAGGAACCAGTCGCCGCCGAGCGGCACCGTGGTCTTTGCCATGGCATCCGACTGCGTGCCGCCGCCGGGCAGGAACGCTCCACTGGTCTTCGCCTGGCGATATCCCAACCGCACTTCGGCCCGCGGGGCGAAGTGATACGTCAGCCAGCCTTCCTGCGCGCGGCCGTCGCGCCCGACGGGGTTGCCGAGCAGAACACCGTAATTCGTGTTCCCGCTGTGGTACTCGCTGTTGTAATAGAGGAACTGCCCGCCGCGGTCCCAACCGCCGTCCAGCGGCGTCGTGGAGGGCGCTTCGATCCGCAGGTCCAGCCGCGGAACGCCGGGAAAGTGTGACAGATAAATCCCCGGATTGATCGCCGCGCGGCGGGGTGCGGCCAGCGGCGAAGGATCGTCGTCGGAATACGAATCGCTGTATACCGTGAGCCAGTTGCGGAGCCCGGGGATGCGATAGCGGAAATCGAACCCCGCCTTGCGGTCGCCGGGGTCGCTGCCGGCCACGCCCGCGAGACCTCGCGGGCTGTTGGTGGCCGTGAAATTCCGCGCGAAGCTGCCAGCGGTGATCGGGTGGCCGACCCCCCAGAAGATCGACCACCGGGTGAAACCGACTTCCAGGTTCCCGGTGAGCTTGAAGGAGAGCTTCTGGGCGTTGAACCAGGGCCGCCAGGTGTATTGCTGGCCGCCGAGTTTGCCGATTACGAACTGGCCCGAAATCGCTCCGAAATGGGCGAGCAGGCCCGGCAGACGGATGGGCTGGGTGCTGGCGATTTTGAAATTCTTGGTCGCCTCCGCATTCGCGCTGAAGGAGAAGGGCCCGTCCTGCGTAGGTCCCCACCAGAGTTCCTGCTTGCCGGCGGAGAGTTCGAACGCGCCGAGCCGCACGCCGGCGGACGCCTCCATTACGCGAATGCGGTTGGTGGCGGTCTGCGTTCCGGCGGGCAGCAACGGATTGCCGTCCAACGACGCGATCTCCTCCCTGACCGGGAGCGAATCGGCGGGAGAGCCGGGGGCGTGCTGGTACTCGGCGCGGATCGAGCCGAAAAACCGGCCCGACTCGAAGTGGGAGATAAAACCGGCGGCCTGGTTCCAGCCGCGGCCGAAGGGCCGGCCGGAATCGCCCCGCCGGGTCCGGCCGAAGTGGAAGCTATCGTTCAACAGCGGGCCGGCAATCACGCCCCCACGCAAATAAACAGAATCCAGCGTCACGGCGGAACCGGGAGGATCGTTCCACTCCGCGTGCAGCGCACGAATCAGTCGGATCGCTTCCTCCGGTGCGCTGCCCGCTCGCGCTTCCGCCTCGGCCAACTGGCGGCGGCATTCCACGCGAGTCCAGGGCCGCAGGCCGGATATCTGCGAGGGAATCAAGCCGAGAGCCGCGAGGCGGTCGAGGGCTCCGTAAATCCAGCTATCGAGCGGTACGTAGGCGGAACCCGCGGGCGCCGGAGGAACTTCGAGTTCGGGAGCCACCGGAGTGAGGCTCGTCTCAACCGTCGGGTGTCTACCGGCGGCGGCGCGGAACGGGACCCGTTCCGTGTTCCCCTGCTGGTCATCGCCGGAACGCCATCCGTGCGGCCGGAGCAGGCCGGGAGTGGCGATTCCGGCAGGGGAGGCCGACAGCCAGCGGACATCGCTACCGGCGATGCGGCGTGGCCCCGGGAAGACTTGGCGTTCCTCATGGCTGATTCCGCGTACAGAATCCGCCGGCCGGGCGCTCAAGAAGGAACACGCCATCGCCGTTCCGACGACCCCCGCTGCTCCCCGCCAGAGCACTGCTTTAGCGCGCCCCTCTCACCAACGCGGCCGGCCGGTCGGAGTCCCGGGGGCTCTTTTCCGGGGCGTTCTCCGGCGCCAGATCCCGCGCCACGATGGCCGCGAAAGAGGCGAGCGTCGCGGGGCACATCTTGGTTTCCAGGGGAACCGAAAAATGGGCCATGCCGGAGCCGTTCACCGGGACCGTCATTTGCCAGCACTTCACCGCCGGTTCCGTCTCCCCGGCCGCGCCCCAGATCCGGCCCTCGAAATCGAGCCAGATCTCGTGAAAGCCCATTCGCCGGCTGGTCTCGGCGAGAATCTTCCAGCGTTCGTCCAGCGATGGCGCCGCCGACATGCCGGAGGAAAGCTGTTTCAGCGCCACCTGCGAATTGATGACACGCTGCACCAGCCCGCCGAACAGCACCGTCCGGGCCGCCTCGAATTCGCCATAGCCCAGGTGCTGCACTCCTATCCACGCGCCGGCGCAGAACAGCAGGACGATGACGCCGCCCACCTGGCTGTCGGAAACGCTGACCAGCAGCGAGCATCCCGCGGCGATGCCGGCGGCCGAATACATCAGCAGCACGACGCCGCGCGAAGAGAATCCCAGGTCCAGCAGGCGATGGTGGATGTGGCGGCGGTCGGCGCCGAAGATCGGCTGGCCGCGCAGCAGCCGGCGCAGGATGGATACGGCCGCTTCCAGAATCGGGATGCAGAGTGCGATCAGAGGCGCGGTCATGCCGAGCAGCGTGGCCGATTTCTGGCTCCAGATGACCCCGTAGCAGCCCAGCAGGAAGCCGATCGAGAGGCTGCCGCAATCGCCCAGGAAAATACTCGCCGGGTTGAAGTTGTAGCGCAAGAACCCCAGCAGCGCGCCGGCCAGCGGGACGGTCGCCAGGGCCAGCTCCATGTTGGCGGTCAACAGCGCCGAAACCAGGGTGGTGAGGGTGGCAAACAGGCCGATTCCGGCGGCCAGCCCGTCCACGCCATCGATCAGGTTGAAGGCGTTGGTACAGCCTACCAGCCATAGAATGCTCAAAGGCAGATGCCACCAGGTGTGGCCGATCGGATGGCCACCCACGCTGGAGATTTCGACTCCCGCGCTGCAGGCGAAAAATGCCGCGGCAACCTGTCCGGCGAGCTTCTGCCAGGGTTTGAGGCCAATTACGTCGTCGATGAGGCCCGTGAAGAAGATCAGCACCAGGGCCGGCATGAGCTGGCTCACCTGGTTCCAATGGACTGGGACCGGGCTTTCCGGAAACAGCGAAAGCGCCGAAACCGATCCGATCACAGCCAGGAAGATGGCAACGCCGCCCACCCGGGGAACCGGGTGGCGATGAACTTTCCGTGCCTGGTCGGGCTTGTCGACCAGACCCAGTCTTTCGGCAGCCCCGCGGCATAAGGGGGTGAGTACCAGGGCGAGGATGAACGCGAAGGTTGCTACTCCAGCCAATAACAGCATGATTTCCTCGATAAAGAGCCGGCGGCGGCCTCAGGCCTCGGACGTCTTGTCCAGGAGCCCGATCAAAGCGTCGAGCTTGTTCGAGACTTCGCTGAGCAGCTGGTCGGTCTTTTGCAGGTTTTCGCCCCGCCCCGCGTCCAGCACGGTCTTACGCACCACCGTGGACATGGAGGTCTGGTCCGCCCCGGACGTCGATTTGAGCTGCTCGTATTCGGTGGCTGTCAACCGGACCGTAATGACATGGTCTTTCAGTTCTTTCATGGCAGACTTGTCGGGTTGGCTTTCTGTAGGGTTGGCCGCGCGGTTTTCGAGGAAGCGCGAACGCTGTCTACGAAACCGGCCGGATATAATCGCGTGGAAGTTGTACCGCTACGGAGCGCTGCAGAAGATCCAGGCTGACCACGACGCGCGCGGTATGGCGGACGTCGGCCAGAATCCCTTCGAGGCCCGCGAGCGCGCCGCATTCCACCCGGACGCGTTCCCCTACGCGGAGAAAAGGCCAGGGTTCCACGTCGCAGCCGAAGGAGAGCAGGAGACGAATGCGGTCCAATTCCGACTCGGGAACTGGGACTACTTGCGACCCGAACGAGACGATCGACCGCACTCCCGGGGTGGAGAGAATGGCCGTGCGGTGATTGCGCCCCTCCGCCCGGCAGAAGACATAAAGAGGAAACAGCGGCAGCTGAAGACGCTTGGTGCGGTCAGACCAGCGGTGAGTAGCCCAATACAGCGGCAGGTATGTCTCGAGCCCTTTTTGCTCCAGCCCTTTTTGAACGGCGCGTTCGAACTGAGGCTTGACGATGATCGCCAGCCAGGGCGCCGGGTCGGGCCCGATGACCGGGATGGCGGCCTGCTGCAGTAGATTTGGACAGAGCTCGCGCTGTGCGGGTCCCATTCGGGGTCCTCCCTATTGAAAAAAGACACAAAGCTCCCACCCTCACCGGGCAGCCGTTCTTAGAAATGGCTGCGGATTCACGCTGTTACGGAATGGAATCGGGGAAAGCCGCCGACTGTGCGTGCGCCTTGGTGGAGCTCGTGGCCGCGGGCGTAGTTGAATGTCCTACAACCCAAGATCAGCCTAACTCCATTTGAAAAGGAAAACAAGACTAATTCGTCTCTTTTTGGAAAAGGGCTATCTCTAAACTTACGGGGCGCGGAGAAACCCTGTCGTGCAACCGCCGTCGCACGGCCGCGGTTCCGTAACCTACTGAAAATGCGCACTCCGCCGCAACCTGCCAGTGGCGCGAGCGATCCCTTCGTCTCAGGTATTTTCGAAAGAGAATAAGAGGGGCGGCGGACCTCAATGTTTGAGGAACTTCACCAGGCGTTCCATGGCCGGTTCGAGAATGGAACGCTCGGCGGCATAGCAGATGCGAATGGAGCCTTCGCCGCCGGCGCCGAACGCCACACCCGGAGCCAGTCCGACGCGAGTCTCTTCCAGGAGCCGCCGGCAGAAACCGAAAGAATCGCGCAAACCGTCGATCTTCGGAAAAAGGTAGAACGCTCCGTCCGGTTCCGGCACGGTGACTCCCGGAATTCCGCTCAGCGCCTGCAGGCACAGATCGCGATTCTCGCGCAGCCGTTCGAGCATGAGGCGCAGTTCGGGCTCGCCTTCGGCCAAGGCGGTCTCGCCGGCCTTTTGCGCGAAGGTCGGGGCATGAGAAATGATGAATTCGTTCAATTGCGTGGCTTTGAAAGCCATATCGCGGCGCGCCACCAGCCAGCCTACGCGCCAGCCGGTCATGCAATAGCTCTTGGAAAACGAGTGGATCACGGCGACGGCGTCCTCGCGGGTCGCCATCCGGAGGATGGAGGGCGCCGGATCGCCGAGGGCCGCGCCGCGGTAATACAAACGGTCGTAAACCTCGTCGGCAAATAGCCAGAGGTCGTGGCGGCGGGCGAAATCGAGGAGCTTGCGCTGTTCTTCCTCGGTTGCGACCCAGCCCAACGGATTCGACGGCGAGGTATAGAGCAATAAGCGGGTGCGCGGGGTCACGGCGGCTTCGAGGGCGTCGAAATCGACCACGTAGCGGTCGCCGCAGAGCGGGTGGGAAATCTGCCGCACCACGGCGTTGGCCATGGCGATATTGGAACTGCCGTTCGGCCAGGCCGGAGTCAGGGCGATTCCCTCGTCGCCGGGGTCGAGTGCGCAGCGGATAGCGACATTCAGGGCCTGGACGCCCGAAGCAGTCACCAGGATCTCGGTAGCGGGATCGAGTTCCACACCTTGCAGCCGCTGATAATTCGCGGCAATAGCGCGGCGGAGGGAAGGCAGCCCGGCGTTTTCCGTGTAGAACGTGTAGCCGTTCTCCATGGCTTCGGTGGCCGCTCGCTTGATGTAGGCCGGAGTGGGCAGATTCGATTCGCCGAAATAGAGGCGGAGAACGCCTTCCATTCCCATGGCGATATCGGCCAGTTCGCGGATTCGTGAGCGGGGTACGTTTTCAACCGAGGAGGCGAGCGAGGGCATGTTCGATTTCTCTACTTCTTCTTTTCCTGGTTCCAAAGTTGGCGGGAAAGCGCCCGCCCGCAGAACGGGCAGTAGTTCAATCCGACGAACTGATGACGGTCATCGCCGAAGACGAAGAAGTATTCGGTGTCGATTTCGGTGATGATGGTCCCGTTGGAGAGCTGCCAGGCCTGCGCCTGGCGGGCGAGTTCGCGCTCAATGAGGTCTTCGAATTGAGGACAACAGGTCATGCGTGCACCATGTGAGGGGGCCGATTGGTAATCGGCGGGGCCGCTCTACGCGGGACGAGCGGATTACCAATCCGCCGCGGGACGGCATCCCGCCCAGCAAAAGCGGCCCACAAAGGCAAAGTTCGCGTCCGTCCGGTCATCATCACTGGATAGTGCTGGCTCCCTGGATTCCCATGTCGGTGGTGACCACGTTGCGGTTGATGTGCTGATCCAGGTCGATTACATAGGTCTCGGGAGCGCCGATCAGTACGGGGGAGTGGGTGGCACAGATGATGCGGAATTTTTTCTGATCGACGAGTTCCATCAACATCTTGAGGATGCGGTGCTGGTTGGAGACGGAAAGCGCCATCTCCGGTTCGTCGAGCAGCAGGATGGATCCATCGGGGAGTTTGGGAAAGCTTTCGCGAAACAGCGCCAGCATGACCTGACCGTGGCTCGCCATCCGCAGGAATTCGAGCATTTCCGGCTGGTTATTGAACAGCTGGAGCTGCTGCCGGGGATTGTGCTGTTCGGCATCGAACAGGTACGTGGAGGAGATTTTCACGTCGCCGGGTTCCAGACGGTAAACATACCCCTCGACCTTCTCGCCGCGCAGGGCGTAGTAGATCGACTGCAGCAGGGTCGATTTTCCGCATCCGTTTTCGCCGCGCAGCATGACGAGCGGGTGCGTCAGGTCGACGACCATCGGCATATGGAAATTGAGGTTGGGAAAAATGGGATGGCCCAGGATTTTGAGGTACATTGATCAACAGGATAGCAGGTCGGATCGAACCGGTCGCCAGCGCTGCCGCCGCCCATGTTAGGATAGAAGTTTCCAAGCTTACCTGAGGTTTTCGTGGCTAGAATCACCCGTAAAGAGCTAAAATCCGACGGCATTGCCGAGTTTGCCCAAAAAGAGGTCGGCCTTACTGTTACCTTTTTTGAACAGCACCAGAAAGATGTCATCCGCTATGGTGGCATCGCCCTGGCCCTGATCGTCCTGGTGGGAGGGTTTATCCTGTACCAGCGGCACGAGCGAAATGCGCGCCAGCAGGAACTGGGGCAGGCGATCCGCATTCAGGAATCGCCGATTGCGACCGTTACCACTAACGGACAGTCGAGTTTCCCCACGCAGGACGCCAAGGACCAGGCCGCCATCAAAGCATTCAGCGACCTGGCTGCCAAGGACAATGGGACCACCGAAGGGGTGGTCGCCCGCTATTACCTGGGTGCGATCCACTCGGACCAGGGAAAGATGGCGGAGGCCGAGAAGGACTTCCGCGCGGCCGCCGATCAGGGCGACAAGAACTACTCTTCGCTGGCCAAGCTGTCGCTGGCTCAGGTTCTGTTCGCCGAAAATAAGGGCGACGAAGGCGAAAAGATCCTGCGCGATCTGATGGCCAACCCGACGGATTTCGTGTCCAAGGACCAGGCCGCTCTGACGCTCGCCAAGCAGTTGATAGGCAAGAACAATGCCGAAGCCCGCAAGCTGCTGGCTCCCATCAAGGACGGCAAATCGCAGGCGGCAACGGTCGCGCAGACGCTGTACAGCCAACTGCCGCCGCAGTAATCCGCCGCGCCATGCTGGCGAAACTGCGGTTTCCCGTAGCCCTAAGCCGGGGCCGGGCCTACCCGGAGCCGGACCACCCTTACCGCAATCCTTTTCAGCGGGACCGCGACCGGGTAGTCCATTCGCGCGCTTTCCGCCGGCTCGAGGCCAAAACACAGGTCTTCGCGCCAGGACTCAGCGACCATTTCCGCAACCGCCTGACCCATACGATCGAAGTGGCGCAGATCGCGCGCACGCTGGCGAACGTGCTCGGGCTGGATGAAGACCTCACGGAAGCCCTGGCACTGGTTCACGATATCGGACATCCGCCGTTTGCCCATGCCGGCGAAGAGGAACTGAATCGCCAGATGGAGCGCTTCGGCGAGGAGTTCGACCACAATCTGCACGCGCTGCGAATTGTGGAGAGCTTCGAGCAGCGCTATGCGCGCTTCCCCGGTTTGAACCTGACGTTCGAACTGCGCGAGGGCATGGTCAAGCATTCCCGCGACCTGGTCCCGGGAGAGAATCCTCACCTCGAGGCCTATTTGCCGGAACTGCGCCCGCCGCTGGAAGCGCAATTGATCGACCTGGCGGACGAGGTGGCGTACAATACGGCCGACCTGGACGACGGATTCTCGGCCGGGCTGTTGACCAGCGAAGAAGTGGCGGAGTCGGTGGCCGAATACGCGGCCATCCATGAGGCGGTGGAGACGCAATTCCCGGGAGCGACGGCGAAGGAACGCTTCCAGGAGGCGCTGCGGCAACTGGTGGATCTGATGGTCACCGGATTCATCGAGGGAACGGTGGCGAGTGCGGCGTCGGCTGGCGTCTCGGATGCCGGGGAAGTGCGCCACGTCTCGCACCGCCTGGCGGCATTTACGCCGCAGGCGGGGGAAACCAGCCGGGCGCTGAAGCAGTTTCTATTCCGAAAAGTATACGCGTCGCCGCCTCTGGTAGAGGATCGGAAGCGGTCGATGTCGATGGTCGGGAAACTCTTCGAGTTCTATTGCGAGCAGCCCGAACGGCTGCCGGCGCCTTATGCGGAAATGGCCGGAGAGCATCCGGTACACCGGGTGGTGTGCGATTACATCGCGGGGATGACCGATGCCTTCTTCCTGCGGACGTTCGAGGCCATCGGCGAGCTTCGCTAGCAGGATCAGGAGGCCGGGTGGCGCGCGTACTCGTACGTGCCTTCGCCAGCATAACTGGCGCGTCGCCAGCATAGCTGGCGCTGCCGGCGCTAGCCCCCCGCTTGGGCCGAGTACCACTCGGCCGACCTGGCGCAAAGGCGGAATACCATTCCGCCGCGGGATGCCATCCCGCCCTACTACGAGCCACTTTGACCACCAAGAATGTCCAAACTCCAGCGCACGTACTCGTACGTGCCGTGTCGGCACTTTGCCGACACCGTGATTTTCGTGAGCCCGGGGTTGTCGCAAACGCCAGGGTGTCGGCTCGAAGCCGACACGGCACGCACGAGGAGTCTGTCGGAATGAAATTTTCTGTTTACGAAGCAACCGAGCGAATTTCCGTCAAGACGCCGCGCGTCGCGTGTACGAATCTTGAAAAGCGACCCGGATTCGGGGGGCGCGTTTCGACGGGCCTCAAATTGAGGGGATTTTGAGGAAGGAAGCCACCTCAAAGCCTTACGGAAGGCCGTCACTCAATCTAAGCCGCTTGCCAGTTCGCCTTGCCGTAACGGAATAGCTTGAGAAGATTGAAGACGGTGCAGATGATCCCCCACTCGCCTTTGACTTTCGGGAGACCCCGCATCAGAAAGCGTCGATACCCTAGTTGCTCTTTGATCATCCCGAATATCGGCTCCACCATGCCTGCGCGTTTGTGGTATTTCTTCTTCTCTTCAGGATCATCGAGTCGCTGGCGCATTTGTTGTGCGATGGGACTCTTCGGTGCGTTCTTCGCCAATTCCCCTGTCTTTGGATCGGGGCCGCGGTCCGGAGGAATCAGCAGGTCGCGTCCGAGCGATTGCTGTTCGGCGATGCTGCTTCCATTCCAATATCCGGCATCGGCTGCCGTCAGATCACCCACCGCCCCTACGGTTTGTTCAATCAGGTCCATCATCGGCTTTAGCTGCTGCTGATCGGTCGGAGCGGAAACTACGGTCTGGGCAATGATGATTTGCGGTGTTCCCGCGGCGGCAACTTGCGCGTTGTATCCCTGCACGAAGGCTTTCGTGGCTCCATCGATCATCAGATTGCTGTGCGCATCTGTAAGATTCCCTTGGGTCGTTTCTTCCGGAACACCGCCCTTGGCGCGATCCCAGCGCATCCGTTGTGCCCCGTCCTGGGGTTTTCCGTTCTGGGCAGCTTGCTCCTTCTTGGCTTGTTCCGCCTTCTGTCTGGCTTCTTCCTCCAGTTCCCGTTTGGCCGCCTGAATCTTGGCTAATTGCTTTTCCGCCGTCGCCAGATCCGCCGGTAGTTCATCGCCCCGCTTCCCTTTCCCAAACTGGTCATCCTCTTGCCGGTCGACCCGCTCTGCCTCTTCCATCAGGCGGTTGATTTCCGCCTGCAGAATGGCTTCTTTTTCCGTCAGCCGCTTATACGTCCGGCTCTCTCGCCGGCTCGCATTCGCTGCTATTTTCGTCCCGTCCAATGCCACTTGCCCCAGCCTCACCAGTCCAGCCTTTTGACACAACTTCAACCCCTGCAAGAACAATTCACTCAGACGCTCCAGATGCACTTTGCGGAACTCCGCGATGCTGTCGTGATCCGGGTGCTGGTCTCCCGAAAGATACCGGAACCCCAAATCTTCATAGGTCGCTTTCTCGATTGCTCGTGAACTCCTCACCCCAACCGCGTACCCGTACAACAGCAGGCGAACCATCATCTCCGGATGGTACGCGGCCTTCCCGCGGCCATCCTTCCTTTCGTAATGGTGCAGGATTTCACTCAAGTCCAACGCTGCCACCACCTGCGCAACAAATCGCGCCAGATGACCATCGGGGAGCCAATCGTGCAGAGACGGCGGCAGTAACAGGGGCTGATCAAGAGTACAAGTTCGAAATCTCTTCATCTCCTCATTTGACGGAGACGACGATCGAAGGACAGCCTCTCTGCATTAATCCGCCTAATCTATTTCCGACAGACTCCGAGTGCGTACGCCACGACGCCAGTGGCCGGCCAGGGGGCCGGCCGCGGACCGGGGGGGCTGCCGTCCAACGCCATCCTGCCCACAAAGCAATATCGTCCTTACATCACAGCAGATGGGTGACGGGGGCGAGCCCCCTGAAACCGCGCGGCAGACTCTTACAAGAGCTCGAGGAGCGCGCCGGTATCCATCGTCAACCGGCGATAGGCGGAGGCGATGGTGGCGTCACTGACTCGCTGGCGCTCTTCGGGATCGGAAGTGATGAAGAGGCCGGCGAGGTTGATGGCTCCGAAGGCCCGGCCGGGGAAATCCTCCAATACTTCGTGGCGCGGATCGCGCGCGAACAGATAGATTCCGCTGGCGAGGGCGATCAGGTTGAAGGGATACTCCTCCGCCTGGAGCGCGGCCACCGCCTTCCAGAGTTCTTCCGGCGGCACGTCGGCGGGGAAAAAGAGGCCGCTCGCAGGATACCCATCCAGCACCGTATACCGGCCCTGTAGGCGCCGGTTCGCCGATTCGACCGCCAGGGGCTGATCGTAATAAACGGCCTGAAAATGGAGGTGATTCGCCGACGCGCCGCCGTGGAGAGAATTGAAGAAAGTCGTCATGCCGCCGGCCGCCCGCGCAATCGCGACGAAGTCTTCCAGACTGTCCTGCCGGAGCACCTGCGGGGTGTGCGGCAAGGTGCGAACCGCCGGGTCGGCTGGCCCGGGAATCCAGATCGCCAGCCCGCGCGCTTCCCACGGAGCGACATTCGGATAGGCCCGCCAGGGTCCATTAGGACAGGGAATTTCTGCCAGCGAGGCACGGCGCAGGATGCTCAACGGATTGTCGGGATCCTGGCAGGCCAGCGGGCAGGCGTCCGGCCCGGCGGCGATATCGGCCTGCCGCCCGGCAGTCGCCGGGGGAGTGTGGGGCTTCAGCCGCGCCACCGGGTTGTAGAGCAGTTCCATGCCGCTGGCGAAGCGCGTGCGCTCCGCCGGCTCACAGGCAGCCTCGCCCGTATCGACCGCGGTGGCATACGACTCCGGGCCGTCGGGGCCGAGCCGCACACCGGCCTCAATCCCGCGGCCGGAAGCGTCGGTAAACGTGTTCCGCATCGCGCCCCGGGCGACGAGGCGGCGCCATGCGTCGTTCAAATCGATGCTCAATCGCATGAAATTCCAGGATAATTGAAGCATCGCATGCGCAGCCCGATCGTCGACGAAGATCTCCGCCGGATATTCGAGTGCACCCAGAATTTGTGGGAGGAGTTTCGCGGGTCGCGGATCTTCGTCACCGGCGGTACCGGCTTCTTCGGCACCTGGCTGTTGGAGAGCTTCGCTCACGCGAACCGGGCCCTCGATCTGGAGGCATCGGCGGTGGTGCTGAGCCGCGATCCCGCCGCGTTTCTGCGGAGTGAACCGCAGTTCGCGGCCGAGCCCGGCATCCGCTTCCATGCCGGCGACGTCAAGTCGTTCGATTTCCCGGAAGGCACTTTCAGTCATGTGATTCATGCCGGGGCGACTTCGGCCCGCGAGACGTTCGAAAACGCCGGTATCGTCGACAAGTTCGATACCGTGGTGGCCGGCACCCGGCATGTCCTCGACTTCGCCGCGCGCAGTGGGGCGCGGAAGTTTCTGTACACAAGCTCCGGGGTGGTCTACGGCCGGCAGCCCGCGGGGATGACTCACGTGCCCGAGGATTACGCCGGAGCCCCCGCAACCACCGATATCGCCACGCTCTCCGCATGGGGCAGCAGCAAACGCGCCGCCGAGTTTCTATGCGCCGGCTACGCGGCGCAGCACGGTATCGAAGTGAAGATCGCGCGCTGCTTCAGTTTTGCCGGTCCCGGCCTGCCGTTCGATCTTCATTATGCGATCGGCAACTTTATCCGCGACGCATTGCGCGGCGGCCCGATCGAGATTCTCGGCGATGGCACGCCGCGGCGCTCGTACCTCTATACCGCCGATCTTGCCGTCTGGCTGTGGACGATCCTCGCGAGAGGCGCCAATCTGCTGCCGTATAACGTCGGGTCGGAAGCCGATACTTCCATCGCGGATCTCGCACGCCTGGTGGCCGAAATCGTCGATCCTTCGGTGGAAGTGCGGATTGCGAAATTACCGGCCCCGGGAGCGGAGCCGGACCGCTATGTGCCGTGCACCGGCCGGATTCGCGCGCTGGGACTGACGGAGAGCGTCGGCCTATCGGAGGCGATCCGCCGGATGGCGGCGCATCATGCGGTGATCAGGTCGGCGTCGGAGAAGCCCTCTCCGTAGGGTACGGGCAGGTCATAATTCCCCTGCGCTTTGCGCTCGGCGACTTTGGCGTTGTGGATCTGGATGAACTGCATGTCCTCGCCGATCAGACAGTCGTTGCGCTGCGGACCGAGCCAGCGATTGCGCATGCCGCGGTCGAGGACCGCGCCCAGTGGTTCGTCGAGAATGTTCCCGATGGACCAATCCATGTAGGGGCACGGCACGATGTCGCCGGTGGGCTCGACGGTGTTGATGCCCTTCACGGTGATGCAGCCGTCGTAATGGCCGAGAGGCGCCGAGCCGGCGGTCTTATCGCGCATGTACGAGGGCGTCATGTGGGTGGTGATGTCGAATTTCTTTTCAAGCTCGCGGATCCGGTCGGCGTCCCGCTTGGTGACCACCCAATCCTCGTGCTGGCCGCAGGTGCCGGTGGGCTTGGCGTAGGTGACGTAGAGCATCGCGCCGATGTCGTTGCAGTAGCGGCAAAGGTCTTCGAATTCCTGGGAGAAGGCGCGGTCCCGCACCAGGCAGGTGGAGACCATCAGTTTCATTCCGGCGTCCATCACCATGGGCAGGATTTTGAGGACGCGCTTGTAGGAACCGGGCTTGTTGCGGAAGTGGTCGTGTTCGGATTCCACGAAGCTGTCGAGCGAGATCTGCATCTTGTAGACGCCGGCTTCGGCCAGCCGGGTGATGAACTCCGGTTTTTCCCCTAGCAGCCAGGCATTGGAATCCATGATCACGAGGTGGCGGTTGGGGTCGAGGACTTCGATGACTTTGAAGAGGTCGCGCCAGGTGGTGGGCTCGCCGCCGGTGAGGACGAACCGGTAAATGCCGTACTCGTCGGCTTCCTGGGCCAGGCGGGCGAGGTCGGAATAGTCCATGCGGCGGCGCTGCTCGGGTTTGCCGGTGATCTTGATGAGGAAGCGGTCCATGCGGTGTTCGGCACAGCAGTGGTCGCACTCGAAATTGCAGAGATAGCTCCAGGCAAGGCGGAGAATCGGACTGATGAAGCCGCGCTGGGCGAGCGAGTCAAATCGCTGGATCTTTTCGAAAACGCGGGGTTTCTTGACGCGGAGTTCGTTCCGTTTGATTGCTTCGGCGGAATTCAGATCCGTCAGCGCGTCGATCACGGTTGCCATCCTTGAAGGATTTCACAGGAAGCGCAAGATTACTGCCTTGGAATCGGTAAGGGGGCCGGGGATAACGGAAGTTAATGGCGCGGGACAGGAAGAGGACAGAAGACAGAAGCAGGACGGCAGCCGTTTGCCCGGCAAGTGTCGGCATTCCGGCACCGGGCGGCGGGATGGCGGGACGTCCCCGTTGAAAATGCGGCAGTTATTCGATCCACGACTGGGCTGGCACTTGCATTTTCCTGGACGGTGGCACCCCTATGATGAAGATCGAAATCCAGAACGCCGGAGAATCCGTAGTCTTGAAAGTGGAAGGACGATTGGCCGGCGAATGTGCCGCCGAACTGGAAAACTGCTGGAACGTGGCGCGCGCCGCTCATCCGCAATCGGCCCTTGCGGTCGACCTGAAACACGTGACCTGCGTGGACCGCGCCGGACGCCGCCTCCTGCAGGCGATGCATCGAGACGGCGTCCCGTTCCTAGGAGCCGGCCTCGCACTCCAGGACATTCTCGAGCAGATCATGGAGCAGCCCGAATGCCATCACTAGACCAGACCGAACAGCCGGCGGCCAGCCTCTACTGGCTCGCCTTTCTTCTCACCGGAGAGCAGGAAAGCAGCGCCGAAATCGCGACAACTTCTCTGGACGGGTCCGAGAACCAGGCATTCTTTTCGGCCTGGATGCTGTCTTGGGCGCGAAAGGTCGTGATCGCCCGCGCGCTGGCGGCGATCCGGCCCGAGCTCACGGCGTCCGCCCGCCGGATTGCGGCCGCCAGCCGGCGCCGCCACGCGCCTGGACTGCCGTGGGACTGGACGCTCGCGTCCGATGCGGGAAAGCCGGAACTCGAGCGGGCGCTGCTGGCAATTGATGCCTTCCCGCGCTGCGTTCTCCTGCTGCTGATGTTTGAGGGCATCTCGATGGACGACGCGATAGTGCTGCTCGACGCCGATCGCGAACTCATCCGCAAAGCGCAGGTCTTCGCGCTGCAGGAACTGGCCAGCAATCTCGCCGGCGAGCGGGAAGCGTCGCTTGTCTAAGATCACAGACCCGAAATTTTCTCGAGGTGAGTTATGCGCGCGTGGTTATCGAAACATCCCATCCTTTATACGTTCGGCGTGGCGGCCGCGGCATTCGCCGGGGCCCTCGCACTGCTCTCTTACTGCCTGAGCTCCTGGTTGATTCTGCCTCTCATTTGATGCCGCTACCGATGCCGGTATTCCGTCAATTGCCGGCGGGAATTCGGCCAGTTAGAGGGGGACTTACTGAAAAGACAAGCGGAGTAAGTGGCCAGCCATTTGCACCTGGTAAGACCGAAGGGAGTCACAAAGTAAATGCTTCGAAACAGAAATCTCGCGATCGCGCTCCTGACGGCCGCACTCGGTTCGGCGCCAGCGTTGGCGCAGGAATACGATCATTCGGAAGTTTCCGTTCAGGCCTTCGGCAGCTTCGTCAAGAACACCACCAGCAATGGTGTGCGGCAAGGCGCCACCGATAGCGGGGGCGTGCTCGCAAACTATCGCTACTTCTTTACGCCGGGCAGCGGAATCGAAGTCAACTACGGCTACTCGCGTAATACCCAGAATTACGGTCTACCCGGGGGTCCAATAGGGGTGAAGGCCGATCAGCACGAATTCAGCGCGGCATACGTCCTGCGCCACAAGATGCACGGCTTTACGCCGTTTGTGGAGGCCGGGGCCGCCGGCCTGGTATTCGATCCCCAGGAGAGTCCGTTCGGCATCTCCTCGCAGACTCGCGCCGCCTTCGTCTACGGCGGAGGCGCGGACATTAGCCTTTCCAGCCATGTGTTCCTGCGCGCCGAATATCGGGGCTTCCTTTATAACAGTCCGACCTTCGACCTTGCCGCCTCGCAGGGGACCGATCGGATTACGCATCGTGCCGAACCGTCGGTGGGCTTCGGCTATCGCTTCTGAACTCGCTCGCGGTGGGAGGGGCAAGGGGCGCCGGCGAAAGGGCGCCCCTTTTTTCTGCCGAAAGATCGCCGGCGCCCCGGAGAATCCGCAACTTACAATGGCAGCCGAAATGCGATCGGAAGCTCCCTGTTTTGTGCATCGCCGGACATCGCTGGGGCATCCACAGGGGGAGAGGGGAACATGGTAGCTGCTGTCGCTTCCACCGGACATCTGTTGTCCGATCGGTATGAAGGGTTAATTCGCGTTTCGCAGGCGATTGGCGCCCATCGCGACCCGAAAGACTTGTTTCGCGCCCTCGCCGGCGAGTTGCACCGCGTGATTCAGTTCGATGGGATCGTAGTGGCGCAGTACGACGAAACCTCCAAGGAGATTTCCTGGCACACCTGCCAGCTTTGCGACAAGGAGCCTTCCGCGGCGCCTCCCGCCACGCCGGTGGAAGAGAGCATCACCAAATGGGTCTATGACCGGCAGGAACCGCTCGTCATCCCCTCGCTGCGCGAAGAGCCGCGATTCCCCGGGATGATGTGCTTCCTGCGCGAGCACGGCTTCGAATCGGTCTGCGTCTTGCCCCTCACCACCGTGCACCGCCGCATCGGCAGCATCGGCGTCGCCAGCAAGCGGTCCTACGCCTACACCCCGGACGAAGTGCAATTCCTCTCGCTGGTAGCCGACCAGGTGGCCTTGGCGATTGACGACGCGCTCAACTTCGAAGCGTCGCGCAAGGCGAACGCCGCCCTTCAGCACAAGACGGAGCGCCTCAAGCTGCTGCTCGACCTGAACAACGCATTGGTCTCCAACCTCCAGCTTCCCGAGCTGCTGCGCGCCATTTCGGCCAGCATCCGCTCGGTATTCGCGTGCGACGGCGTCGGGGTGGCGCTGCCGGATGCCGCTGCCAAGGCGCTCCAGTTTGTGGCGTTCGATTTTCCGAAGTACCCGGGCACCAAGACCGGTGAAGGCAAACGAATCCCGCTCGACAGCGATTCGCAGATCGCGCGCGTTTTCCGCACCCGCGAAGCCATGAGCGAGTCCGAAAACATCGATCCGCTGATCCGGGCGGAGGGTGTGCAGTCGCTGTGCCACATCCCGCTGATCAGCCGCGATCGCGCTCTCGGCGTGCTCGGTCTCGCCCGCCTCGCACCGCTCCCGTTCACCCCGCGGGATGTCGAGTTTCTCCAGCTGGTGGCGAACCAGGTGGCGATCGCGGTGGAAAATGCGCTCGCCTACGACGAGATCGCGCAGCTCAAAGACCGCCTGGCGCAGGAAAAGGTCTATCTGGAAGACGAAATCCGCAGTGAGCTGAACTTTGAGGAGATCGTCGGCCGGAGCGCGGCTTTACGTAAGGTGCTGCAGGACATCGAGACGGTCGCGCCCACCGATTCCACCGTGCTGATCTACGGCGAAACCGGAACCGGGAAGGAATTGATCGCCCGCGCGATCCATAACCTGAGCACGCGCGGTCGAAATGCCTTCGTCAAGCTGAATTGCGCTGCCATTCCAACCGGGTTGCTCGAAAGCGAGCTTTTCGGACACGAAAAAGGCGCCTTCACGGGCGCGGTGGCGCAGCGGATCGGCCGCTTCGAACTGGCGCACCGCGGCACGGTCTTTCTGGACGAGATCGGCGAGATTCCGCTCGAACTGCAGCCCAAACTCCTGCGCGTCCTGCAGGAGCGGGAATTCGAGCGGCTCGGCAGCTCGCGGACGTTGACGTCGGACGCCCGCCTGATCGCCGCCACCAATCGCGATCTGACGGAGATGGTGGAAGAGCGCCAGTTCCGCGCCGACCTTTTCTACCGGCTGAACGTCTTTCCCGTGCAGGTACCGCCGCTGCGGGAGCGGCCCGAAGACATTCCATTACTGGTTCGCCATTTCGTGCAGCAGTTCGCGCGCCGCATGGGCAAGGTGGTCGATACCATTCCCTCGGACACCATGTCGGCGCTGGTGCGCTATTATTGGCCGGGAAACATCCGCGAGTTGCAGAACCTGATCGAACGCGCCGTGATTCTCTCCAGCGGACCGGTGCTGAAGGTCCCGGTCGGCGACTTGCAGCGCCAGGCGGCGCCTGCCGCCGCGGCTTCGGGCAAGTCGGAAACGCTGGAAGAGGCGGAGCGCCGCCACATTCTGAACACACTGGAAGCGACCGGGTGGGTGATCAGCGGACCGCGCGGCGCCGCCCATACGCTCGGCATGAAGCGCAGCACCTTGCAGGCGCGGATGGAGAAGCTGGGTATCCGCCGCGCGCGCGCCGCCGCACCTTCGCAGGCCGGGTCGTGACGCACGAAGCCCACGAGGCGATTGCCCGGAAGCTGCACGAATATTTCCGCCTTCGCCTCGACGATGCACTCCGGGCCGGCCGCGAGAATCTCGCCCCCGTGCCCAGCGCCGCCGCCATTCACGCCATGATCGAAGCGGCGTTCTGGACCAGCCTGCGCCGTGAAGAAGGCTACCCGCCGCAAGTCTCCCTCGCCTTCCTGGGGAAACGGCGGGACTGCCTGCCGATCGTTCTCGGCCGGCCGCTGCGCCTCACGGCGGAGGCGCTGGCGCGGGTCTCGCCGGCGGTGGTCGCGCGCGGCATGCACCTAGGCGTATGCCCGGATGGCGACGGCTTCTGTGTCTGGGGAATGACTCGCAATATTCCGCTTCTCTGCTTCGTGCTCGAGGTCGTGGCGCCGGGACTCCTGGTAGTCAAACACCCGAGTGGGCCCGAATCGAACAAGTTCGTCAATGTGGCGGTGCTGGAGGGCGATCAGGTCAAGCTGATCGACGCGCAGGCCAGCGGCCCGCGCCGTTGGATCCAGTCGCCCGAGATCACCGTGAAGCTGGCGGTCGCGATGCGCGCGCACGGCCGCGGCGGTTCGCTTCTGATGGTGCCCGCGGGAACGGATAGCTGGCGCGACTCGATCATCCAGCCCATGTTGTACGCGGTGGCATCGCCGTCCTGCGAATTCGCCTCCATGACGGACACAGCGATCGAGGCGATCGCCGGCCTCACCGCCGTCGACGGCGCGGTGGTGCTTACCGACCGCGGCGAGCTGCTCGGATTCGGCGCCAAGATCATGCGCCGGCGCGGATCGCCGATGGTGGAAGAAATCTACACCAGCGAGCCGGTGGAAGGCGCCGTGCCGGCGACGGTACACCCGGAACAGGTTGGCGGCACCCGCCATTTCTCGGCGGCACAGTTCATTCACGACCAGCGCGATGCGGCTGCGCTGGTGGCTTCACAGGACGGAAGGTTCACGATCTTCGAGTGGAATCAGGGCGAGCAGATGGTCCACGCTTACCGCCTGGACGCGCTCTTATTGTAGGAACGCGGTCTGTCCCACGCAGAAAGATTCCTATGATTTGAGGCCGCTTCTCACGACGTCTTCCCGTGCCGCCAGGCGCGGTAGCCTTCAATAAACGTCGGCAGCAGCGAGAGGAAGATGATGAACAGCAGCACCTTGTCGAAATTGTGGCGGACGAACGGGGTGTTGCCGAGAGTGTAGCCGAGCAGAGTCAGAAGAATTACCGACCCCATGCCGCCGGCGATGCTGAAGGGCAGAAAACGGAAATACGGCATTTTCCCGACGCCCGCCATGAACGCGGCGAAGCTGCGGACAATCGGCAGAAACCGGGCGAACAGGATCGTCTTCCCGCCGTACCTCTCATAAAACTTCTTGGTGCGGGTGACGTATTCCTGTTTGAAGAGGAGCGAGTCTTTGCGCGCGAATATGCGATCGCCGGTCTTCCGTCCGAGCAGGTAACCAGTGGAATCGCCCAGGATCGCCGCCAGGATCAGCACCGCATCCACCAGGACGATATTCGATTGTCCGGCTCCCACCACCACACCGACGGTGAAGAGGAGCGAATCGCCCGGCACAATCACGCCCACCAGCAGGCCGGTTTCGGCAAAGACCATCGCAAACAAAGCCGCGAATCCCGGTCCGCTGGAGAGCAGAGTACTGAGGAGTGCAATCAGCCGCTCCGCATTGTAGAGCGACTTCAGAAAGTCGAGAATGTCGTGCAGCATTTTCTAGCTGCTACCGCGGAAGCTGGAAACGATGCGCGTCATCACCTCGGGATACATCTTGATGACACCCTTGCGGGTGAGTTGGTCCACCAGGCCGGTCTCGAAGAGCGTGTTCCGCTCGCGCGCCTTTTCGGTCTTCAACTCGTCGCGGATGGAATCGCGCTGCGCCGGCAATTGCGACAGGTCGGCGTCAACGTGCTGCGTCACTTTGGCGATAACGGTGCCGTCGGCCATCGAAACGGGATCGAGCACCGTGCCGACCGGCTTGTAGAAAGCCTCCGTGAAGTAGTTCGCCGAACCTAGTCCGTCCACCGTGGCCTGTTGCTTAAACAGCTCGGAGGTCTTGACCTCGAGTCCCATGGCTTTGGCGGCCTTGGCGAGATCTCCGCCGGAGGACTTGGCGGCATTCTCCAACTCGGTGGATTTGTCCTGGATCAGCTTGCGCAGCTTGGAGCTGACCATGGTGTCGTGAATCTTGCTCTTGACCTCGTCAAAAGTGGCGGGGTGCGCCGGGACGATCGAGGTTACTTCCGCGATTACCAGCTTGTTCGGGCCGGGGGAGACTACCGGGGAAACTTCACCCTGTTTCAATCCCGCGATTGCCTGGTCGAAGTCGGCGCTCATTCCGACACCGGGGACGGGCTGTCCGGGAGCCACGCCTTCGGCATGCACAACGTCCATCCCAAAGTCGGCGGCAACCTTCTCCGGGTGGGTGGGATCCTTCTGCAGGGCCATTCCGGCTTTGTCGGAAATCTGCTGCAGGGCGTTCGAGATGCGCACCTGTTTCCAGTCCTTCATGAGCTGGTCCTTCACTTCGGCGAACGGTTTGGTGCGGGCATCTTCGTGGGCGAGGACCTGGATGATGTGGTAGCCGTATTGCGTCTTCACCGGGTCGCTGATAGTCATCGGCTTCAGCGAGAAGATTGCCTTCTCGAACTCCGCCACCATCTGTCCGTGGGTAACCCAATCGAGATCGCCGCCCTTGGCGGCCGAACCGCCCGTGGGCCCCTGATTGTCTTCGGAATTCTTCTTCGCGAGCTCGGCGAAATCGGCGCCGGCGCGAAGCTGCTTCACCAGATCCTCCGCCTTTGCCTTGGCCTTCGCCTCTTCGGCCGGCGGCTTGCCCTGCGTCAGGATCAGGATGTGGCGCACGTGCACACGTTCGGGAACCACGAAGTTTGCCTGGTTCTGATTGTAAGCAGCCATCAAATCCTGATCGGTGGGATTGAGGCCGGCTTCCATTTTCGAACCGTCCGCCACCAGCACCACCAGGTTCTTCGCCTCGGGATCCTGATACTGGGCGGCATTGGTCTTGAAGTACTGCTGCATGTCCGCGTCCGTCGGCTCGGCGTCCTTCTTGAACTTGTCCTGCACGAGCTTCACGTACTGGAGCTGGATCTGGTCGTTCTTGTCCTTATATCTTTTCTCGATCTCCGCCGGAGTCACGATCGAGCCTTCCAGGGCGACCTGCCGCAGCTTCCCGATCAGCAAAGTGCGCTTCAGGGTAGCTTCGAAATCGTTGATGGTGATGCCCTGCCCCTGCTGGGCCAGCATGGCCGCGTACACGTCCTTACCGACGAACTTGCCATCCTGGAATAGGGAGGGGAAATTCTGCCGGAGGTAGTCGGCGACATCCTGGTCGGAAACCTGAATCCCCAGCCGGTGCGCCTGATACTCCAGGGCGCGCTCCGTGACCATCTGCTGGACCATCGGGGGCACGTAGTTGGGAACGATCTCGGCGGGGATCTGACGTCCACGCATTTCCGCGGAAATTTGCTTCCGGGCGTCGGCTTCCGTGATCACGTCGTCGCCGACCTTGGCCAGCACGGCGTCGGGACCGTTCGAGCCGGTGTTGTAGTTAGGGACCAGGTACAGAAGCATGGAGGCGGAAACCAGGCAGAGAATGCCACCCATGACGTACTTCTTGGTCTTGGCCGAGTTAAACAGATCAAACATTTACGCGCGAACTCCTATCATTGCGAAGAAGGGGAAGTTCTAGTATAAAACATCCCCGAGCGGGCTGCCTGGCGAACTGGAAGTGCTTAAGAATATTTACGTTACGCGAACCCTAGCCGGGCCTGCCGGCGCCTCAGCGCTTGTCGCCCAGGGTGGCCGGAAAATCGGCATGGTCGGTCCAGTCTTCCCAGGAGCCGTCGTAAAGCCGCGCGTCGTAACCCAAATAACGCGCCGCGAAGTAGACCACGGTCGCCTGCTGGCCGATATGGCAATACGACACCACGCGATCCCCGGCTTTTACCCCGGCGTCTTTGAACATGGTCGCCAGCACTTCGCGCGTTTTGAACTTGCCGCTATCGTCGAAAAGCGTACTGAAGGTGAGGTTGGCCGCTCCGGGGATGTGGCCTGGTCGCTTCCCGTTGCTATGGCTGGCGCCGGTGTAAAACTGGGGATCGCGCGCGTCCACGATGTCCACTCCCGGGTGGTTCAGGTTGCTGTGGACGTAATCGGCATCGACCACAACATCGGATTGAACACACGGCGTGAGCTTCGCAGGGGCCACGCTGGGAACTTCCGCCGTCACCGGACGGTTTTCCTTCTGCCATACCGAAAACCCGCCGTCGAGCAGCGAAGTCCGGTCGCCCAGTCCCATGGCATCGAGCGTCAGAAACACCCGTGTGGTCCGCGAGGCGAACTGGTCGCTGATGAAGTACAGCACGACACGGGAATCGTCGCCGACCCCGAGCTTTCCGAACGCATCGGCCAGCACCGGTATCGGCGCCAGTTCCAGCGTCAGCTTCGAGGTTCGATTCTGGATGGCCGAACCGTTCAGATAGCGCGCCCCGGGAATGTGGGCCTGGTCGTACGCGCTCTGGTCGCCCACCGCGATGACGACGACATGCGGGTCGCGGAGGTGATCGGCGAGCCAGCCGGTGGAGACCAGCAGGCTTTCGCGGGTGCCATGGCCGCCGCAGGCAAGCGCGGCGGTGGAGAGGGCGGCAAACAGAATCAGGCTTCGCATAAAAGCTCCTTTACTCCTGACGGAGTGCGTTCAACGGATCGATACTGGTCACCTGGCGAGCCGGGAAGTAACAGGCGAGGCAGGCTACCAGGAGAAATACTACGCAGACCGCCGCATACGTAAGGGCGTCCGTGGGACTGGTGGCGTAGAGCAGGCTCACGAGCAGACGAGACAACCCGTAAGCTCCGGCCATCCCGATCAGAGTGCCCACCACGGCGAGCCCCAGGCCCTGGCGGATGACCATCGTCACAATACTCCCGTGCTGCGCCCCCAGCGCCAGGCGGACGCCGAGTTCGTGGGTTCGCTGGCTCACCGAGAGCGCCATCACCGCGGCGATTCCGGCGGCACTGATCAGCACCGCAAGTCCGGCGAAGAGGCTGAGCAGAATCGTCATCAGCCGCGGCGAGGCCAAGGACTCATATTGATGGCTCGCGACACTTCCGGCATCGTCGATCGCGACCAGCGGGTCCTCGGCACGGATCGCGGCGCTCACCAGCCCCAGCATGGTATTCGGGTCGAGCTCCGTCCGGACCACCAGGCGGCCGCGAAAGCCGATATCCCCCGGGGGCGCATAAATTTCGTCGGACACCGGACGGTCCAGCCCGTACGGGCGCGCGTCGCCCACCACTCCGACGATCGTCCACCAGCGCTTGTTATCCAGCGTGATCCGCCGGCCCACGGGATCTTCCCCCGGCCAGTGATGACGCGCCATGGATTCGTTGATCACCAGAACCGGCGGGCTGTTGGTCTGGTCGTCGCGATCGGTAAGACTACGTCCTTGCAATAACGGCTGGCGCAGCGTCTGGAAGTAGTCGGCATCCACGAAATTGACGGCGACGATCGGCGCGGCGGAGGCTTTGAAGGCAGGACGGCCTTCGATTTCGAACTGCCGGCCCATGGGACCGTTCTGGACAGCGGCTGGTGAGAATGGCGCGGCCGAACTCCAGGTGACCGAAGCGACACCGGCCAGGGCGCCGACCCTGCGCTTCAAATTGTCCTGGAGCGTGCGGAGGCCAGCGAGGTCGTAGCGGATCCCCCCGGTAATACGCAGGGACAGCAAATGACTCGGGTCGAAGCCGGGATTGGCTTTGGTCAGCTTCTGGAAGCTGCGCAGCATCAGGCCGGCGCCGATCAGCAGTACGAAGGAGAACGCCACCTGGGCGACCACCAGGGCGGAGCGGAGCGTTTGCCGCCGGCGGCTGGCGGTAGTGCGCGCACCGTGTAGCAGCTCTCCCGCGGCTTTCCAGGGGGTCATGGCGGGAATCAGGCCGAACAACAGACCGGTGGCGACCGAGACCAGCAGGGTGAACAGCAGAACCGGCCCGTCGATCTGCACCTCGCGGGCGCGCGGCGTGAAATTCGCCGCGAAGCGCGACAACATATTCAACGTCACGGGCGCCAGCGCCAGTCCCAAAGCACCGCCGGCCGAAGAGAGCAGGACGCTTTCGGTGAGCAGTTGCCGAACCAGCCGCGACTTCCCCGCACCCAAAGCGCTGCGCAGCGCCAGTTCCTTTTCGAGCTTGAGCAGACGCGCGAGCATCATATTGGCGACGTTGGCGCACGCTACCAGCAGAACGAACGCGGCCACGCCGAGGAGTACGAGCAGGGCCGTGTGCGCGCGATATGTGAGGTCGTAGCGAAGCGGGTCGGCAGCCACGGCGAAGCCGGAGTCGGGAGGGTAATCGGCCGGGTAGGCCTTCGCCATCTGGCGCGCGATCACCGAGAGGTCCGCCTGTGCCTGCTGGATCGTCACTCCGGGTTTCAAACGGCCGAACACGTGTGAGATCAGGCGGTATTCGCGGTCGCGGATATTATCGGGGTCGGACCGTGACGGGCACTGCCAGGTCGGCATGTAGACTTCACTTTCCACCGGATATTGCGGAATGGGGGGCAGCACGCCGATTACGGTGTGCGGCATCCCGTTCATCTGGAAAACTTTGCCGACGATATTCGGGTCGCCATGCTGCCGGCCTTGCCAGTACTGGTGGCTGAGCACCAGCACGGCCCCGGACGACGGATTGTTGTCATTGGGCAGGAAGGTGCGGCCGAGCAGGGGTGTGACGCCGAGGACCTCAAAGAAATTCACCGAAACGACCGAAGTGCTCACCCGTTCGGCGCTCTCCTTCCCGTAAAGAAGAAACGACATCGAGTGGTGCTCGACCACTCCCGTCAGGGTGTGGTTGCGATCCGCGTAGTCGGCAATTTCGGCGGGAGAGAATCCGATTTCGCCCTGCCGGCGCTGGGGGGCCTTTTGATGCAGGACGACCAATTCACCGCCCTGGCGGTATGGCAGAGGCCGCAGGAACACGCCGTAGACCAGGCTGAAAATCGCCGTATTGGCGCCGATCCCCAGGGCGAGCGTGACGATGGTGGCCAGCGCATACCCGCGATTCTTGCGCAGCACGCGCATGCCGTAGCGGATATCCTGCAGGAAGGTATCGATGGCGTGTCCGACGCGCGCTTCCCGGCATTCGTCTTTGAGCGGCTCGACGCCGCCAATCGAAAGCAGCGCCTGCCGCCGCGCCTCCGCGGGCGCCATACCGCGCGAGAGATTCAGTTCCGTCTGGCGGTCGACGTGGTATTGGAGTTCGGCGTCCAACTCGCGCTCCACCACGGACCGCCGGAAGAGGAAGCGACAGATCGAAGTCCACCCGCTCGCCATCGGTTTCGCCTCCTAGGCCACGCCGACGATACGCGCCACCGCCGCCGAGAGCCGGAGCCAGTTCTCCTTTTCCTCCACCAGCTGTTTGCGCCCGTCGCGAGTCAGCTCGTAGTACTTGGCCTGGCGATTGTTCTCCGACGTTTTCCAGTTGGCGGTGATCCAGCCGCGTTCTTCGAGGCGGTGGAGCGCGGGATAAAGCGAGCCCTGATTGACTTCCAGGACGCTTTCCGAAACCTGCTGGATGCGCTGCGAGATACCCCAGCCGTGCATCGGTTCGAGTTCGAGGGTCTTCAGAATCAGGAGATCGAGAGTCCCCTGCAAGAGATCGCTTTTGGATTTGCCCACCGCACTCCTCCTCCAGATATTCTACAGAAGAGGATAGGCCGCATTCCTGTCGATTGTCAAGGGCGCGGCTCGCTCAGAGTCAGGCGGGTTCGGGCGCCAGCCATTCCAGAAGTTTGCGCCAGCGCTGCGCCAGATTAGGCGGCAGGGGCCGTCCCAATACCAGAAAACGGCTGACATCCCTCGCTTGGAGCGCGCCCGTCAACCGCACGGCGAGCACGTACAAGACGGCGCCCGTGGCGATCGCCACGAGCAGCCCCCCGTATCCGGAGACGAACCGGTTCACCGTGAGCACTCCCGCGACCATGATTCCGCCGGAGAGGAGGATGCGCGCGAAATCCAGCAGCTTGAGGTCGAGCTTGTCGGTTCTCCAGGCATACGTCCAAATGCCGATGGCGGCCAGGCCCTGAGCCGTGCCATTCGCCAGCGCCGCGCCCCAGGCGCCGTGCTGCCGCACCAGCAGCAAGTCCATGCCGATATCCACCACGCCGCAGGTGCAGCCCCAGAAAATCAGGAAGCCTTGCCGTTCCTGCGCCTGGAGGAAAATCGACGGCAGAAGCATGAGAGCTTTCGGGATGGCCATAACCGATACCAGCGCGAGGATCGGAATCATGGCGCGGTACGGGGGGTGATAGACCAACAGCACCAGCGGTTGGCTGATGCACGACATTCCCAGAAGCAGCGGGAGCGAAAGCAATAGCGCGTAACGGCCGCCATCAACGGTCATCTCTTTCAGGCGTTCCCGCTCGCGCCCGTATTGGGCCAGCATCGTGGCGGCAATCGAGGCGCAGAGCACCGTCGGGATCATTAGCATTCGCTCCGCCAGACTGAATGCGACGGAGAAGAAGTGCACCTGCCGTTCGTCCGGATTCAGCCAATGCAGGATCATGATGTCGGAGCGGTCCCAGACCACAATGTTGAGGATGAGCAGCACCAGTCCCTGACCCGAGTAGGCGAACATGCGCTTCTTCAGTTCGGGGTCGATCTTGCCCGCGCGCACATGGCCGAGCCATTTTTCCACCGTACGCAGCTTCCAGATGCATTCCAGCATCGAGCCGGCGAAAACGGCGCCGGCCAGCCCAATCAGGTCCCAGTTTCGCGAGCCGATCGCAGGGTTGGAGCCCCCATAGAGATATGCGATCAACAGGGAGAGCAGACTGATCGAAGTAGTCGTGAAGGTGCCCGCCACCGCCGGCCCGGTGTTCCGGCGCATAGTCTCGGAGGCATTGTTCGCCGACGACGGCACATTCGCGATGAGGCGCGGCACCATCGCCCCAATCAGCAGCATCGATGGCACCGAAAATCCGCCCTTGCCGAGCCACAGCAGGAGAACCGTCCCGATTGCCAAAACGCCGAACGAGAGGTAGCTTTGGATCCGCAGAGTGGCCAGATAGGTCGCTCGCGCGATTCCGGTCTCGCCGCGATTCAGGTACTCCGCCATGTATTTGGCCGCGGTGGCGGGCAGCCCGACCGAACCGAGCGACACGCTGATAGTCGTGATCCAGACGATGTAGTTGTAATAGCCAAGCCGTTCCTGGCCGAGCTTGTCATGTCCAATCACGCGCGCCACAGCCACCGTGGTGAGCACCACCGAAAGCAGATTGACCGCCGACTCCACGCCGCTCCAAAGAGCGTTTCGGCTGATCTTTTGAGAGTTGGTTGCCGCCCCCGCGGCTTCGGTATTCTCGGCTTTCATCGGAGGGACTGTGGAAACTGACGTGCCAATTCTAGCATGCCGGACTTTTTTCCCTTCGATTGCGACCGGCCATCGCCCACACGGCCGCGGCAAGTGCCGCTAACGACAGCAGCGCCGAACGGGGCAGGATCTGCGGGGCGAATTGCAGTTCGATGCGATGATCTCCCGGCGGGACCCGCAGTCCGCGAAACGCCACGTCGGTGATGTAGAGCGGCGACGGCCGGCCGTCGATCGACGCTTCCCAGCCGGGATACCACGAATCGCCGTCGACCAGGAAAGCGTCGCCCGCGGAGTGCGTTTGCAGGGTGATCTTCTTCGGGGCGTACGAGAGCACGTGGACCGCCGCGGGCGCGAACTTCGCCGCGCCGGAGCTGCCCTCCACAATCGCGGCCTGCGACGGATCGAAATCGGCTGCGTGCAGCATGCCGGCGGCTGCCTCAAGGCTGCCCGCCGGACGGATCTCCGGAACAAAGAAGAAGCGCGGCAGCACGTGCGGGTTTTCGTAGATCGTGTACCCGTCGATGGTTTTGACGGAGGGCAGCGGTAGCGGAGAGCGCGAAACCACAAATCCGATGTTCGCCATCCCGAGCACCGGCGACCGGGAGTTGACCACCTGGTAGCACGCGCCCCAGCGCGCGCCCGGAGAAAAGGAGAGCCGCAATTGAATCGTCCGCTCCAGCGCCAGCGGATCGCAGCCATTCGCGGTAGCCAACTGGAGCAGTGCGCTCGAGTGCGACCACTCGAACGGTGCATCGGCCATGTCATAGCGGAGCGGCGGATCGGCCGCCGCGGTGAGCGATCGTATGCGGGATGCCAGTGCGACGCTACCATCGATCGAGTTGGGCCCCATGCCGGCTTCGACGGCCCTCGAGGCTGTGTTGAAGGGACGGCCCGAACTCACCAGCAGGAGGTCGAGCGCGACCAGCATACCGGCGGCAATCTGCCAGCGCGGTGGAAGGGAGCGGTGCGCGCCGAGCCCTGCCAGTACCGCGATCGACAGCGCAAAGACCGGCAGTGTAAATTCCGGATGGATGCCGATGCGGATGCTCACCGGCAGAACAGCCAGGATCGCCCGGCCGATCGGCGTGGAATCGCCCAGCATCCAGACCGTCGCGCCGAGGGTGAAGAATGCGAAGAGGCGGGTGAGCCGGTCCGGTTTGCGGAATGCCGCGATCAGCGCGAGCAGGAGGGTGAAGATCCCGCAGTAGAGGTACAAAAAGGTCGGGTCCGACGGTCCGTGGAACTTGGACATATCGAAGACGTTCCAGTAATTCGGCAGCAGCAGCGTGTAGAGCGCGCCGAGTTTGATCCCGCCGCCGGTCTTTAGCCACTCGACGCGGTACTGAGCGATGCTGTAGCGTGTCAACTCCGCGGTGGGAATCAGCTGGACCGCGGCCAGCAGCAACGCCCAGACACACGCGGTGATCACGCGCAGCTGCGCTCCGAAGCGGCGCCCTACGACGAACGAAAGAGCCACCGCCGACCCGAACGCCGCCACCGCCACCTGCGGCAGCCCCGCTAACGCGGCCATGGCAAGCGACAGCGCGAGGATCGCCATCCAGCGCCGGCGCCAGGCTTCGCGCAATTCCCACACCGCAAGCCAGGTCAGCGGGATCCAGGTGCCTCCGTGCATCGCGCCCATGTGCTCCGGCTGCGCGGCGAAGAAACATCCGAGCTGATAGGCGGTGGCGGCAACGAATGCCGCTCCGTGCGTAGTGCCAAGGCGGCGGAGGAGCGCGAAGGTGCAGACCCCAGCGAAAAAGATCTGCAGGCAGACCGCGATCGCCAGCAGCCTCGGCAGCGAGTCGGGACCGAACCAGTTGCTGGCCGCGGTGGCCAAAAGCACCGGCGGATAGAAGAGCGCCGCCTGGATATTGGCGAAAATCGGGTTGCCGCAATAGGTGTACGGTTCCCAAAGCGGAAATTCGCCGCGATGCAGGGAGGCGGCGATGAAGGATGCGAATGGCAGGTGCACGCCGCGAAAATCCCACGGGAACAGGTACCCCCGCTCGAAGAGCACGTGCCGGTGAAAAAGGGCCACTTCGGCGAGCAGCGCCAGGATGTACGCGTAGGATCGTTTCACGGCCGTCACATCAGCGAGAGCGGGTCGACGTCGATTACCAGGGCCGTGGCTCCCCACTTGTGCTGCAGGGCGAACGCGCGGACCTGCTGCAGGAGTTCGTTCAACGCCTTCCGGCTGGCCGCCTTCACCAGGAACTGGTAGCGGTACTCGTTTTTCAAGCGCGGCACCGGGGCCTCGGCCGGTCCCAGGATTTTCAGTTTTTCGGGGGGCGGGGTGAGCAGCATGCCGAGTTCGGAACTCATGCGCATTGCCATTTCCTTCTTCTCCGCCCGCACCAGAACATTCGCCATCGCGCTAAACGGAGGATAGTGCATCATGCGCCGGAAGTGGAGTTCCTTTTGGTAAAACGCCGGATAATCCTGCGCGGCCGCCATGCGGATGGCGTAGTGATCCGGATTGATCGTCTGAATGAGGACGATCCCCGGCACGTTGCCGCGTCCGGCGCGCCCCGCCACCTGGGTGAGCAGTTGGAACGTGCGCTCGGCGGCGCGAAAGTCGGGCATGCCGAGACCAATATCGGCCGAGACGACACCGACCAGCGTGACGTTCGGAATATCGTGGCCCTTGGCGATCATCTGCGTGCCGACGAGGATGTCGTAGTTGCCTTCGCGGAAGTCGTTGAGGATCGTCTCGTAATGGCGCTTCCCGGTGACGGTGTCGCGGTCCAGGCGGGCGATCCGCGCGGTAGGAAAAGCGTGGTGCAGTTCCTCCTCTACTTTTTCCGACCCCAGTCCGAGGAAATAGATGTGCTCGCTCTGGCATTTGGGACAGCGCACCGGAACCTTCTCGGCATAGCTGCAGCAGTGGCACAACAGCCGGCGGTCGCGCTTGTGGTAAGTCAGCGTGAGAGAGCAATTACAGCAGTTCACCCGTTCCCCGCACGACCGGCAGGCGACAAATGACGAAAAGCCCCGCCGGTTCAGCAGCACGATGGTCTGCTCGCCCTGCTCGAGCCGCAGCCCGATCGCCTCGATCAGCTTGCGCGAAAAGGTCGCCTGCTGGCGGGTTTCGAGGAACTCCTGGCGCATGTCGATCAGTTCCACCGACGGCATGGGCCGCGCCTCAATGCGCCCCGGCAGTTCGATAAGCGTGTATTTCTCGCGCTCGGCGTTGTAGCGGCTTTCCAGGCTCGGGGTCGCCGACCCCAGAATGACGCAGGCGTTCGCCGCCTGCGCCCGGACGATTGCCACATCGCGCCCGTTGTACCTCGGCGTCTCCTCCTGTTTGTACGAGCCGTCATGCTCCTCGTCGACGACGATCAGTCCGAGGTCGCGAACCGGGGCGAAGACACCCGAGCGCGTCCCGACCACCACCGATGCCGCGCCGGAGCGGATCCGCCGCCACTGGTCGGAGCGTTCGACGTCGGTAAACGCGCTATGGAGAATCGCCACCCGGTCGCCGAAGCGGCTGAAGAACTGGCCTGCCATCGCGGGAGTGAGGGCGATCTCCGGAACCAGCAGCAGCGCGCTCTTCCCTTCGGCGATCGCCGCCTCGATGCAGTTCAGGTAGACCTCGGTCTTCCCCGATCCGGTGACGCCGTGGAGCAGGAAGGTCTGAAACCGCTTCGCCCGAATCGCGCCGGCGATCCGTTCGTAGGCGTCCTGCTGCGCCGGATTGAGCAGGTGGCCGGTCCGAATCGGCCCGGCGGAAATCGCCAGGGTTTCCGCCTGCAAAGTGACTACCCGCTTGCGCGCCAGCGATCGTGCCGCGAGGCTGGCGTTTCGCACCGTGCCTTCCAGCTCCTTCAGATTGTGCGATCCCGGATGCAACTCGAGGAAGGCGCGCAGTTCGCGCTCGGGCTTATTCAGTTTCAGGTCGGACGGGGCCTCCGCGGCAATTTCCACCCGCAGGCGGTCGGAGGGCGCGCGCAGCGGATCGCGCTCGGTCTGTACCTGCTCGACGATGAGGAAGCCCTTCCGCTCGAGCGATTTGATTGCCTTCTCGGCTAACGGAAGTTTCTTGGCAATGTAGGCGGCGGAGAGGGGACGTTTTTCCAACATCCGCAGCACCTGGACTACGGGATCGTCCGGGGCGGTGTCGAGCACGAGCTGCCGCGCGGCGTCCCGCCCGGAATCCGTCAGCGACCAGAGCTTGCCCTGGCGGATCTCCGAGGCGAGCGGCAGCATGCCGCGGAGTACGTCTCCCAGCGGGGCGCAGTAATACCCCGCGATCCACCGTCCCAGCGCCAGTAATTCCTGATCGAGCACGGGGGAGGAGTCGATGAGGCGTAGCGCATCCCGGACCGGCACCGCGGGCGCATCGTCATGGCAGCGGAGGATGACGCCGGTGAGCTTGCGCGGCCCGAAAGGCACCACCAGCCGGCTGCCGGGCTGCACGCGGTGCCGCAGCGTTTCCGGCAGGGAGTATGTGAACGGCTGGTCGAGAGGCACCGGCAGGCTGACGTCACAGTAGAGGTAGGAGGCCATGAGTTCAGACTCCTGCGTGCCAGGCTCTGCGCCGCATCAGGCCAGTCTCCCGAATCGCCGCCGGCCTTCATCCCCGGTCTGCTGCCGCAGCGGCTCGAATCGCGCGCGCATGGCGTCGAGAAACGCCTGGGTGGTGGTCGCTCCGGCGGGCGGTTTCCCCTGCATTCCCGACTGCAGCCAGGCGATCGCCGCCTCTTCCAGGGAGCCGTCCGGCGCCGCCGGACTCACCACCGCCCCCAGCCAGCGGAACATCTCCCGCAGGCGCGGGCGCAACGACGGACCGCCGTGATCGGCGCCGCGGATCAGGCGATACTCGTGCGACAGATCGAGGTCCCAAAGGGTTCGATGCAGAAACTCCGCACCGTCATGGGCATTCAGAAAATCCTTTTCAGCCGCCTCGATATAGATAGCCAGCCCCGCTCCGGCGATCGCCTCGCGGTTTGCGACCGCCCGGTTGGCCGGATTGTTCGCCTCCCATACGGCGGCATCGCGCGACAATCCGATCAATTGCGAGGGGCCGCCGGCCACATGGTGCAGCCGGTTCCGCGGTCCCACGTCCGATTCCCGGAGTCCCGGCTCCAGCATCGGCTGCAGGGCGGCCACGGCGGCAAACTGTTCCGGTGCCCCGAACGCCAGTTTGAGCGCGCCATATCCGCCGGCGGAAATTCCCGCGGCCACCGCCACCCCGGTGGTGTCACAAGTTGCCCGTAGATGCGGCAGGAAATCCAGCGAGAGAAACGACTCCCAGCGCACCGGGCCCTCGCGCTCCTCCAGATAGTAGTCCAACCCCGGACTGGGCACCGCGACAATCATCGGCGGCGCCGCCTGCTCGTTCCACCAGTTCTCGAAGACCGGCTGGAGATCCACGAGCGCATCCCGCGTTCCTCCGCCGCCGAAGAGCAACAGACAAAGCGGCATCGGTTCCGCCCGCGCGGGCGTCAATACGGCGAAGGGGACAGGCGCCGGCAGGTGCGGCGAGGACAGTTCGTCCAGGCGGATCGTCGAGGTCATTGCTTTTTCTGGCCCTGCCGGAGTTGCGGCACGATCGTGATATCGCGCAGGCTGACTTTCTGCGGCTGATCTTTGGTCCGCTCGAGGGCGGCCATCAGTTCGAGCAGGTGTGCGCGCCCCAGTTCCAGCACGTGCTCGTTGGGCTGATCAGTGGTACCCACCGGATAGTCGACGAAGGGCGTGGTGGATTGCTCGATGTGACACCCGAGGATGTGAGCCACGGGGCGGCTCTCTGTGAATTCCACCAGGCGCCGGGTACTCGCCAGGTAAGCCGGAAAGTCCGTGACATAGAGGCGGCCGGGATAGAGATGGTCACCGGTCAGCAGGACGGCCGTCTTGCGGTCGTAGTAGGCCACATGCGAGGGATGATGGCCCGGAATCGCCAGCACGTCGATCACCCGGTCGCCCAGATCGATCGAACCGGCGTCCTCCGGCCACCGGGCAATGCCGAATGCCTTTTGTTCGGCCTCCACGCTGGCGGGAATCAGGTTGACGTTTGCCATCCCGTCGAAGCCCTTGTCCCCGGCGACGTGGTCGCCGTGTCCGTGCGAGTGGGCCACCACCAGCGGCAGCGGGGCGGGATGCGAATTGCGCTTTTGCCATTTCGCGATCAACGCGGTTACCGTGGCGGCGGTGGTGACGTCCTTCCCGGCGCCGGTATCCACCAGCAGGGCCCGGTCGCGGCCGAAAATCAGGTAGAGGAACGGCTTCTCGTAATTCGTGCAGCCCGATTCCCGCAGGATATAGAACGTCGGATTGTACTCGTGAATCTGCCAGTCGGGCACCTCGAGGCAGTTCGGGCCGCCGGTGATCCACCTGGAGGGGAATACGCCGTTCTCGATGGGGATTGCCGGCGTTTGCGCCAGCGCGATCGCGCCCAGGGTCGAGGCGAGCGCCAGTTTTCGGGGCATACAGCGATGGTAACAGCGCGCCCGCGAAGGACAAAAATACAACGGCCCCGCGACCGGCAGAACACGGATCGCGGGGCCGTTTGAAAAGCGGTTTATTCTGAGAAACTTAGGCCTGGAACGAGCTGCCACAGCCGCAGGTGGATTTCACATGCGGATTGTTGAATTTGAATCCCTGCCCCTCGAGCGTCTCCACGTAATCGACTTCAGCGCCATCCAGGTAAAGGAGACTGGCTTGATCAATGAAGACCTTCAGATCTCCATAGTTGTAGGTCTTGTCCAGCATGTTCGGCTGGTTCTCGAAAGCCATGGAATAGCTGAATCCGGAACAGCCGCCACCTACCACCGCGATCCGCAGTCCGGCAGGACTGGGATTCTGCGAGGCCATGATTTCTCTGACCTTGCCAACCGCCTTTTCTGTTAATTGCACCATTTTTTCTCAACTCCTCGACAAATTCGAGCCGTGCTCCGTCCTATTATACAAATAGGACCGCAATCTTCCATGGCTCACTGGTTTAGATGTATGCAAGTAGACCTGGGTCGCATTAAATCGGGTCCAAAGTGTCAATTCTGAACATCGAAGCGCCTTCCTCGGGACCCGGGCTCCACGATTTGGCAAAATGGTAGTAGCGGCAAGTGGCTGAAACCGTAAATCCGCGGGCCGCGTCGGACTGGATGTATGGGAACACTGTCCGGCGCGCTGACTCTCCCCGGCTTCGGTAGTGAGGTTGCGGCAAAAGCTAGAGTGGACTACCAAAACACCCCTGAAGGCGCTTTGGTCGGCAGAGCTCAGGCCGGCGACCAGGCCGCGTTTCGCGAAATCGTGGAACGCTACCAGTCCAAAGTGTTCGCCATCATCCACGGGATCGTTCGCCAGCGCAACGATGTGGAAGATATTGCACAGCAGGTGTTTGCCAAGGTCTACCTCTCCCTGCGGAATTTCGATTTCCGCAGCTCCCTGATCACCTGGATTTACAAAATTACGGTCAACGAGTGCTTCGACTATCTGCGCAAGCGGAAAGTGCGCAAGCTCGTCTATGAGAGCGATCTCAGCGAGGACGAAGTCCGCCGTGTAGAGAATTCCGAGCCGGCGAATGACCGTCAGACGGGCGCCGATACCGACCTGGCACGCCGCGATTATGTTTTGAAGCTCCTCTCCCGGGTGTCGGAAGAAGAGCGGATGCTTTTGATGTTGAAGGAAGTCGAAGGATTTTCGGTGGAAGAACTGGCGGAACAGACCGGTATGAATGAGAATACGATAAAGGTGAAATTGTTCCGTGCAAGGCAGAAGCTGGTCAAGGCGGCACAACGCCTCGACCGTGCTCCCGGTCTGGTGACCGGCTGATTCAAGGGCTCCCCCGAAAGCGGGCACAAGACTCGCAAAGGGGTTTGGGACTGATTTTGTTAAGGGAAGAATATTTATGCACGCGGTAATGTTGGACAGCCTCGAAGAGTATCTGGCCGGTTCGGTGGAACCGGCGGCCCTTCGGGAAATCGAGGCACACCTGAGCACCTGCCCGGCCTGCCGGGAAGAGGTCCAGGGGATGCGCGACGTCTCGCAACTGTTCGGATCTCTCAAGCAGGATTCCACTGAGGTTTGGACAGCCAGCCCCGGTTTCTACGCCAATGTGATGCAGCGGGTGAGCCAGAACAAACCGGCCCCGTCGTTTGCAGGACTTTTTTCTCTCGATTTTGCATTCGGGCGGCGCCTGGCATTTGCCTCTTTGCTGACCCTCGCCGTATTGGGGAGCTATCTGGTCACGCACGAAGCGCAGAGTCCGGTGGGGCCTTCTCCCGAAGCGATCCTGGCGCAGCAGAATGCGCCCGCCTTCCAAACCGCCAGCGCTGCGGATAATATGCTGGTTACGCTGACGGCTTATGAGCACTAGTCCCGGATTGCTCGACCGGCTCTCGGCAGGCAGTGAGCGGAGTCAGAAACTGGCCTGCACCCTGACCCTGGCACTGGTCTTCCTTTGCGGCGGCCTGGCCGGCGCGCTGGTGATGGACCGGGTGGTCCACAACCGGCAGCGGACGCCCAGCTTCGAAACCCAGCAGGGCCAGGCGCTTTACGTTCAGCGTCTCCAGCAGGAACTGAATCTCAGCCCGGAACAATCCGAGCAGATCAAATCGATTTTGGGCGATTTCTGGCAATATTATCGAACCGTGCTGAGCGAGTGCCGGGGCCGGATTGAAACCGTGCTTACTCTCGATCAGCGGACGCGGTTCGAACAGATCCTGCAGGAACAAAAGAAGTAATCGGGCCGCCCGGCCGCCGGCCGCCCCCTCCCGGCCGGCCTTCCGCCACCCTCCCATCCCCCCTGGATTGGCTTGACACCCCCCGGTATAGGTCGCACAATAGGTTTGGCGTATGCGCCCGAACCGTTTTCTTACCCTCTTGCCCGCGCTGGCGGCGATTTTGTTTTTGAACTCCTGCGGATCCAGGAAGGACTCGGCGAAGGTGTTCGATCTCGGCGCCCGGGTCGAGACCGGCCATCTGATCTACACCGTATTTGAAACCCAGTGGCTCCCCCAGATCGGCGCCGGCGATACCGCCCGCGTTCCGAAGAGCCGCTTTTTCCTGGTCCGTCTCTCCGCGGTCAACAGCGGAAGCGAAGATCTCATGGTCCCCAACATGACGCTGGAAGACGACCAAGGTAATTCCGTCGAAGAGCTCTCGGACGGCGACCAGATTCCGCAGTGGATCGGTTATGTGCGCAAAGTGAAACCGGCCGACTCGATTACCGGCAACATCGTCTTCGATGCCGAACCTAAGCACTATCGTCTGAAAGTTACCGATGAGGATGGGGAGAAGTTTGCGCTGGTGGATCTGCCGCTGAATTTCAACGCGGAGGCACCCCAGGTTCCGACGCCCCAAAGTCAGCTGCCGGACAGTCCTGTTCGCACCCCCGTCAAGAAGTAAGTTAACTGTTTCCGGCGCAGTCATTTTGGAACTGTCGGGGGGGCCGAAAGCTATAATTACAGTATGCTTGCAGCCGCGGCATTGCTGTTCCTCCTGCAAACCCCGGACTACGATTCCGAGGGCGCGAAGGCGCTGGAAGCACGCAACTACACAGCCGCGGCGGACTCTTTCAACAAGGCCATCGCCGCCGATCCGAAGGATTACTACGCGCATTTCAGCCTCGGGATGGCTTACACCTATCTGCACCGGGACGCCGATGCGGTGGCGGAGTATCGCAAGACTCTCGAACTGAAGCCCGGCCTCTACGAAGCCGAACTCAACGGCGGCATTCTTCTGCTCCGGCAGAAAGATCCGGCCGAGGCGCTTCCGCTGCTGCAGGATGCCGTAGTCCAAAAGGCCGGCGAATTCGCGCCCCGATTCTATCTGGCCGAAGCGCAGTTGCAGTCCGGAGCGCCGGGCGAAGCCGTCGACAACTTCCGCCAGGCTGCCGCGCTCGATCCGAAATCGGCCCAGGCCGAATTGGGATGGGGACGGGCACTGGCGCTCTCCGGCAAGCTCGACGAAGCGGAGCCCCACTTCCGCTCCGCCGTGGAACGCGACCCCCAGTATCGCGACGCGCTCCTCTCCCTGGCCGACCTCTACGAAGAAAACAAACAAATCGACCGCGCCCTGGCGATTTACCGGGAATTCCCGCAGAACGCCGCCGTTCAGGAGCACGCCGGCAAGCTGCTGCTCCAGAATGAGAAATTCGCCGAGGCCATACCGCAACTCGAGCAGGCGTACCAGAAGGCGCCCACACCGGCGAATCGAAACTCGTTGGCCTCCGCCTACCTGCAGGCGCAGCAGCTCGAGAAAGCCCTTCCGCTGCTCCAGAAGGCGGTGGCCGAAGACCCCGGCAATTACGACCTCCGCCTCGGCTATGCCCATGCGCTTCGCGATCGGAAGCAGTACCCGGCGGCCGCCGAGCAGTTCAACCAGGCCGCCAGGCTCAAACCGGCGGAAGCCAAGACCTGGAACGAATTGGGCAGCATGCTCTATATGGCGGGCGACCGGGAGCACGCCCTGGGAGCGCTCGGCCAGGCGCGCCAGTTGGGAGACGACACGCCGGGAAACTGGTTCCTCACCGCGATCATTCTGGACGGGGCGCATCAGCTGAAACCGGCGCTGGAGGCTTATCAGAAATTCCTGCTGCACAGCGATGGCAGGAATCCCAATCAGGAGTTCCAGGCGCGCCAGCGGTCCAAGATCATTCAGAAGGAGCTGGACAAGAAATGAGGCCGATGCTCGTGGCGATCCTGCTGTTCGGCGGCTGCACCCTGCATGCCGACCTGAAGCGCGCGATGGCCGAGCAGAATCTCGAAAAACGCGCCGTCCTGGCCCTCGACAACGCCACCGCCAGTCTGAAAGCCGCGCGCGCGGCCTACGATATGGGCGACATGGACGTGATGAACAAAGATACCGCCGAGGTTCTGGAATCCGTCGAGCTCGCGCTCACGTCCCTCACTCAGAGCGGAAAGAATCCGCGCCGCAGCGACGGCTATAAGAAGTCGGAGATCTCCACGCGCGATCTCGCCCGCCGGCTGCAGGATTTTCAGGACCAGATGAGCTATACCGACCGTCCGTTGCTCGACAAGGTGAAGGCGCGCGTCCAGGAGGTGCATGAGCAGCTCCTGCTCGCCGTGATGGAGGGGAAGAAAAAATGAAGATCCTGCTCGCTCTCCTGCTGCTCGCCGCGCCCCTGGCGGCACAACGCGATTTTCTGACCAACGACGAGATTCAGAAAATCCGCGAGGCCCAGGAGCCGAACCTCCGTCTGAAACTCTATTCGGATTTCGCCCGCGAACGCGTCGACCTGGTGAAAAGCCTGCTCAGCAAGGACAAGGCGGGGCGGTCGGCGATGATCCACGACACCCTCGACGAGTACTGCAAGATCCTCGACGCCATCGACACGGTCACCGACGACGCCCTGACGCGCAAAGTGGATGTAAAGCTGGGACTCGACGAAGTCGCCAAGGTCGAGAAGGAAATGCTGCCGGTCCTGCAGAAATTCCAGGACAGCCACCCCAAGGATCTGGAGCGCTATGACTTCGTCCTGAAGCAGGCGATCGACGCCACCAGCGACAGCCTCGAGGCGGCGCAGGAAGATCTGGGCACCCGGACGGAAGAAGTCATGGCGCGCGAGGAGCGCGAAAGGAAAGCGCGCGAAGACGCCATGACTCCGGTGGAGCGCGAAGGGAAGGCCGCCGGCGACAAAAAGGCCGCCGAGCAGAAGGCAGCCGAGGAAGAGAAGCAGAAAAAGGCGCCGACTCTGTTTAGGCCGGGCGAAAAGAAAAGCACCTCCGACGTCGGCAAAAAGAAGTAGCGCACGCACTCATCCGTGCGCTACCGGATCTCGAAATCCACCGACCGGAGCATGGAATTCCCCGCCGAGTCGACCGCCTCGACGTCGGCGCGATAGCCTCCGGGCGCCAGGCTGTCGACCTTGATTTTCAATGCGAACGGCAGCGTCGACGAGTGCGCGTTCTTGTCGATCTCCGGCCGCATCGCTCCGCCGAACTTGACGGATCCGGCGCGATCGCTCACCCGCATGCGGATTTCCACCACCGGCGGGTTTCCACTGGCCAGCACCGGGTCGTAAATCTCGCCGTAAAGCGAGAGCGGATCGCTACTGCTGAAACGCGCGCTGCCCGCGGGGATGATCTTCGCTTCCTTGTAAATCAGCGGCGTCCGCCCCTCGATCAGTTCGGCATCCTCCGCGCTTCCCAACTCGGAGGCCGGCCTTACCTCCTTGCTCAGAGCCAGTCCGCTGAGCATGAACTGCCTGCCGTCGTACGGCGGGATGGCCAGGGGCGCCTCGAGTTTGCCGAAGCTCTCGCCCCCCGAAGTAAAGGCCACCTTGAACGTGTAATTTCCGGGTGCGACAAAGAACTCCTTCTCGTAGTGCAGCGGCCTGGCGCGAAACTCCTCCACTTCCTTCGCCGCCGCGAAATCGAACTTCACCGTATCGCTGAACCGCGCGGCGGCGGTTCCGTCCGGCAGATAGGCGATGCCGACGATATTCAGCTCCCCGTGCGATTTGCCTTTTACCTTCTCGAAACGGATGGACGAGGAGGCGATCTCCATGGCCACGTTCAGCCGCGCCGTATCGGCTTCGGTATAAAAGTAGGGAAGCTGCATCGATGCCTTGATGTTTCCCGCATCGCTGCCGGTGACACGGTACTCCAGTTCCCGCTCCACCGGCTTTCCCGCCAGCAGATCGACCGCCTTCACATTGCAGTACGATACCCGCGCGCGCACGTTTGTCCTCGGTCGATCGACCTTCACTTTCAGCGGATGACAGCTCCCGTCCGGCGATTCCGGCGGCGTGTAGCCGAGCAGGTAATAGTCGGTCTGCTCGCGCGCGATTCTCATCAGACCCGCGAGTACGTCGTTGGGATTGGCAGCCACATAGCCGCCCGTCGGCGCCGCCAGGGCAAAGAGGATTTCACTCATGGATCCCGGATCGCTGCCGGCCGGTGTCGATAAGCTCCCCCCACGCCTCCCCCTGCCGCCGGCGCGCGACGAATCCACGCCGCCATTCATCCCCGGCTGCGTCAGGCCGCTGACATCCACCGGATAGATCGCCACATCGGAGCGATTGCAGGCTTCGACGGCGCTGAGAAGGAGGACGTTCAATGGTCCGGTTTGCGAGTATCCTCCACTGAACAGCACCAGGCTCTTCCGACCCGAAACGCTCGAGAGGTTCGCCGCCAGCAAACGGATAGAGCGCGCCAGGCCCTCGGGCCCTGATCCGCCGGCCGCCGGATTCCGGCCCTGCGCCGCCGTGCCGGTGACGACCTCGCGGTCGGCGACACGCTCCAGCCGCTCGGTATCGGTGGTGAAATTCTGGGAAACCGACAGCCCGCCGTTATAGTTCACGATCGCCATGTACCGGTTCGGCCCCGAGTTCGCCTCGATGAACTGAATTGCCGCGGCTCGCGCCCGGTTCTGCGATGCCAGGTCCAGCGAGACGTTGTCGAAGAACAACAGGAGGTACGACGGCTGATTCGCATTCGCCGGCTCCGCTACATAACTCACGCTTTGGATCGTCTGCGGCTTGCCGTCTTCGAAGACCTGGAAATCCCTGGCGGTGAGGTCGGGGACGGCAGCGCCGCTTTTGGTGGTTACCACGGCATCCACCAGCACCATCCTCGTCTCGGTTTTGATGACGACGGGCCCAGGCGACGTTTGCGCCATCGCCAGCGCCGTCCAGAGAATCCATGAGAGCCGCGGGAAACGCATCCTGGGTGCCTACGGTATGCTGATGGAACCGTTCCGCGCCGCCATCAACTGTCCTTCGGAATCGCGCACCACGACGCGCACGAGATAGTTGCCGGGCTTCACTTCCACGTTCGATCGCACCGTGATCCCGTTCGCCATCCACTTGTCGAAGGTTTCATCCTTGAGACGCAATTCGACGCCGCGTTGAGTTCCCGCCACGTAGTTCCCGTTATTGTCGAAGACGCCGGTGGTGACCGTCAGATCGTCGTGATTGCGACCCTCCGTTTTGCGCAGCTTGAGCGGCTTCAGATCGACGTGAGTCACGGAAGTGAGTCGCGCGCGGCCGGCCGCGAGCTTGAAATACTCCGCGTGCAGTTCGAGCGGGATATCGCTCAGTTCATCGCGCGAGAAGATGGCCTCGGTAATCTCCTGCTTCGCCTGCTCCACCGGATCGTCGAGGCGTTTCGGAGCCGTATAGCTGCGCCGCGCTTCGATATCGTAATGGTGGGGATTCGGCGCGAGCGTCACCTTCAAGCCGTGGAGTGTGCCGTCCGCTTTCAGGTTTTGAGGAGAGAAGCTGAGGATGTACCGGTAATCGGGAGCGCCGGCTACGCGATCGAACCCCGCCCCCAGATCGTTATTGTTGTGATAGAAGGTGCCGCCGGTGCCGGCCGCCAGTTCCGCCAGCACGTCCGATTGCGCCATGAAGACTTCGTGCTTCCGGTCCTGCACGTAGTGCATAAAGTCAGCCAGCGAACCGCCCTGGATAGCCGGTGGAGGCTCGGTCAGATCCGGCACCTCCACGGCCAGTCCGCGCACGTCCAGAGAGTTGATCACCACCTTGGCGCGGATCGCCCGGTTGATGATCGTGTTCTCGTCGTCCTTGCTGTCGATCTGTGTCAGGAACCCCGGCGAAGCCAGCACCACGGTACGCTCGCCGGGCATCACCGACATGCGTTGGACCAAGCCGCGGAGCAGGTCCAGTCCGACGTGGGATTCCTGTTCGTGCCGGGCGATCACGCGTGCTACGGCCGCCGAGACGGTAGACCTGCTGGCCCCACCGCCACTGCATGCCGCGGCGGCAATCGCCGCGAACGAATTCGCTTCCGCATCGTTGTGATTGCGAATGCGATCCGCCCAATAGTACGTCAGGTTGGGGCAGTCTCTCTCTCCCGCCCCCGCGATCGTATGCGGCATCAGCCGGAACAGGGTCTCGTGCCATTTCGCGCGGTCGTCGGTGAAATCCAGCATGATCTGTCCGGACAGCGTAAACACGGCCGCACGGACCTTCGGCCCGAGCTTCTTCATATGCGCGTCGGCGGCATCGCGTGCGCGAATGAGGTCGGGCATCTGCGTATGGGCGTCGTCGAAAAGATAAGCCAAGAAACGGTCGGGCACCGAAATCTCCGGAGCGGACTGGGTAGCCACGACGCCTCCCGCGGGCGCAGCGATTTCGTGCACCCTCGCCGGATTCTCCGATTTTTCCGCCACGAATTGCAGGATGGTCTGCGGCTTGCCTTTATCGAAGAGCTGGAAGTTCTCCTTGGTCAGATTGCCCACCGGGCGGCCCTCGAAGTCGCGGACCACTACCGGAACGTTCACCATGTTGACCGAGGTCTTGAAGGTCGGGACCGATTGATCGCGAGTGGTCACTTCCTGCTGCCCGAAGGCAGAAAGCGCCAGTAGACACACCGAGACCAATCGAGTTCGCAGCATCCCGTGCCCTCCATAATACGCTACGCGCCTGCGCCGGAATCGGTTTCTCAGTTGCGGCGGCTTTCGGCGGCCGGCCCCCGGTCCGCGGTCCGCACTGGAGTTGGGACGTTGCCGGCGGCCAGTGTGGCTCTTATTGCGGCGGGACGGTATCCCGCCGCGGAATGGTATTCCGCCTTTCCCGAGCGAAGCTGGTCCTGGAGGACCCGCGCAGCCCTCCGGGGATCCCCCACAAAGCTCCGGCCGCGCTACACCAGGTTCTCTATCTCCGGCTCGCGGACTGTGCGTCGTGTGTCGGGTCCGCGCCCTTCCACGATACGTCCGCGCTAGGGCCGTAGATCGCCGGCACCGGCTTGTCGAGCAGCCGCAGATACACCGTCAGCTGAGTCCGGTGGTGACAGGTGTGCAACAGCCGCCGCCAGACTTTCCAGCACAGTGGGATCCGAAGCTTGGAATTCACGTGACTTGAAGTCGCGG
>JADMIO010976100.1_pt1 | contig 75321 bp, 84 predicted proteins | sample 8958161 | NCBI WGS metagenome assembly JADMIO01 (sample SAMN16585339, study PRJNA669376) | soil metagenome | isolation source: Crop rotation soil | place: USA: Cullars Rotation, Alabama | collected 2011 | reverse complement strand
CGCGACAACTTGTCCACGTGGAATTCTAAGCTTAGGATCCCAATGTGCTGGAAAGTCGCTGCGCGAGCAGTTCGCTGTCATTCGTTGTCAAGTTAGAGAATTAATTTTGACATTCGCCCGCGCAAACGCAAAACACACGACAATCTCGGGGTTGGACAAGGCAGTCCATCGCTATTCCGCCTTTTCCCGTCAGGGACTCAGGGAAAGGCTTTTCACCAGTCTTTTTCAGGGATTGGTTTACCCGCAGATATGGGAAGACCCTATCGTCGATATGGAAGCGCTGGCTATCGTGCCGGGGGACCATATCGTCGCGATCGCTTCAGGCAGCTGCAACATCCTGAGCTATTTGACGGCAAATCCCGGAAGAATTACCGCGGTGGACTTGAATCATGCCCACATCGCGTTAGCGCATCTGAAGATCGCCGCCGTACGCCGTTTGCCTTCCTACCGGGATTTTGAAAATTTTTTCGTGAAGGCCAACCTGCCTTCAAATGTAGCGGTTTTTGACGAGTACATATTGCCGCATTTGAACGAACCTTCTCGCCTCTATTGGCAAGAGCGCGATATTTTTGGCCGCCGCCGGATATCGGCCTTTGCCCGTGGTTTTTATAGCACCGGACTTTTGGGCCGATTTATTGGGTTGAGTCACGTTTTGAGCCGGCTGTTGGGCGCAAATGTTCGTAGAATTGCCAACGCCAAATCCCTGGATGAGCAACGCAAAATATTCGATGAGTCGATTGCGCCGCTTTTTGATCACTGGTTCCTCCGGTGGATCGTCAAGCATCCAGCATCCCTCTATGGACTTGGCGTTCCGCCGGCACAGTATGCGGCACTGGCTGGCGATCATTCGTTGGGCGTTCATGGAGTGTTGCGGCAACGTGTTGAGAAACTTGCCTGTGGCTTTCCGATCAAGGATAACTATTTTGCGCGTCAGGCATTTGGCCGGCAGTATGATGCGGCGCTAAATGGCGCGCTGCCTCCATATTTGGAAAGCGAAAATTTCTCCACGATCCGATCGCGCATAGATCGTCTGGATATCGAGCATTCGTCGTTGACGGAGGTTTTGGCGAGGACGCCGCCGAAATCCGTGAACTGTATCGTGCTGCTTGACGCGCAAGATTGGATGAACAACCAGCAATTGACCGAACTCTGGCGGCAGATAAATCGCTGCGCCGCTGAGGGCGCTCGCGTTATCTTTCGCACGGCGGCGGATGAGCGACTGTTACCCGGCCGCGTTCCGAACGATATCCTATCGGATTGGGTTTATCAGGAAGAAAAAAGCGCCAGCCTGCACAGCCGCGATCGATCTTCGATCTATGGCGGATTTCACTTTTATACACGCCGCGGCTCACAATGAGTGCCGAAAAAATGGACGCTATGTATCGCGTTCAGAGGCACTTTTATGATCTCACGCGCAGGCCATATCTGTTGGGTCGCGACACTCTCATACGGGATTTGGCGGTACCTGATTGCGGCACTGTGTTGGAGATCGGCTGCGGTACCGCGCGGAATCTGGTCTGTATAGCCAAAGCCTATCCATCGTCCCAATGTTTTGGTGCGGATATTTCCGCCGCCATGCTAACAACGGCAAAAGCGACAATTCAGCTAAGCGGATTTGATGGCCGTATAGCGGTGGCCCAAGCGGATGCCACAGCCCTTAACCCGAAAGCACTCTTCGGAATTGAGCGTTTCGACCGCATCGTCATCTCCTATGCACTCTCCATGATACCGGATTGGGAGCGCGTATTGTTTTCGGCAATCCAACTGCTGAACCCCGGCGGATCGTTGCACATCGCCGATTTTGGCGACCAGGCCGGTCTGCCAAACTGGTTCCGTTCCACGCTGCGGTCGTGGCTGAAGATATTCTCGGTCGTACCGCGAACGAATTTGTTCGATACCGCAAACGGCATGGCGAAAACCTTTGGTTACGGTTTTAGGTCTCGCGCGCTGTACGGAGGATACGCTTTTTTAGCCGAAATACACGCTTAGGATGACGCCAGCGGCTGCTTGGCATTCATTCGACCCGCGTTGCGGGTCGAATGAATGGTGCGGTCAAGAAGACTCGAACTTCCACGGGTTGCCCCACTAGCACCTCAAGCTAGCGCGTCTACCGTTCCGCCATGACCGCACAGTCCTGGGAAAAATCCCGGTAGGACGGGGGGTTTAGCAACCCCCACCCCGTAATTCAAGGATTAGGGCGAGGGATTTTGTGGCCTGGGCAGGAGCAAGGAGCGATGTGGGCACTTGAGCCCATGAGCGACCTTGCGACGCCCCCAGGACGCAAAAGACCCGCCCTAAATGCCACCGCCATCCGTGAGATGGATACCGCATTCGTCCTTGTCCAACCCCGACCAGCGGCCGGCGCGATAATCCTCGCCCGCCTGGACGCGCCGGGTGCAAGGCATGCAACCGATGGAGGGATAGCCGTCTTCCACCAAGGGATGGGCCGGCAGGTTGTTGCGTTCGGCAAAGGCTTCCAACTGCTGCAGGTCCCACTGCCACAGCGGGTTGAAGCGATAGCGGCCGTCGAAATATTCCACCGGCAGCATGTCGGCGCGCTCGCGGGTCTGGAAACGCTTGCGCCCCGTCACCTGCGCCTTGAAGGGCGCCAGCGCCTTGGCCAGCGGAACGGTTTTGCGGAAATCGCAGCAGGCATCGGTGTCGCGCGACCACAAGGTGCCTTCCGGGTCGTTCTTCTGGCGGGCTTCCAGGCTGGGCGCCAGCGAGCGCACATCGCCCAAGCCCAGCACGTCCTGCAGCCGGTCGCGATAGCGCAAGGTCTCACCGAACAGCTTGCCGGTATTGAGGAACAGGATCGGCGTATTGGGATCAATATCGGCCACCAGCTTCAGCAGCACCGCCGATTCCGCGCCGAAAGAGGACACCACGGCCGTCTTGCCGGCGAATTCCCCGGTCAGCGCCATTTCCAGAATGCCGTGCGCGTCGCGCCCCGCAGCCTTGTCCTGCAATTCCTTTAGATGTGCGGCCACGGCGGCGTCCGGCGCGCCGGGGCGCGGAGCGATGCCGCGCTTGGTATCGATGACGGTGACGTTACTCATAACCAACCCATCCGTGCGATCAGCGCACGCACATTGTGGGAAACTTCGCGGGGCGACAGACCTTCGGAGCGCCATTTGGCGCGGGCCATGCCCAACTCCTTCAACCGCTCCGTCCATTCCGGACCAAATTGATCGGCCAGACTCTCGCGCAAGGCGCGCGCCAGCCCCGGCACCTGTCCGCCTGTCGAGGCGGTCAGCAACATATCGCCCCGGCGCACCAGGGCGGGAACATGGAAATCGCAGAGCGGCAGCATGTCCTCGACATTGACCAGCACGCCCAGCCCCCGGGCGCGGGTCGCCAGCTCGCGGGCCTCGCCTTCGGGCAGTCCGGCAACAAATAGTATCTGCAGAGGCGCCAAAAGCGCGTCGCTGACGGCCTCGGGCAACAGCCTGGCTTCGACCCCCGCTTCCGCCAGCAAGGCGGCCCTACGGTCGCGCTCCGGCCCCCGGCCTGCCAGGCCGGCCCGCAGATTGACGGGGTTTAGGACAAGGGGAAGCATTGGACCCTCTCAGGCCATGAGAGGTAGGCCCGCGGGGTCTAAAATGCAAGAATTAGGTGGGGAATAAATTATAATACAGTAAATTTATGTATTATCGTATCCCTTCAGCAGGTCGACCACCGAAACCGCGATCTTTTCCCCCTGAATTTGGATTTCGCCCCGGGCCACCGGCTTGTCATTGGCCAGGATGGTCACGGGGTCGTCCTGATGGCTGTCCAGCTCGATCACGGCGCCACGGCCCATGCGCAGCAGCTGATGCATCGGGATTACCGAGCGGCCCAGCACCACCGAGATCTCGACTTTGACATTATCGACATTGGAAGCCATGGAGCTGAGCCTTACATTTGCGGTGAGACGACAAGGGTGCCGCAACATGGTTTCGGAAAGCTTAATTTGGACGCCCCCGCTTCATCCCTAAAAGCCGAAAACCGGCGGCCGTTGGAATGGAAAATCAGCGACCGGCCGGTTCCCTATCCCGACGCCCTGGCTCAGATGGAGGCTCGCGCCGCGGCCATTGCCGAAGGCAGTGCCCCCGAGCAGGTCTGGTTGCTGGAGCATCCCGCCATCTACACCGCCGGCACCAGCGCCAAGGACGCCGATCTGATCGAAGCGCGCTTTCCGGTTTATCGCACCGGCCGGGGCGGCCAGTTCACCTATCACGGCCCAGGCCAGCGGGTCGGCTATGCCATGCTGGACCTTAAGACACGCAAGCCGGACGTGCGCGCCTATGTGCGCGACCTGGAGCAATGGCTGATCGAAAGTCTGGCGCTGTTCAATGTCAAAGGCGAAAGGCGCGAGGGGCGGGTCGGCATTTGGGTGCAACGCGGCCTCCGCGAAGACAAGATCGCCGCATTGGGGGTTCGCATCAAACGCTGGGTCACCTTGCACGGCGTGGCGCTGAATGTGGAGCCGGACCTGACGCATTTCTCCGGCATCGTCCCTTGCGGAGTAACCGCGCATGGGGTTACCAGTTTGGCCGATCTGGGGATTGCCGTGTCCATGGCGGACGTGGATGTGGCGTTGAAACAAAGCTTCAAAAAGGTTTTTGGTTAAGGGGGATCATTATGCCGCGCGTATCTGCCGCTTTCTTTGCTCTTGGTGTCGTCTGTCTGTTCATCGGAATGATGATGGGTGCGGAAATGGGTAAGTCCGAGGACTTCACCCTGATGCCTGCCCATGCCCATCTCAATCTTTTGGGCTGGGTGACCATGGCGATCTACGGGATTTTCTATGCCCTCACCCATGCCAGCCTGAAACCGAAACTGGCCTGGGCCAATTTTTGGCTGGCGGCCTTGGGTGTGGCGCTGATGATCCCGTCGCTGGCGCTGTATCTTCCGGCGCGGGACACGAAATTCGTTCCCGGCATTCTGGCGGGCGAAGTGGCCACGATCCTCAGCCTGCTGGTGTTTGCTATATCGGTGTATCGCGAGCTGATGCGGCCGCGGCTGAACTGATGCCGACCTATATCTGCAAGCATTATCGCCGGTCTGCGCCCGACGCGACGACAGGCACGCTTGCGGATGAGATAACCTTCTCGGCGCCTTCCGCCGCGGACGCGGAAATGAAGATGCGAAAATTGCTCACATCGGGCGTCGCGCCGATGGACTGGCACAAGCACTTTGCCACCTTGGAAGATGACTCAGGCCATGTCCTGGTGACCTGGCTGCATGGGGTGCTGCACGCTTGATACTTGTTGTCATGCCCGCGAACGAGGGCATTCATGTCTAAGGCAAGCGCGGATCTCTCGATGGATTCCCGCTTACGCGGGAATGACAGGAGTTAGAGTGAGGGTTTCCGGATGAAGCCCTTTTCCGCCGGCGGTTCGCTATTGTGCAAATCCACCGCAGTCACCTTTGCACCGCGCGGTCCATGGGTGGCGTTGCTGACGAAAATCTCCACCGCCTTGGTCGGGCCGCAGACCAGCGCCTCCACCGAGCCGTCGGAGCGGTTGCGCACCCAGCCGTCAAGCTTGTTCTGCTCGGCCGCCATCACCAGGAAATCGCGAAAGCCCACGCCCTGGACAAATCCATGCACATGCACCCGCAGGGCGGTAATATCCTCGCTCACGCCACTCTCCTGTATCCCGGTCTAACATAGTGCGCTGATATATCCAGACAAGATGGCTCCCCTTCCCCGCTCACTCTCGCTGCATTCCTTCTCCTTGGCCGTGTTCCGCGCCCATATCGAGAACGGCATCACCGTGGCCATTGGCGTGGGCCTGACCGGACTGGTGACCGGTTGGGGGCTGGGGTTCGATGCCGCCATCGCCGCCGGCAGCGGCGCGGTATGCGTCTCCATCAGCGACCGCACCGATCCCTTGCGCCAGAAAATCTGGATCATGGGCATGGCCTTTTTGTGCACCGTGTTTTTCACCGCTTTGTCCGATTTCGCGCGTTTCTCCACCCCGGCTTTTGTCGCCGCCACCGCTTTTATCGGCATCTGGACCGGATTGATTTCGGCCTATGGCCGATGGGTGCTGAGCCTGGCGATGACCTGCGTGCTCGCCTTCGTCTTTGCCATGGCGGAAACTTTCCCCACCCCGGCGGAAGCGGCCGACCATCTGATGCTGACGGTGTGCGGCGCCATGGTTTACACGGTCTATTCCGTGCTGGTGGCCTGGCTGTTCGACGACCGGGGCCGCCGCCTGCTGCTGGCGGAGGCCATGCACGCCTTCGCCGCCTATCTGCGCGCCAAGGCCGCACTCTACAATCCCGACACCGAGGGCGCGGGCGCGTTTCGCGCCGTGATCGAGGCCCATTCGGTCCTGGCCGACCGGCTGCAGGCTGCGCGCGACAGCCTGTTCGCGCGCCGCAAGCATCGCATGCAGCTCAAGCGCATCGACACCTTGGTCGCGCTGCTGGATGCGTTTGAAACCGTATTGTCCTCCGATGCCGACCTGGAAGCGCTGCGGGGCACCTCGCAACGGGAGACGATGTGGCGGCTGAATGCTTTCGTATCGGCCATGGCGGAGGAAGTGGAGCGGCTGACCCTGGCGCTACGCTCCCGCCACGGCCATGTCATGCCGCTGCGCCAGTTGGAGCAGGCCCGGCAGTTGCAGGCTGCGGTCGCGGAGCTTCAGGACAGCGCCCGCGATGATCCGGCAACCCACGCCTTTGTTGCGACCACCAACAAGCTGGTGCTGGCGGAATCCTATGTCGGCGCCTTGGCCGTCGCGCTGGACGACACCACGGCTCCCAGCGATCTGGCCGGACAGTTGGATTTGGACCTGTTTCGCCAGAACATACCGCGCGGCTTGGGTGTCTTGGCCAACCAGTTCCGCTGGCGCAGTCCGGCGCTGCGTTATGCCATCCGCCTGTCCCTGGCGATGACCACGGGACTGGCCCTGACCCTGATCTTCCCGCGATTCGCCCATGCCAACTGGATATTGCTGACCATCGCCCTGATCATGCGCGCCAATTACAGCGTCACCAGCCAGCGGCGCTGGGACCGTGTCACCGGCACCTTGATCGGCTGCGCCTTGGCGGTGACCTTTCTCAACACCTTGCCCCCGCCCGTGTTGTTACTGCTGATCGTGCTCGCGGTGGGGACCAGCCATGCCTATGGCTTGGTGGCCTATCGCATTACCGCTATCGGCGCCTCGATCTCCTCGCTGCTGCTGTTGCATTTCGTCGACCCGCTGGTGCATCCGCAATTCTTCGAGCGCATTTTCGATACCTTGATCGGTGCGGGCCTGTCCTGGGCCTTCAGCTATCTTTTGCCCAATTGGGAGCGCGACGACCTACCCCGCACCGTACGCGGCCTGTTGGCGGCGGACGCGGCCTTTGCCCAGGCGGCCCTGTCTCGCGGCCCCGTCTCTCAGAGCTACAGGCTTGCGCGCAAACAGGCGCTGGATGCGGTGGCGCAACTTTCCGGGGCCATCCGCCGCCTGGCCGACGAACCCAACACCAACCGCCGCGCCTTGGCCTCGCTGGGCGAGCTGCTGGGCGCCCATTATCTGCTGGCGTCGGACCTCACCTCCATGCCGGTCCTGGTAAAGCTGCGCGCCACCGACCTGGACGGGCCGATGGCGGATGCTTCCATCGCCGCGACCCGGATGCGGGTGGTGGCGTTGCTCGATCCCGGCCGGGCGGCCGAACCACACAGCGCGCCTGTGCCCCAGCGCGACAGCCTTGCGGGTCTGCGCGGCAGTGTGGCGATGGACGTGCTGGCGCGGCGGCTGGCTCACATCGAGCATGCCGCGCGCAAAGTGGCGCGGCTGGCGGCGCGGCCGGTGATCGAGGATATCTAACCGCTATTTCTTCTGCGCCATGTCCTTGTCGCGCAGGGCGCGGAATTCGCTGCCCTTGTAATAATTGGGCCATCTATCGCCATTGGCCAGCGACGATCCCGCCAGATAATAGGCCTGCAAATCTTCCGCCGGTCCCGACAGATCCCAATCGGCCCGCCATTCATCGCTGGGTTGATGGTAGCGGTGGTCGGTATAGTCGTCAGCCAGCTTCTGACCGGCGGCGGTGCCCCCCACCAACAGGTCGCGGCCGCCGCCCGGACTGATGGCCGGAATGCCCTGCTTGGCCAGGCTGAAATGATCGGAGCGGAAGAAAAGGCCTTTCTCAGGTTCGGCGTCGGGCGACAGCACACGATGCTGGGCCGCCAGCGCTTGTTTCAGGACATCTTCCATCTCCGACTGGCCGGTGCCCGAAGCCTGCAAATCATGGGAGCGCGGCTGCGGCCCGCCATCGTCCAGATTGATCACGCCGACAATGTGATTGCGCGGCCATAAGGGGTGGATGCCAAAATATTCCGAACCCAACAGGCCCTGCTCTTCCAATGTCCAGAAGGCGAAGGCCAGCGAACGTTGCGGACGCTTGTCATGGGAGAATTTTTCCGCCAGCTCCAGGACTTGGGAAACGCCCAACCCGTCATCCACCGCGCCGTTATAGATTTTGTCGGGGCCCGGCAGGCTGTTCTTGCGGCCCAGGTGATCCCAATGGGCCGAGAAGATGACGACATCGTCCGGGTTTTTGGCCCCCGGAATGATGCCCACGACATTGCGGCTCTGCATATGGCTGATGGAAGAATGGGCGGTGACATTGAGCTGCGCCCCCGTCATCGGCACGGATCTGAATCCCCGTTTGTTGGCGGCCGCTTTCAAGGTCAGATAGTCCAGTCCGGCGCGCCGGAACAAATCCTTGGCTGTGTCCAGTGCGATCCAGCTTTCAATCTGCACCCTGGACCTGTTCTGGTCGGCCGCCTCCGGCCACATATCGGCGGCGCCGTAAGAATTGCCCACCACCTGCCAGCCATAGGCGGCAGGCTTGGTCTCGTGCACGATGATGGCGGCGGCGGCGCCCTGGCGCGCGGCTTCCTCGAATTTGTAGGTCCAGCGGCCATAATAGGTCATCGCCTTGCCCTTGAAGAGCTTGGCATCGGGCTGCGCGTCCTCATTGCCCGGATCGTTGACCAGCACCACCACCGTTTTGCCTTTTACATTCGCACCGGCATAGTCGTTCCAGCCATATTCCGGCGCCACCACGCCATAGCCGACGAAGACCAGATCGGAGTTGGTGACCGCGATATCGGGTTTGGCATAGTGCGGTGTCCAGTATGTGACCTTCTCTCCCGGCCGTGGCGTCAAGACGCCCTTGGGCGTTGCGATGGTGAAACGCGAGACTTTGGTATCCAGGGTAATCGCCACCGCGGGCACGTTTTGGAAATAGCTGCCTTTGTTGGCCGGACCGACGCCGATGCGCTTCAATTCGTCGGCGATCCATTGTGCCGCCGCCTCGCCAGAGACGCTGCCGGGGCCACGGCCCTCAAAAGCGTCATCGGCCACGGCGCGGTCGCGGGCCGAAAGATCGGCGGCACTGATCGCGGGCGAGGTGGTGGGGTGAGCTGGGAAAGATGCCGCGCTGGCGGCGAAGGGCAACAGCAAAAAGGCAAAGACGGCGGCAGCTTTCATGGCAAACCCGTTCGATCGGCAGCCCATCTTTCATGACGCCCCCGACGGGCGCAAGAGAGGCGCGACGGATGACCCCCATTAGACCTTCAGATCCTCGAGCACAGCACGGATGCGATTCACGGCGGACAGCAGGTCGCGCTCAGCCTCCCGCCGCCACACGCGCAGGATCACATAGCCCCGTTCGCTGAGCAGCCGGTCGCGTACTATATGGCTGGAACGTCTACCCGGCTCACCATCCTCCAGGCTGATGACCAGTCCGGCATCATGCTCAACAAAATCCAAGGTGAAGGTCTTGAAGGGCGATTTGTGGCGGAAGCGCGCGCCCTCCATTCTCCGCAGGCGCGCCCACAGCCGGTTTTCCAGCGTATTGCGAGGCCTTAGCGGCGCCTTGCGTTTCACTTAGTGCGCGTTCGTTCGGGACAAGGCGATCAACTCCACCGCTTTGTCCAATTCATGCGCCAGCGCGATGGTGCGTTTGACCGCTTCGGCGTCTTCGCCCCACTTTTCGGCTTGGTAGATCTCGTCGATGCGCGACAGCTCAAAGGCTTGCGCGCCAAAAATCCCGCCTTCCGCCACCGCCAGCGCCAGCACCGTGCTGCCGGTGATGGACGCCACCACATGCAGCCCGCCCAGGGTGAAAGCATCGAAAGTTTCCAGAACGCGGCGCAATCCCGCCAACGCTTCCGGCGTTTGATCGATATGGGTCAGGCCCTCGGCCACCGTCATTTGGACGCCATGGTGTTGGCGCACCCAATTCAGCACCGGATCCCAACCCTGGCGCTGGCGCGCCACCAGATCCGGCGGTTGATGGGCACGATAGCAGAGCAGATCATTCTCGCCGAACCTCAGAATCGCATCGATCACCGCTTCGCGATTGGTAATGACGCCGTCGATCACACTATTGGCCAGCCGCAGCAGCGGCATGCTGGTGGCGGCCACCTCTTCGCCCTGCCCCTGCCATTCCGCCGCGATGGCCGCGGCCAGCTTTTCCGTCGGCAGCGCCAACACATTGCGAGCCGGTGTTTTGACCGGCCTGCCATCCAACAGCACACCAAAGCCGCCTTCCACCGGCGCGATGGCAACCTGCTTGTAAAACCGCTTCATCTCTTCTTCGCCTTCTTGGGCGGAAAAGGATCGCGGCGATCGTCGGGGTCGAAACCCAGCAGCGCCCAGCTTTTCACCATATGCGGCGGCAGCGGTGCGGTGGCCTGCAGCCGTCCGCCGTCCGGGCGGCCGATATCGATGCTGCGGGCGTGCAGATGCAGTTTGTCGGCGATATCGCCGCGCCCGCGCGAATCCGTGCCGCCATACTTGAAATCGCCCACAATGGGCGTGCCCAGGCTGGCGAGATGGACGCGGATCTGATGGGTGCGGCCGGTGATGGGCCGCGCCGCGACCCAGGCGAATTCGGTGCCTGCCGTTCCCATCACGGCATATTCGGTGAGCGCGAATTTGGCGTCATCATCGTCGCTCACCGTCATGCGTTCGTCCTTGCCGCGCGTGCCTTCCTTGGCCAGCGCGCCCTTGACCACGCCATGCTTCTGTTTCGGCACCCCGCGTGTCAGGGCCCAATAAACTTTCGACGTGTCGCGCAGCGCCAGGCTGGCGGAGAGGCCCGAGGCCGCCTGTGCGGTGCGCGCGATCAGCAGCACGCCGGATGTGTCGCGGTCCAGGCGGTGCACCAGCTTGGGCCGCGTGGGTTTTTCGTATTGCAGGGAATCCAGCATGCCGTCGACATGCTTGGTGAGACCGGAACCGCCCTGGGTCGCCAGCCCCGGCGGCTTGTCGATCACGATCACCTGCTTGTCCATATAGAGAATGCGGTCCGCCAGGCTTCCCATGTCCTTGGTCGCCAGCGGATGCTTGGTCTCCGCCACCGGCTTTTGCGGCCGCTGGTCCTTGGCATGCACCACTTGCGGCGGCAGGCGCATGCCTTGCCCAGCCGCGATACGATCGGCCGCTTTGGCGCGCTTGCCGTCCAGCCGAATCTCGCCCTTGCGCAGCAGCTTTTCCAGCAGCACGTGAGTCACATGGGGATAATGCCGCTTGAACCAGCGGTCCAGCCGGATGCCGTCGTCATCGGCATCAATGGTGCGAAGCTCAGGCATACAGACTTCTGACGATCCATAGACCGGCGAAGAGCGCGAGGATGGACAGCACCACCGAGCCGATCACATAGGCTGCGGCCTGGGCATATTCGCCCCGTTGCAGCAACAGCGCGCTGTCCAGCGAGAAGGTGGAAAAAGTGGTGTAGCCGCCCAAAATTCCCACCGTGAGAAAGGCGCGAAAATCCGGCGACAGATTGAGCTTGAGGGCGCTGGCTTCCACGATCATGCCCATCATCAATCCACCGGAAATATTGACGGCAAAGATACCCCAATTGAACAAAACGCCCGCCGGTTGTACCCAGCTTGCAATATAATAGCGCGCCAGCGCGCCGAGCCCGCCGCCCACGCCCACGGCCAACACTGTGCCCATCTAAACCTCGCCTCCCCGCTTTGCCCGCAGCTTTGACCAATATTCCAGCCGCTTGGCAATCTCGCGCTCAAAGCCGGTATCCTTGGGCTGGTAGAATTGCTGGCGCGCCAGGTCGTCGGGGAAATAATTCTGCCCGGAAAAGCCCTGCTCGGCGTCATGGTCGTATTGATAGCCCGCGCCGTAGCCCAAATTCTTCATCAGCTTGGTGGGGGCGTTGAGGATATGGGCCGGCGGCATCAGCGAGCCATGCTCCTGCGCCGCGCGCTTGGCGGCGCCTAGCGCCTTGTAAACCGCATTGGATTTGGGGGCGCTGGCCAGATAGAGCACGCATTGCGCCAGCGCCAACTCGCCTTCCGGCGAACCCAGGAAATCGAACACGTCCTTGGCGGCCAGCGCCTGGTGCACCGCCTCGGGATCAGCCAGGCCGATATCCTCCACCGCCGCGCGCACCAGGCGGCGGGCGATATAGAGTGGCTGCTCACCGCCCGCCAACATGCGCGCCAGCCAGTAAAGCGCCGCGTCGGGATCGGAACCGCGAATGGATTTATGCAGCGCCGAGATGATGTTGTAATGTTCTTCCCGGCTCTTGTCGTAAAGCGGCATGCGCCGCTGCACCGCACCGACAAGACCCGCAGGGTCCAGCGGCTTGACGGTTTTCACACTGGAAAGTTCTTCCACCAGATTGAGCAGATAGCGGCCATCGCCATCGGCCATGGCGCGCAAGCTGGCGCGAGCATCCTGGGTCAGCTTGAGTGGCTCGCCATAATGCCCCTCGGCGCGGGCGAGGAGTTTTTCCAGCGCGGCATCGTCCAGCCGCCGCAGCACCAGCACTTGGGCCCGCGACAACAGCGCGCCGTTCAACTCGAAGGATGGATTCTCCGTGGTGGCACCGACCAACACCACGGTGCCGTCCTCGACCACGGGTAGAAAACTGTCTTGCTGACTGCGGTTGAAGCGATGAATTTCGTCGATGAAAAGAAGCGTGCCTTGCCCCATGCGCCTGCGCTGCCGCGCCGCTTCGAAGGTCTTCTTCAGATCTGCCACGCCGGAAAACACGGCCGAAAGCTGATCGAAATGCAGATTGAAGGCGCTGGATAAGAGCCGTGCGATGGTGGTCTTGCCGGTTCCCGGCGGCCCCCACAGAATGACCGAGGTCGGACGGCCATTGGCCACCATCCGCCCCAGGGGACCTTCCGGCGACAGCAGATGATCCTGCCCCACCACTTCGGTCAGGGCTTTGGGGCGCAGCCGGTCCGCCAAAGGACGCGGCGCATCACTGGCAAGGTCGCTGGACTCGAACAGGTCGGACATGCCGCTTTATAGCAGAAAGCCCCGCGAGAAATCCCGCGGGGCTTTCGGATTCTAGAGGCCCGCCTCCCCCTCACGCGAAGCATTGGAGGGGGAAGTGGTTTCAGCGAGCGAAGGCGGCCATAGCCGCCGAGCGGAAGCTGAAACCGGAGGGGGTCATCAAATCAAAGATGCCACTTCACGCCGAAGGAGAGGTTGTTGGATGTGTTGCCGACGCCGCTAAAACCGCCCGCATTCACATTGTGGGCGTTCTGATAGCGATATTCGGCGAAAAGGCTGGCCTGTTCCGAGGCGCGATACTCCACCCCGCCCAGCATCTGCCAGCCGAACACGGTCGAGCCGCCGTGATTGCCCAACCCGTTGTCGATATTGGTGTTGACCGCGCCCAAACCGGCGCCGCCATAAAGCTCAAACGGGCTATCGGTGGGCAGATGGTAGATCAGGTTTCCCATATAGGAACTGGACTGCAGCCGGGCATCATTGGCGCCGCCTTTGTAGGTGGATTGGTTGAATAAGCCATCGGCTTCCACCGAGAAGTTCGGCAGATTCCAATCGCTGAGATAATAACCGAAACGGGCGCCGACATTGAAACCGGTATCCATTCCAAATTTGGTGCCGTTGACATTCAAGCCGGGCGCGAAGGTCGGGCCGCCCAAAATCGACACATAGGAATTATCGCGGAAATCGGCCTGCGCCGCAGCAGTGCCGAGCAACAATGCGACGGCGGAAGCAACAAAAAGATTTTTCATGTCAGACCCTTTGCATGCCCCCCATGCCTTAGGCCTAACGCAAGTAATCATGCCGCGTCGCGTTACAAGCGCGAAAAAGATCAGAATTGATCGCGGGCAATATGCGGTAACAAAGTTTTTCGCGGCGCTTCTGTTGAAAATTCAGGGCCGCACTTTTGCCGCGATGCTGAACAAGACCACATCAAATGTGATGATCTATCCTTGTACGGACAGTGTCAGTCGACGTCCACCCCGCTCAACCACCATGTCCCAGCGATTCGCCGCGTTCAGGATGCGCACCAGCTCGCCGGTGCGGTCGATAGTCTCGCCATTGATGGTGCGGACGACATCACCCGGCTGAAAGCCGTAATTGGCGGCGATGCCGTTGGGATTGACCGCCACGATGGCGACGCCCTTGGCCATGACATCCATCTGCAACTCGGTGGCGGCGGCGGGCGACAGATTGATCACCCGCGCCCCGGTCAAGGGATTGCGGCCGCCGATGGTGGCGGCTTCGCGCGGCGGATTTTCCGGCGGCAGGGCCAAGGTTACCGTGATGTCGCGCACGGCCTTGCCGGCGGCGACGCGCATTTTCACCGTGTCGCCGGCGCGATGGGTGGCGGTGCGGTAATTCAGCGATTGCATATCGTCGACTTGGACGCCGTCCACCGATTGGATCACCTCGCCCGACTTCACACCGGCGCGCGCCAACGGCCCGGCGGGATGAATGTCCTTGATCAGCACGCCGCCGGGACGCGGCAGGCCCAGGCTGGCGGCGATGTCGCTGGTGACCGGCTGGCCGCTGGCGCCGACCCAGGCCAGCTGCACGCTGGTGGTACCGCCGTTTTTCATGCCGCCTTCCACGCCTTCCACCACCCGGCGCGCCAGATTGGCGGGAATGGCGAAGCCGATGCCGATCGAGCCGCCGCTGCGCGAATAGATCGCGGTGTTGATGCCCGCCAGCCTGCCGTCGGTGGTGACCAGGGCGCCGCCGGAATTGCCCGGATTGATGGCGGCATCGGTCTGGATGAAGAACTGGTAATCGCTGGCGGAAATTTGGGTGCGCGCCAGGGCCGAAACAATGCCCATGGTCACGGTCTGGCCGACGCCGAAGGGATCGCCCACCGCCAGCACCAGATCGCCCACCTGGACCGCGTCGGAATCGGCGAAGGGCACCACCGGCAAGCGCTCGCCCTTGGGGTCGATTTTCAGCACTGCCAGATCGGTGCGCGGATCGGCCAGCAGCACCCGGGCCTTGAACTCGCGCTTGTCGGACAAAGCGATGATGATTTCATTGCCGCCCTGCACCACATGATTGTTGGTCAAGATCAGGCCGTCGGCGCGCACGATGACGCCAGAACCCAGGCTTTGCTGCACGCGCTGGCGCATTTCGGGCGAGCCGAACAACTGGCTGAACAAGGGATCGTTGAAAAAGGGATTGACCTGCTGCTGCACGACCGAGCGGGCATAGACATTGACCACCGCCGGCACGATGCGCTTGACCACCGGCGCGAAGGTGAGCTGCACCTGCCCCATCGAGCCGGGCGTTTGCGGCAAGGTGCGGGGCGGTTGCGGCGCCACGCGCAAGGGTTCCGGCTTATCGACGGCGGGCTTGTTGTCGGCCGTGAGGGCCGGCAGCGCATAAAAGGCGGCGCCTGCCAAAGCCGCGGCGCCCGCAAGGATCGAAACAGTTTTCATCGGCCTTCCAATGTTCCGCATGAATTTCATGACATGATGCAAACGAAAAAGGGCGGCATTGCTGCCGCCCCGAATCTATTCCGAAGTTAGGCCAAAATCAGGCCTGGGCCTCGGCTTCAACTTCCACCGGGCCGGAGTCCAGACCCTTGGCGGCTTCGTCGCGGTCGATGAACTCGATGATCGCCATCGGGGCATTGTCGCCATGACGGAAACCGGCCTTGAGCACGCGGGTATAACCGCCGGGACGGCCCTTGTAGCGGGGACCGATCACGTCGAACAGCTTGGTCACCTGATCGGCATCCTTGATCTGGGCCAGGGCCTGACGGCGGGCATGCAGGTCCTTGGACCCGCGGCGCGACAGGGTCACCAGCTTTTCGATCACCGGACGAAGATCCTTGGCCTTGGGCAAGGTGGTCTTGATCTGCTCATGCTTGATCAGCGCGGCGGTCATGTTGCCCCACATCGCCTTGCGGTGCGAAGCGGTGCGGTTGAACTTGCGGCCTTGATTACCGTGACGCATGGCAGTGTCTTTCTAAAAGATCAGTATTGGTCTTCGTAACGCTTGGCGAGGTCTTCGATATTCTCGGGCGGCCAGCCGGGCACTTCCATGCCCAGATGCAGGCCCATTTCGGCCAGAACCGCCTTGATCTCGTTCAGCGACTTGCGGCCGAAGTTCGGGGTGCGCAGCATCTCGGCTTCGGTCTTTTGGATCAAATCGCCGATATAGACGATATTGTCGTTCTTCAGGCAGTTGGCCGAACGCACCGACAGTTCCAGCTCGTCCACCTTCTTGAGCAGGACGGGGTTGAACGCCAGATCCGGCTTGGCTTCCTCGGTGGCGCGCTCGCGCGGCTCTTCGAAGTTGATGAAGACCTGGAGCTGGTCCTGCAGGATGCGCGCGGCATAGGCCACGGCATTGTCCGGCGTGACCGCGCCATTGGTTTCCACCGTCAAGGTGAGCTTGTCATAGTCGAGGATCTGGCCCTCGCGGGTGTTCTCGACCTTGTAGGAGACCTTCTTGACCGGCGAGAACAGCGAATCCACCGGGATCAGGCCGATGGGCGCATCTTCGGGACGGTTGCGGTCGGCGGGGACATAGCCCTTGCCGGTCGCGATGGTGAGTTCCATGCGGAAATCGACCTTCTCGTCCAGGGTGCAGAGCACCAGCTCGGGATTGAGAATTTCGATGTCGGCGGTGGTCTGGATATCGCCGGCCTTGACCTCGCCCGGACCCTGCTTGCGCAAGGACACGCGCTTGGGGCCTTCGGCATGCATGCGCAGCGCGATCATCTTCACATTGAGGACGATGTCGGTGACGTCTTCGCGCACGCCCTGGATGGAGGAGAATTCGTGCAGCACGCCCTCGATAGAGATCGCGGTCACCGCGGCGCCCTGCAGCGACGACAGCAGCACGCGGCGCAGCGAATTGCCCAAGGTCAAGCCGAAACCGCGTTCCAGCGGTTCGGCGGTGATGGTAGCGGTGCGGCCCGCGTCATGACCGGATTCGGTCTTGAGCTTGCCGGGTTTGATCAGTTCCTGCCAGTTTTTCTGAAACATGTTTTCCTCATCGTGTCCCGGGCATGTCGGACCATGCCCATACGTTCGACGGGTTAGTGGTACGTCCGAAAGCTTTTAAACGCGGCGGCGCTTGGGCGGGCGGCAACCATTGTGCGGAATCGGCGTCACGTCGCGGATCGAGGTGACGACAAGGCCAACAGCCTGCAGCGCGCGCAGCGCCGACTCGCGGCCCGAACCCGGGCCCGAAACTTCGACTTCCAAAGTGCGCATGCCGTGCTCGACCGCCTTGCGGCCGGCATCTTCGGCGGCCATCTGCGCCGCATAAGGCGTGGACTTGCGCGAACCCTTGAAGCCCATCATGCCGGCGGACGACCAGGAGATCGCATTGCCCGACGGATCGGTGATGGTGACGATGGTGTTGTTGAAGGTGGCGGCGACATGCGCCACGCCCACGACCACGTTTTTCTTTTCTTTCTTGCGGGCGCGGCCGGCGCTTTTGCCGGCCTTGGTTGCTGCTTCGGCCATAACTTACTTGGTCACTTTCTTCTTGCCGGCGATCGCTTTGGCGGGGCCTTTGCGGGTGCGGGCGTTGGTGTGGGTACGCTGGCCGCGAACCGGCAGGTTCTTGCGGTGACGCAGGCCGCGATAGCAGCCCAGGTCCATCAGACGCTTGATGTTCATCGCCACGTCGCGGCGCAGATCGCCTTCCACCAGGAAATCCCGGTCGATGACTTCGCGGATCTGGATGACTTCGGATTCGGTCAGATCGCTGACACGGCGGGCGGGATCGATCCCCAACTGGGTGATGATCTTGTGCGCGGTATGCGGCCCGATGCCGTGAATGTAGCGAAGGCCGATTTCGACTCGCTTTTGGGTCGGGATATTGACGCCGGCGATACGTGCCACTGAGTGTCTCCGAAGGCTTCTAAGCCGTTGAACGCGTTAATAAAAATTCGAGTGCCAGAAAACCGGCCAAACCGGTGCCCGGGCGGCCTGTAAAACGCCCCTAAACCACCGAAATGACAGGAAAACTGTCGCGAGGGCGCGGATTATAGGAATAGCCCCCCTGCCGTCAACTCCTGGCCGGGATTTATTGTCGCACCCGCAGTCAGTGCGACACCGGTGCGGCTGTCTAGGCCGGCACCCCGTCCAGAACGGCCGCGATCTGGGCCGTCACGGCGTCCACCGGGGCCATGCCGTCCACGGTCTTCAGCTTGCCCTGCCCCCGGTAAAAGTCGATCAGCGGGGCGGTATTCTTGTAATAAACCTTCAGCCGGTGGGCCAAGGTTTCAGGGGTGTCGTCCGACCGTAGGACCCCACCCGCCTTGATCCGGGCCTCGACCCGGCCCAGCAGCACGGCATCGTCCACCTTAAGTTCCAGCACCAGGTCGATCTTGCGGCCGCGCTCGGCCAGCATGCGGTCCAGGGCCTCGGCCTGGGCAATGGTGCGGGGAAAGCCGTCGAACACCGCCCCGTTTTTGCAGTCGGGCTGGTCGTAACGTTCGCCGATGATGCCGATCACGGTTTCGTCCGACACCAATTCACCCTTGGCCATGGTGGCTTTCACCGAAAGCCCCAGCGGGGTACCGGCCTCGATGGCGGCGCGTAACATGTCGCCAGTGGAAAGCTGCGGCAGTCCGCGCTTTTCGGTGAGGATCTTGGATTGGGTGCCCTTGCCCGCCCCCGGCGGCCCGAACAGAACCAGATTCACCGTCGCGCTCCTCGCAACTTCGATTTCTTGAGCAGCCCTTCATACTGCTGCGCCACCAGATGGCTCTGGATTTGCGCCACCGTGTCCATCGTCACCGACACCACGATCAGGATCGACGTGCCGCCCAGGGCGAAGGACAGGTTGTACTCATAGAACATGAACTCCGGCAGCAGACAGACAAAGGTCAGATAGGCCGCGCCGATCACCGTGATGCGGGTGAGCGTATAGTCGATAAACTGGGCGCTCTTCTTGCCGGGACGGATGCCGGGGAAAACGCCGCCATACTTTTTCAGATTTTCCGCCGTCTCTTCGGGATTGAAAACGATGGAGGTGTAGAAAAAGGAGAAGAACAGAATCAGGGCGGCATACAACACAAGATAAAGCGGTTGGCCGCGGCTGAGCACGGTGACCAGGGTCTGAACCCAGGTCGGCAGGGTCGCTGCGTTAAAGCTGGCCACCGTGGTGGGCAGCAGCAAAATCGATGACGCAAAGATCGGCGGGATCACGCCCGACACGTTGAGCTTCAGCGGCAGGTGGGAAGATTCCCCGCCATAGACCTTATTGCCGACCTGCCGCTTGGGATAGGTGACGAACAACCGGCGCTGTGCCCGCTCCATGAAGACGATGAAACCGACCAGAGCCGTGGCGGCGACCAGGAAGAAGATGGCGAGAAGCGGGTTCAAGGCGCCGGTGCGCGCCTGCTCCAAGGTCTGGCCGATGATTCTGGGAAAGCCCGCCACAATGCCGGCGAAAATGATCAGCGAAATGCCGTTGCCCACGCCACGGCTGGTGATCTGCTCGCCGATCCACATCAGCAGCACGGTGCCGCCGGTCAGGGTTATCACCGCGCCGATGCGGAAGAACAGGCCGGGATGGATGACGATATGGCTCTGGCCGCCGAAATGCTCCAACCCGACGGCGATGCCGTAAGCCTGGACCACCGCCAGCACCACGGTGAAGTAGCGGGTATACTGGTTGAGGATCTTGCGCCCGGCCTCGCCTTCCTTCTTCAGCGCTTCCAGTTCCGGAAACACCGTTGTCATCAGCTGCATGATGATCGAGGCGGAGATGTAGGGCATGATGCCCAGCGCGAACACCGCCATGCGGCCGACCGCGCCGCCCGACAGGGTGTTGAAGATGTCGAGCATGCCGCCGCCGGACTGCTGCATCACCAGGGCCAGCGCCGCGGGATCGATACCCGGCAGGGGGATATAGCTGCCCATGCGCGCCACAATCAGGGCGCCCAGAGTGAAGAAGATACGGCTGCGCAGCTCCTTGGCCTTGGAGATGGAGCCAAAGTTGAAATTGGCTGCCAATTGTTCGGCTGCGGACGCCATCAAGCTGCTCCCAGAAACACGCCGATACCCGGCCAGACTAGTTTCCCCATACCGGGCCTACCAATCATGGGTTTGGCCCTATATGGGGATGCCGCCCCGCCCTTGCGAGCGGGGGACACCAAAATCATGCCTTGCGCGCTTCGCGCTTTTTGGCGGATTCCGCGCGCCGCGTCTGGCGCTTGCCGGGTCCACCCTTCTTGTTGCTGTAGGTCTTTTTGGTGAAGGTGGTCGTGACGCTGCCGCCGGCTTTTTCGACCGCTTCCTTGGCGGAAGCCGAGGCGCCCGCCACTTCGATCTGGATCTTGGACTTGATCTCGCCCTTGGCCAGCAGACGCACGCCGTCGCGGCTCTTATGCGCCAGGCCGGCCTTGCGCAGCACGTCTTCGGTAATTTTGGCGCCTGCGTCCAGACGCTTGTCGTCGATCGCCTTCTGGATGCGGTTGAGGTTCACCACCGAGAAATTCAGCGCGAAGATGTTGCGGAAGCCGCGCTTGGGCATGCGCATATGCAGCGGCATCTGGCCGCCTTCAAAGCCGTGCACCTGGTTGCCGGTACGCGCCTTGGCGCCCTTGACGCCGCGGCCCGAAGTCTTGCCCAGGCCCGAGGAAGAACCGCGGCCGACCTTGTGCTTGTGCTTGTGGGCGCCCGGATTGTTGGCGATTTGATTGAGCTTCATCTTACTTGCCTTCTTCGACGATCTCGACGAGGTGCTTGACCGCGTGAATCATGCCGCGCACCGAGGGGGTGTCTTCCAGGGTGCGGGTGCGGCGGATCTTGCCAAGGCCAAGGCCGCGCAGGGTTTGCGCCTGAATGTCGGGCTTGCGGTTGGCGCTGCGGATCTGGCGCACCGTTACCGTCTTCCCGGCTTTTGCTTTCTTCTCGGCCATGGCTTTTCTCTTTCAACTCGTATTAGGCGGACGCGTCCGCGGACTGGTCTTCGCGGCGGGCCAGGATTTCCGACACGCTGCGGCCCCGGCGCTGCGCCACCATGCGGGGGCTCTGCTGGTTCTTCAGCGCATCGAATGTGGCGCGCACCATATTGTAGGGATTGGAGGTGCCCAGCGACTTGGACACGACATCGCCCACGCCCAGCGCCTCGAACACCGCGCGCATCGGGCCGCCGGCGATGATGCCGGTACCGGCCGGGGCCGGACGCACCAGCACCTTGCCCGCGCCGTGATGGCCGCGCACTTCGTGATGGATGGTGCGGCCGTCCTTGAGCGGAATGCGGATCAGCGACTTCTTGGCGTCGTCGGTGGCCTTGCGGATGGCTTCCGGCACTTCGCGCGCCTTGCCATGGCCGTAGCCGACGCGGCCATTGCCGTCGCCCACCACCACCAAAGCGGCGAAACCGAAGCGGCGGCCACCCTTCACGACCTTGGCGACACGGTTGATGTGCACCAACTTGTCGATCAAGTCGCTGTCTTTTTCCTCGCGGTCGCGGCGGCCACGGCCTTCACCGCGGCCACGACCTTCGCGTCCACCGCGCTCGCCACCGCGGCCGCGGCCTTCGCGCTGCTGTTCGCCCTGCTGTTCGGTTGCCATATGTGTGTTCCCTAGAATTCCAGACCGCTGGCGCGGGCCGCATCTGCGAGCGCCTTGATGCGCCCATGATAAATATAGCCGCCACGGTCGAACATGACCTGCTTGATGCCCTTGGCGATGGTGCGTTCGGCGATCTTCTTGCCGACATCGCTGGCCGCTTCGACATTATAGCCCTTGCCCTTGGATTCCTTCTCGTTGGTCGAGGCGGATGCGAGGGTGACAGCCTGCGTGTCGTCGATCACCTGGGCATAGATATGCTTGCCCGAACGGAAGACCGACAGGCGCGGACGCGTGCCGTGGGTGGTGAGGCGATGACGGGTGCGCGACTGGCGCTTCTTGAAGAGTGGGTTGGTCATCTTACTTCTTCTTACCTTCCTTGCGGCGGACATATTCGCCCTCATAGCGGACGCCCTTGCCCTTATAGGGCTCCGGCGGACGCCAGGAACGAATCTCGGCAGCAACCTGGCCGACGAGCTGCTTGTCGATGCCCGACACAGAAATCATGGTGGGCTTTTCGGTGACGATGGTGATGCCCGGAGGGATGGCATAGGGCACGTCATGGCTGAAGCCGAGCTGCAGGTTCAACACCTTGCCCTGCACCGCCGCGCGATAGCCGACGCCCTGGATTTCCAGCTTCTGGGTAAAGCCGGTGGTGACCCCAGCCACCAGATTGTTGACCAGGGTGCGCGACAGGCCCCACATCTGCGGCGCCTTTTCCATTTCCTTGCGCGGCGTCACGTGAATGCCGTGCTCATCGACCGAAGCGGTGACTTCCGCCACCAGCTTGACGCTGAGTTCGCCCTTGGGACCCTTGACCTTGACGGTCTGGCCATCCACCGAGGCGGTGACACCCTTGGGGAGCGCGATTGCTTTCTTGCCAATACGGGACATGGTCGCTCCTTAGAACACCTGGCAGAGAACTTCGCCGCCGACATTCTTTTCGCGGGCGGAGGAGTCCGTCATAACGCCCTGCGGCGTGGAGAGAATGGAGACGCCAAGGCCTTGGCGATGCGGCTTGAGATCCGAAACCGAGGAATAGACCCGGCGGCCCGGGGTGGAAACGCGCTTGAGCTCGCGGATCACCGGCTCGCCCTCATGGTATTTGAGTTCGATTTCCAGTTCCTTGTGGCCCTTCAGCTCCACTTCGGCATAGCCGCGAATGAAGCCTTCGGCCTGCAGCACGTCCAGCAGACGGGTGCGCAGGCGCGAATTGGGCGAGCTGATTTTGGCCTTGCGGCGCATCTGGCCGTTGCGGATGCGCGAGAGAAGATCGCCAATCGGATCGATGATCATGATTTCTCCTTACCAGCTCGCCTTGGTCATGCCGGGGATCTGGCCGAAATTCGAAAGAGAGCGCAGCGCGATACGCGACATCTTCACCTTGCGGTAATAGCCCTTGGGGCGGCCCGACAGCTCGCAACGATGATGGATACGCACCTTGGAAGAATTGCGCGGCAGCTTGGCCAGCTTGAGGCGCGCCTCGAAGCGTTCCTCGGCCGGGACCTTCATGTCCTCGGCCCTGGCCTTGAGCGCGGCGCGCTTGGCGGCATACTGGGCCACCAGCTTTTCGCGCTTCTTGTTGCGGTTGATCTGACTCGTTTTCGCCATTTGTCAGCGCCTCAATTCGTAAAGGGGAACTGGAAGCCTTCGAGCAGAGCCCTGGCTTCCGCGTCGGTCTTCGCGGTGGTGTTGAACACGATGTCCATGCCCCACACCGATTCCGTCTTGTCATAGTCGATTTCCAGGAACACGACGTGCTCCTTCACGCCCATGGCATAGTTGCCGCGGCCGTCGAACGACTTGGGATTGATGCCGCGGAAGTCGCGCACGCGCGGCAGCGCCGTGGTGATCAACCGGTCGATGAATTCGTACATCAAGTCGCCGCGCAAGGTGACCTTGGCGCCGATCGGCAGATCCTTACGGATCTTGAAGGTCGCGATCGCCTTCTTGGCCTTTGTCTGAATCGCCTTCTGGCCGGCGATGGCGGTCAGGTCGTTCTGCGCCTGGGTGATCTTCTTGCCATCGGAAGCCGCCTCGCCCGCGCCGATATTCAGCACGACCTTGTTGAGCTTGGGCACCTGCATGACGTTGGTGTAGCCGAACTTCTTCATCAGCTCGGCCTTGATGGTCTCGTTATAGCGCTTTTTGAAACGCGGAACGTAACCCGCCTCGCGTGCATGCTCGCCCACCGCCACCTGGGTGCCGGCGTTCACTTCGCGGCGCTTGGCCTTGGCCGCTTTCGCGTCGGCCTTGGCGGCTTCCTGCGGATTCTTGCTCTTGGAGCCTGTGTCAGACATCGATGACCTCACCGGACTTCTTCGCAAAGCGGACCCGACGGCCGTCGCTCAGCGTCTTCAAACCAATGCGCGTCGCCTTGCCCGACTTGGGATCGACATGCGCGATATTCGAAAGCTGGATCGGCGACTCCTTGGTCACGATCCCGGCCTGCTGCGTCTGGGTCTGGCGCTGATGGCGCTTGACCACATTGACGCCCTGGACCAGCGCGCGGTTTTCCTTGGGGAACACCTTGAGCACCGAGCCCTTTTTACCCTTGTCGCTGCCGGTAATGACGACGACATTGTCACCCTTGCGGATATTGCTCATCACAGAACCTCCGGGGCGAGCGAAATGATCTTCATCTGACCCTTGTTGCGCAGCTCGCGGGTCACAGGTCCGAAGATGCGGGTGCCGATCGGCTCACCCTGGGCATTGACCAGCACCGCGGCATTGCCGTCGAAGCGGATCAGACTGCCGTCGGGACGGCGCACGCCCTTGGCGGTACGCACCACCACGGCCTTCAGCACTTCGCCCTTCTTCACGCGACCGCGCGGAATGGCTTCCTTGACCGACACCACGATGATGTCGCCGACATCGGCGTAGCGGCGATGCGAGCCGCCCAGCACCTTGATGCACATCACGCTCTTGGCGCCGGAGTTATCGGCGACATCGAGTTCGGTGGACATCTGAATCATGACTTAAACTCCCTATCGCGCCGCTTACTTGCCGACGCGTTCCAGCACTTCCCAAGTCTTGAGCTTGGAAAGCGGCCGGCATTCCTGAATACGGACGACGTCACCAAGCTTGAACTCGCCCTTTTCGTCATGGGCGTGATACTTCTTGGAACGGCGCACGGTCTTGCCCATCACCGGATGGATGAAGCGGCGCTCCACCTTCACCACGACGGTCTTCTTGTTCTTGTCGCTGACGACGGTGCCCTGGAGGATTCGTTTCGGCATGGTCTTAACCCTTGGCCTGGGCAGCGCGGCGCTGCTCGGTGAGAACGGTCTGGATGCGCGCGATATCGCGGCGCAGCACGCGAATGCGGCCGGTATTTTCGACCTGGCCGTTGGCGCGCTGGAAGCGCAGGTTGAACTGCTCCTTCTTCAGGTTCGACAATTGGCTGCCCAGTTCATCGGCGCTCTTGGCGCGGAAATCCTCGGTCTTGGAGGAAGCCTTGGCGGCGGTCGCCTTCTTGGCCTTCTTCGGAGCCGCGGCTTTCTTGGTTGCTTTCTTGGCCATCTCTTTGTTCCTTACAGGCTGCCGCGCGCGACGAACTTGGTCGCGATGCTGAGCTTGGCCTGACCCAGGCGCATTGCTTCCTTGGCGGTCGCCAGATCCACGCCGTCGATCTCAAACAGGATGCGGCCCGGCTTGACCTTGGCCACCCAGAATTCCGGCGCACCCTTGCCCGAGCCCATGCGCACTTCGGCGGGCTTCTTGGACACCGGCACGTCCGGGAAAATGCGGATCCAGACGCGGCCGGCGCGCTTCATTTCGCGGGTGATGGCGCGGCGGGCAGCTTCGATCTCGCGGGCGTTCAACCGTTCCGGCTCCATCGCCTTGAGGCCATAGGCGCCGAAGTTCAGGGTCGTGCCGGCCTTGGCATTGCCATGGATGCGGCCCTTGAACTGCTTGCGGAATTTGGTGCGCTTGGGTGACAGCATGGTTTTTCTCTTTTACTCCGCGGCAGGGGCGCGTTCGCGTTCGCGCTCACGCGGCGGACGGTTGCCGGCTTCGGCTTCAGTGGCCTGGCGCTTCTCGGTGGCGAAGGGATCATGTTCCATGATCTCGCCCTTGAAGATCCAAACCTTGACGCCGCAGGTGCCATAGGTGGTGAAGGCGGTGGCGATGCCGTAATCGATGTCGGCGCGCAGCGTGTGCAGCGGCACGCGGCCTTCGCGATACCATTCGACGCGCGCGATTTCCGCGCCGCCCAAACGGCCCGAGCAGGTGATACGAATACCCAGCGCGCCCAGACGCATGGCGGTCTGCACCGAACGCTTCATCACCCGGCGGAAGGCGACGCGGCGTTCCAGCTGCTGGGCGATATTCTCGGCCACCAGCTTGGCGTCGATTTCCGGCTTGCGGATTTCCACGATGTTCAGATGCACTTCGTCGGTGGTGTATCTCTGAACGTCGCTCTTCAATTTTTCGATGTCGGCGCCCTTCTTGCCGATCACCACACCGGGACGGGCCGAGTGGATGGTGACGCGGCACTTCTTGTGGGGACGCTCGATGACGATGCGCGACACACCCGCGGCCTTCAGCTTGTCGCTGAGATACTCGCGGATCTTGATGTCTTCCTGCAGCAGCTTGCCGTATTCCTTCTTGCCCGCATACCAGCGCGAGTCCCAGGTACGGTTGATGCCGAGGCGCAGTCCGGTCGGATTAACTTTCTGACCCATTAGGCGGCTTCCTTCTTCGCGGCAGGCTTTTTCGCAGAGGCCTTCTTGGCCGCGGGTTTTTTGGCAGGAGTCTTGGCCTTCGCCTTGCCCTTGGTTTTACCCTCGGCAGGCTTGGCTTCTTCCTTCTTCTCTTCGCGCTTTTCCTCAACCACGATGGTGAGCTGGCTGAAGAACTTCTCGATGCCGCCGGCATTGCCGCGGGCGCGGGCATGGAAGCGCTTCATCACCAAATTCTTGCCGACACTGGCTTCCGCGACCACCAGGTCGTCGACATCCAGGTCGTGATTGTTTTCGGCATTGGCGATGGCCGATTGCAGGGCCTTCTTGACCACGCCGGCGATGCGCTTCTGCGAGAAGGTGAGCACATTGAGCGCCCGGTCGACCTTCTGGCCGCGGATCTGCTGCGCCACCAGGTTCAGCTTGCGGGGCGAGACGCGGATGTTGCGGGCAACGGCCATCGCCTGATGGTCCTTGAGCACGCGCGCGCGAGATTCCTTACCCATTAGGCCCTCTTCGCCTTCTTGTCGCCGGCGCCGGTATGGCCGTGGAAGGTGCGGGTGGGCGAGAATTCGCCCAGCTTGTGACCGACCATGTCCTCGGTGACCAGGACGGGGATATGCTTGTGGCCGTTATAGACGCCGAAGGTGACGCCCACGAATTGCGGCAGGATGGTGGAACGGCGCGACCAGGTCTTGATCACATCCTTGCGGCCGGAAGCGCGCGCCGCTTCCGCCTTCTTCAATATGTAGCCGTCGACGAACGGGCCTTTCCAGACGGAACGGGTCATGTGCTTGCCTTGCCTTTGCGGGTACGCACGATGAACTTGGTCGTGCGCTTGTTGACGCGGGTCTTGCCGCCCTTGGTGGGCTTGCCCCAAGGCGTGACCGGATGACGGCCGCCCTTGGTGCGGCCTTCGCCGCCGCCATGGGGATGGTCGATCGGGTTCATCGCCGTGCCGCGGACATGCGGGCGCTTGCCCTTCCAGACATTGCGGCCGGCCTTGCCGATCACTTCGTTCATATGGTCGGGATTGGACACCGCGCCCACCGTGGCCATGCAGGTCAGCGGGATCTTGCGGACTTCCGAGGAGTTGAGACGCACCAGCGCGTAGCCGGCATCGCGGCCCAGATACTGGGCATAGGCGCCGGCGCTGCGCGCCACTTGGCCGCCCTTGCCCGGCTTCATTTCGATATTGTGAACGATGGTGCCGACCGGCATCGCGCTCAGCGGCATGGCGTTGCCGACCTTGATGTCCACCTTGTCGCCCGACACCACGCTGTCGCCGACATTCAGGCGCTGCGGCGCCAGGATGTAGTTGAGCGTGCCGTCCTTGTACTTGATCAGGGCGATGAAAGCGGTGCGGTTGGGGTCATATTCCAGACGCTCGACCGTCGCGGGCTCGTTGAACTTGTTGCGCTTGAAATCGATCAAGCGATAGCGCTGCTTGTGACCGCCACCCTGATAGCGCACCACAATGCGGCCGGTATTGTTGCGGCCACCCTTGGAGGTCTTGCCTTCGGTCAATGCCTTGACCGGGCCGCCCTTATGCAGGCCGGTACGGTCGACCAGCACCAACTGGCGGGTGCCGGGAGTCCTGGGCTTATATTGTTTCAGTGCCATGGTTTACAGACCCGTCGTGATGTCGATCTGGTGGCCCTCTTCGAGGGTCACGATCGCTTTCTTTATGTCGCTGCGCGTATAGGCCTTGCCGCGGGCCGCCTTGCGCTTGCCCTTGACGACAATCGTGTTCACCGCCTTGACCTTGACCTTGAACAGGTCGGCCACCGCCTTGGCGATGGCAGGCTTGGTGGCGTCGAGCGTCACGCGGAACACGACCTGGTTGGCTTCGGTCATGCGGGTGGCTTTTTCGGTGATCACCGGCGACAGGATCACGTCATAGTTGATGCTCATGCCCCACCTCCTTGACCAAAGCGTGCCTCGATCGCTTTGACGGCGGCAGTGGTCAGGACCAGCTTGTCGCTCTTCATGATGTCATAGACGTTGATGCCGGCCACGGGCAGCAGCGCCACATCGGCCAGGTTGCGCGCCGAGAGCTGGAAGTTCTTGTCGAACTCGCCATCCACCACCAAGGCGCGGCCGAGCTTGAGCTTGCCGAATTGCTTGGCCAGCGCGCCGGTCTTGATGTCCTTGGACTTGGCTTCGTCGAGAATGACGATCGAGCCCGCCTTGGCCTTGGACGACAAAGCGTGCTTGAGACCCAGTGCCTTGACCTTCTTGGGCAGGTCGAACTCGTGAGAGTGATTGACCGGACCCATCGCCTTGGCGCCGCCCACGAACAGCGGAGCCGAACGCGCGCCGTGACGGGCTTGGCCGGTGCCCTTCTGCTTGTACATCTTCTTCTTGGTGCGGTTGATCTCGCCGCGGGTCTGCACCTGGTGCTGGCCGCTGCGGCGCTTGGCGAGCTGCCACACCACCACGCGCTGGATCAAATCCTGGCGCGGCTCCAGGCCGAAAATGGCGTCGTTGAGTTCGACGTCGCCGGCGGCCTTGTTGTCGAGATTGAGGACCTTGGTTTTCATGACTTAGCCCTCGGCCTTTTGTTCGGCGGGCGCTTCGGCGGCGGCCGGAGCAGCGCTGGCGCGCTTCTTCACGGAAGCCGGCGTCGGCACGCCCTTGTGCGGGCGCTTGACGGCGTCGCGCACCATCACCCAGCCGCCTTTGGAACCGGGCACCGCGCCGCGGATCATGATCAGGCCGCGCTCGACATCAACCTTGGCCACTTCCAGATTCTGGGTGGTGATGTTGTCGACGCCGTAATGGCCGTGCATCTTCTTGTTCTTGAAAGTCTTGCCCGGATCCTGACGTCCGCCGGTACCGCCCAGCGAGCGATGGCTGATCGAAACGCCGTGGCTGGCTTCCAGACCCGCGAAGTTCCAGCGCTTCATCGCGCCGGTAAAGCCGCGGCCGATGGTGACGCCGGTGACGTCGACCTTCTGGCCGGCCACAAAATGATCGGCCTGCAGACTGTCGCCGACTTCCAGCATGCTGTTCGCATCGACGCGGAATTCCGCGAGCTTCTTGCGAGGCTCGATTTCCGCCTTGGCGAACTGGCCGCGTTCGGCCTTGTTGGTGTTCTTCGGCTTGGCAAAGCCCGAGCCGAGCTGAACGGCGGTATAGCCGTCCTTCTCCTGCGTGCGGACCGCCGTGACGGCGCAGCCGTCCAGCTTCAAGACCGTGACCGGGACATGGGTTCCGTCTGCCAAAAACAGACGGGTCATGCCCACCTTCTGCGTGATGACGCCTGTGCGCACCTGACGCTCCTTACAACTTGATTTCGACGTCCACACCGGCAGCCAGATCGAGCTTCATCAAAGCATCGACGGTCTGCGGCGTGGGCTCGATGATGTCGAGCAGACGCTTATGCGTCCGGATTTCGAACTGTTCGCGGCTTTTCTTATCGACATGGGCCGAGCGGTTGACGGTGAAGCGCTCGATGCCGGTGGGAAGCGGAATCGGGCCCCTCACCTGCGCGCCGGTACGCTTCGCCGTATTGACGATTTCCCGCGTCGAATTGTCGAGAATTCGGTGATCGAAGGCTTTGAGCCGGATGCGGATATTCTGACTTTGCATGGATTTGGTCCTTCGATACCCGGCCGATTATTTCAAGATCTTGGCGACGACGCCGGCACCGACGGTGCGGCCGCCTTCGCGGATGGCGAAGCGCAGCTTCTCTTCCATCGCGATCGGAACGATCAGCTCGACTTCCACCGAGATATTGTCGCCCGGCATCACCATTTCGGTGCCGGCCGGCAACTTCACGATCCCCGTCACGTCGGTGGTGCGGAAGTAGAACTGCGGACGATAGTTGGCGAAGAACGGGGTATGACGGCCACCCTCGTCCTTGGTCAAAATATAGGCTTCCGCCACAAACACGGTGTGCGGCGTGACCGAGCCCGGCTTGGCCAGAACCTGGCCGCGCTCGATGCCTTCACGCTCAATACCGCGCAGCAGCGCGCCGATATTGTCGCCCGCCTGGCCCTGGTCCAGGAGCTTCCTGAACATTTCCACGCCGGTCACGGTGGTCTTGGAGGTCGGACGGATGCCGATGATCTCGACTTCCTCGCCCACCTTGACGATGCCGCGCTCGACACGGCCGGTGACCACGGTACCGCGGCCCGAGATCGAGAACACGTCTTCGATCGGCATCAGGAACGGCTTGTCGATCGGACGGTCCGGCTGGGGAATGAATTCATCGACCTTGGTCATCAGTTCCAGGATCGCGTCATGGCCCAGCTTGGGCTCCTTGTTCTCCAAGGCCATCAGGGCCGAGCCGCGCACGATCGGAATGTCGTCGCCCGGGAACTGATAGGAGGAGAGCAGCTCGCGCACTTCCATCTCCACCAGATCCAGCAGTTCGGGGTCGTCGACCATGTCGCACTTGTTCATGAACACTACGAGAGCGGGCACGCCCACTTGGCGGGCCAAAAGAATGTGCTCGCGGGTCTGGGGCATCGGGCCGTCCGACGCCGACACAACCAGGATCGCGCCGTCCATCTGGGCCGCGCCGGTGATCATGTTCTTCACATAGTCGGCATGGCCGGGGCAGTCGACGTGCGCGTAATGGCGGGCCTTGGTCTCATACTCGACATGCGCGGTCGAGATCGTGATGCCGCGCGCCTTTTCTTCCGGCGCCTTGTCGATCTGGTCATAAGCGGTGAACGTCGCGCCGCCGGTCTCCGCCAGCACCTTGGTAATCGCTGCCGTCAACGACGTCTTGCCATGATCGACATGGCCAATCGTCCCAATGTTGCAGTGCGGCTTGTTACGCTCAAACTTTGCTTTCGCCATTGTTCTTCTCCTGAATCTTTAACTTAGGCGTATTTGGCTTTGACTTCGTCCGCGATCGCTTGCGGCACTTGTTCGTAATGATCGAACTGCATCGAATATTGCGCGCGCCCCTGAGACATGGAGCGCAGCGTGTTGATGTAGCCGAACATATTGGCCAGCGGCACCATGGCGGTGACGACCTGAGCGTTGCCGCGAGAGTCGGTGCCCTGCACCTGGCCGCGGCGGCTGTTGAGGTCGCCGATCACGCCGCCGAGGAAATCCTCCGGGGTCACGACTTCCACTTTCATGATCGGCTCGAGCAGCTTGACGGCGCCCTTGCTGGCCAGTTCGCGGAACGCCGCGCGGGCGGCGATGTCGAAGGTCAAGGCATTGGAGTCGACTTCGTGATACTTGCCGTCCACCAAAGTCGCCTTGAAATCGATCACCGGGAAGCCGGCCAACAGACCCGATTCCTTCTGGGTCTTGAGGCCCTTTTCCACCGCCGGAATGAATTCCTTGGGCACCGAGCCGCCGACCACTTCATTTTCGAACACAAAGCCCGAACCCGGCTCCAAGGGTTCGAATTCGATGGTCACTTCGGCGAACTGGCCCGAACCGCCGGTCTGCTTCTTGTGGGTGTATTTGATCGAAAGCGGCTTGGAGAGGGTTTCGCGATACGCAACCTGCGGCGCGCCGACATTGGCCTCGACCTTATAGGTACGCTTGAGGATATCGACTTTGATTTCCAGATGCAGTTCGCCCATGCCCTTGAGGATGGTCTGGCCGCTTTCCTGGTCGGTCGATACGCGGAAAGACGGATCTTCCTGAGCCAGGCGCACCAGCGCCATGCCCATCTTTTCCTGGTCGGCCTTGGTCTTGGGCTCGATCGCCACTTCGATGACCGGATCGGGGAATTCCATACGCTCCAGGATCACCGGATTGTTGGGATCGCAGAGGGTTTCGCCGGTGGTGGTGAGCTTGAGGCCCGCCAGCGCGACGATGTCGCCGGCATTGGCTTCCTTGACGTCTTCGCGGCTGTTGGCATGCATCAAAAGCATGCGGCCAACGCGTTCGGTCTTGTCTTTCACCGAATTCAGCGCTCCGGTGCCCGAGCTGATGGTGCCGGAATAGACGCGCACAAAGGTGATGGAACCGACAAAGGGGTCGTCCATGATCTTGAAAGCCAGGCCGGCGAACGGCGCCTTGTCGTCGGCGGGACGCTCGACTTCATTGCCCTTGGGATCGATGCCCTTGACCGCGGGAATATCCAGCGGCGACGGCAGATAGGCGACGACCGCATCGAGCAAGGGCTGCACGCCCTTATTCTTGAAGGCCGAGCCGCACATCACCGGCACGAACTTGAAGCCCATCGCGCCCTTGCGGATCAGCTTCTGAAGCTCTTCAACGCCAGGCTCCTTGCCGCCATCGAGATAGGCTTCCATCGCGGCGTCGTCTTCTTCGACCGCCATTTCCACCAGCGCGGCGCGCAGTTCGGCGGCCTTGTCGGCATATTCGGCGGGGATGTCGATTTCGTCGAACTTGGCGCCCAGCTGCTCGTCATGCCAGACCAGCGCCTTCATCTTGACGATGTCGACGATGCCCTTGAAATCGGCTTCGCTGCCGATCGGCCAGGTGATGACCATCGGACGGGTGCCCAAACGGTCGATCATCATGTCGATGCAGCGCTGGAAGTCGGCGCCGGTGCGATCCATCTTGTTGACGAAGCAGATGCGCGGCACGTGATACTTGTCGGCCTGGCGCCACACGGTTTCGGACTGCGGCTCCACGCCGGCCACGGCGTCGAACACCGCCACCGCGCCGTCCAGCACGCGCATCGAGCGCTCGACTTCAATGGTGAAGTCCACGTGACCGGGAGTGTCGATGATGTTAATCCGGTGATCTTTCCAGAAGCAGGTGGTGGCGGCGGACGTGATGGTGATGCCGCGTTCCTGTTCCTGCTCCATAAAGTCCATGGTGGCGGCGCCGTCATGGACTTCGCCGATCTTATGGGACTTGCCGGTGTAATAGAGAATGCGCTCAGTCGTCGTCGTCTTGCCGGCATCGATGTGCGCGGCAATGCCGATGTTGCGATACATATTGAGCGGGGTCGTGCGGGCCATTTTAGAGTCCGTTACCAGCGATAATGCGAGAAGGCGCGGTTGGCGTCGGCCATCTTGTGGGTGTCTTCGCGCTTCTTGACGGCGCTGCCGCGATTGTTGGCGGCGTCCATCAATTCGCCCGACAAGCGGCCTTCCATGGTGGGTTCGTTACGGGCGCGGGCGGCGGTGATCAGCCAACGGATGGCGAGCGCGCGGCTGCGATCGGTGCGCACTTCGACCGGCACCTGATAGGTGGCGCCGCCGACGCGGCGGCTGCGCACTTCCAGCGCCGGCGAGACATTGCGCAGGGCTTCGTGGAAAACAACCAGCGGATCCTGGCGGGTCTTGGAGGCAATGGTGTCGAACGCGCCGTAGATGATGCCTTCGGCGGCGGACTTCTTGCCGTCATACATCAGTGAGTTCATGAACTTGGCGAGGACCAGATCGCCGAATTTGGCGTCGGGGGTGATTTCGCGGCGTTCGGCGCGGTGGCGGCGGGACATCTATAATCTCCTTACTTCGGACGCTTGGCGCCGTAGAGCGAACGGCGCTTCTTGCGGTCCTTGACGCCCTGGGTGTCGAGCACGCCGCGGATGATGTGATAACGCACGCCGGGAAGGTCCTTGACGCGGCCGCCGCGGATCAGGACCACGCTGTGCTCCTGAAGATTATGGCCTTCGCCGGGAATATAAGTCAGCGCTTCGAAGCCATTGGTCAGGCGTACCTTGGCGACCTTGCGCAGCGCGGAGTTCGGCTTTTTCGGCGTCGTGGTGTAGACGCGGGTGCAGACGGCGCGCTTTTGCGGACACTGCTGCAGGGCCGGAACCTTGTTGCGCTTCGGCTTGGCGCCGCGCGGCTTGCGAATGAGCTGATTGACTGTCGGCATTCCCACTTCCCTTTTGTCACCGGTGCGGCCGCACCGGATGAACGAAAACCAAAAACCGGCCAGAGGAAAAATCCCCGGTCCGAACTTGCGGAGGACTGAAGTGGACTGATCCACCTGAGTCGCGCGTCTAAGCTCTTTAAACTGGCTTCCCAGCAGCGTTTTTGCGGTTTTTTCCGCAGACGGCCTGCCCTGGAAGGTGGCGGCTTATACCCACAGGGGTCCGGGGGGTCAAGCGGCCAAAATCCAGGATTTTCGGCCCCTCCGTCCCGGCTGGCACCCGGTCCAATGTTTACATACGAAACACAACCGTGACGGAGGGCCCGATTGCGGCATCCGGCCAAATCCCTTAGTCGTTAAGCCGGTCGGCCCTTAGAAAGCGGTTTATGACGCGCCTGGGACAGGTCATTTCGAGGTCATCCCCGCCCCGCAAATGGGTGACGGCCCTCGTCCTGCTGGCTTTCTTTCTGCAAAGCCTGACGATCCAGACCCATGTCCATCCCAGTTTCGCGCCCGCCGCCGTCAAAGCCGTTGCGCTGGGCGAGACCGGCCCCGCGCCGATCAAGACCCAAGATCCGCTCGACCAATGCCGGCTTTGCCAGGAAATTGTCCATGCCGGCAGCTTCTTTACGCCTTCGGTTGCCGCCCTTGCCGTCAGCCTGAGTTTCACCGCGGCGACTTTCGCCGTTGTTAGGGCTCCGCCCCACAGCTCCGCCACCGCTTTTGCCTGGCAGAGCCGCGCCCCACCGCGCCGCTAATTCCGATTGTTCTCGCGTGCGGCCTTTTGCGCCGCCCCTGCACGCCTAACGCGTGCATTCCCCCATTCGGAGTCCGCCATGTTTCGTTCCATTCTTTTGAGCAGTACCGCAGTCGCAGTGATTTTTTCTTTTCCAATTCCCGCCTGGAGCCAAGCGCATGCGCCCGGTGTGGAAAGCATCGTGGTGACGGCTACGCCTCTCGCCGGAGCCAATCTTGCCACCATCCCCACTCAGGTGGATGCCGACCAAATCCTGCATCAGGGCGGTTCCAGTCTTGCCGATGCGCTTTCCAACATTCCCGGTGTTTCCAGCACCGGTTTCGCGGCAGGCGCCAGCCGCCCGATCATCCGTGGGATGGATGCCAATCGGGTGCGCATCCTGGAAAACGGCACCAGCAGTTCGGATGCGTCCGATATCGGTCCTGACCATGGCGTACCGATCGATCCGATCTCGACCCGCAGCATCGAAGTGGTGCGCGGCGCGGCAACCTTGCGCTATGGCAGCCAGGCCATTGGCGGCGTGGTCAACGCCATCAACAACCGCATTCCCCTGACCTTGCCGGACAAGCCTTCGGGAGAGGTGCAAGCCGCCTTTGATTCCGTTTCCGATGCCGGCCAGGGCGCGGTTCTTGGCGATCTCGCCCTCGGCAATTACGCCTTTCACGCCGACGGCTTTTATCGCCATACCGACAATTACGACACGCCGCTTGGCCCCCAACCCAATTCCTTTTTCCGTGGCGACGGCTTCTCGCTGGGAAGTTCGTACTTTTTCGGCAAGGACAGCGACAGCCGCGTCGGCGCGGCGCTGGTGCATTACGATTCCAAATACGGGGTCCCCAGCGACATCACTTTCATCAACATGCGCCAGACAAAATTGCTGACCGGTTCTTCGCTGAATTTGGGCGACGGGTTGGTGAAGACGCTGAACATCGACGGCAGCTACGGCAATTATTCCCATGAGGAAATCGACCCCACCAGCGGCAATAGCGTGGAGGCCACCTTCAAGAACAAGGAATTCGATGGCCGGGCCGAAGCCCTTCTGGACACAATCGGGCCGCTGACCAATTCCGCGTTGGGGATCGAAATACAGAACCGGCAGTTCCAAGCCCTGGGCGATGCCGCCAATTACTTGTTGCCGACTTTGACCCAAAATTATGCCGGCTTCCTGTTTACGGAAATGCCGGTGGGCCAGAGACTGCATTTGCAGGCCAGCGGCCGGATCGAAGACGTGCAAATCGAGGGCACGCCCTCTACAGGCTTGAAGACCTCGCGTGGTTTTACGCCTTTGAGTGCGGCGCTGGGCGGGTTGTTCGATTTGACCGATGAAATCAAACTCGGCCTGACGGGCTCAAGCACCGCCCGCGCGCCGGCTCAGACGGAATTGTTCGCGCGCGGACCCCATGACGGGCCGCAAACTTTCGAGACCGGTAATCCCAACCTGAAGATGGAACGCGCCAATTCGCTGGAAGGAACGATACGTCTGCGCTTTCCCGAATTCACCTTTGACGGCAGCATCTACACCACCTCTTTCGACAATTATGTCTATGGGGCGTTGACGGGACGCAATTGCGACGATGCGGGCAGTTGCGCCTTCGGCTCTCCCGATGAATTGCGCGAATTGAACTATGTCCAGCAAAGCGCCAATTTCCGGGGTCTGGAAGGCAAGGCGGCCTATGACCTCTTCCATACCCAAAACGGCGTGTTGCAGGTGACGGCGCTGGCCGATTATGTGCGCGCCACGCTTTCCGGCGGGGTCAATGTGCCGCGCATTCCGGCATGGCGCGCGGGCGGCGGACTGGAATGGCAAAGCGAGGTATTCGATGCCGGCTTCCAGATCGTCCGGGTCGGCGACCAAAATGATCCAGGCCAATTCGATACATCTACGCCTGGCTATGTTTCGCTCGACGCGCAGATTTCGTGGCGCCCCTTCCCCGAAAACAGCAAAATCGAGGTCGCGCTGATCGCCCGCAACCTAGCGGATGAGGTGGTGCGGAACCCGGCGTCGCTCAACAAGGACCTGGTGGTGATGCCGGGCCGGAATATCCGGCTGGCTTTACGATATGCCACCGACGAAGCTCAGTAATTCTCAACTTGTCATGGCCGGGCCCTCTTCAATCAAAAGAGTACCCGGCCATGACATTCTGGATTCAACCAAATAGATCCAGCCTTGTGCCGCAAACTCTTGCTTCATGCTCCAGCAGCTTGCGCTTCAGGGGCAATCCGCCGCCGTAGCCAGTGAGCGAACCATCGGCGCCGATCACACGGTGGCAAGGCACGATCAAGGAAATCGGATTGGCACCGTTGGCCTTGCCCACCGCTCGTGCCGCGGTGGGATAGCCGATGCGCTTGGCCACGACGCCGTAACTGGTGGTGGTGCCGAAGGGGATATCCAGCAGCGCCGCCCAAACTTTCTTATCGAACTCCGGCCCTTGCGCCGCCAGCTCGAAATCGAAGTCGCGGCGCTTGCCGTTGGCATATTGCGTCACCTGACGCTGGACATCGGCCAGCTTGCGCGAATTGTTTTCCGCTTCGGGATCGACTTTTGCCGCGCCGGCGGCGCGCAGATTGAACCTGAGCAGCCGTCCTTCCTCATCCACCCAAGCGGCGAATTTCTGGAACGGAGAATCGATAAGGCTCCAATATTTCTTTGTCATGCTGCCCTCCTTCAGGCTGCTTCCTTGAGATAGGTCCACAAATGCATGGTGGCGAGGCTGCGATGCGGGGCAAAGCGGCTCATCAGCCGCGCGGTCTGGTCGGCATCGGGCCGTTCCGGCAATTGATGCAGCCGTTGCAAGGCGGTGGCGAGCGCGCTGTCGCCCACCGGCGCCGCATCGGCAAAACCGCTGCGCATCAGCACATAACGCGCCGTCCAGGTACCGATGCCGCGTTGTGCCGTCAGGGCTTTTTCGGCGGCAATGGCCGAGCCCTCACCCAGATTTTCGATATCCAGCTTGCCGCCCGCCACCGCTTGCGCGGCATCAATCAGATATCGCGCCTTGGAGCGCGAATAGCGCCGCGAAGCCAAAGCCCCGATATCGATATTCGCGACGGCCTCCGGCGTGGGATGGGCGCGCATGTCGCCGATTTTTTCCCCTGCCAGCTCCACCAGATCCCGCCGCAGAGCAGTCGCGAATTTCACATTGATCTGCTGGCCGATAATGCCCCAGCACAAGGCATCAAAGCCGGTGGGCAACAAAGGCATGCGCAGGCCCCGCCGGTTGTGCACGAATTCGGCATGACGGGTCTCGAACTGGCTCACCTCATTGGTGAGAGCCAGAATCTTCAGCGCCGCACCATGCAGCGCCGCCATACTGGCCGCGCCCAACTTCTCCTCCGCATGCACCCGCACCCAAGCCTGGCCCGGCTCGATACTGATCTCCACCACCGCCGGCCCATCATCACTGTGCAACGCCTTCCAGATACGGTTGCCCTCGCTTTTTTCGCTGAGCCCCAACGGATCGCGGGCGTGATAGCCCAGAATTTCCTTGGCGCGATAACCCGCGGGAAGCTGCAACATAAAGACCTGCGCGCCATCCAGGGCCCGGTAGGCGCCCGGGGTCATCCGCATCTGGTTGAGAAACTGGCGGTGGAACACCGATTCCGATTCAAAGCCCGCGCCGAATCCGATTTCAGTGACCTTGTCGCGCGAGGTCAGGAGTTCCTGGGCCGCGCGCTGCACCCGCTTCCGCCTGAGCCAGGAGGCCGGCGCCAGATGGGCGTGATCGCGGAACAAATCGCCCAGCTTGGTCAGGCTGACACCCGCCGCCTTCGCCAGCGCGCTGGCGTCACCGAGCTCTTCTGGCCGGCTGGTGACTCGTGCCGTCAGACCTTCGAACAGCGCGACATTCTCGTCCTCGCCTTTATAATAAAGGTCGGGGCGGCAACGCTTGCAGGCCCGCAGGCCGGCCGCCTTGGCTTCGCTTTCGGTGGTGAACAGACGCACATTTTCCGGCTTGGGCGGACGCGCGGCACAGGACGGCAGGCAGTAAATTCCGGTGGTCATCACACCAAGAATGAACTTGCCGTCGAACTTGCCTTTGCGGGCTTCGGCGCGGTTCCAGGACATGGGTTCGGGTAATTTCATGGGCAGACCTTAGCGCGGGCGCGTCCCCCTCGCCTCCCAATTCACCCGTTGAATGTGGGAACCGGGCTGGAAAAGAAAAGGGCCGCTGTTGCCAGCGGCCCTGATTCTTATGTCTTCCAGGTCGCCCTATTCAGCCGCCGGAGGAGCTTCGAGCTGAGCAACCGGCTGCTGCGCCGCCTGTTCCGCCTGGATCGCCTTGTCGCGTTCGGTCGCGATATGGCGCAGACGGGCGATGGCGCCGCCGGTGCCCGCCGGGATCAACCGGCCGACAATGACGTTTTCCTTCAGGCCTTCCAGCATATCGACCTTGCCATTGACCGCGGCGTCGGTGAGGACGCGTGTGGTTTCCTGGAAGGACGCCGCCGAGAACACCGAACGGGTCTGCAAGCTGGCCTTGGTGATGCCCAGCAGGATGGCGCGGCCTTCGGCGGGCTTATGCCCGTCATCGGCGGCCTTCTTGTTGGCGGCATCCAGTTCGGCCTGGTCGACATGCTCACCGGCGATCAGCGTGGTTTCGCCGCCTTCGGTGATTTCCAGCTTCTGCATCATCTGGCGGCAGATCACTTCAATATGCTTGTCGTTGATCTTCACGCCCTGCAGCCGGTAGACGTCCTGGATTTCCTTGACCAGATAGATCGCCAACTCTTCCATGCCCTTGATGCGCAGGATGTCATGCGGCGAGGGATTGCCTTCGACGATATAGTCGCCCTTCTCCACATAATCGCCTTCGCGCACGCTGATATGGCGGCCCTTGGGGATCAGATACTCGGTCGGCTCCAGCTTGTCCGACTTCGGCTTGACGATGACACGGCGCTTGTTCTTGTAGTCCTTGCCGAATTCGACAAAACCGTCGGTCTCGGCCAGCACGGCCGCTTCCTTGGGCTTGCGGGCTTCGAACAGTTCCGCCACCCGCGGCAGACCGCCGGTGATGTCACGGGTCTTGGCGCCTTCGGTCGGAATACGCGCCAGCACGTCGCCGGCCCGGATGGTCGAACCGTCTTCCACCGACAGAATGGCGTCGGGCGAAATCGCATAACGCGCTTCGCCGCCGCCGGGCAGTTGCACCGGCTTGCCCTTCTTGTCGAGGACGACAATGGTCGGACGCAGTTCGGGCGCGTTCTTGCCGCCCGTGCCGCGGCTGTCCATCACCACCTTGGACGACACGCCGGTCTTTTCGTCCGCCACTTCGCGGACGGTGACGCCATAGACCAGGTCCTCATACTTTACGGTACCTTCGACGTCGGTCAGAACCGGCAAAGCGTTGGGGTTCCATTCGGCAAGGCGGTCGCCGCGCTTGACGGTCGAGCCCTCATCCACCCTGAGCCGCGCACCATAGGTGATGCGGTAGGTGGCGCGTTCCTGACCCTTATTGTCGGTGATGACGATCTGCATGTTGCGCGACATCGCGATCAGTTCGCCGTCGGAATTCTTGACGACGTTCTTGTTCACGATCTTGATCTTGCCGTCATAGGACGCTTCGATCTTCGACGAGCCGGCAACCTGCGCCGCGCCGCCGATATGGAAGGTGCGCATGGTGAGCTGGGTGCCCGGTTCGCCGATCGACTGGGCGGCGATCACGCCGACCGCCTCGCCGATATTGACCGAGGTACCCCGCGCCAGATCGCGGCCATAGCACTTGCCGCAAACGCCTTCCGGCAGATCGCAGGTCAGCACCGAGCGGACACGCACCTTCTGGACATGCGCCGCCTCGACCTTTTCGGCCAGGTCTTCGGTCACTTCCTTGTTGCGCTTGATGATGATCTCACCCGTGTCCGGATGCTTGATATCCTCCGCCGTGGTTCGGCCCAGGATGCGCTCGGTGAGCGAGGCCACGACCTGACCGCCATCGATTTCCGCCTGGACCGTGACACCCTTCTTGGTGCCGCAATCTTCGCTGGTGATGATGCAGTCGTTGGCCACGTCCACCAGGCGGCGGGTCAGGTAACCCGAATTCGCCGTCTTGAGCGCGGTATCGGCCAGACCCTTGCGGGCGCCGTGGGTGGAGTTGAAGTACTCCAGCACGGTGAGGCCTTCCTTGAAGTTGGACAGGATCGGCGTCTCGATGATCGAGCCGTCGGGACGCGCCATCAGTCCGCGCATGCCGGCCAGCTGCTTCATCTGCTGCGGCGAACCGCGCGCACCGGAATGCGACATCATGTAGATGGAGTTCATCTCCACCACCCGGCCCGTATCGGGGTCGATCTTGGGCTCGGAGATTTCCTTCATCATTTCGGCCGCGACCATGTCGGTGCACTTCGACCAGACGTCGACGACGAGGTTGTACTTCTCCTTGTCGGTGGTCAGACCGTCCTGATACTGCTGCTCATACTCGCGCACCCGGTGACGGGTATCGTCGATCAGCTTCACTTTGGTATCCGGCACGACCATGTCGTCCTTGCCGAACGAGATACCGGCCTTGCAGGCTTCGCGGAAACCCAGCGCCATCAGCGCGTCGGCGAACAGCACGGTCTCCTTCTGGCCGCAGTGACGATAGACCTCGTCGATCAACTGGCTGACTTCCTGCTTGCGCAGCAACCGGTTGACCAGCTCGAAGGGAACGCGCGGATTGCGCGGCAGGATCTCGGCGATCAGCATGCGGCCCGGCGTGGAGTCCACGCGGCGGGTGATCGGCTTGCCTTCGGCGTCGACCGTCTTGTAGCGCGCCTTGATCTTGGCGTGCAGCGTCACCGACTTCGAGAACAGAGCGTGCTCGATTTCGCCGATGTCGTTGAAGGTCATGCCTTCGCCCGGTTCCTTGGCGCGTTCCTGCGACAGGTAATAGAGGCCCAGCACGATATCCTGGGTCGGCACGATGATCGGCTTGCCGTTGGCGGGCGACAGGATGTTGTTGGTCGACATCATCAAGACGCGCGCTTCCAGCTGCGCTTCCAGCGACAGCGGGACGTGCACCGCCATTTGGTCGCCGTCAAAGTCGGCATTGAAGGCGGTGCAGACCAGCGGATGCAGCTGGATCGCCTTACCTTCGATCAACACCGGCTCGAACGCCTGGATGCCCAAGCGGTGCAGGGTCGGGGCGCGGTTGAGCAGGATGGGATGCTCGCGGATGACTTCTTCCAGGATATCCCAAACCTCGGGCTTCTCCTTTTCCACCAGCTTCTTGGACTGCTTAACAGTCTGGCTGAAACCCTTGGCTTCCAGCCGCGCATAGATGAACGGCTTGAACAGCTCCAGCGCCATCTTCTTGGGCAGGCCGCACTGATGCAGCTTGAGCTCGGGACCGACCACGATCACCGAACGGCCCGAATAGTCGACGCGCTTGCCGAGCAGGTTCTGACGGAAGCGGCCCTGCTTGCCCTTCAGCATATCGGCGAGCGACTTCAAGGGACGCTTGTTGGCGCCGGTGATGACGCGGCCACGGCGGCCATTGTCGAACAGGGCGTCAACCGATTCCTGCAACATGCGCTTTTCGTTGCGCACGATGATGTCCGGCGCCTTGAGTTCGATCAGGCGCTTGAGGCGGTTGTTGCGGTTGATGACGCGGCGATACAGGTCGTTAAGGTCGGAGGTCGCGAAGCGGCCGCCATCCAGCGGCACCAGCGGGCGCAGTTCCGGCGGGATCACGGGGATGACCTGCAGGATCATCCATTCCGGACGGTTGCCGGAATCGATGAAAGCCTCGACCACCTTCAGGCGCTTGACCAGCTTCTTCTGCTTCTCGCCGCCGGGGGATTCGGCCACGTCGCCGCGAATTTCGTCGCGCAGCTTTTCCAGGTCGATCGCGGCCAGCAGTTTGCGGATGGCTTCGGCGCCGATCTCGGCGGTGAAGCTGTCGTTGCCGTATTCGTCCTGGGCCTTGTAGAATTCGTCTTCCGTCAGCAGTTGACGCTCTTTGAGCGGCGTCAGGCCGGGCTCGATGACGATGTAGTTTTCAAAATAGAGAACCCGCTCCAGATCCTTGAGCGTCATGTCCAGGATCAGGCCGATGCGCGAGGGCAGCGACTTGAGGAACCAGATATGGGCAACCGGCGAGGCCAGCTCGATATGGCCCATGCGGTCGCGGCGCACCTTCTGCACGGTGACTTCAACGCCGCACTTTTCGCAGACGATGCCCTTGTACTTCATGCGCTTGTACTTGCCGCACAAGCACTCGTAATCCTTCACCGGCCCGAAGATGCGGGCGCAGAACAAGCCATCGCGCTCCGGCTTGAAGGTGCGGTAATTGATGGTTTCCGGCTTTTTGATTTCGCCGTGGCTCCAGCGCAGGATCTGGTCCGGGCTGGCCAGCGAGATCTTGATGCGGTCGAAGGCGGGAACTTCCTTCACCGTGCCGAAGACATTCATCAGCTCTTGATTCATACGAGCGTCCTTTCGATTGGGCCGGAGAGCATTCGCCAGTTCCGTCCCGTTTTTCCTGGTATGTCCCCGCCCATTGCCGGGCGCCGGGCGGGGATAGTTCGTTTCGGTCTTTACGGGGTCGGGCCGTTGACCAGTTCGACGTTCAGCGACAGCGAGCGCATTTCCTTGACCAAGACGTTGAACGATTCCGGAATACCGGCCTCGAACGTGTCTTCGCCGCGGACGATCGCTTCGTACACCTTGGTGCGGCCGGCCACGTCGTCCGACTTCACGGTCAGGATTTCCTGCAACGTGTAGGCGGCGCCATAGGCTTCGAGCGCCCAGACTTCCATTTCGCCGAAGCGCTGGCCGCCGAACTGCGCCTTGCCGCCCAGCGGTTGCTGAGTGACGAGGCTATAGGGACCGATCGAGCGGGCATGGATCTTGTCGTCCACCAGATGGTTCAGCTTCAGCATATAGATGTAGCCGACCGTCACTTGGCGGGTGAAAGACTCGCCGGTGCGTCCGTCATACAGGGTCATCTGGCCCGAAGAGGTCAGACCGGCCTGCTCCAGCATATCGACAATGTCGCTTTCCTTGGCGCCGTCGAACACCGGGGTGGCGATCGGAATGCCGGGACGCAGATTGTCGGCCAATTCGAGCAGACCCTCTTCGTCGATTTCGCCCAGCCGTTCGTCACTGCCATAGATGCTCTTGAGGTGACGGCGCAGCGGCTCATGCTTGCCGTCGCGCTTGACCTTGTCGAGCATGTCGCCGATCTGGCGGCCGAGACCCGAACAGGCCCAGCCCAGATGGGTTTCCAGGATCTGGCCGACATTCATGCGCGAAGGCACGCCCAGCGGATTGAGCACCACGTCCACCGCGGTGCCGTCTTCCAGATGCGGCATGTCCTCGATCGGCACGATGCGGCTGATCACGCCCTTGTTGCCGTGACGGCCCGCCATCTTGTCGCCCGGCTGCAGCTTGCGCTTCACCGCCACAAAGACGCGGACCATCTTCATCACACCGGGGGCCAATTCGTCGCCGCGGCGCAGCTTTTCGACCTTGTCGGCGAAACGCTTGTCCAGGCGCGACTTGGACTCGTCATACTGCTGACGCAGGCCTTCGATCTCGGCCATCGCCTTTTCGTTGCGAAGTCCGATCTGCCACCATTGATGCTTGGCAATCGTGTCCAGCACCGACTGGGTGATCTTGGTATCGGCGGCCATGCCCTTGGGACCGCTGGCGGCGGTCTTGTTGAGCAGAATTTCCGCCAGGCGCGAGAAGATGTTGCGCTCCAGGATCGAAAGCTCGTCGTCGCGGTCTTCCGCCAGACGCTCTTCCTCGGCGCGCTCGATCGACATGGCGCGTTGGTCCTTGTCCACGCCGTGACGGTTGAACACACGCACTTCCACGATGGTGCCGGTGACACCCGGCGGCACGCGCAAGGACGTGTCGCGGACATCGGCGGCCTTTTCGCCGAAGATGGCGCGCAGCAGCTTTTCTTCCGGGGTCATCGGGGTTTCGCCCTTCGGCGTCACCTTGCCCACCAGAATGTCGCCCGCCTGCACTTCGGCGCCGATATAGACGATGCCGGCCTCGTCCAGATTCTTGAGGTTTTCTTCGCCCACATTGGGAATGTCGCGGGTGATTTCCTCCGGACCGAGCTTGGTGTCGCGCGCCATGGTCTCGAACTCCTCGATATGGATCGAGGTGAAGACGTCGTCGCGGACGATACGCTCGGAGATCAGGATGGAGTCCTCAAAGTTGTAGCCGTTCCAGGGCATGAAGGCGACCAGCGCATTCTTGCCCAGGGCCAATTCGCCCAACTGGGTCGAGGGACCGTCGCAGATGATGTCGCCCTTGCGGATGGCATCACCCACCTTCACCAGCGGACGCTGGTTGATGCAGGTCGAAGCGTTGGAGCGCTGGAACTTGCGCAAACGGTAAATGTCGATGCCCGGCTTGGTGGGATCGGTTTCTTCCGTCGCGCGGATGACGATACGGGTGGCGTCCACCTGATCGACCACGCCGGCGCGGCGGGCCGAAATGGCGGAACCGGAATCCCGGGCCACCACTTCTTCCATGCCGGTGCCGACCAGCGGCGCTTCGGGGCGCAGCAAGGGCACGGCCTGGCGCTGCATGTTGGAACCCATCAGCGCGCGGTTGGCGTCGTCATTTTCCAGGAATGGCACCAGGGCGGCGGCGACCGACACCAACTGCTTGGGCGAGACGTCGATGAACTGCACCTGGTCGGGTGTGGTCATCACGAAGTTGCCGCCCTTGCGGCAGGAAACCAGTTCGTCGGTCAGGCGGTTGCGGCTGTCCACCGTTGCGTTGGCCTGGGCGACCGTGAACTTCGCCTCTTCCATCGCCGACAGATAGATCACCTCGTCCGTCAGGTGCTTGTTGATCACCTTGCGGTACGGGCTTTCGATGAAGCCGTATTTGTTGACGCGGGCGAACGTCGCCAACGAATTGATCAGACCGATATTGGGGCCTTCCGGCGTTTCGATCGGGCAGATACGGCCATAATGGGTCGGATGCACGTCGCGCACTTCGAAACCGGCGCGCTCGCGGGTCAGACCGCCCGGTCCAAGCGCCGACATGCGGCGCTTGTGGGTGAGTTCCGACAGCGGATTCTGCTGGTCCATGAATTGCGACAGCTGCGAGGAGCCGAAGAATTCGCGCACCGCGGCCGCCACCGGCTTGGCGTTGATCAGGTCGTGCGGCATCACGGTATCGATGTCCACCGCGGACATGCGCTCCTTGATGGCGCGCTCCATGCGCAGCAGGCCGACGCGGAACTGATTTTCCATCAGCTCGCCCACCGAACGCACCCGGCGGTTGCCGAGATTGTCGATGTCGTCGATTTCGCCGCGGCCGTCGCGCAACTCCACCAGCGCCTTGAGGATGGCAAGAATGTCTTCCTTGCGCAGCACCCGCATGGTGTCGGGCGCATCCAGGCCCATGCGCATGTTCATCTTCACCCGGCCGACCGCCGACAGGTCATAGCGCTCGGAATCGAAGAATAGTTGGCCGAACAGGGTCTCGGCGGTATCCAAGGTCGGCGGCTCGCCAGGACGCATGACGCGATAGATGTCGATCAGCGCCTGTTCGCGGGAGTGGTTCTTGTCCACCGCCAGGGTGTTGCGGATATAGGGACCGACATTGATGCCGTCGATATTGAGCACTTCCACGTCATGGAAGCCCGCTTCCAGCAGGGTCGCGATATTGTCGGGGGTGAGCTCGTCGCCGGCCTCGACATAGATCTCGCCCGTTTCGGGGTTGACCATGTCCAGCGCCGAGAAGCGGCCAATGACTTCGTCTTGCGCGAAGGCGATGTTCTTGACCCCGTCCTCGCCCAGCTTGCGCAAGGCGCGAACGGTAATCTTGGTACCGGCTTCCAGCACCACTTCGCCGGTCTTGGCGTTCTTCCAGTCCGAGCCGGACTTGGCATTGCGCATCCAGCCGGCATCCAGCGGCGTCGACCAGCTGCCGTCCTTGTTATGCTTGAAGGAAATCTTGCCGAAGAAATAATCCAGGATTTCTTCCTGGGTCAGGCCCAGCGCATAGAGCAAGGTCGTCGCCGGCAGCTTGCGGCGGCGATCGATGCGCACATGCACGATGTCCTTGGCGTCGAACTCAAAGTCCAGCCATGAGCCGCGATAGGGAATGACGCGGGCGGCGAAGAGCAGCTTGCCCGAGGAATGGGTCTTGCCCTTGTCATGGTCGAAGAACACGCCGGGCGAACGATGCATCTGGGAAACGATGACACGCTCGGTGCCGTTGACGACGAAAGTGCCGTTCTCGGTCATGAAGGGGACGTCGCCCATATAGACGTCCTGTTCCTTGATGTCCTTGACCGACTTGGCGCCGGTTTCCTGGTCCACATCGAACACGATCAGGCGCAGCGTCACCTTGAGCGGCGCGGCATAGGTCATGGAGCGCTGCTGGCACTCCTCGACGTCATATTTGGGATCTTCAAAATGGTAATCGACATATTCCAAGAGCGAGGATTCGGAGAAATCCTTGATCGGGAACACCTGGCGGAACACCGCCTCCAGACCCTCGTCCTTGCGGCCGCCGCCCTTCACCAGTTGCAGGAACTGGTCATAGGAAGTGCGCTGAACCTCGATCAGGTTCGGCATCTGCGCGATTTCCTGGATCTTGCCGAAATTCTTGCGAAGGCGTTTGCGTCCGGTGAAGGAGAGAGTCATTCGATAAAGTCCTTTACGGCCCTAAAGCCGTGTTTGCCCGGGGTGGGAACCAGCAGTTTCAAACCAATGGCAAATGCCACCGCACCCATCGGCGGGTGATTCGCCGATGGGGGGTGGGTGAACGAAATATGCACGCACACGGAGTTTTTCAACCCGAGAGCGCCTTCCTTACTTCAACTCGACTTTCGCACCAGCGTCTTCGAGCTGCTTCTTGATCTTGGCGGCTTCGTCCTTGTTGACGTCCGCCTTCACTTCCTTGGGAGCGCCTTCGACCAGGTCCTTGGCTTCCTTGAGGCCCAGGCCGGTGATCGCACGCACTTCCTTGATCACGTTGATCTTCTTGTCGCCGGCGTCGGTCAGGACGACGGTGAACTCGGTCTTTTCCGCGGCGGGAGCGGCGCCGGCGGCGGCCGGAGCGGCAGCAGCGGCAACCGGAGCGGCGGCGGAAACGCCCCACTTCTCTTCCAGCAGCTTGGCGAGGTCCGCAGCTTCCAACACGGTCAGCGAGGACAGGTCATCAACGAGCTTTTCGATCTTCGACATTTCTAAAGTTCCTTCTATTGGTTCAGGTTTGGATGTTTACGTTGTTAAGCAGCCGCCTTATGCCGCGTCCTTCGAGGAATAAGCACCGATGACACGGGCAAGCTGACCGGCGGGGGCTTGAACAATCCCGGCGATCTTGGTCGCGGGCGCCACGAGAAGGCCCACGATCTTGCCACGCAGTTCATCGAGCGACGGCAGGGTGGCGAGGGCTTTCACACCCGCGGCATCCAGCGCCGTGCTTCCAATCGCGCCGCCCAGGATCACAAGCTTGCTGTTATCCTTGGCGTAGGCAGCGACAACCTTCGAGGCAGCAATCGGATCATCGCTGACAGCGATGCCGGTCGGTCCCTTGAACAGATGTGCGATGCCTTCGATCGGCGTTCCTTTCAGAGCGCGCACCGCCAGACGGTTCTTGGCGACACGGAACGATGCCCCGTTTGCGCGCATGCGCGAACGAAGATCGGCCATGTCGGCGACCGTCATGCCGATATAGTGGGCGACCACCACGGAGCCGGCCTTCGCGAAGACACCGTTCAGGTCTTCGACGACTTCCGCCTTTTTGGCTTTTTCCACTTTGCTCTCCTAACGTCGGCCCGCGTGACGATCCGCGTGCCAACCCTGTTGCTCTAACTCTGCCCCAGGGTCCAAACCCGAACTGCGGAAGATATCTTCCGAATTTCGGTTTCATTCCCTGTCTATGCTGGAGAATTTAAGGCCTTCCGGCCTCCAGCAGTCTCGGACAGTCCCGGCGATCGTCCGCCGGAATTAAACAGGCGGTTTTTAGGCCGCCGCACCACCCGCGCCGACCGAGGCGAGCGAGATCTTCACGCCCGGACCCATGGTCGAAGAGATGGAAATCTTTTTCATGTAATTGCCCTTGGCGCCCGACGGCTTGGCCTTCAGCACACTGGTGATGAAAGCCTTGACGTTGGCGACGATGGCGTCTTCGGCGAAACTGGCCTTGCCGACGCCGGCCTGCACGATGCCCGCCTTTTCGACGCGGAATTCCACCGCGCCGCCCTTGGCATCCTTGATCGCCTGGGTCACGTCCATGGTGACGGTGCCGACCTTGGGATTGGGCATCAGATTGCGCGGACCGAGCACCTTACCGAGACGGCCGACAATGCCCATCATGTCGGGCGTGGCGATGCAGCGGTCGAAGTCGATTTTGCCGGCATTGACTTCCGCAGCCAGCTCTTCGGCGCCGACCAGATCGGCACCGGCCTTCTTGGCTTCTTCGGCCTTGGCGCCCTTGGCGAACACCGCGACGCGCAAGCTGCGGCCGGTGCCCGAGGGCAGCGAAACCACGCCGCGCACCATCTGGTCGGCATGCTTGGGATCGACGCCCAGATTGACGGACAGCTCGATGGTCTCGTCGAACTTGGCGGTGGCGCGCGCCTTCACCAGCTTCACGGCTTCTTCCACCGTATAGCTCTTGTTGGCATCGACGCCTTCAGAGGCCTTCTTGAAACGCTTGGAGGTTGCCATGGCGGTTAGTCCCTCACCGTGATGCCCATCGAGCGGGCCGAGCCCTCGATCAGCAGCATCGCGTTTTCGATATCGTTGGCGTTCAGGTCCTTCATCTTGGCTTCCGCGATCTGCCGCACCTGGGCGCGGGTGACGCTGCCGGCCACCGAAATGCCCGGCGCCTTGGAGCCCGAAGACAGCTTGGCCGCCTTCTTGAGGAAGTAGGAAGCGGGCGCGGTCTTCATCTCGAACGTGAAGCTCTTGTCCGAGAACACGGTGATGGTCACCGGAATCGGCATGCCCTTTTCCTGATCCTGGGTCTTGGCGTTGAACGCCTTGCAGAACTCCATGATGTTGAGGCCGCGCTGGCCCAAAGCCGGGCCGATGGGGGGCGACGGATTGGCCGACCCCGCGGGCACCTGCAGTTTTACGTAACCGGTTACTTTCTTTGCCATGTCTCGCCGCCTCCTTTTTGCGGCTTAGCGGTTCAAACGAAACTTGCGTTTCTCCCGCGGGATTATGGTTTTGCCTGAACGCAGCCTCAGGCCAGCTTCACTACATTTTCTCGACTTGCGTATATTCCAGCTCGACCGGCGTCGCCCGGCCGAAGATCGACACCGCAACCTTCACGCGGCTGCGGTCCTCGTCCACTTCTTCCACCGTGCCGGTGAAGGAGGTGAAGGGGCCATCGGCCACGCGCACCTGCTCGCCGATTTCGAAACTGATGGTGGACTTGGGATGTTCGGCGCCCTCGGTCACCTGATTGAGAATGCGGTCCACTTCGCCCTGGCGCAGCGGCATGGGCTTGTTGTTCTGGCCCAGGAAGCCGGTGACCTTCGCGACATTCTTGACCAGGTGATAGACCTCGTCGGTCAGCTTGGCGTGCAGCAAGACATAACCGGGCAGGAACTTGCGCTCGGAATTGACCTTCTGGCCGCGGCGAACCTCGATCACGTCTTCCGTCGGCACGATCACGTCGGCGACGAATTCCTCAAGGTCCTGCAACTTGGCCTGGCGGCGAATTTCCTCCGACACCTTCTTCTCGAAATTCGAGTAGGTGTGGACGATGTACCACTTGGCATCCGCCACGGTGCGGGTTCCGGCTTCGCTCATCAGAACAACCTCTTGGCGCCGATCAAAACCATCTCGCCGTAATTCAGGAAGAAATCCACCACCGCGAAGAACACCATGGTCAGGCCGACCATAATGAAAACCATCATGGTGGTGAGCCAGGTTTCCTTCCAGCTTGGCCAAGTGACCTTGCTCATCTCCCGGCGCACTTCCTGGAAGAACTGCAGCGGAGACGTGCGGCGGCGCGGCATGGGCGCTTCCGCGTCCGCCTCGATCACCGTTTTTTTCGTCACATCAACCATTTCAACTCTTCAACTTTACTCTTTAGGCCTTGGCAGGGGCGGAGGGACTCGAACCCACGGCCCTCGGTTTTGGAGACCGATGCTCTACCAGCTGAGCTACACCCCTAGGAACCAAGACAAGGCCGGCGCTGGCCGCCGGCCTTGTCCTTATTTCAAGATCTTGGCGACGACGCCGGCACCGACGGTGCGGCCGCCTTCGCGGATGGCGAAGCGCAGCTTCTCTTCCATCGCGATCGGAACGATCAGCTCGACTTCCACCGAGATATTGTCGCCCGGCATCACCATTTCGGTGCCGGCCGGCAACTTCACGATCCCCGTCACGTCGGTGGTGCGGAAGTAGAACTGCGGACGATAGTTGGCGAAGAACGGGGTATGACGGCCACCCTCGTCCTTGGTCAAAATATAGGCTTCCGCCACAAACACGGTGTGCGGCGTGACCGAGCCCGGCTTGGCCAGAACCTGGCCGCGCTCGATGCCTTCACGCTCAATACCGCGCAGCAGCGCGCCGATATTGTCGCCCGCCTGGCCCTGGTCCAGGAGCTTCCTGAACATTTCCACGCCGGTCACGGTGGTCTTGGAGGTCGGACGGATGCCGATGATCTCGACTTCCTCGCCCACCTTGACGATGCCGCGCTCGACACGGCCGGTGACCACGGTACCGCGGCCCGAGATCGAGAACACGTCTTCGATCGGCATCAGGAACGGCTTGTCGATCGGACGGTCCGGCTGGGGAATGAATTCATCGACCTTGGTCATCAGTTCCAGGATCGCGTCATGGCCCAGCTTGGGCTCCTTGTTCTCCAAGGCCATCAGGGCCGAGCCGCGCACGATCGGAATGTCGTCGCCCGGGAACTGATAGGAGGAGAGCAGCTCGCGCACTTCCATCTCCACCAGATCCAGCAGTTCGGGGTCGTCGACCATGTCGCACTTGTTCATGAACACTACGAGAGCGGGCACGCCCACTTGGCGGGCCAAAAGAATGTGCTCGCGGGTCTGGGGCATCGGGCCGTCCGACGCCGACACAACCAGGATCGCGCCGTCCATCTGGGCCGCGCCGGTGATCATGTTCTTCACATAGTCGGCATGGCCGGGGCAGTCGACGTGCGCGTAATGGCGGGCCTTGGTCTCATACTCGACATGCGCGGTCGAGATCGTGATGCCGCGCGCCTTTTCTTCCGGCGCCTTGTCGATCTGGTCATAAGCGGTGAACGTCGCGCCGCCGGTCTCCGCCAGCACCTTGGTAATCGCTGCCGTCAACGACGTCTTGCCATGATCGACATGGCCAATCGTCCCAATGTTGCAGTGCGGCTTGTTACGCTCAAACTTTGCTTTCGCCATGACGTCCTGTCTCTCTCGTCTCGTTTCGGCTTTCGCCGCGTTAGTTCAAATCTTTTCCGGCGCTACCGGAGATGGAGCGGGTGAAGGGAATCGAACCCTCATCATCAGCTTGGAAGGCTGTTGCTCTACCATTGAGCTACACCCGCCCGAATTCGACTTCCTTCTTCCTCTTCATGCGGCTCTCCCTCGCCAAAGCTTCGGAGAATCGCCTTCAATCTTCACTCGGCTTGCCATCCGAAGCGGCGAAGCCGCGAAGGATGGTGGAGGGGGTTGGATTCGAACCAACGTAGGCGTAGCCAACGGATTTACAGTCCGTCCCCTTTAGCCACTCGGGCACCCCTCCGGTTAAATTCCCAACTTGGTCAACGGGTTAGAAAACCAGTTACCGGCCGGCGCATTTAGCTTTCGCCCGTATCCGTGCGAACGAGCGAAAAAAAACCTCCCAAAAAGGTGTGGCTGCGGATCGCGGGTTATTGGTCAACAGGGGTTTAGTGTCAATAGGGCTTTTTTCAGGAAAAGCCCGGTTTTTCCAAAGGCTTTGCCGGCGGAACAGACCTGCCCTGCTTTACCGGTGCCCCCACTTCTTTATAAGCGCCGCATGAGCCCCAAAGACTTCCGCAAGGACCGCCGTCATTTTTACCCCAAACCGGCTGGAAAAACCGCGGAAAAGGCGGATTCGAAGCCCGGCGCCGGCCGCCGCGAAAGCGGCAGTGAGTGGCTTTACGGTCTTCACAGCGTCCAAGCCGCCCTGGCCAACCCTCACCGAAAACTGGGCCGGGCCGCCCTAACCCCCCGGGCGATCGAGAGCCTGGGCGAAAAATTGCTGAAACGGGTAAAGGTCGAAACCATGGAACCCGGGGCCATCGACCGGCTTTTGCCCCCCGGGGCCGTCCATCAGGGAGCCGCCCTGGAAGCCTGGCCCCTCAAATCCCGGGACCTGGACGAGATACTGGCGGAACCGGGAACCCAGACTCGCCGGGTGGTCCTGGTCCTGGATCAACTTTCCGATCCCCATAATGTCGGGGCCATTTTGCGCACGGCGGCCGCCTTCGGCGTCACCGCGGTGGTGGTGCAGGACCGTCACGCCCCGCCCCAGTCGGGCGCCCTGGCAAAGGCCGCATCCGGCGCCTTGGACATCATCCCCTATGTCGAGGTGGTGAATATCGCCCGCGCCCTGGACGAATTGGCGAGCCACGGTTTCTGGCGCATCGCGCTGGCCGGCGACGGTGAATCCAGCCTGGCGCAAGCGGTGCCCACAGGCGATGTGGCGCTGGTGCTGGGCTCGGAAGGCTCCGGCATCCGCCGCCTGGTGCGGGAACATTGCGAAGCGTCCGCCTTCATTCCGATTTCCCGGACAATGGAAAGCCTCAATGTCTCCAACGCTGCGGCCATCGCCTTGTACGAACTGCGCCGCACCTAAGGCACGGGAACTTCCGGCTTTCGAAATGGTTATCCAACCAGCAACTCGTTGGGAGGATTCATGCGCTCGGTTCTTTTATGGGCGGTCGGCATTCCCCTGCCGATCATATTGATCTTGTGGCTTGTCACCGGTCACGCTTAGTCAAAATACGGCGGCAGCCTCGCCGCTATAGTCTTCAAGCACGACCAACACGCGATAGCCATCCCGCAATTTCACGCCGCCGCTGGCATCGCGCATGAAATCGCCCCGGTTGCTGCTGGTTCTGGTTTCTGCGTCATACGCGAAACGCGGTACGGGTCCGCGATAATTTTGCTGGATCAAGTCATAAAGCGCCGCCGCATTGTCCGGCGCCAAATGCACGCAGCCGCCACTGGCACGGCTGCCGAGCTTGGCGATGTCGGCGGGTGCGGCGGCATGAATGGCCAGCCCGGTCTGCGATCCGGTGCGCTCCCAATCGAAGAACATGGTGTTTCCCATCTCCTGATCCCAACTGGCGGAACGATAGCGCGGATACATACGCTGGGGATCGAGCTGGTAATAGCCGATCGGCGTGGCGGTGATCACGATGCGGCCGCGCGCATTGACCTCTACCTTCTCGCGCCCGGTGGATGCCGTCCATTCATAGGCCAGCTTCAGACCGTCCTGCTGTTTGCGGAACACATACATGCGCTGCGCCAGCGGACCGGAAGCGGATTTGCTGACGTAGAGAAACAGATCGAAATGCGAGAGCATGTCCGGCCCCAACCGCTCCTTGAGGCGCGCCTGGACAAGCTGCGAACGCGCGGGCGGCGGCGTCAGATCGGGAAGGAGCGTCATCCGGGCAAAAGAGGTGGCATCCCAAAAGGGTAGATGCACAGCGCCCGCAGCAAGCGCCGATGCCGAAACCAGCAAGGAAAACACGGCAAGGCGAAAGACGGACATGACAGCCTGAACAACACCCCGGCCGACTATAGCCTGACAAATATTGGGGCGAAAACCGCTGTCCCGTCTGTCAGTTCTCGCCGAATTTGCCGGACTTGGCCCAGCCGCGCGGCACAATCCGCCCCGCTTGGGACCGCTCGCCGCGCCAATCTTTCAATTCGGAGGCCTCGAACAGGCGGCCATTTTCGTCCTTCAAACCGGACTTCCAAGTGAAGGTCGCGGCGTCAATCAGCCCGCCATCCTTATAGCGCTGCAGATAGACACCCTGCCCGCGCCCCAGCTCCGGTACTTCCTCCAGTTTGAAGATCAGCAGCTTGCGGTTCTCACCCACCACCGCAACGCTATCGCCCCCGGCCGGACGGCAGGACACAGCCTCCACCCCCGGCTTCACATTCATCACCCGCTTGCCATTCTTGGTCATGGCCACCGCATCGTCTTCGTTGGTGATGAAGCCGTGCCCGCTGGTGGCGGCAACCAAGAGCTTGCGGCCCGGCAGATGCGCGAACATGGAGACGATGTCGGCTTCGGGCGGCAGATCGATGAAACTCCGGATGGCTTCGCCATTGCCGCGCCCGCCCGGCAATTTGGAACCGTCCAAAGTGAAGAAGCGCCCATCGGTCGCCAACAACATGATCTGGTCGGTGGTCTGGGCATGAAACCAGAAACGGGCGCGGTCGCCTTCGCGATATTTGTCGTCGCTGGACTGCTCCTGATGGCCCTTCAGGGCGCGCAGCCATCCCTTGGCGGAACAGACCACGGTGATGGGTTCGCGTTCCACCTGGTTGGCGCGTTCCTCGACATGTTCAGCCAGGGCCGCCATCTCCGCCACTTCGGCCGCCTTGGCGACTTCGGTGCGCCGCTTGCCCAACTGGGTCTTGAGGCCGAATTTGGCGTCGATCTCCTTTAATTCCTCGATCAGCTTTTCTGATTTGAGCTTTTCCGATCCCATCAGGCGGGTGAGTTCTTTACGCTCCTTGGTCAGAGAGTCGTGCTCACCCCGGATTTCCATCTCTTCCAGCTTGCGCAAGGACCTGAGCCGCATGTTCAGAATGGCTTCGGCCTGAACCTCGGTGAGCGAGAAGGCCTTGATCAGCTTGGGCTTGGGCTCATCCTCGGTGCGGATGATCTTGATCACCTTGTCCAGATTCAAAAAGACCGCGAGATAGCCTTCCAGCACCTCCAGCCGCGCCCTGATCTTTTCCAGCCGGAACGCCGAGCGCCGCTCCAGCACTTCGCGCCGGTGCGCCGCAAAGGCCGCCAAGACCTCCTTCAGGCTCATCACCTTGGGAACCAGGCCTTTGTCCAGCACCGTCATGTTCAGCGGCAAGCGCGCTTCCAGGTCGCTGGCGCGGAACAGCTGCTCCATCAGGATTTCGGGCTCGACCGCGCGGCTCTTGGGGGTGAGGACAATGCGGATATCCTCGGCGCTTTCGTCATGGATATCGTCGAGCAGCGGCAGTTTCTTCTGTTCCAGCAATTCGGCGATGCGCTCGATCAGTTTGGACTTCTGCACCTGATAGGGAATTTCGGTGACCACGATCTGCCAGGCGCCGCGCGCGCCCTCTTCCTTTTCCCAGCGCGCCCGCACCCTGAAACTGCCGCGCCCGGTTTTATAGGCTTCGGCGATGGAGGCTTGTTCCTCGACCAGGATACCGCCGGTGGGAAAATCCGGACCCTTGACGAATTTCAGCAGGCTGCGGTCCTGGATGGCGGGATTTTCGATCAGGGCAATGGTGGCGGCGCAAAGCTCTCCCAGATTGTGCGGCGGGATGGAGGTCGCCATGCCCACCGCGATGCCGTTCGAACCATTGGCCAGCAGATTGGGGAACGCCGCCGGCAGCACCACCGGCTCCTGGGTTTCGCCGTCATAGGTGGTGCGGAAATCCACCGCATCCTCGTCCAGCCCCTGCAACAGCGCGCTGGCAGCCTCGGTCATGCGGCTTTCGGTGTAGCGCATGGCGGCGGCATTGTCGCCGTCGACATTGCCGAAATTGCCTTGCCCGTCGACCAGCGGATAGCGGACGGAAAATTCCTGCGCCAGGCGCACCAGAGCGTCATAGATCGCCTGGTCGCCATGGGGATGGAACGAACCCATCACATCGCCCACCACCTTGGCGGATTTCTTGAACGCGGCGTCCGGGTCCAGCCGCAGCAGCCGCATGCCATAGAGGATACGGCGATGCACGGGCTTGAGCCCGTCGCGCACATCGGGCAGCGCCCGCTGGGTGATGGTGGACAGGGCATAGGCAAGGTAGCGCTCGGCCAGCGCCTTGCTCAGGGGTTCGGAACGGATTTCTTCGGGAAGGGCAACCATAATCGGGTTCTATTCTGATTCGCGCATCGCACCGACCGTCAGCCGGCCAGGCGCTCTGCGATCTCGTCCAGTTTCAGCCGGGCGGGTGGCATGTCCTTGCCATGCGGTTCCAGCACCCGCTCCAGCAGGAAATAGCCGGTCAGCGCCAGCCCGGCGACCACTTCCTCGGCGCTGGGCGCACTGGCTCCGCCATCCAGCAGGAACTTGGGAAGCTCGAACAGCCGGCTGGCATAGACCCCAGCGCCATCGCGCGACACCGCGCGCCCGGTGCGGGGTGAAATATAGGCGAGATCATATTTCACACCGGTGGCGGCACATTCACTGAAATCCAGGCCGAAGCCCAAGGCATCCAGCAGCCCGACCTCCCAACGCACGTAAAGCGGCAGCCAATGGCCGGCATCGTGATCCATCATCGCATCCAGCAAAATCTCCCCGCCCCGGAAGACAGCGGCATGAGCCTCGCGCTCGGGCATGGCGGCCGCGGTCATGGCGGTAAAAGCGTTCAAGCCTGCCAGAGCGTCGCGGCCATCCATCAATTCGCCCGCCCGTGCCCGCGCCAGTTCGCAGGTGAAACTGCCCAGATGTTCCTCCAGCCGGGCGCGCCATTGCACATGCACCGAATTTCCCGGCTGCAGCGACGGCTTGATCCGCCGCGACGCGCCGCCGCGCACCAATCCCGCATGGCGGCCGTGATCGCGGGTCAACAGGTCCAGGATCGCGCCATTCTCGCCATGGGCGCGGGAGGAAAGCACAATGGCGTCGTCGTTCCACTCCATGACTATTCTTGGGACTACTCTTTGGGATAGTCGAGGCCTATTTCCTTATAGTGCTCGCTATTCTCGGCCCAGTCCTCGCGCACCTTCACGAACAGAAACAGGTGCACGCGGCGGCCGAACAACTTTTCCAACTCTTCCCGTGCCAGGGCGCCGATCGTCTTGATGGTAGCGCCGCCTTTGCCCAGAACGATCGCCTTCTGACCATCGCGTTGAACATAAATCACCTGGTCGATCTTGACCGAGCCGTCCTTGCGCTCTTCCCATTTTTCGGTTTCCACCGCGCTGGCATAGGGCAACTCGTCATGCAGGCGCAGATAAATTTTCTCGCGCGTCACTTCGGCGGCCAAAAGCCGCGAGGGAATATCGGCGGCCTGGTCTTCAGGATAGAGCCAGGGTCCCTCCGGCATCCGCGCCGCCACCCAGCGCGCCACATCCGCCACGCCCTCGCCTTTCAGGGCCGAAACCAGGAAGACATCTTCGAAAATCCCTTCGGCATGAAATTTTTCCACCAAAGGCAAAAGGTCGGTGCGCTTCATGCCATCGATCTTGTTCAGGATCAGCGCCTTCTTCTTGGCCTTGCCCTCCTTGAGCCCTTCCAAGATGGCGCGGGTATCGCGCGCGCCCAGACTGTTCTGGTCCGCGACCAGATCGGCGGCATCCACGATCAAGAGCAGAGCGTCGGCCTCTTCCGCGCCCGCCCATGCGCTACTCACCATCGCCCGGTCCAGGCGGCGGCGCGGACGGAAAATGCCCGGCGTGTCGACAAACACGATCTGGGTCTCGCCCGCCATGGCGATGCCGCGCACCGGCATGCGGGTGGTCTGTACCTTGGGCGTGACGATGGCGACCTTGGACCCCACCAAGGCGTTGATCAGGGTGGACTTGCCTGCATTGGGGGCGCCGATGATGGCGGCAAAACCGCAGCGCGTGGTCATGTCAAATTTTCCGGCGCGACGATGGCCAGCAATTTGGCCGCCGCATCCTGTTCGGCCTGGCGCTTGGAACCGCCCTCGCCCGCCACCGCATCGTAGCCTTGCACTTTCACGGTGACGACAAAAAACGGCGCATGGTCCGGACCGTCCTGGGACTTGAGGGCGTAAACCGGCGCGGTCGAAGCCTTGCCCCGGCTTTGCGACCATTCCTGCAACCTGGTCTTGGCATCGCGCGTGTCGGCCCCAGGATCGGCGAACATCGGTTCCCACCAGCGCGCGATGAAGCCGCGCGCCGCATCTATGCCGCTATCCAAATAAATCGCCGCGATCACCGCTTCCAAGGCGCTGCCCACGATGGGACCGCGCGAACGCCCGCCGGCCGCATCGGCGCGGGTCAAAATCAGGTGGTCCCACAGCCCGATATCCTCGCCCACTTTGGCGCAGGCTTCCCAGCGCACCAAGGCGTGTACGCGACGGGTCAGCGCGCCTTCGTCCTCGTTGGGATAGCGGCGGTAAAGGGTTTCCGACACCACCAGTGCCAGAACCCGGTCACCCAGAAATTCCAGTCTTTCGTTGGAATGCGCAGAATCGGCGCCGGCATGGGTCAGCGCACGCTTGAGCAGGTCTTCATCCTGAAACCGGTATCCGAGCTTTTCGGAAAGCGCCTTGCTCAAGACGTCATTTCACTAGCGTAAGGATACGCGAATAGCGGATGGCGAAGGGCCATTTCCACACTTCCCAGATCCGCGCCGAGCCGTCGGTGGAGAAGAAGCGGAACAGCGCCTTTCCTTCCAGATTTTCCGCCGGCACATAGCCAACCGCTTCGCGGCTGTCGTCGCTATTGTCGCGATTGTCGCCCATCATGAAATAGTGGCCGGGCGGCACGACGAATTCTTCGGTGTTATCCAGCGGCCCTTCGCTGGTCTTGTCCAGGGTGACATAGCTTTTGCCGCCCGGCAGGGTCTCGCGATATTGGGTCCAATTCCCCTCTTCGCCATCCAGATTGCCGACATAATCGGCGACCTTTTCGCGCGGCACCGGCTTGCCGTTCAGATAGAGCACGTCGTGAATCATCTGAACCCGGTCGCCCGGCAACCCGATCACCCGCTTGATGAAGTCGGTGGAATTGTCCTGGGGAAATTTGAACACCACGACATCGCCGCGCTGGGGGGTGCTGCCGAAGGTGAAGTAGCGGCCTTCCATCTTGGAGCCGAACGGCCAGGCGCCGAAGGGAAAGGTGTAGCGGCTGTAACCGTAGGAGAATTTCTCCACGAAGAGATAGTCGCCGATCAGCAGGGTGTTTTCCATCGAGCCCGAGGGAATGTTGAAGGGCTGGAACAGGAAGGTGCGGATCACGATGGCGATCAGACCGGCATAGATCACCGTCTTGGCGAGTTCCCCCCAGGTTTCGCCTTCCTGCTGCTTGGCCGACATTTTGGTGTCCGTCATCTGTGAATCTGTCCGATTGGCTGGGCGGGACAAAAGGGGGCGAAAGGCCCCGCTGTCAAGGATTTAGGGGTTTAATCTTTAATCCCCAAGATCAGCCTGACGGCACGGCCGAAATGATGACAATGGCCTGGGCCAGCGGGAAATCGTCGGTGATGGTGAGGTCGATCTGGGCCCGGTGCCCCGGCGGGGTGATTTTTTCCAGCCTTTTCAGGGCTCCGCCGGTCAGGGCCATGGTCGGCTTGCCGCCGGGCAGGTTCACCACCCCCATATCGCGCCAAAAAACGCCCTGGTTGAGTCCGGTTCCCAACGCCTTGGCGCAGGCCTCTTTGGCGGCAAAACGCTTGGCATAAGAGGCGGCGCGCGCCGCGCGGCGGTCGGATTTGGCGCGCTCGATGTCGGTATAGACCCTATTGAGAAACCGCTCGCCATGCTTGGCGATGGTCTTTTCGATCCGGCGGATGTCGATCAGATCGTTTCCCAGACCCAGGATCATTGGCGTGTCTCGCGCATCAAGCGGAGCATGGTGCCGATGGAAGCCTCCAGGCCGATGAACATCGCCTCACCCATCAGGAAATGCCCGATATTCAACTCCCGTATCTGCGGAATGGATGCGATGGGTTTCACATTGTCGTAGGTGAGACCGTGACCAGCGTGAATTTCCAGCCCGATGCTGTCGCCATAAGCCGCCGCCTCGCGGATTTTTTCCAATAGTCTTTCACGCTCCGCGCCGCTCGCATTGGCATAAGCGCCGGTATGCAGTTCCACCACCGGCGCACCCAGCAACTTGGAGGCGTCCAGCTGACGGCGGTCCGGCTCGATGAACATGGAGACCCGGATGCGCGCCGCGCCCAGGGCGGCGACGATCGGCTTGAGGCGGTTATGCTGGCCGGCGGCGTCGATGCCGCCCTCGGTGGTGCGTTCCTCGCGCTTTTCCGGCACGATGCAGGCGGCATGCGGCAGATGCTTGAGCGCGATGGCCGCCATCTCCTCGGTCGCCGCCATTTCCAGATTGAGCGGGATGGTCAGCGCCTTGGACAGGCGGGCAATATCGTCGTCGGAAATATGCCGCCGGTCTTCGCGCAGATGCGCGGTGATGCCGTCGGCGCCCGCCGATTGCGCCAGGATGGCGGCTCTGACCGGATCGGGATTGTCGCCGCCGCGCGCATTGCGCACCGTAGCGACGTGATCGATGTTGACGCCAAGCCGGAGTTCGCTCACGCCAACCCTCTACTCCCCGGCTTCACCGCGGGCTTGTTGCGCAGATGCGGCGGCAGCTTGTCGGCAGGCCAGGCCTGCACCTTCCATTCCGCCAGCGCGATCAGCGGCACACCGACCTTGGCGCTGCCGCCGGAACGGTCGATCAGGCAGCAGGCGGCAACGACCTTGGCGCCCATTTTCTTGATGGCGGCAATGCATTCGCGCGATGAGACACCGGTGGAAACAATGTCCTCCACCATCAGAACCTTCTGGCCCTTTTTCAGCGTGAAGTTGCGGCGTAGCTGAAATTCACCATCCACCCGCTCGACATACATGGCGGGAAGGCCCATCTGCCGGCCCATCTCATAACCGGGCACAATACCGCCCACCGCCGGCGAGACGATGGCGGTGATCTCGTCCTTGACTTCCTTCTTCACCTTGGCGGCCAGCGCCTTGCACAGCTTGGCGGTGCGCTTGGCATCCTGGAACACCAGCGCCTTTTGCAGGAATTTGTCGGAATGCAGGCCCGACGACAAAATGAAATGACCTTCGAGCAGCGCGCCCGATTTCTTGAACTCGTTTAGGACCTGCTCGACATTCACTGCACCGTCTCCGCTTCGCGCACCCGGTCGACCGATTCGACCGCGTCCGATACCCGTAGCGCGCCCAGGATATTCTGCAAATGCGCCACGTCGCGCACCTCGACATCGACAATGAATTCGAAATAGAGCGGATTGCGGTCGGTCACCTTCATGTTGAAGATATTGCCGCCATTGGCGGCGATCGCCGCCGCCGCGGTGGCCAGCGACCCGGTGGCATTCTTGACCCGGACCAGGATACGCGCCACCGACAGGCCCATATCGGACGCGCCCTGTCCCCAGCCCACATCCAGCCAATTGTTCATGTCATGCGCCTTGTCCAGTTCGGCGCAGTCGATGGTGTGGATCACCAGCCCGCTCGGGGTGTTGAGGCCCACAATGCGGTCGCCCGGCAGGGGGTGACAGCACTGGCCCAGGGTATAGGAAATGCCCTCGGTCAGTCCGCGAATGGAAACCGGCTTCATCGCGCCGGGCGCCGTCTTTTTGGATACTTTGCCGGCGCGCTTCAGTTCGGGGAACACCGCCTGCAGCACTTCATGGCCGCGCAAGGCGCCGCGCCCGACATCGGCATAGACATCCTCGGCCTTTGCCAGACGCAAAACCTTGGCGACTTCCTCCACCGCCTTTTCGGTCAGCTCACGGCCTTCATCGACAAACGTCTTTTCCAGAATCTTGCGCCCGAAGCGCACATGCTCGTCGCGCTGGGCATGGCGCAGGAAGCGGCGGATTTCCGCCCGCGCCCGCCCCGTGACCACGAACTGCTCCCACATGGGCGAAGGCGATGAATCCCGCATGGTGATGATTTCCACCTGATCGCCATTGTTGAGCGGGGTGTGGAGCGGGGCGTGATTGCCGTTGATCTTGGCGCCCACCGCGCTGTTGCCCAGATCGGTATGCACGGCATAGGCGAAATCGATCGGGGTGGCGCCGCGCGGCAGGGAGATCAGCGATCCCTTGGGCGTGAAGCAGAAAACCTGGTCCTGGTACATGGCCAGCTTGGAATTTTCCAGCACCTCTTCAGCGCTGTCGCCGCGCTCCAAGAGATCGACCATGTCGCGCAGCCAGCCATAGGTTGCGCTGTCGTCCCTAGTCGCCTCCGGCACATGTTCGCGATAGCGCCAATGGGCGGCGACACCGCGCTCGGCAATGTCGTGCATTTCCTGGGTGCGGATCTGGATTTCCACCCGCTGCTTTTCCGGCCCGATCACCGTGGTGTGGATAGAGCGATATCCGTTGGGCTTGGGGGTCGAGATGAAATCCTTGAAGCGCTCCGGCACCATCTGCCAACTGGTATGGATGATGCCCAAGGCGCGATAGCAATCCGCCGTCGATCCCACAATGACGCGAAAGCCGAAAATATCGGACAGCTGTTCGAAGGACAGTTTCTTGGTTTGCAGCTTGCGCCAGATGGAGAAAGGCCGCTTGCCGCGGCCATAGACCCAGGCCTCCATGCCATGCTCGGCCAGGCGGCGCTTGATCTGGTCGGCGATGCGGCCGACCCGGTCGCCGCCCACCATATCCAGGCGTGCAAAATGCGTGACGATGGAATTGCGCGCTTCCGGATCCAATTCGGCGAAAGCCAGGTCCTCCAGCTCTTCGCGCACATTCTGCATGCCGATGCGCCCCGCCAGCGGGGCGTAGATATCCACCGTCTCCTGGGCGATGCGGCGGCGCTTCTCGACTTTTTCGATATAGCCAAGAGTGCGCATATTGTGGAGCCGGTCGGCCAGCTTGACGAGCAGCACGCGGATGTCGCTGGTGATCGCCAGCATCAGCTTGCGGAAATTCTCCGCCTGCTTGGTGCGCTCGGAAAAAACTTCCAGCTGAGACAGTTTGGTGACGCCGTCCACCAGATTGGCGATCTCGTCGCCGAATTTTTCCTGGATATCCTCATAGGTGACCAGCGTGTCTTCGATCGTGTCGTGCAGCAGCGCCGTCACGATGGTGGGCACGTCCAGTTTGAGATCCGTCAGAATCGCGGCGACTTCCAGCGGATGGGCGAAATAAGGATCGCCGGAAGCGCGGAACTGCTTGCCATGGGCGGTCATGGCATAGACATAGGCCTTGTTGAGCAGGGCCTCGTCGGCATCGGGGTCATAGGCCAGCACGCGCTCGACCAGGTCGGTCTGGCGCATCAGCCGGCGGCGGCCCCGGCCTGATGCAGCGGAGGGCGCAGCCGCCGGTTTTGGGGCCGTTTCGGGCGTAGACGTGGGTGCGGGTGCACTCATCCGCCAAATATAGGCAGATAAACCGGAAATCAGAACCTAAAGGGAGGCAAAAAGCCGGATTTCCGGGATTTTACTCTTCGTAATCTGCCTCAGGCTCAGGCTGCGGCTCGGCGCGGCGCTGGGCTTCCGTGGTGAGGGCGCGAAGCAGCTCTTCCTCGGTGACCTGGCGATGCGAGGGATCCTCGCGATCGTCGGCCTCGGGACGGGCCTCTTCGGGCTCATCCACTTCCGCATGCTTCTGCAGCGAGCGGATATAGTCTTCCTTGGCCTCATCCGGCTTGATCAGCTTGGCCGCGATTTCGCGCAAAGCCACCACCGGATTCTTGTCCCGGTCGCGCTCCAGCATCGGCTCGGCGCCGCCCGAAAGCTGGCGGGCGCGAAAACCGGCGGTCAGAACCAGGTCAAAGCGGTTGGGAATCTTGTCGACGCAATCTTCGACTGTGACGCGGGCCATAAGAATCCTTTTAAGTTCAATAGGTTGGCGGCCCGAAAAGCCGCCGCCATCAGGGGTTGGCGGGGAAATAACAGAAAAGCCGGCCTTATGCGAGTTTTTTAGGAGCCTCCCGGTCCGGCAGCCCCGCCAGAAGGTCCCCCGCCCCCAGCCGGGTCAGGGGGTGCAGCCAGCCGGGCGCGATCTCGGCCAAGGGTGCCAGGACAAAGCTGCGCTCCGCCATCCGGGGATGGGGAAGCACAACCTCCGAACTCATGATCCGCCCGTCATAGTCCAGCAGATCCAGGTCCAGGGTGCGGGATGCATTGGCGGCGCCGCGCATCCGCCCGAAAGAGGCTTCGACATCGTGCAAAAGCAGCAGCAGTTCGCCGGGCTGAAGCCGGGTCGCGATCAATGCGACCGCATTGACATAAGGCGGCTCTGCCGGATCGGGCCAGGCCGGGGTTTGATAAAAGGAAGACACCGACAGGATGGTGATGCCGCATTGCTTCAGCCGGCCCAGCGCACTGCCGAGGGTCGCCGCCGGCGGACCGGCGGTGCTCGGCAGATTGGCGCCCAGCGCAATCAGGATCATGGGCTTTTCTATCCGGTCGCGGGTCTCGGCGGCAATCGCATATGGACTTCGCGCGGCGCCGGCCTTAGTGCGGAGACGATGAAATCTCCCGCCACGCCCCCGCGCGACTGTCCGCTCTGTCCGCGCTTGAAGGCCTTTCGCGATAACAATCGCGCCAAATATCCGGACTGGTTCAATGACCCGGTGCCCAGCTTCGGGCCCCTGAGCGCGCGTATTTTGATTGCGGGCCTGGCGCCGGGCCTGCAGGGCGCCAACCGCACGGGCCGGCCCTTCACCGGCGATTGGGCGGGCGATCTGCTTTACGCCACCCTGCTCAAGCACAAGTTGGCCAAAGGCAGGTACGAAGAACGCGCCGACGACGGTTTGGAGCTGGTGGATTGCCGCATCGCCAATGCGGTGCGCTGCGTGCCGCCGCAGAACAAGCCTGAGCCCAGCGAGATCAAAACCTGCCGCCAGTTCTTGAAAAGCGAATTGGAAATTCTGCCCAATGTGAAAGTGATCCTGGCGCTGGGCAAGATCGCCCATGACTCGGTTTGCGATACCTTGGGCGCGCGCAAGGCGCTGCACCCTTTCAAGCATGGCGGCGTCTATGAGATCGGCAAATTCAAACTGATCTCCAGCTATCACTGCTCGCGCTACAACACCAACACCGGCGTGCTGACAACCAAAATGTTCGAAGATGTGGTGGCGCAGGCAAAAAAAGCCGCGGGCTAAACCGGCGCGTGACAGACCGCCTCGATATTGTGGCCGTCGGGATCCAGCACAAAGGCGCCGTAATAGTTGGGATGATAGTGCGGCCGCAGCCCCGGCCCGCCATTGTCGCTTGCGCCCGCCGCCAGCGCGGCCTTGTAAAAAGCGTCAACCGAAGCCCGGTCCTTGGCGACAAAGGCGATATGGGCCCGGGCGATATCGGATGCGCCGCCGAACCAGAAATAGGGTTTGCAGTCCGAGCCAAAGCCGCAGGCCGGTTGATCCCCGGTCTGTTCCGCGCTGACTTCCATCACCAGAGCGATACCAAGCGGCGCCAGCGCCTTGTCGTAAAAGGTCTTGGCGCGGGCGACATCACTGACGCCAATTCCGATGTGATCCAGCATGGCGGCTCCTAACCTTTATCTCTCATCAGTCGCGCCTTATCCCGCTGCCAGTCGCGTTGCTTTTCGGTCTCGCGCTTGTCATGCAGCTTCTTGCCCTTGGCAATGCCCAGTTCCAGCTTGGCCCTTCCCTTGGCGTTGAAATACAGCTTGAGCGGAATCAGGGTCATGCCCTCGCGCTGGATAGCGGCGGCCAGCTTAGCCGCCTCGCGCTTATGCACCAGCAATTTGCGGGTGCGCTTGGGCTCATGGTTGAAGCGGCTGGCCTGGGTATATTCGGGGATATAGCAGTTCACCAGCCACAGCTCGCCATCCTTGGCATGGGCATAGGATTCCCCGATGGTGGTCTTGCCGCTGCGCAGGCTTTTGACCTCCGAGCCCACCAGCATGATCCCGGCTTCCAAAGTGTCGCCGATCGCATAGGCGTAACGCGCTTTGCGGTTGTCGGCGATGATCTTGAAACCGTCGTCTTTCTTCTTGGCCATGGGCCGAAGGTAAGACGTCGCGGTTAGAACTTCAAACCCGCATGCTGCATCGCCGCCTTGACCAAGGTGCGCGCATTCTCGCTGGCTTCCACCAGCGGCAAGCGCACTTCGGCGCTGGAAAGCCCCAACAGAGAGGCGGCGTATTTTACCGGCGCCGGACTGGTCTCGCAGAACAAGGCGTCATGCAAGGGCGTCAGCCGGTCCTGATACGTCAGCGCCTTGGCATAATCGCCCGCCGCGCAGGCAGCCTGGAACTCGGCGCAGAGCCGGGGCGCGACATTGGCGGTCACCGAAATACAGCCCTGCCCGCCATGGGCATTGTAGCCCAGCGCGGTGCCGTCCTCGCCCGACACCATCAACCAGTCTTTGCCGATCGCAACCCGCTCCAGCGAGGGACGCATCAGATTGGCGGTGGCGTCCTTCACCCCGATGATATTTTTGTGCTTGGCCAGGCGCGCCATGGTCTCCACCGTGATCCCCACAATGGCGCGGGCGGGAATGTTGTAGAGGATGACCGGAATATCCACCGCATCGGCGATGGCCATGAAATGACGGTACTGACCTTCCTGGGTCGGCTTGTTGTAATAGCCGGTGACATGCAGAACGGCGTCGCAGCCGACTTCCCTGGCATGCCGGGTGCGCATGATGGCTTCCTCGGTGGAATTGGAGCCAGCGCCCGCGATCACCGGCACCCGGCCTCCGGTCTCTTCGACGCAAATCTCGATCACCCGATTATGCTCCTCATGGCTGAGGGTCGGTGATTCGCCGGTGGTGCCGCAGGGCACCAAGCCCTGTGTGCCTTCGGCGATCTGCCAATTGATCAGTTTGCGGAACGCCGCCTCATCGATCCTGCCGTCCTTGAAAGGTGTGATCAGGGCGGTAATGGAGCCTTTGATACGATCGCGAATGCTGGCCATGGCAAGTTTTTCCGAATTTTTCTTTTGAGACCGGTCACATTTATGCCCCGGCTTGCGTCCAAAATTAAGTCCATATGGCCGCCGGGTGAGGCTTTCGTCTAAGCTGATCCAAGCTTTTCAACAAGTGACGAACCCAGTTATCCCGCATGAGATTTCTGCGTGCCTGCCTTTTTTCGCTCCCCTTATCAGGGGCCTTGCTGGGAGCCGGCCTGATCGCAGGCGCCCAACCCCTGCCCGCCGTGCCCGCGGATCCCCCTTTGCGCGGCAGCGACATGCCCGATCCGGGCACGGCAGGACCGCCGGGGGCGCGGGTCGGCCGCGTCCGGGTGCTGTCGGCAACCGACCATGACCTGTTCCTGCGCGCCTTCGACGCTGCTTCGCGCGGCGATTGGGTGGCGGCGCGCAATCTGGCAAGCCAGGGACAAAACAGCCTGGCCAAAAGGCTGGTGGAATGGCGCTATGCGATGGACCGCAACAGCGGCGCGAGTTTCGCCGAGATCGATGCGGTGATCAAAGACACCGAAGCCAAAACCGCGGCCGCGACTTGGCCGCTGCGCGGCACCTTGCAGGCGCGCGCCGAAGCGCAGATCACGCCGGAGCTGCCGCCCGCCACCATCGCCGCTTGGTTCGCAACCCGCACGCCCAATTCCAGCATCGGCAAGATCCGGCTGGGCGAGGCGCTGATCGCCACCGGCGATAAGACTCGCGGCGGCGCGCTGATCCGCAGCGGTTGGACCGAAGGCAGCTTCGAACCCGAGATCGAACAGGCCATTCTGCAAAATGACGCCGCCTTCCTGACACCAGAAAGCGACCGCGCCCGGTTGGACAATTTGTTGTGGCGCAGCGAAATCACCGCCGCCAAGCGGCAAGTGGCGCGCGTCGACGGCGCCGCCGCCGACATCGGCAAGGCCCGCATCGCACTCAATTCCTATGGTTTCCCCAAGGCGCAGGCCGATGTGGATAGACTGCAGGGCAGCACCGACTCCAGCCTGCTGTTCGACTGGTCGCGCGCACTGCGTCTGGCCGACCGCGACCGCGAGGCCCATGCCATGCTGCTCAGGGTGCCGGCAGCGCCCCTGATCAAAGACCATGCCGCGCGTTGGTGGAACGAAACCAGCATCCAGGCCCGCGACGCGTTGAAGAGCGGCGAACCGCATCTGGCGCTGGATCTGGTGGAGCATGCCGGTTTCACCGCCGGCGACCAATATGCCGAACAGCAATTCCTGGACGGTTTCATCTCCCTGCGCTTCCTCAAGGAGCCGGGTGCCGCCTTGGCCGACTTTCAGCGGCTGGATGCAGCTGTCGCCCGGCCGATCAGCAAATCCCGCGCGAAATATTGGCAGGGCCGCGCCCATGAAGCTTCGGGCGACATTGCCAGCGCGCTAACGCAGTACCGCCAGGCGGCACAGTATCCGGAAACCTTCTACGGCCAGCTTGCCCTGGCCCGTATCGACGCCAGCCCGATGCTGCATCTGAACGAAACAGTGGTGGAAGCTGTCAGCGCCGGCGAGGTCGAAGACGATGCGCTGATGCCCCAGATGAAAATCCTGGCCGAGCTGGGCCAGGCCGCCAGCCTGCGCCAGTTCGTGGACCGCGATGTCGAAGCCCATCCCTCGCCCCGTCATATCAAACGATTGATGCTGCTCTTGACCGATTGGGGCTATCCCGAGATCGCGGTGAGATTGGCCAAGGGCCTGAGCTATAGCGGCACGATGCTGCCCGCTTTCACCCATCCGGTGATCACCCTGCCTTCTTACCCGGGACCGGGCGATGCGCCCGATCCGGCGCTGGTGCTGGGACTGATCCGCCAGGAAACCGAGTTCGATGCCTATGCCATATCGAGTGCGGGCGCGCGCGGCTTGATGCAGATGATGCTGGCCAGCGCCAAAGTGGCGGCCAAGCAAGCCAAGCTGCCCTACCGGCCGGGCGCGCTGCTCAGCGACACAAGCTACAATATGCAATTGGGCATGACCGAGTATCGCGTTCACCTTGATCGTTATGGCGGTTCCTGGGTGCTGGCGGCGGCCGCCTATAATGCGGGCGCGGGCAATGCCAAGAAATGGCTGGCGGCCAATGGCGATCCGCGCATCGGCGATCCGATCGATTGGATCGAGCAGATTCCCTTCGGGGAAACCCGCAATTATGTTCAGCGTGTGTTGGAAAATGCCCAGGTCTACCGGGCGCGGCTGGCGGGCAAGGATGCGCCGCTTAGAATTCTGGAAAATTTATACGCGCCGAACCGGCCCAATATGCCGATCCTGGCGGCGAAATAATGCAGCGCGAGGGATTTTGGCGAATGGGCAGGAGCGAGGAGCGATGCGGGCTAAAACGCCCGTGAGCGACGAGCGACGAACCCAGTCGGCAAAAGACCCGCGCTAGCGGAAGAACTTCAACCATTCGCGGGCCAGCTTTTGCGCTTCCGCGATCTGAAGGGTGCTCATTTCCGAGGCCAGCTGATTGCGCCAGCCCTTGGCGGCGTCCACGCCGCGCATCGCGGCCAGGTTGAACCATTTGTGGGCGGCGACCATGTCCACGCCGACACCTTGGCCGGTGGAATAAGCCAGACCGAGATTGTACAGCGCATCGGCGCGGCCATCTTTGGCGTCGCGTTCATACTGCGCGAGTGAATCGATATCGATACAGGCCACCACACATCTCCCCAGCAGCGCGGGACAAGTTTCGCGCATGAGGATGGTGGGGTCCGAGAAACTAAAACGCGGTAAACGCGGATTAGCCTTAAGTACTAATACAGGGTAAGGGCGATGAAGAAGTCCTTAAGAAGCGGCTTGCGCACCATGGGGTTTGGACGACTTGGCCGCCAGCCTTCAGCCTCCTTTTATATGCGCCATCGCGCATGAATGGGGGACGTGGAGCGGCCGGTGACCGCCCTGTGTAAGTTTCCGGAACATGCTAGTGTCGGTCCCATGACCAAGTTGCACTTTACGGGCGTACCGGACGCGGAAGAATCCCTTACCCAGCTCAGAGCCCGCTATGGCGAGGCCGGACCGGAAAGCGCCGACATTGTGGTGGCGCTGGGCGGCGACGGGTTCATGCTGCAAACCCTGCACGCCTTCACCGGCAAGGGCAAACCTATCTACGGCATGAACCGCGGCACGGTCGGATTCCTGATGAACGAATATCATCAAGGCGATCTGCTCGAGCGGCTTAACGCCGCCGAACGGGCCGTGATCCACCCCCTCAAAATGACGGCGCACGGGGCCTCCGGCGCGGTCGAGGCGCGCGCCTTCAACGAAGTCTCGCTGCTGCGCGAGACCCGCCAAGCCGCCAAAATCCGGATCGCGGTGGACGGCAAGCCCCGCATCCTGGAACTGATCTGCGACGGCGTGCTGGTGTCCACGCCGGTCGGCTCCACCGCCTACAATCTTTCCGCCCATGGCCCGATCCTGCCGATCGACGCGGATCTTTTGGCGCTGACGCCGATCTCCGCTTTCCGTCCCCGCCGCTGGCGCGGGGCGCTATTGCCGCATCGCGCCAAGGTGCGGTTCGAGGTCTTGGAAAGCGCCAAGCGTCCTGTCAGCGCCGTGGCCGACGATTTCGAAGTGCGCGATGTCACCGCCGTGGACGTTGCCGAGGACCGCGCCATCTCCATGACCATGCTCTATGACGCCGGGCATAATCTGGACGAGCGAATTCTCGCAGAACAATTCTCTGATTAAATCTTGCGCAGGATACCTTCCCCTGCGCGCGCGTCAGCGCGCTTGCATAGGGGGAGGTGGTTGTAGCTGACAGAGGCCGTGCGGCCGATCGGCTGCACGGCCGACAGGCAGCGAAAACCGGAGGGGGCAGTTGTATACAGACGAATGTTTCACCCGTTCACCAATGCTTAACGCCCATTAAGCTAACTAGGTAGTTGGAGTGGGTCCTTGCGGACTGCCGGGTGTTGTGGGGCATGAGCGGTTATCGTTTCGACCGGGTGCGGGTGCTTGTGGTGGACGATAACGCCCACATGCGCAAACTCGTCATGACCATCCTGCAGGCTTTTGGCGTGCTGCAGATCAGCGAAGCCGAAAACGGCGAACGCGCCTGGACGGTTTTGCGCGAAACCAATCCCGATGTGGTGATACTGGACTGGGTGATGGAAGGCATGTCGGGGTTGGAACTGATCCAGATGATCCGCACCAACCCCCAGGCGCCAAACGCCTTCGTGCCGGTGATCATGCTGACCGGCCACACCTCTCTGGATCATGTGCGCCAAGCGCGCGACGCCGGCGTCAATGAATTCATCGCCAAACCCGTCTCAGTCAAAACCATGATGTCGCGGCTGGTGGCGGTCATCGAGCAGCCCCGGCCCTATGTGCGCACCGGCGTCTATTTCGGTCCATGCCGCCGCCGGCGCTTGGAAGATTTTCACGGTCCCGAACGCCGCGTGGAAAAACCCAAACAGGCGGCAGCGGAGTAGGTCATGGCGCGCAAAGAACCGATGGAACTGTTCATGCCGCCCAATATGCTCAAGGCCAAGGTCGGCGGCGGCAAGGGCGGCCCCGACCTGGCGGCGATGCAGCGCGCCGAAGCGGCAATGGAGGAACTGAAAATCGAATTCAGCGACTGGATCGCCGAGGACGTGAAGAAGCTGACCGCCGCGCGGGCGCGCTATGCCGCGACCCCGGATGCCGAAGCCCGCGCCAATCTGCTGCGCGGCGCCCATGACATCAAGGGTCAGGCGCCGACTTACAATTATCCGCTGATCGCCCGCGTCGCCGCTTCGCTGTCGCGCATGATCGGGGAGCTGCCCTCCACCGCCGCGATCCCGCTCACCTTGATCGACGCCCATGTCACCGCGATCCAGGTGATCCATAAGAATGCGATGAAGGACAGCGGCAACAAGACGGCCCAGACGCTCTGCGCGGAACTAGATGCCCGCGTTGATGAAGTCTTGGCGGAGACGCCCAAGAAGTAATGCTCATGTCATGGCCGGCCATGACGATAAGGTTTAAGTCTCGCGGTTCCTGGCGTCGGAAAGAATGCCCAACAGTCCCGACCCGAAGCTCATTGCCGAACTGGGCGTGGAATCGTTTGAGCCGAACATGGCGCCGAACGCACTATGCTTGGGCTGCCAATTCATCACGCTTTCCAACAGCATTTGAATCTGGGAGTCTTGCGCATTCACGATCCTGACCATCGCTTCGCGCGGCGAGGAAACAGGCTCGGCGGCCTCAACCACCTGTGGGCTGCGCAAGGTGCCCGCCGCGCCCGGCTGGCGCACCGCCCAGTCATAGACTTCGCGCACCGATTTGGGTGTGCCGTCGGCATGGAGAAATACACTCTTGTTGGCCGAGGCGGCTAGGGGAAACTGCGTCACGGCGCTGGCATTGGGATCGCTGGCGGCCAGCTTGATCAGTTTCAAGGCCGCATCGGGACCCAGGAAATGAGCGGCATAGAGTTCGCCGCCGCAGACTTCACGGCCCAGCCCCGCGCGCAAGGTACCTTGGGTGGATTTGGCATATTCACCCGCCATCAGGGCGCAGACTTCCGGATCCTTGCGCAGCGCCAGAATATTCTTCTTGGCGTCGGTATCGGCGCGATAACGGCCATCGGCCTGCTTGGTGATGGCGTCGGCCAGATTGCCCAAGCCGTGCTGGGCGCCATGCTCTTTCACCAGGCCCAGCCAAGTCTGGTCGATGAACTGGAACAGGCCGGTGGCCGATGAGGTGCTGGACTGGGCGTTGGGCTTGAGACTGGACTCGCGCATGGCGGTGCCCAGCAGGTAATGGAAATCCGATCCGGTCTTGGTGGCGGCCTTTTGCAAGGCGGCGACCACACGATCCGCGCCTGCGGACGCGATGGAAGTCAAAGACGGTTGTGCGGCTTCTGCCTGCATCCGCCTTTTCTGCCTTTTTTTGGTTAACCATTGCTTAAAGCGCCTCGGACCGCGTTCCGCAAAGATTTCGGTGCGGTTCTTCAGCCAGGAACAAGCCGGCCCTGCTACTTCGGCGGCGCGTCCCACCAATAATGAGGCTCAGGCGCCAGGCCGGCCTTGATCAACAAAAGCCGTGTCCAGGTTGGGCCCGGCTGCACGAAAGCGCCAAGCTGTTCGCAATTCTGGTTGGGGAGATAGCCACGGCCCCGCAGCTCGGAATAGACCGCCTTGCGCAGCTGCACACCCGGCCGGGAGGAGTAGCGTTGCCAGATCTCCCGGCATTGTGGCGCCACGATGGTTCGCGCCCCATCATCGGCATAGACAGTCGTATCCGGCGGTATGGTGACCCGCGTGCCGATCTGCGCCCCGGCGACCAGCGCGATGGTGATCACCGCAGCCGCGATCTTCAGATAAGGGACCAAGGATTTTGCCACGGGCAGCCCCAATTGCTACCGCGGGTGGCGATTCAGCCCGCACCCTTATTATAACCCAAGAACCGCGCTGTTGAGCGGAGCTTCGGCGGGCACTGGCCAAGGCACAGGATCGCTATGGCCCCAGACCGGGCCCGGCCAGGCGGGATCGCCCTTGCGCCGGCCCACCACATGAACATGCAGTTGCGGCACCATATTGCCCAGATTGCCGACATTGAGCTTCTCCACACCAGGCAGGGTGCGGATCAGGCCGGAGAGTTTGACGATCTCGGCCATCAGCTTGGCCTGGTCCTCGGGAATCAGGTCGCACATCTCGATCGCGCCCGGACGGCGCGGCACCAACAGACCCCATTGATAACGGGAGTCGTTGTAGAGAAAGACCCGGCACAGCGGCCAGTCGGCCAGTTGATGAGTCAGTTTCTGGATGACGGGATCGACGGTGAACTCGCTCATGACAAACTCCTGCTGAATCGCTTCACTTGAATCTTTGGGGATCGAAATCGGGAATAGCCTTGCCCTTGCCCAGAATGATATCGGCCATTTCCTGGGCGATGGCGGGCGCGAACAGGATGCCGTTGCGATATTGGCCGCCGGCGACGAACACACCGTCTCTTCCGCTCGGCCCCAGCAGCGGCAAACCATCGGGGCTCTTGGGTCTGAGACCCGCCCAGTGGTCCGCCAGCACCCAGCCCTTGAGAGATGGCATCAGCCTTCGCCCCGCCTCCCACAATTGATCGCGCCCTTCCGGCGTGGGGCTGGTGTCGAAACCTTCCTCCTGCACCGTTGCCCCGATCAACAACCGTCCCCCTTCGCCCAGATGCGGACGCGGCACGCAATAAACGCTCTCGCCCCACACCACCGGCACGGGCAAGACCGCGCCGGATGGCGGGGCCAGCGCAATCACTTCGCCCTTGACCGGCTGAATGGGAATTTCCGCCAGCAGGCTGCTCCAGGCACCCGCCGCCACCACCACCGCGTCGGCGCCATAAATTTTGTAGGGCGTGCGCACCGCCGGACCCGGCTCGATGGTCACCGCCGCCTCGGTGGGGTTGAGGACCCCGCCCGCTTTCAGGAAGGCGATGGTCAGCGCTTCGCCCAAAGCGCGGTTGTCGACATGGGCCTCGTGCGGCGACCATAACCCGCCCACCGTGGCATCTCCCAGCAGCGGCACCAGGCCCCTGGCCTGATCCCGGCCCAATACGCGAATATCGCCCTGTTCTCGCGCCCGCATCACCTCCAGCTCGGCGGGATCGGCGGCCAGCAACAGCCTTTCCAGCACAGTGGGATCCGAAGCTTGGAATTCACGTGACTTGAAGTCGCGGC
>JADMIO011227125.1_pt1 | contig 75330 bp, 82 predicted proteins | sample 8958161 | NCBI WGS metagenome assembly JADMIO01 (sample SAMN16585339, study PRJNA669376) | soil metagenome | isolation source: Crop rotation soil | place: USA: Cullars Rotation, Alabama | collected 2011 | reverse complement strand
CGCGACAACTTGTCCACGTGGAATTCTAAGCTTAGGATCCCAATGTGCTGGAAAGGCTCTGTACGACACCAACATCGTCAATATGGGGCTATTGGATGCCAGCGGCCTGACCAGGGTGGGCCGGGATTATGTGGGAGTGTTTGTCCACTGAGACGGGTTGAGCCCCGACCCCAGATAACGCTACCATCCTTGATAAGCCAATCGCGCCGGATAAGGCGCAGAAAATCGGGGAGGGGCAGATGGCACTCAATCTTTCACGCCGGCATTGGATGGGTTTGGCAAGCCTGGGCATGGGCGGGCTGTTGGCCAGCGAGCGCAAGGGCGTGGCGCAGCCGATCAATGAATCGCTGGCGATGGTTGAACCGGGTAAGCCGATGAAAGTCACCAAGCTGGAAATCATTCCGGTGCATTCGCTGCGCTCCATCTTTATCAAGATGCACACCGATGCCGGGATCATCGGTATCGGCGAAGGTACGGTGGAAGGGCGGATCGAAACCGTGATGGCGGCGATCCATCAAATCGAGCCTTATCTCATTGGCAAGGACCCCCGCGCGCCGGCGCATCACTGGCAGGCGATTTATCGCCACGCTTTTTATCGCGGCGACATCATTCTCACCAGCGCGCTGGGGGCGGTGGACGTCGCCATGTGGGACATCAAAGGCAAGGCGTTGGGCGTGCCGGTCTATGAACTATTGGGCGGGCCGACGCGCGACCGCATCCGCTGCTATGGCCAGGCGGAAAGCGTGGAAGAAACCAAGAGCCATGTGCTGGCCGAAGGTTTCAAGTCGATGAAAACCAGTGTCTCGACCACGCGGGGACGGTTGTCGCGTTCTTCGGAGAGTCCTTATTACATCGACGGCTTTGTCGAGAAGGTGAAGGCGATTCGCGATCTGGTGGGGCCGGATTTCGATCTCGGCATCGAGATGCACGGCGAGCATGAACCGCCCGCCGCCATGGAAATCATCCATCAGTTGGATCAATTCCGCCCCTGGTTCTATGAGGAGCCGATCCAATTCCAGAACCTGCATCTGATGGCGGAGATGGCCAAGAAGACCACCGTGCCTTTCGCCACCGGCGAGCGCATGGTGACCAAATGGCAGTTCCGAGATCTGCTCACCGAAGGCGCGGCGCAATTGCTGCAGCCCGACATCACCCATGTCGGCGGCATTACCGAAATGCGCGCCGTGGCGGCGCTGGCGGAAGCTTTCTATGCCGACATGCTGCCCCATTCCAAGGAAGGGGTGGTGGGCTTTGCCGCCTCCATGCATGTGGCGGCGTCGATCCCCAATTTCCTGGCGCATGAAGTGCCGTCGCTGCAAGCGGTCAATGGCGGGCCCAAAGTGGATCGCAGCCCCTGGGGCAAGGGCTATATCAAAAAGCCGTTTGTGATGACCGATGGCGCAGTGATTCTGAAAGGCAATATCGATCGCCCCGGCTTGGGCGTGGAGCTGGACGACAATCTGATCGATAATGAGCGCGGGATTCCGGAATGGCAGTTTCCGCCCATGTTCGACAAGACCGATGGTTCGGTCAGGGATCACTGAGTTGCCTGTTTTTAATGCCATCGAATACCGACAGGGATTTCGCCGTTGGTGACAGGCTGGAACTGGCGTTCGCCCGAATTTGGACTTAAAATTCGGCGCATTGTTGGTGCCACCGGCCCATTGCTTGCCGGTGACGAGGTGGAGGCGGTCTATGGCGGTGATCACGGTCAATGGCGCGCAGCACGAGGTGCGGTCATCCGCCGACACGCCGCTGCTCTATGTCTTGCGCAGTGAATTGGATGTGACCAGTCCGCAATTTGGTTGCGGCTTGGCGCAATGTGGCGCCTGTTCGGTCTTGCTGGACGGCAAGGAAATCCGTTCTTGCGTCACACCGCTCTCCCTGGCGGCGGGCAAGGAAATCACCACCATCGAGGGCCTGCCTGCGCGCTGGGCCAAGCAGAAGAATCTTCCCGCCGCGCAGGCGGAAAAAACCCTGCATCCGGTGCAAGCCGCCTGGATCCAACAGCAGACGCCGCTGTGCGGCTTTTGCCAGAACGGCATGATGATCAAGGCCACCGAACTGTTGGAGAAAACCGCCAAGCCCAGCGATGCCGAGATCAAGGCGGCCTTCACCACCTCGGGTCCTTCGGCGCATCTGTGCCGCTGCGGCAGCTATACCGCCATTCTGGAGGCGGTGCGGCAGGCGTCCGCGCTGATGACAAAGGGAGGCACCACGTGAACCCGGTCCTCGAAACCATCGACATCCAAGGCGCACAACTGAGCCGTCGCGGATTCTTGGCAAGTGGCGGTGCGCTGGTGGTGAGTCTCAGCCTTCCGCCCGATGCCGCCACCGCGGCGACGTCCACGCTGGATTCCACCGCGCTCTCGTCCTGGATCGAGATTGGCGCTGACAATAGGGTGCTGATCCGCACCGGAAAATCCGATTTCGGCCAGGGTTCGATCTACACCGCCTATCGCCAGATCGTAGCCGAGGAACTGGACCTGCCGTTCGAAGCGATCACGACTGTGGTCTCCGCCGATACCGACCGGACGCCGGACGGGGGCGGTACCTTCGGCTTTCTGGGAGACGTGAACGGCAACGGAATGCCGAACCTGCGCAAAGTGGCCGCTTATACAAGACAGGCGATGCTGGAACTGGCGGCAGAGCGCTTGGGCGTCGCCAAGGAACAACTCACCGTCAAGGACGGCGTGGTGTCCGGCGGCGGCAAACACATCAGCTATGGCGAACTGGTCAAGGACCAGAATCTGAAACTCACAATCCCTGTGAAGGGCGATATCACCGGTTTCATGGGCCTGGCGGTGGGCGGCAATCCGCCGTTGAAGCCCGTCTCTGCTTATACGGTGATCGGTAAATCCTTCCCCAACAGCGCCATTGTCTCCAAGGTCACCGGCAAGGAATTGTGGGTCACCAATGTCAAGCTGCCCGGCATGCTGCATGCGCGGATGGTGCATCCCGCCAGCTTGGGATCGACGCTGGTTTCGGTGGGGCAGCTCGGCAAGGCCAAATTTCCCAACACTCAACTGGTGGTCAAGGGCAATCTGGTCGGGGTGGCGGCGCCCAATGAGTGGGAGGCTATTCAAGCGGCGCGCCAGGTCGCGGCCGCCACCAAATGGTCGGATTGGAAAGGTCTGCCCGGCAGTGCCGGTCTGTTCGATCATCTGCGCAACCAAACCGACTGGAAGGCGGTAGAGGCGACCAAGGGCGAGGCGAACAAAGGCGATGTGGCATCGGCCCTGAAGGCGGCGGCGAAGACATTCGCGGGCAGTTATGAACTGCCCTATATGAAGCACGCGCCCATCGGGCCCACCATGGCGCTTGCCGATGTGCGGCCCGACGGCACGGTGACGGTCCACACCCATACCCAGAACGCCCAGCAACTGCGTACCCAGATCGCGCTGATGCTGGGGATCGGCCTGGACAAGGTCGTCATCAGGACCTATGCGGGCGCCGGCCATTATGGTCGCTCCAATGGCGGCAATGCGGGCGGCGAAGACGAAGCCGTTATCCTGTCCAAGGAATTGGGATGTCCGGTGCGGGTGCAATGGATGCGGGCTGACGATCTGCAATGGTCGACCCAATCCCCCGCGGCTTATTCCGATATCCGGATCGGCCTGGATGCCGGCGGCAGGATTGCCGCCTATGAAGCCAACCATTACATGCCAGCGATGCAGGACGACCGCCCCATCGGCGCGGTTCTGGCCGGCCTGCCGGCTCAGCGCGCTCCCGGCAGCAAAGACGAGCCGCCTTCGAAAAACACGCTGTATGACGACTGGGTCTATGACAACATTCTTCATCTTGAGGAGCGCGGTCACAGCAGCTGGCAGATTGGACAGCTTGCTTCGCCTCTGGCGGCTGGCTTGCGCGATCACGCCATGCGCACGCCGGGACAGTATCAGCAGAATTTCCCGCGCGAGGTCGCGCTGAGCGAAGCGGCGGCACTGGCGGGCACCGATGCCATCCAGTTCCGCATCGACCATGCCAAGGAAGAGCGGCTCAAAACCGTGCTGGAGCGCCTGCGTCAGGAATCCGGCTGGGAAAGGCGGCCCGCGCCAAATCCGGGCACCGGCGATGCAACCCAACGGCGCGGACAAGGCGTGTCGGTGATGTTGCGCTCCGGCACCTATTGGGCCTGCGCCTGCCAGATCGCGCTCACACCGGCGACCGGCGCGTTGGTGGTCGAAAAGATCACCGTGGTGGTGGACCCCGGCATTGTGGTCAACCCCCAGCAACTGAAGCGCCAGGTCGAAGGCGGCACCATGATGGGTGTCAGCGAAGCGCTGTATGAAGAAGTCGCGTTCGACCAAAGCGCTGTCACCAGCCGCGATTGGCAGAGCTATCCGATCCTGAAAATGGCGGATATGCCGGAAGTCAAAGTCGTGCTATTGCACCGGCCGGAAGTCGGCAGCTATGGCGGCGGATCGGAAGCCGCCAATGCCCTGGCGTCGCCAGCGATTGCCGCGGCCTTTTTCGACGCCACGGGCAAGCCCGCGCGTAGACTGCCGCTGCGCCCGGCGTACCTGAAGGGCTTGCTGCAGACATAAGGATTTGCGCGAAGGGGGAAGTGCATGGAGCGATTGCTTACGCGGTTGTTCGCCGGGGCGGCGATCGCCCTTCTAGTGTCTGGCGCCGCCGTGGCCCAAATCACGACCAAAAAGATCGTCTTCCTGGCCGGACCCAAGGAGCATGGCGCGCCGGGCCGGCATGAATATGAGAAAGACCTGCGCGAACTGGCCTGGTCGTTGGAGCATGCCACCAACCTGAAGAGCATCAAGACCGAAGTGCTGGTGGGCAAGCCGCCGAAAGATCTCAGCGTGTTTGCCGACGCCGACGAGATCGTGATCGACGGCAATGGCGACTGGCTTAAAACCGAGACGGGCATCCTGTTTCCGCAATATCTCAATACCGACGGCCGCACCTATGATCCGGAGACCACCGCCTGGTTGAAGGCGTTGGATGCGCTGATCAAGCAAAAGAAAATCGGGCTTACCATTTTTCACTATTCCATGTGGAACGATAACTGGGCGGGTAAGAAGTATCTGCTGGATTGGTTCGGCGGGCTTTGGATTCCCTATTCCTCGCACAATCCGGTGGACACATGGGCGGTGAAGCCGTTGCCGGTCAAACACGCGATCCTGAATGGCGTGCAGCCCTGGACCTATCGCGAAGAGATGTATTCGCGTTATTTCCTGTTCCACAATCCTGCGCGCACCGAACTGCTGGAGGCGGTGCCGTCAAAGGCAGAGAATGGCGGGCCCGATCCGGTATCCTGGGCCTATAATCGCCCCGATGGTGGCCGCTCATTCGTTTGGGGTGGCTCGGACTTCCACGACAATATGCATACGGTGGCGGAGTATCGTCGCTTTCTGCTCAACGGCGTCATCTGGACAGCAGGGTTGGATGTACCAGCGGGCGGTGTCAACGCGCCACCGCCGCCCGAGTTCTAGGCCTGGTACATCACCTGGCCGCCGACCACGGTCTGGACGATCTTTACGTCCTTGATCTTGGAGGGATCGACCGTGTGCAGGTCTTCGGCCAGCATCACGAAATCCGCCAGTTTGCCGGCGGTGATGGAGCCCTTGTCCTTTTCCTCGCGGGAATTGTAGGCGCCGTTGAAGCTGTTGACGCGGATGGCTTCGTCCAGAGTGATCTTCTGACTGGCGCCCCAGGTTTCGCCATTCCAGCCGGTGCGGGTGACCATGGCCTGAATCGCCATCAAAGGTGAGAAGGGGCCCGGCCCGAAATCCGAACCCGCCGCCGGTTTGATGCCGGCGTCCAACATGGTGCGGAAAGCGATCATGTGCTGCATCGTCTCCTGGCCGTAGAAATGGAATTTGTCGGAATTGTAATAGGGATAGGTGCTGAACATGGACGGCACCACATCCATCGCTTTCATGCGCTTGATCAGCTCGGGATTGACCTGGCTGCAATGGGTGATCTTGGGACGGGCATTGGCGAGGGGATATAACTTCAAGGCTCGCTCATAGGCCGTAAGCGTGCGGTCGATGGCGATATCGCCATTGGCATGGCAGTTGAGCTGGATATGGGCGCGGTGCACCCGCTCGCACCATTTGTTCAGGTCTTCCGGAGTCTCGGTGAGATTGCCGTGATAGGAAGCGGGCATGCCGATATAGGACTGCCGCATCGCCATGGTGCGTTCCGACAGCGAGCCGTCCACCGTGTGCTCGGCGGTGGCGCCAAGCCTGACCCATTCGTCGCCGAACCCGCTTTCCAGGCCGTTCTTTATCATGGCCTCCAGCAACTCGCCCCTGGCCTCATAGCTGACGCGGTGCTTGAGGTTGCCGCGCAGCCGCTGTTCCTGAATGCCTTCCAGGGCGCCGTCTTCATTGTGGTGGACAGTCGTCAGGCCATACTGGGCAAATTTGCCGGAAATGAAGGCCACACCCTCCAGGACACGTTTCTGTCTTTGTGCCGGGGTGAACTGTTCCCGCTTGCCGGCCCCGGCGAAGGCGGCCATCGCGCGGTCGGTGACCCGGCCGTTCAATTCACCTCCCGGATCCTTATCGAAGGTGCCACCGAAGGGATTGGGCGTGGCCTTGGTCACGCCCGCCAATTGGAAGGCCTTGCTGTTGACGAAGAAGGTATGGCCGCCACGATGGATCACGCCCACTGGATGATCCGCCGATACCTTGTCCAGATCGTGAACATTCAGCGGTCGCTTGTCGGCAAGCTTGGTGTCATCAAGGAAGTCTCCCAACACCCAGGTGCCAGGCGGCAGGGTCGCCGCCTTGGCTTTCAGCTTGGCGATAATGCCGGCGATGCTGACCTGCTCGACCTCATAGGGGTTGCCGACATGCACGTCGTAGAGCAAGCCTTCGCCGCCAGCATTGCCGGTGAAAATGGCGCCCCCCGCGCCCGCATGATTGTGGGTGTCGATGAAACCCGGCACCACCATCATGCCCTTGGCGTCGGTGATGCGAGTCTTTTTGCCCGCCAGACTTTTAATGTCATTGCCGCCCACCGCGACGAAGCGTCCGGCCCGCACGGCGAAGGCCTGCGCTTTTGGGATCGCGTCGTCGACGGTGTGAACGCGGGCGTTGTAAACAATCAGATCCGGTTCTTGCGGGTCGGCGAAGGCGGCGGGAACTATGGAGCTTCCGGCGAAAGCGCCACCCATTAAAGATATGAAATGCCTGCGATTGCTCATTCCCGCCCCTATGACAAATCCTCAGCATGGGAACGATAGCACAGCCATCGGGATGTGGGTGGGAGGGTGGCAGATACCCAAAATGAGCAGAACAAAAACTGACTTGACAATTTGACCTGCTGACAAAAATTCAGTCAGCTTTTGTTCCGGTTGGCGGCTGTGCATAACTGCTTTTGAGAGGCCATGGCCGCGATCGAGACCTGTCTATTTGTCCTGTAGGGCCATGCCCTAGGGACTACGTAGATCCAATGAAATAGCGGTTTTTCGGGATGTTCGCGGCGCGCGTCAGGCCGAGAAGCGAACAAGTTTGGCCTTTGAATTAAGGAACCGAAAAGCGGGCTCCGGTATCGTTCGAGCGTCACCTGTTCGAAATCGTTCAAGAGAGACTGGCGTATGCACCCCGCCAGTCTCTTTTGTTCTTTTGGGCGCAAGTCAATGCGACGGCCCGTTTGACCAGTCGGTGCTAATTTCTTCTCGGAAAATTGGGGGGCGGGTTTTCGGCGTGGGTTTTTGCCTGCTGGCCCTCAAGTTCCGCCGGCTTGGGTTGAGCGCTGCCCCGAACAGTTTGCGTCGGCACACCGCCAGGTTTTTGGGCTTCTTGCCCCGGATTCTTGATGGACTTGCTTTCTTGGCGCGCCAATTCGCGTTCGATGGTCTTGCGGTCGCCCTCGGCTGGGTCCTGTCCTGCGCGCATTTTTCGGCCAAGAGTTGAGTGACATACTGTCAACCCATTGGCGGGCGGCTGGTTCCTTTGGCCGGGTTGCTGTCCTAAGCTTTGGCAAAGAATAACGGGAGGGGCGCATGTCAGAGACCAATCATCCGTCACGGCGCAGTGCGATGCTGCAATTGGCGGCGGGAGCTGCGGCGTTGAATACGACGTCGGCGGCCGCGCAATCCCCCGCGAGCGCACCGGCGGATTTCGCGCGGCTGCAGAAAGAGCTTTCCAATTGGGGCCGCTGGGGCGCTGCCGACCAGATGGGCGCGGTGAACCTGATCACGCCGGAAAAGCGCAAAGCCGCCGTGCGGCTGGTGCGCGAGGGCGCGTCCTTTTCCATGGCGCGCAATGCCGAGATCAAGGAGGCGGTGGACAATCCCGCGCCGATTGTGCGCAAGACCACGAGGGTTGGAAAGGGCCAGCAGCCCGGCGGTGCCGGTATCGGCGGCACCAGCGATACGTTCTTTATTTCGTATCACGGCTATGTCCATACCCACATGGATACCATCTGCCACTTCCTCTATGAGGGGAAGATGTACAATGGTTACTCGCAGGACGAAGTGACCGAGGACGGCGCCGCCAAGAACAGCATCATCAATTTCAAGAACGGCATCATCACCCGCGGCGTGCTGATGGACATGGCGCGGCACAAGGGCGTGGATTATCTGGAGCCCGGCACCGCGATCTATCCGGAAGATCTGGAGGCCTGGGAGAAAAAGGCCGGAGTCAAAGTGGGGCGCGGCGATGTGATGATCGTGCGCACCGGGCGCTGGGCCAGGCGCGACGCCAAAGGGCCCTGGTCGATCCAGAATGAAGGCCTGGCCGGGCTGCATATGAGCTGCGCGCCCTGGCTGCATGCCCGCGATGTGGCGATCCTGGGCGGCGATGGTGCGCAGGATGTGCTGCCCAGCAAGGTGGAAGGCGTGTCGCAGCCCATTCATGCCCTGGTGATTGTCGCCATGGGGATGCCGATCTTCGACAATTGCGATCTGGAGCTGGTGGGACGCGAGGCGGAAAAGCGCAAGCGTTGGGAATTCCTGGTCACGGCCTCGCCCGCGGCGGTGCCAGGGGCGACGGGCTCGGTGCTCAATCCGATCGCGACGTTCTAGGACAGCCTTGCTCCGACGGCAGCTGGGTCATATCGTCTGCGAAAAGGGCCCATGCATGCCCCAAATGCCGCCACGCCAAGCTGCGTTTCGCGCCGATTACCGGCCGCGCATCTCGCCTTTTTATGTGGGCTGGATGCATGTGGGGCTGATCTTTGCGTTGGGTGGAGCGGCGATCTGGGTTTGCGCCCGCCAGATCACCGCGCCGGCCTGGTATGAATGGCTGGTGATCCCTTTGGCCTTTTGCCTGTCCAATGTCTTTGAATGGTGGATCCACAAATATGTGATGCACCGGCCGGTCAAAGGCCTGATGGGCATCTACAAACGTCACACCTTGGCGCATCACGAATTTTTTACCGATGTGGAGCCGGCATTCGACAATAGCCGCGATTTCCGCATTGTGTTTTTTCCGCCCTATGCGCTGGTGGCGTTTATGACCCTATCGCTGGCGCCGGCCTTCATTCTGAATCGGCTGGGTTTCGCCAATGCCGGCTGGCTGTTGTTGATCACCAACACCGTGCTGTACCTGAATTACGAGCTGTTCCATTATTGCTGTCATGTGAAGAATGACGCGCTGGTGCGGCATATTCCGCTGGTCAATTCCATCCGCCGCCATCACATCGCCCATCACAATCCGAAAGTCATGATGGAACGCAATTTCAACCTGACCTATCCGGTGGCGGACTGGTTTTTCGGCACCTCGGACCTGAAATGCGGGCTGATCAAGCACATCTTCAATGGCTATGACGCCAGCACGGTGCGGGGCGATCTGGTCAAGGGCAGGGGGCAATGAATACGCCGCGCGCCCCTGTTACCGGCGGCAAGGCCAGCCTGATTGGCGGCATGGTGGTGGGTGTTGCCACTATCGTGCTGTGGCTGGCGGTTACGTCAGAGCTGGGCTTTCATGGCCCGGTGAATCAAGGCGTGGGTATTTTGGTTGCTTTGGCGGCGGGGACATGGACCCGGCTGGCTGATCTTTGATCGGGAACCGACGATTTTTAGGGAAAAGGCAAGTCCGGGCGCGAAGTCTCTGGAGGCCTAAGCCGCCGGTCTTCGCTTTCGCGCCGTGCGGCAGGCGTGTCTTCAGCCAAATCCGGCGAGGTCGCCTGCTTCAAGATGCGGCGATATTCTGTCTCGCGTTGGCGATAAAGCGAGTCCGCGTCGGGCGAGGCAGTCTGCGCAACCATAGCGGGCTCGCGGGGCGCGCGAACCGGCGGCTCAGGCGCGGGCGGCACATAAGACTGGGCGGCAGCGCGTAGTTGCACAACGGGGTCGGGGCGTGGCGGCTCGGCTATGGGCCGGGCCTGCTCATACGGCTGTTCCGAGGAACGATTATTTTGCGCAATCGGATTGGCGCGTTCGCCGAAGCTGGCCGGCGGCGCGGATACCGATGCGATGACCGGTGCTGGGACTGCTGCAGAAGCCGGCGCAGGCGTGGAAATGGGCGGCTGGGTTTCAACGGCTGCAATCTCAGGCATGTGATACGCAGCGGAATCTATGGTGGAGCCTTGCATAGGATCGTCCAGATAGACTGGAGCGGTGACTTGTTGGGATTCGATTGCTGCCGGCGGAGGCGAACGGTCCAATGCCGAGGCCGGCGTCTGCGCCTCGGCGGTCAGCATCACGGCCTTCCAAATTTGTGCCGGCACCGTGCCGCCCGTCACCTTACGCATCGGGCTGTTGTCATCATTGCCGATCCACACCCCCGCCACATGACCCATGGTGAAACCGACAAACCAGGCATCGCGATAATCCTGGGTGGTTCCGGTCTTTCCGCCCGCATCGCGTCCGGGAAGCCGCGCGGCGGTGCCCGTGCCCGCTTCCACCACCCGGCAAAGCATCGCCGTCATGTCGCGGCGGACCTGATCTGTCATCACGGCCGGCGACGGCGCTTCGCGCCGCTGAAAAATGATCGTCCCATTCACGTCGCTGAGCGAGGACACCAGGTGCGGCGCCACCGGCTTGCCACTATTGGCGAAGGCGCCGTAAGCGGCCGTCAATTCCAGCGGCGTCACCACGTCAGTTCCCAGCGCCAGCGACGCATTGTCATGCAGAGGCGAAGCGATCCCCAAACGCTTTGCCGCAGCGGAGACATTGGCCAGACCCACTTCCTGCGCCAGATTGACGGAAATGGTGTTGACCGATCGCGCCAGGGCGTCGGCCAATCGAAGCTGGCCATAAGAGGCGTCCCCGTAATTGCCGGGCCGATAGCCGGCAATGTCCACCGGCTTATCCTCGCGCGATTCCCAAGGCGATATCCCGCGTTCCAGGGCGGCAAGATAGACAAAAGGCTTGAAGGCTGATCCCGGCTGACGATGGGCCTGGGTGATGCGATTGAAGACGGACGCATGGTAATCCACGCCGCCAACCAGGCTTAAGATGCCGCCCTCCGGCGTCATCAGAACCAGGGCGGCTTGTGAAAAGCCTTGGCGCGGGCCCAGCCGCGCTACGGTGCGTTGGACGGTATCCTGTGCCTGCGCCTGCAGGGTCGAGTCGATGGTGGTGTGAACCATCAAGGCCCGCGCCGGCAGGTCGTGCTCGGCGATCAGTTTCTGCACCTCGCCCGCGGCGGCATCCAACACATAATCGTGATCGTCGTGATGCAGGGGAATGATAGAAGCGGGCGTGCTGATGGCTTGCTGGGCCTGTGCGGAGGTGAGGGCGCCGTTCTCCACCATCTCTTTTAGGACCAAACGGGCGCGCTTTTGCGCCAAGGCCAGATTGCGGCGGGGGGAAAACACACTGGGCGCGCGCGTCAAGCCGGCCAGCATCGCGGCCTGGGGCAGGGTAAGCTGTGCGGCGGAGACGCCGAAATAATTGCGCGCGGCGCTGTCGACGCCATAGGTACCTTCACCCAGATAGATCCGATTGAGATAGATCTCCAAGATCTGATCCTTGCTGAAGCTTTTCTCCAGCCGGGAGGCGTTTGCCAGCTCATGCAGCTTGCGGCGAAGGGTGCGGCTGCTGTCGGTGAAAAGAAGCTTGGCGGTCTGCTGCGTAATGGTGGAGCCGCCGGCAACAAAGCGCCGGGCGCGAAGATCGGCGTAAGCGGCGCGCGAGAGCCCCAAGAAATCCACGCCATGATGAGCATAGAAGCGGTGATCCTCCATGGCGATAAAAGCTTGAGGCAAATAGGCGGGCAGTTGCGCGATCGGGAGATATTGCCCCGGCACTGGCCCTTGCCGGCCGATCACTTTGCCGTCTTTGTCCAGATAGGTCAGCGACAGCGTGGCCTTGAGACGAACAGGCGCGGTGAGAGTGCTGGCCGCAGTGACCAGAATGGCCGGTATCAGAAACAGCAGCGCGATCGGCGCCGCCAGGAGACACAATGCTTTCGTGCAGAAACGAATATGCCGGTCGGCAAAGCGCCGCGTGCTGCCCCAGACAGAGTCGTCCGTATCCGGTTGATCCATGACCTAGGAGAACGTGACGGCGCGGGGGCAGTTGCGAAAAGTAATTAAGAAATGTGAAGCCATGCCCGGCGTGCGCGAACAGGGCTTTCGCCGGGAAACGCGCAAATCAAAGGGAAGTTGCTCAGTACGGAAGCGAACCGGCTAGCGAATCAAACGCCGTTCCACTTGCGCACGCGGCCCACATCCACATGCACGAAATCCGAGGTGGGATAAAAACCAACGCCACCGCGCGCCATGCGCAGCGCATTGTCGTGCAACACGTTCAGCGCCCGGCCCGGGACGCGGATATCGATCGCCATGCCTTGCATGTGCAAACTCTTGCCGGCGACGCCGCTGCTTTTCTCATGCAACATGCCGTTGGTTTTGGGAGAGCGGTAACCGGAAATCACCTGGAACGGTTCAGCCGTCTCCAAGCGCGCATTCAAATCATGCAGCAAGTCCAGCAGATGAGGATCGATGGCGTGGACATCGCCGGTGCGGAAATCGCGCAGCACGTGATTGATCTGTGCCAGTGCTTCGGGGTGGTAGGAACCGTCACTCCAATAAGCCAGCGCCAGCTTCTCACCGGTATGGAGATTTTCGAAGTTGAGATGGCGCGCGGCCGCGGCTCGCGCCGGAACGATGCCGGCAGTGCCGGCAACCAGCAGCGCGCCGCCGCTTGCGCGCAGAAATTCACGCCTGGCAAGGAGAGTTCTCAAGATGTTATTCGCGCCACGAAGGAAGACTGGCGATATATAGGATCAGATGGGAAATTTACAAAGTTTCCGATCGGTAAGGCCGGAACTTTCTGCGGCGAAGTTCAATGTGCGGAGGCGAGTTCCGGCGGCCGGGTTCCGTGCAGTGCCGCTATCAGGGTGGCATCCCGGTTATAGATATCGGGGCGGAACCCCATGACGCCGTTGGCGGCGGGAACCGCGGTCCAGTACTGGATAAAGATGGGCAGCGCGGGTTTCACAGGCTTTTGCATGGTCTGGCCGCCGGCGATCAGTTGCGCCAGCTCACCGTCCTCCAGCCCCAGCAGACGCTGGGCTAGGGCTTGGATCTGTTCAACCCGCACACAACCATGACTGAGGGCGCGCTCATCGGAGAGGAAAGCTTTTTTGCCGGGGGTGTCGTGCAGGTAGACATCGAAACTGTTGGGCATTTCGATTTTCACGCTGCCCAGCGCATTGTCCGGTCCCGGTTTTTGGATGAAATCGCCGTCCGGCGTTTGCTCCATATTTTTGGCGTCCAAATAATCAGGATTTTCCTCAAGCTTGGGTTTGATTTCCTTCTCGACAATGGATTTGGGCACATGCCAGGCAGGATTGATGGTGACCGCGACCACTTGGGCGGCCAGGATCGGCGTCGGCTTGTCAGGAGCGCCCACCACCACCCGGGAGGTGAGTGTGGCTTGGCCATCCTCTACCAGTGTCAGCGACGCGCCGGCGACATTGACCATGATATGCCGGGCGCCAAAATCGCGCGGCAGCCAGCGCCAGCGTTCCATATTGGCTTCGATCTGCTGCGCCCGTTGGGCGGGCGGCACGTTCAGCATCTCCAGTGTTTTGGCATCCAACTTGCCGTCAGGCTCCATGCCATTGGCCAATTGATAGGCTTTAAGCGCTTGGTTCACGGCGCTCGGCGAAGGCGTCTGCTGAGGGTCGATGTAACCTTCCGCCGCGAGCCGTGCCGCCAGCGCCGCGCCGCCCGAGCGTGCCGCCACCGGGCTCCAGGGATGGGTGGCGAACTGGCGATAGCGCAGCAGCGCCGATTTCAGAGCGGCATATTCGCCGATCTGAGGCTCGAGCGATTTCAAATAGTCGGCGATCGTGCCTTGGCCGGCGGCATGCTCGAAACCGGACAACAGATCTTTGTTGTCGGGCCGCTGCAGGCTGATATCGTCGAAAACCTTCTGCGGACGCAGCAGGCCGAACGCCATGTCATGGGCATAGGCATAAGCGGCGGCCGTCAAGCGTATCTCGAATGCGGCGCGGGCCCGGTCGCTGGATTTGGGCTGGGGCAACGCTCCAAACCCATAGCGCGATGACGGCAGGCCCTGGGCGTCCGCATGGGTGAGCATGGCCATCACCGCCTGTGCGTCCCTGGAAGGACCGTTGGGCGTCAGCCAGACCGGGGTAAAGGCGCGCGCCTGATAGATGTCGCGCCACGGCCCGTGTTGCGTGGCCGACATCAAGGCGCTTTGCAGTCCTGGCTGGGAGGACTGAGTCTTGTCGTGGCCGGTGAAGAAGAAGAGGGCGCCGGTCGCCACCAATGCCAAAAGGCCGAGAATCACCAGGCCGGAGGCCTTTTGTCCGTGGGTCATGGCTCATGGAAACGTGCGCGACTCCACCCGGTTCCTCGCCATCTCTTCGCCGCCGGGGTAAGCTGCCGCCGATTTGGTACGGGCATATATAACGAGAGGGACACTGGGATGCTGTTTCAAAGAATGACTGTAGCGCTTTTTGCCGCCGCGCTGTTTGCGCCTTCTGCTTTTGCGCAAACGCCGCTGCGCAACACGCCGCTGGATGGGTTCAAATATCTTTCGGCCAAGGATGTTGAAGCCTTGACCAACAAGCCGGGGGCCGGCGCCAAGACGGCCTTCCCGGTGGATCACGAGAATTACAATGTCGAATATGCCCAGCGCACCGACAAGGGCAATGAGCCGGAAGTGCATATGCACAACACCCACTACATTCAGGTACTGTCTGGCGAGGCGACCCTGGTTTACGGCGGCAAGGTCACCAACGCCAAGGAAATCGGACCCGGCCAGGTGCGCGGCGATGGGATTTCCGGCGGCACCAGCATGACGGTGCGCGCGGGTGACTTCCTGCAGATACCGGCGGGCATGCCGCATCTGTTCAATGTCGCGAGCGGCGGCAAGTTTCGCTATGTGGTGTTTAACACCAGGTGGTGAGCAGCCGCTTCAGAACGGTTCGCATCAGTACTGCAAGGTTGCCCCGCCGCTCGCTCAAGCTCGCGGCGCTCGGCCCTCAAATCGGTCCTTGAGGCCTGTCCGCCGAAGGCGGCGAAATGACCATTCGGATCATTTCGTAGGGCGAAAACCGATTTGACTGCGCCGCTACGCTGCCGCTAAGCGTCGCCGGTCGGGCCTCGCCCCCGTACCCGCTCCCAGAATTCCAGGCGATCGTTGGTGCGAGGGAATGGCTCATCGGGGACGGGCACGCCCAGGAATTTGCATAGCGGCGCCCACCCATCGCGGACCTGATAGACCAGCAACCGGCTGGCGGGGATCGTAGCCTTGACCGCGTCATTGTGGGCGATGAAGCCTCTGATCAAGGCGTCGCGGTCAAGCCCTTCGGGAAAGCCGCTTCGGGCGACCACGCCGTAAGCCATTTCCAGCCAGGCCCTGCGATCGGGCGGCGCCTGATGGCGCATGGCCATCGCCTTGTAGATGGTCTCGCCGAAACTGTCGGCCCAGGTCTCAGGCTCGCGATGGGTCAGAATGAATTTGGTGGTGGGATTGGCGGCGGCCAGTTCGCGGAAAAACGCCGCTGTCGGCCAATCCACCGCGCTTTCAAAGCCCTTATAGATTGCGGCCCAATCGGCGCGGCCTTCAAGCGCCGCCGCCCAAAGCGGCACCTGCGCCGGCATGTTCTGGATCACCGCTTCCATATGATGGCAGGGGCCCAGGCCCAGGCGGTTGATGGCAAGTTTCAAGGAATAAGTCCCGGTGCGTCCCACACCGGCGCCAATGACATGCATCTGCCCGCGCCCCGCCCAATCGTCCCCATGGCGACTATAGAGAGACGCAGGTCAGGCGGCAACAAGCCGCAAGTTATTTCGGCGCCAGAGTGATGGTTTTCTCTGCCACCGATTCCACTTTGGTACGGGAAAAGAAGATCGGGAAATATTTTCCCCGGGACCACAGCTCATAAAGATCGCGATAGTGAGGATCGTTGACGTCTCCGGACTGGCCGGGATTGCTCAACCCCACCGAATTGTCCCAATCGTAAGTGTCGGACACGATCTTGAATGAGCCGCCGGCGCCTTGATTGTCGGTGCCGCCGGTGGCGGTGATGGTATAAGCGTCGCCGCCGCGAGGGCTATGGCCGACATCGAATTTGGCTTCCAGATCGGGGCGCAGCGCGCCGCTCATGGGATGCAGGATGCGGGCATAGTGATAGGCGCCCAGATTCCATTTCTCCATGTCGGGGCCAAGGCGTTTGGTCAGCTCGGCCACTGCCTGATCCAGGCTTTTCACCAACACCGCATTGCGGCCCGCCACCGGGTCTTTACCGAAGCTGCCTTCCGGCGCGGCCAGGGCGGAAACAATGCGCGTGAGGGGCGGGGTGATCACATCGCGCGCCGCCTGCGGCACCAAGACATTCTTCACATTGACCATCAGATTGCGCTGGAACATTTCATAGACGCCGGCTTCCACTGAATCCTTGTCCAGCACGAAATTCCAATGCAGCAGGCGCTGTGCCGCCTTCCGGCTGACCGGATCGGCAATGGTTACATCGCGCAGCAGGGGCACCAAACTGCGCGCGGGGAGCGAAATGTCATTGTTATGCAGCGCCATCATGTCGGCGACGGAGAATTTGCGCCCCGATGCCAAAGTCTCGGCCACGGCGCGCCCGCGATAGGGATCGGCCCAGACCCGGTGGATCGCTTCCATATGATCGTAGCCCAGCGGCACCTGATAATCGTTGGAGGTGTTGTAGAAGCCCTTGTCGGGATTCAGCACATGCGGCAGATCCTTGATGGGCAGGAAACCGTTCCATTCATAGCGGCCGTCGCCCGGCACCGGCACCAGGCCGCTGAAGTTCATGCGGCGTGGCGCGATCACGCCCGCATTGTAGCCGATGGTGCCGGTGCGATCGCCCCAGATGAAATTCATCGACGGAATGCGGGCAAAGCTGATGGCGTCACGGAATTGGTCCCAAGTCTGGGCCTGATCCATGCGCAGGCTTCCCAGATAGGGCGCGCCGCCCGGTTCAAGCCAGGCCGCGCGCACGGCGTACGCTTTATGATGGGCCTTGTCCTCAAACACCACCGGACCGTGGCGGGTATATTTTAGGTCCACCTGTTCGGGGCCGCGGCCTTTCACGGGAATGGTTTCGTGCACCACCTTCATGCTTTCCCACCCCGCTCCGTATTTGTATTGCGACGGATCGGCGGGATTGGTGTCGTAGACATACAGGTCTTCGGTGTCGGCGCCGTAAATCGTGTAGCCCCAGCCGCCATAGTCGTTATGGCCGTTGGAGACGCCGGGAATGGCGGGCTCGCCCGCGCCGATCACATTCCAGCCCGGCGCGTTGAGATGCACCCAATAGCGCAGGGATGGAATCTGCTGCACCCGGTGGGGATCGTTCACCACCAGCGGCATGCCGCTTTCGGTGAGCCGCCCGCTGACCACCCAATTATTGCTGCCCATGTCGGCGCGGCGGTCCGCCAGTTCCTGCTGCGATGGGATGGCGGCGTATTTCAACAGCGGCGCGGCAGAAGCGGTCTTGCGGAATTCCGGCGCCAGGTCGGCGGGTTGGAATTTCAGCGGCGCGCGCCAGACATCGTAAAGCTCCAGGATATTCTTGGACAGCAGGGACGTATCGATCGCCGGATCGATGGTGAGATCGGGATTGGGCGGCTGATACATCATCAGCGATTTGACCTTGTCCGCGCCTAGAGTGCGCACCGCCAGGGCGGTGTTCATTTCTTCATCCAGATTGGCCAGTAAGCCGTTGAAGCGGGAAATCACCACCGGGGGCGTCCAGCGCCCCGGCGTGATGCCTAGCATCTTGAATTCCGGCGTCAGCAAAGCCGGATTGCGTTCGGTCTCGGCGATATAGGCGTTGATGCCATCCGCGAAGGCCTGGATGATCGCGGCGCTATCCGGGTGATACCAGCCCAGCTCCTGTTTCATGTCGCCGCGATACATAAAGAGGCGGTTGCCGATGTCGCGCTTGAGTTCGCGCGGGCCCAGAATCTCCGCGACCGTGCCGGTGGCCTGACGGCGCCACAGTTCAAGCTGGAATAACCGGTCGCGCGCGGTGTTGAAGCCTTGGGCGAAGAACAGGTCATTCTCGTTCTTGGCGTAGATGTGGGAAATGCCCCAACGGTCCTTGATGATCTCCACCGGTTGGGTCAGGCCAGACAAGGTGAGTTTCTCGGACGTCGGAGCCTGGGCTGCGGCTGCAGCCGGCAGTACCGCCAAAAGAGCTGCGAAAACGCAGCGCCGCGCGAATGTCATCACGTCCCCCGGTTTTCCCTTTTTGGGCAAGGATAGCGGGTTGTCATCCCCCCATTCAATGCTTCGCTAAAGTCAGCAGATCGATATTGGTGTCATGGCCAACAGTGGCAGCATAGAAGATGTCGCCGGTTTTGGGATTGACCGCTATCGGGCTCTGGAAAAATCCGGCTTCATTGACCGCCCCGGGCATATAGCCCAGCAAACGGTCCGCGCCCCCTGTCAAGGGCTGCGCCAGAAGGCGCGGCGTGGAGCCGGTATAATCCGGCACCAGTACATCGCCACCGCGAAAGGCCAGCGGTGGATCGTAATAGACGGGATATTTGGCGGTGACCTGGCTTGGCGCGCTTTTGGGCGGACCATCAATCCGCCAGATGCCGGGCTTGTCGGCGCGGATGGCGAATATGCCCTCGGGCCGGGCGGCAACGCCCACCCAGTGTGGCGGCGTAAATGGCGTTCGTTGGGTCGGATCGTCGGCCGCAATCCGCCAACTGCGTTTGTCCCGGCTATCGAACAGCAGAAGCGCTTTACCATCCTGCGTCCAGGTCGGAAGGCCAAGCCCATTCGACGGCATTGTGAAGGCCTGAAGCGTGGCGCCATCCGGCGTCATGATCCTGATCTCCACTGCGTGCACAGCGTCCGTCACCACGGCCAGCCTGGAGCCGTCGGGCGAGAACTGCACGCGATGCAGCGCCGCGAAGCCGCCGTCGAATAGTTGCACCGCGACAGCACCAGGTTTCTGAATCCACACAGCATTGGTGCCGGAGCGGTTGGAGAGAAAAGCCAGCGTCCCATCGGGCGCGAAACTGGGCGACCAGCTATAGCCATTGGCGGCGTCCACCAATTCCGGCTGGGCGGTGGTTGCGGAGACGAGACGCGCAAAGTTGAACCGGCTGGTGTCGGTGACCATCGCCAGGACACCAGCGCCCGCCGCGAAACGGCCGACCCGCAGCGCCGTGGCATAGACGCGATAAGAGGGATGGCCATCCAACGGGAAGGCGTCGACCTCGCTGCCGCTGCCGCCGGAGATGCTGGCCAAAACAGTCCGGGAATCCGAAGTCCAGGCCAGCTGGCTATGCTGGTCGCTGCGCGTTTTGAGCACCGCCAGCGTGTTTTCCTGGCCGCTGGCCAAATTGCGGATCACGATGCTGGTCACCAGGAAATAGGCCAGAAATTTTCCGTCGGGCGAGCAGCGCGGGCTTGATATCAATTGGTTCATCCGGGGCATGCGCACGATGGTTGTTTGCGCGCCGCTGTCGAGATCCAGGCGCGAAATGGAATCGCCCGTCAGTCCGCCACGCTCCAGGAAATAGAGAAAGTTCGTGCCGGGCTGCCAGGCGATGGAACTGGTTGTCGCCCGTCCGCATCGCCCCGCCTCGCGCACGGCGCCCGCGGGCACCGTCGCCACCATCAGATGACAGGTTTCTCCCGGCTCTAAGCCGACATAGGCGATGTGCCCGCCGTCCGACGACCAGCTTGGCGCGATGTCGTCAAAGTCATCGCTTGTCACCTTGATGCCGTCACCGGCCGTCAGGTTGCGCATATAGATCTTGCGCATGCCGCCATCGGACGCGGCGCTATAGGCCAGGGTGGCGCCATCGGGTGAAAAGGCGGGATAATCTTCCAGCGCCAAGCTGGCGATGAAGGGCCGGCTGCTTTCCACGGTCCATTGGCGCTCAGGCCATAACAGCCAGGCCGTTGCCGCGGCAGCGATGATGGCGGCCGCCGCCGCGATCACCAGACGATGACGCAGCACAAGATTCTGGCGGGGAGGGGCCGCTGTTTCCAACATGGGCGGCGGCGCGGGATTTTCGACAGGCGCTGGCGAAACACCGGCTGGCAGCAGCCGATAGCCGACGCGCGGAATGGTCTCGAGCTCAAAGGAGGCTCCGTGATCGACCTCCGACAGGCGGCGCAGCCGGCTGATGGCGCGGTTGATGGCGTCCTCGCCGACAATGCGGCCTTCCCAGCAGCGGGCGATCAACTCGTCCCGCGACACCACCCGGCCATTTGCCTGGAAAAGCGCCACCAGGACCTGCATCAGCCGGGGCTCGAGCAGTTCATGCTCGGTGCCTCTTAGCACCTCACGGGTGGAGGGCGAGACCCTGGACGCTCCCAAGGCAAAGTCCGGCTCCCGGGCCAGATCGATCGGGGGCAGGGCATGCGGCGGGCTGGTTCGGGTATCCATCAGTCAACCCCCAGGCATCGTCAGCCAATGGTCAGCCAACCATCAGCTTCGGCCCCAAGCGGAAATGCCGGTATTGGGGCCAAATCGATGGGCATCCGGCGCGAGCCTGAAGGAGCCCAAATGACCCGTCCAACCGCCAATCCTGACCTAGCCACCTCGCACTATACGCGAGTGTCGGGAACCAGCGAAGCGGGCAGAAAGGCCACCCCTGTTCTGGGCCGGATGCACCAACCCAGCCTGAAGGAGGCTACCATGTTACGCATTTGCACAATCGTTGCCCTGATCGCCCTGACCACGTCCGCTGCCCAGGCCGGTACCTTGGCCCAGCGCATCCATGACGCAGCCGTGAAGGCCTGCGCGGTGGAAACCGTTCCGGACATGAATTCCCAGTCGCATTATCGCGCGATCAAGGATGAATGCGTGTACCGGCTCAGCCGCGAGGCCGCCGCCAAGTATGAGGCGATTGCCAAGTCCAACGCTGCTGACCGGATCGCCAACAACTGAATTCTCGCGTAAGCCCCAACTTGCCGTGGGCGCCTCCACTTTTTTGGAGCGCCCGCGGTTTTTTTGGAAGGGCTCGCCGGCTATGCGCTCGCGATGACCGACGAAGCAGATAGCATTTGTGAGCTCCCTTTGTACCTCAGCGTACGGATTAAAACCGCCCAATCTTCGCGCCGTTAAGATTTTAAGAAGCCCGCCTCCTGCAAAGTACCATTAACAACAGCATGCTCAAATGGGCGGGATATCAGTGAGAAACGGACGTCACGCGCTTGCGGTCACGGCAAGCGAACCGAAAATCTGGCCGGCGGAAACCACGCAAGACGCGGACTTGCGCACCGTGCTGGCGCATTGGGAAAAATTGCGCAGCGCGCGGGGCAACGGGCCGATGCCGTTGCGCGCCGTGGCTTCGGCGGAGATCGGCCGGCTGCTGAAATTCATGTATTTATGCGACGTGATGGACGGGGGCAGGGATTTCCGCTGGCGGATTGTCGGCGCCGGGGTGTTTCCGAATCTGGGCTCGCTCACAGGCAAACTGGTGTCGGAGCATCCCGATACGGGCGTGCGCTTGCGCTTTCCCATTATGATGCGGGCGGCGATCGCGGCCAAGAAGCCGGTGCGGGGAACAGCGCTGCGCGAAACCCTTGCCGGCGGCCGTGAACTGGAATCCATCTGGCTGCCGTTCGGAGACGCCAGCGTTCAGCAAGTGCTGGGAATGGTTGCCTTCTACGCTGCGGGTGCGCGCGCCCTTTCCCTGTCAGGAGAGGCCCTGGCGGGAGAGGACGCGCTCTGCCCGTGATGTGCTAGAGATCCCGCATCGCGGTACGGACATTGGTGAGTTTGCCGCGAACGGCATCGTCCATATCGCTTTGAATGCGCGACATCGCCATATGAACCGAGATATTGATGCAGTTTTCCAGTGCGCCGGCGGTGACATTTTCCGGATTTGCTTTGAGACAGACCGAAGTGGCGGCGTCTTGCAGGCGCGCGGCCAGAACTTTCGCGTCGGCGGGACGTGATAAGTCCAGGTCGGAATAAGATACAAGGGTGGATACATCGTCTTCCGCTTGGGCGGCGGTGACGCAAAGGGTGAGAAGGGCGGTGAGAGTGAGGGTACGCAACATTTGGGGCTCCTTTGACAGCTACAGTTAAGGCGTCCCGCCCTGTCATGCCTGCGAATGTCTCATGAATCGCCGCAGTGCAAGATGAGTTTCGCCCTTATTTTTCGGGCCGTCAACGAAATTTGTTGCACTGCAACATAGCAGAATGATGCGGTTTCGGGCAGTGCTTCACAGCTGACGCACCATTTTCACCTTACGGGGATCGGTATGGCCGCAATCCTGGCAGGTGCGGCTATAGCGGCCGGTCAACGCGCTCAAGCTGGAACCGAGATAGATCATCGCGCCCCCGCAAGACGGGCATGGCCGCCGCGAAGGATAATTCTTTGCATCGGGACGAAGCTTGCTGGTGACGGCATCCATGGCCTGGCTGCCAATCGTCTTCCATTGCTCCATCATGCACCTATCTCCGGACAGGTTGGAGAACGCCATCGTCAATGATTGGGTCCACGAAATGAGAGGCGGTTACTGAAAATACCAGTTGCCATCCTCATAGCGGCAAGCCGAGCCGCTGCGGCGCAAACGTTCGCCGTTGCGATAGGTGGTCGAGGTCCAATCGCGGCAGGTGTAATTGTCGCGGCGATATTCCCGCGTGGGGATGAATGAGCCGCGATCATTGTCCTGGCTGCGCCAGTCGTAACGCTGTCCGATCCGGCCCTCCAGACCGCGTTGATAGGTAGGCTCAGCATAAGCGCGATCGTCGCAATCCACGTCCTTGGTCAAGGCGTAACCGGCAATGGCGCCCAAAAGCACGCCGGCAATCGTTCCTCCCGTACGGCTACCGCGGCCCGCGACCTGGTTGCCCAACAGGCCGCCGGCGGCAGCGCCGATGGCCGCATTGGTGGCTTGCCGGCTTCCTCCGTCGCGCCGACAATCGCGAGTGTCGCGGGCATAACCCTGCGCATAAGGACGGTCGTCGTAGCGGTTGTCGCCATAGCCGCCTTGATAACCGCCCTGGCGATAGTCGCCGCGATTGGAGTCGTAAGAGCGGTTATCATGACCGCCCTGATAGCCGCCGCGGCGGTCGGTATTGGGATCGTAGCCCTGTTGGGCAGACGCCAGTTGCGGGGCAAGCAGCGCCACACTGGCTATCGCAAGAAGATAGCGTTTCATCGTGTTTTCCTGAGGTTGCGCTCCTATTCAGGCAAACGTGCGGGAACCCGGTTGGTTCCCGCTGCTGCTTTCTGAATGCCAGCTAACACCCCTGATCAGGTGGGGTTCAGAGCCATAGCGTCATTCTCGCTTCCAAGTTGGGGCAGTCCCAGCAAACAAGGAGTAGAGACGATGAGAAATATTCTGAAAATTGCCATGGCCAGCGGCGCGCTGCTGGCCGCCGCCGCTATCCCGGCCTCGGCCCAAGGCTTCGGTTTTGGCTTTAGCACCGGCAGCGGGTACGACCGCTATAGCGGCTATTACAGCGACTATGGCCGCGGTTATGGCGACCGCTATGGCTACAGTACCTACAACCGGCCTTATTATGGCGGCTATGGCTGGCGGCATCACCGCGATTGGGATGATGATTGGCGCTGGCGCCGCCATCACTGGCGTCATGGCTGGAATTAATCGCAGTCCGCCGCGCATGGGCGCGGCGGATGAGCAGGTGCAGTGGACCTGCGAAAGCGATTAATGCCGCGAGCCATGCGAGCAGCCAGGAGGCAGCATTCGCCAATCCAATAAAGCAAAGCCGGCGGTGCCTATTCGGGCCGCCGGCTTTGTGATTTTCGGATCGCAATCCTCAGGCGGTCCCCTGCTGGATCAATAGCGAGGCAGTGTCGAAGAAGCCCTGATGCTCGATGATCTTGCCGTCCTTGAGACGCCAACGGATGGCCATTTCAAAGGCCAGGGTCCGGCTTTCGGCGGCCTTACCTTTGGGCTCATAAGTCGCCCGCATATCGAACACGCCCCAAACCACGTCACCGGCGCTGATGATCTCCTTCGGCTTCAGGCGATGGAAGACATAGTCCATCGCGACCTGGGACAGGAGTTCGACGGCGCCCGATTTGTTCTGATAGGCGCCGCCGAAGCGGAACAGGCCTTCGGAGGTGGCGGCGGACTTCCAGACCACATCCGCGTGTAAGGCATCCAGCAGCGGCCGCAGGTCCGATTTCTCGAACGCCGCGGCAATCGTCCGCATCATTTCTTCTGGCTTCATTCGCCCCTCGCGGGACAAGTATAGGAGGGCGTAATAGGAGCGGCAATCGGTCCAGCGCACAAAGCCGGCAGCCCGATTCCTTCTTGACGCGGTCCTAGTTGGCGGACGGATGGCCTTGCTGAATCAGCAAGGATGCGGTGTCGAAGAAGGATTGGTGCTCGATGATCTTGCCGTCCCGCAAGCGCCAGCGGATCACGACTTCCAGTTCGATCGCTTTGTTTTGATCACTCTTGCCGACGGGATCCATGCCCTTATGGTCGTAATCCAGCTCCACGTCGAACAGACCCCAGACCACATTGCCTGATGCCAGTATTTCCCGGGGCCGCATGTGGTGGATGGTATAGTCCATCAGGATGTGGGACAGGGCATCAAGCACGCCCAGCTTGGAGTAATAGTCGCCGCCGAAGCGGAACACATTTTCCTGCTTGCTGGCCGATTTCCACACCACATCGTCATGCAAGGCCTCGATCAGGGGCTCAAGGTCCGTCTCTTCGAAACTCTTGACGACATGGCGCATCAGCTTTTCAGGGTCCATCCGCCAGTCATAGAAGGTTAAAAAACAGAGGGCTATTGGCCTAAAGCACAAAGCCGGCGGGATCACCGCCGGCTTTTCGAGCGGTTACGCGCAATCAGCCCATCCACCGACACGGGCCCCGCGCCTATAAGCATCAGGGCAAAGATGCAGGCGATATAGAGCAAGTCTGTCTCATAGCCTGGCTGGCCGAAATGCGCTCCCATCGCATCCACTGAGATGAGTTTGATGGAACTGAAGCCGTTGGGCAGGTGGACGGTGACTATGGCGACGAGCAAAACGATAAGTGACGGGATGCTGATCAGGGTGACCAGCGCGCCCAGCAGGAATGCCGCGCCGCCGAACACCTCCAACAGAATCGTCGCCCACGACATGAGCGCCGGAAATGGCACGCCGAGCGCCGCCAGTATGCGGGTGAAATTGTCCGGCCCGCGCGCCAGTTTGGCAATGCCGTGCGACATGAAGCCGAAGCCGACAATGGCGCGCAACAGCACCGGCGACCAACGGGCGGCACGGCTGTTTCCATCCGGAAACAGGATCTCGGATATGAAAAGCAAATTGCCCTCTGGCGTTTTTCCAAAGGGCAATTCGCGGATCAGATACGCGGGTTACAGCGGACCCGGTTACTTAGGGGTAATCTTGAACAAACCGCCGGTGGTGGAATCTTCCAAGGCCCAGACGGAACCATCGGGCGCGACTTCGATGTCACGGATGCGATGGCCCACGCTCCAGCGTTCGGCCGGATGCGCCTGGGCGCCATCCACCACGATGCGGTTGATGGTCTGGGTTACCATGCCACCCATCAGAATCGAGCCGTTCCATTGCGGGAAGACGTTACCTTTATAGAAGGTGATGCTGCCCGGCGCGATGATGGGCGTCCAATAGATCACCGGCTTCTGCAAATCGGGGCGGGTGTCGAAGCTGGGAATCGGCACGCCGTTATAGTTCATGGCATAACGCACCAGCGGCCAGCCGTAATTCTTGCCCTTTTCAATCAGGTTCAGCTCGTCGCCGCCGCGCGGGCCGTGCTCCATCTCCCACAAGCGGCCATCGGGCGCCATCGCCAGGCCGTAAGGCGTGCGATGACCGGTGCTCCACACTTCGGACGGAGTCATGTTCTTGCCCGGGAAGGTATAGGTATAAACCACTGGTGCGGTCTTTGCGGCTTCGGTATCGGACGGCGGATTGATGATGCCGACGCTGGCGGCGCCGGTCTTGCCATAGTTCGGATTGTCCGGTGAAGGCTTACCATCCAAAGTCAGGTGCAGAATCTTGCCCAGCGGCTGGTTGGGATCTTGCGCCGGGGTAAAGCGCTGGCGGTCGCCGACCGTCAAGAACAGCGATTTGCCGTCTTGTGCAAATACCACGGCGGCGCCGAACTGGCCGCCGCGGCCGCGCGCGCCGTCACGCCAGATCACTTGCAGATTTTCCAGGCTGGCGGTCGCCGGCGTGGCATTGTCGTTCAACACCAGCTTGGCCTTGGCGAGTGCGAGGCTCGAGCCGCTGATGCCGTTTATGGTGCCGGGCTCGCTATAGGTGATGTAGACCGTGTTATCGGTGGTGAAATTGGGCGAGGTATAAATGCCCAGCATGCCGCCCTGACCGCCATAGAGCGATGCGGGATAGTTCAACACCGGGCGCTTCTGGCCTTGCGGCGTCACCAGCCAGATGGGGCCGACCTTTTCGGTCACCAGCATGCGGCCGTCGGGCAGGAAAGCGATACGCCAGGGCAGGTTGAAGGTCGCCACCGACGTCATGTTGAAAGGCACATTGGCCTCGGGCTTCTGGTCGCCCGCATTCACCTGCGCCGCCACCGGGGCGTAGGCTCCGCCCGACAATAACGCAACTAGCAGAGCTGTTTTCGCAACTTTCGTCATATGCACGTCCCCTGAGGTTATGGGCCGGAACATTGCAGATGGAGAGGGGCCCTGTCCACCGGCTGTATACCGGGCAGGTTCAGAAATCACGGGGCGGGCAGCGCATGTCTTGGCCGCCCACCGCCAGGGTGGCGGCCAAGGTCCGGGCGCCCTCCACCACCGGGACGATGGGGGTTTCATCCAACCGGATAAGGCGCTGGAAATGACGCAGCTGCGCCTGGAACGGATCGTGATAGGGCGGCGCAATGTGCCTGGCGACAATGGGACGGTCCCAGCCGATGTCCCCCGGCACTTGCGCCGTCCAGTGGCGCAGCACCGGCAATTCCAAGCTGGCTTTGGTGCCGGTCAGGCGATAGGCGCTTTGGCCGCTATCGGGGAACATGGGATTTTCGCCGCTGCCTTGTTCGATGGTCCAGGGCGAGAAGCCGGCATCGCTGCATATCAAGGTGCCCAGGCAGCCATTGGCGAATTCAAACAGCGCCGCGGCGGTATCTTCGACTTCGAAGCCGCGCCGCGCACTGCTTTTGACACCGCTGACAGCGCGCACATCGCCGCACAGATAGCGCAGCAGGTCGATCTCATGGATGGCATTGATCAGCAGCGGTCCGCCGCCTTCTTGGGTGCGCCATTCCACTTTGAAGTAATCATCGGGTTTGCGTGTGGACCAGATCACCGAGGCGGCAACCAGATCACCCAATTCGCCTTGCGCGATCAGCCGTTTTGCTTCTTGCACCGCGGAGAGATAGCGGCGGTGATGACCCACAAGAGTCTTCACACCGCTTTTTCGAACCAGGTCCACCAAGATGGCGGCTTCGTCCAAGGTTGCGGTCACCGGCTTCTCGACCAGGAAATGAATGTCGCGGTCGCAGCACAGCGCGCCGTGCCCGGCATGGAGCGCATTGGGTGTGGCAATGATCACGGCTTCCGGCTTGATCTCGTTCAGCATCTGTTTTTCGTTGGCGAACCATTGCGCCCCGCCTAGTTCCAGCAGGTGCGGATCGGCCGCCGGATCGGCGACAGCGGCGAGTTCGGCAAGCTGAGGCAAAGAGAGGATGGTTTTGATGTGCTTGCGGCCCACCAGACCGGCACCCAGCACTGCCATACGCAACGGCCTCATGATGTTACCCGCTGATGACGGTCGGCCAGCGCCCGCGCGGTGCTGTAAAGCCGCTGTGCGTGCGCCAACGGATCACGACGGGATGGCAGCGGCACTTCCAGGCTGGCGACACAATTGGGCGGCATGGCGTCCAGCAATGCGTCCAGCGGAAATTCGCCGTCTCCCGGCGCCAGCCGGTTGGTGCGTGCTTCCTGAATCAGAGCTTCGCGGTTCACAGGAGCCAGAAGCGGGCCATCGCACAGTTGTACATAGCCGAGCTGTTCTTTCGCAATCTTCAGCGATGACGTGTCATCTCCAGCGCGCATCCAGTGCAGCGCGTCCACCAAGATGCGGAGGTTGGGCTGGTTCGCCGCCGTTATCAACGCGCGCGCGGCAGAAAGTGATCGCACGCCGGAGAACACCATATATTCCAAATCCAGGGTCAGGCCGAAAGGTGCTGCGCGTTCGCACAACCGCCCCAGCAGATCGGCGGCGCGCGCGGGATCGCCGCTGTCGCACACCAGCTTGATGCGACTGGCGCCCAGCAAGGCGGCGGCTTCCATCAACGGGACATGATCCGAAGGATTGGTAGCGTCCTTGAGACGGATGATTTCGACATCCCAGACTTTCAAATCCATGTCGCGCAGCAGCGGGGCAAGTTGGCGGCAGAGCGCCAACCGCTCGTCATCCGCATAGATCGTGTCGGTTGGTGTGGCGGGTGACAGTCTGAGATCCACCAAATCGAAGCCTGCGCGGGCGGCAATTCTGATCAGTTCGGGTGGCGGGATTGCGATCAGGCTGAGATGCGCCAGGGATAATTTCCTGCGCCTGTCCACCAATGCGGCACTCCCTATTTGGGCATTAATTCGGGAAATCTTGGCAGAAATCCATCGCGGTTCGGCATTTTCACCTGGGCGAGCGTCTTGGCGTTCAATACCAGCTTGGGATCGATCAGTTTGCTTTCGGCCAGGATATAAGCGGTGAGGGCATAGACTTCGTGGTCGCTGAGTGTGCGCGGCTCGTTCCAGGGCATGGCGGCGCGGATATAGCCAAACAGAGGCGGCGCATAGGGCCAGTAGTTGGCGATGGAGGTGGTCGAGGCGTCGATCGGCTTGAACTTCACATCACTGACCAGTATCGGCGGCCCCGGCTGGCCTTTGTGCACGGCATCGGTGCCGCGGCCGCCATCGCCATGACAGACGGCGCATTTGGCGGCGAAGATGGGCGCGCCTTGCGCGGCGGTGCCATCGCCCGGCGGCAGCCATTTGCCGTCGCGGCTGATATCGATGTCCCAGCGCGCAATGTCGCTCGCGCTCACCGGCTTGCCCAGATGTGGGGTTTCGGCCAGCGTGGGACTTGCCAATGCCAAAAAGATCAGTGCGAGCAGCTTACGCATAGGTGTGCGTGACCTTGCCGGCGCTACTCACCGCCCAGCTGGTGATCACATTGGCGTGATGATTGCGGAAGGCAGTGACCGGCGGCTCCTTGTCCAACTGGCTGCGCTCGGCGACAAAAGCCGCGCGGGTGGGTTGAAAGGCGCCTTGGTCGTCCCAGGCGCGGCTTTGCAAAATGGCGGGGCCACCGTTCCACCGCCAGGGCAAGCGGAAACGGGTGAAGGCCTTGGACTGGACCGGTCCCTGCAGCGCTGCTTCCGCCCAGCTTTTGCCGCCATCGGCCGAGACCATCACCTTGGTGATCTTGCCGCGCCCGGAATAGGCGATGCCGGAAAGCTCGTAGATGCCGGGTTGCTTCAAATCCAGGCCGGGCGAGGGCCGTGTGATGAAGGATTTCACTTCATTGATGAAGGTGAAGTTGTAGGACTTACCTTTCGGCATCGGCTCGGTATAGACCTGCGACTCCCAGAAGCTCATCGCCGGATCGGTGGTCAGCTTGATGCGCCGCACGAACTTGATGTTCAAATTGCCTTCCCAGCCGGGCAACAGCAACCGCATGGGAAAACCATTGCCGGGCATCAAGGGTTCGCCATTCTGGAACAGCGCGATCATGGCGTCATCCAGGCCCTTGGACAGCGGCACGCTGCGCATCAAATGCGGCGCGTCTCCGCCTTCGGCGATGATCCATTTGGCGGACGAGTCTATGCCGCATTCCTCCAGAAGAATGGAAAGCTTCACGCCGGTCCATTCGGCGCAGGAGGACAGGCCGTGCAGGGCCTGAAGATCGGCCTGGATCGGCTTGGGTGAGAATAAAGGCGCGCTGTTGCCGCCGCATTCCACAAAGGCGGGGCGGGAGTGAAGCGGATAGCGCAGCAGGGCATCCAAAGTGAAGACTTGCGGCTGCTTGACCAGGCCGTGGATCAGAAGCTTATGCTTGGCGGGGTCGATCAGCGGAATCCCGGTGTGATTGATGGTGAAGTGCAGGCCGTTGGGCGTAATGCTGCCTTCCAGCAAGTGGTGCGGCGTGCGGGAAAGAGAAGAGCGCGGTTCGAATTTGGGATTGGCGAGAGTCCGCACAATATTTTTGGCGAATGGTGAAGGGGTTTGGTAGGGCGGGGTATCCTCCCCGATCTCAAGCCCCCATTTTGGTTCGGTCAGTGGCTCCGCCGCCGGGCCGGTTGCGCTGATGCTCAGCCCGGTGCCCACGATACCCACGGCGCCAGAGGTAAGCAGCGCACGGCGATGGAGCAGACCGTTACCGGCGACCTGCTCCAACTCGTCCTGTTTATCGGGAGGATTTTTGCGCTTCATCTCCCGTGGCCTTTTCTCTGTTACGGGTTGATCAGACTGGCGCCGACCACATGCTTCTTCACAAGCTCGCTGAGCTTGATCAGTCCCATATATTTGAACTTCTGCACCCGCTGACCGCGATAGGTCTCGGTGGTGTAGATGTTGCCCTTGGTGTCGGTGACGATCGAATGCACGGCATAGAACTGACCCGGCTGGCGGCCGCCGCCGCCGAACCAATACAGTTCCTTCATGCTGGCGCGGTCGAAGACATGGATGTTTTCATTGGCTCCGTCGGAGATGTAGAGGAACTTCTGCCCCGGATCGCGGGAGAAGGCGATCTCCCACACCGAACCGTCGCCCTTGGTGTCGGGCTTGACGATGTGCTGACGCAGATAGGTGCCGTCGGTCTTGAACACCTGGATGCGGTTGTTGGTGCGGTCGCAGACGTAAATCAGCCCATCGTTCGAAGGCTGGGCGCAGTGCACGGGATTGCCGAATTGCGGTGAGTTCACGTCATAGTGCGGGATGGGCGCGTCATCCGGCTTTTTGCCATAGGCGCCCCACATCCGCTTGAATTTCAGGGTGGCGGCGTCCCAAACCGAAACGCGCTTGTTGCCATAACCGTCCGCCAGGACCAGTTCGTTCGCCCCCGGAATGATCCGGATCTGGGCCACGCCGCGGACATTGTCGGTGTCCAGGCTGCCCTTGCTGGCATTGGCCTTGCCGATCTGGCCGATATATTTGCCGTCGGGCGTGAATTTCAAAATAAAGCTGTCGTGATATTGGGGAACGCCACCGGCGTAAGGCGCAGGAGCCGCTCCTGGCGCGGCGGCACGGGCGAACTGCTCGGCGCTGCCCGGCGAGGCGCCGGTCGGCTGAGGCGCGCCATTGCCGCCGATCCAGACATTTTCGTCCTTATCCACGGTGATGCCGTGATTGGAGCTGGGCCAGTCATGGCCGTTGCCCTTGACCTGGTCGCGGCCCCAGTGACGAAGCAGATTGCCGGCGGGATCGAATTCCAGCACGTCCGGTGCGGCGGTGCAGCAGTCCGCTTCATTGCGGGTGGCGTAGGATTCTTTCTGCTCCAAAGTCTGGGGCCGGTGGAGGATCCAGACATTGTCTTTGGCGTCCATCGACAGGCCGATGGTCATGGCCAGAACCCAATGATTGGGCAGGGGCTTGGGCCAGAAGGGATCGGCCTGGAACCAGGGCACCATTGGATCGCTGTCTTGCGCCAGCGCGGTGCTCAACGGGCCGCTGCCGGCGCTCGCCAGCAATCCGGCCAAAGCCGCACCCACCAACAATTTCCTACGCTTCATTAAACCCTCCCTTGTTCGGTCCCTGATGGACCTGTTTTTTCAAAGTCTTATTCGCAATCGCTGCCATAACGGTTGAAGGCGTTGATCGCCACCCGGACCTGAGCCGCGGCTGTTTCCTTGCTTCTCTGGCTGACCAGGATGCGGTGATTTTCGATGATCACTTCCGATGGGCTGAGCGGCTTTTCGCCGGACGCAGTGCGCGCTTTGCGGGCGGCGACAAAATCGCTGACGCATTGCTGGAAGGCGTCGGCTTGGGCGGCATAGCGTTTGACTTCTTCCATAGCCGCCACCACCTGCTCGCGGGTGGCGGTGGCGCCATTCAGCACCGGAGGCAGGCGCGGTGCCCGGCAACGGTCGTTGTTGAAGCTCTCACCCACCCAGCGGGGATCGGGGCGGCTGTCCAGGATTTCATCGCCACGGCAGACCGGCGCGAAGCGCTGGTCGCTTTTGCCGGCGGCGGGGACAACACTAACCTGCGGCAGGGCCCGGGGCTCGGGCGCCGCGTTCACCACATGGAAAATCCCCGGCGCGGCAGCCAGCGCTAGCCCGGCAGCGGCGAGGGCTATTTTTGTCAGCATCCGATTTGCCCCTCGGAAGTGAGCAAATCACAGGGGCCATGGCTTGCCAACAGCGTTTCTCGGGCCGGATCAAGGCATTCGCTTGTCTTGTCGCCAAGTTGCGGGGCGTTCAGGTGGCCAGCGTGAGTTTGGGCTGGAGATGAGAGTGGATATCGGGAAGCCCCAGCGGCCCGGTTGCGGCGGGCCCGTGTGGCCCGTCATGTTCAACCCAGGCGGTGTAAATCGCGTAGGCCCCCACGGCAAAACAGAGGACCCACATGGTCAGCAACAACAGAGTCACTGTTTGTACTCTCACCCGCACCACCTTCGTTGTTGCGAATGTTGGCAATGGCCATGGAACAACGATGCAAGCGAGGATGCGGTTCCATCGCTGCGCTAACCCCCGCTGAGCGCCTGCACAATGCTCACTTCGTCGGATGCGCCGATGGCGTGCGCCAGATTTTTGACCGGCTCGCCATTGATAAAGATGCGCATATGCCGTCGCACCTGGTCTTGTTCGTCGATCATGCGGAAGCGGATGCCGGGATAGCGGGCATCCAGGTCCTTGAGCAGTTCGGCCAAGGTTGCGCCATCGGCCTCTACTTCATCCGCGTCGGTGTAAGGCCGCAGCGGACTGGCGATCAGGATTTTGACGGCCATTATCCCAGCTCGGCGGTTTCCACTGCGAAGATTTCCGGCAGATGGCGCGCGATGCAAGCCCAGGTCTTGCCCTCATTGCGGCTGCTCCAGAGCTCGCCGCTGGTGGTGCCGAAATACAGCCCAACCGGCGCGCCGCGATCCGCCGCAAAAGCCTGGCGCTTCACCGTCCACCAGGCTTGATCTTTGGGCAGGCCTTGAGCCAGCCGCTTCCAGCTTTTGCCGCCATTGGACGTGCCATAGACCGCAGGCTCGCCCGCGATGCTGGTGCGCGGCCACACCGTCTGGCCGTCCATGGGAAACACCCAGGCCGTCTCGTCGTCGCGCGGATGCAGCACCATGGGAAAGCCGACATCGCCGATTTTCGCCGGCATGGCTTTGCCCACGCGTTTCCAGACTTTGGAGGGACGGTCGAGGCGATAGATGCCGCAATGATTCTGCTGATAGAGCCGGTCGGGATTTGAGGGGCATAGCCGCACGCAATGCGGATCATGGAAGCTGACAGTCTTCGCGTCAAAGCCGGCCACCACTTCCATGCCCTCGATCAGCGGTTTCCAATGCTTGCCGCCGTCGGTGGTTTCATGCACGCCGCCGCCAGACATGCCGAAATACATGTGTTTGGGATCGCGGGGATCGATGATGATGGAGTGCAGCATGGGGCCGGAAGGTGTGCCGTCCTGCTCGGTGCCCATCCACCCCCGGTATTGCGGATCGTCATTGAGGCCGGAGAATTCGTTCCAGGTGACGCCGCCATCCTCGCTGCGGAACAGACCTTGCGGCGAGGTGCCGGCATACCAGACATTCGGCTCATTGGCGTGCGCGGGGGTGAGCCAAAAGGTGCGTTTCACCGTGCGGCCGCCTTCTTGTTTCTTGAAAGCAGGCGGGCGCGGAGATTCTTCCCAGCTTTTTCCCAGATTGGTGGAGCGGAAGATAGTGGGGCCGAGATGGCCGGTGCTGGCGGCGGCCAGCAAAGTTTTGCCGTCGCGCGGATCCATCACCATATGATTGATGATATGGCCCAGGAAATGCGGGCCATCGGCGCGCCAATTGCTTTTGTCCCCGCGATAGATCCAAGCACCTTTGCGGGTGGCGACCAGGATCAGCTTGTCTTTTGTCTTTGGCGGGCGCGGCGATTTTTTGGCTCTGGTCTTCGGGTGCGCTTTCGTAGTTGCCATGGATGCCTCAATGGGGAAGCGGTTGGACACTAGATGAGGACGTTTGGCGGCACCACGTTCCGACAGGGGGTTTCAAATTTTTTCGTGGTATCTGTTGGTATCGAACGAACCCCCGTCTCAATAGCGATGGTTTTGACGGCTTTCGAACGAGTGCGGGTAGCAATCACTAACGCTGGGCGGCGGCAAGGCGCGCGCAATGACAGGGCTGCGGCTATGCTGGCATCACGGAACAGGAGCGCCAGATGCGTAAAATTCTTTCTATTGCCATGACAGCCGCCTTTTTGCTGCCGGCGATGCCCGTGGCCGCCGATCCGCCGCCCTGGGCGCCGGCCCATGGCCGCAGGGCGAAGGAAGCCGAACGCGAATATCGCCGGGATGAACGCCATGACGAACGCTTTTATTACCAGGACGATCACCGTCATCATGAACGGCGCCGCGTGCGCTATGAAGAGGCGGTCTATCGCGGCGATGACGGGCGTTATTATTGCCACCGTTCCGACGGCACCACTGGCTTGATTGTGGGAGCGGTGGCCGGTGGATTGATCGGAAATCAACTGGCGCGCGGCAAGTCGGCGACCCTGGGCACCGTTCTAGGCGCCGGCGCGGGCGCCTTGATCGGGCAGGCGATCGAGAAGGATACGGTCTATTGCGAATGAGGCGACGTTCGCGCTTGTCATAAAACATTCGCAGAGTGAGCCGGTCCTTGGCCTTGAATTGGTAAGTTCTTATTAAACGTGCCGAGCCTAGGGTTATTGCGTGCTTCTTCGGAGGTCCGCATGTATGTCGGTTTGTATGTCGCCGCCAATCGCGCCAACGAACAATTCAGGGGCCAATTCGCGGAAGATGACCATCATCACCGCGATGGCGCCGGTTTTTTCGCCTGGCTTTCGATTGTCTTGAAGCGCTTGTTTCCGCCCGCCGGCAAGCGCTGACCTATTGTTTCGCCAGCGCCAGCAGCGCCGCCGTCAAGTCCTTGGCGATGTTCTGGGCAAGCCGGTCCTGGGATGAAAGCGTATTGTCAAAGGGCCGTTCATAAAGCCGCGACCACAGCGCCTGATCGGTATCGACATCCATGATCTCCACATGGGCCTTCACCTGGCCTTCCGCCGTCTGCAAGTCGGCATAGATGGAGTAGCGCTGCCCGCGCTTGGGCAAATTGGGATCGGGACGGTTTACCGTCACATGCAAACGCTTTTCCTTGGCCAGGGCGCCCACCAGATCCACCGTCAAAGCGGTGGCAAGGCTGGCCTGTGACGGCTCCCGGCGAATGGGATTCACCGGCAGCACCGTGACGGAAATAACGCCGCTAGGGTCCGGAGAAAGAGCGAAGGGCCTGAACCAGATCAGTCCCCCGGCAACAAGCGCGGCGGCGCCCGTGGTGATGATCCAGGTGCGGCGGGACGCAGGCTTTGGCACAACCGTTTCCGTCGAGGCGGCCGCCTCCGCGGAAGTTCCCGAAGACAAGGCTTCCGGCAATAGCCGGTAGCCCCGCCTGGCGATGGTCTCGATCACCAGGGGTTCGCCTCTGGTGTCCCCCAGCGCCTTGCGCAGATGGGAAATGGCGCGGGTCAGGCTTTCGTCGGTGCCGAATTCCGTGCCCCAGACCTGGTCGATCAACTCGGCGCGGGTGAAGACCCGGCCGGGATCCCCCGCCAGCACGCACAACACCGCCATGATCTTGGGCTCGATCCCGGTTTCGCCCTCGGGCCCCAGAATGCTGTTGCGGGCGGGGGTGACCAGGCGGTCGCGCAGGCGGAAAGGCTGTTCAAGAGCGGTCATGCGCTGCTGTTTTTCAAAGGCGCAAAATTTGTCGCCCAGGCGGGGCCGGACGGCAAGTGGGCAGCGCCAGACAAGCGGCTGTTTTACCTGACATAAAGCCGGCATCAGAAAAAAATCAGCTTTCCCTCCGAACCGGCTCGGGACCGGATGCGCATTTTCGGGCGCTGATGCGGGCGCGCGATACAAGGGAGCATTTTCATGAAGGCTGATTTGAGGAATTCGCTGCAGGCGATTCTCTGGGGCGGGGCCGCGGCGGGCGCGGCGGACATTATCTCGGCCATCGGGGGCAGGGGCGGCAAGGCGCTGATGGTTCTTCAATATGTCGGCAGCGGCTTGATTGGGAAAGCGGCTGTCAACGGCGGCTGGCTGACCGGCGCGCTGGGGCTGGGCGTGCATTTTGGCCTGACCACCATCATGGCGGCCCTGTTCGCGCTGGCGGCGCGGCGCTGGCCGGTTTTGCTGCAATGGCCCTGGGCCGTGGGCTTTGTCTATGGCGCGCTGCTTTTTACTGCCATGTTCTATGTGGTGGTGCCTTATCTTTCCGCCGCCCCAGGTTGGAAAACGCCGGACGGTTTCTGGCCTAATTTGAATGGGGCGATGGCGCACGGCTTTTTTGTCGGGGTGCCGATCGCCTGTATCGCGCGGTATTTTTTGGGCGAGAGCTCCCAATGGCGCGCTTATAGAGCGGGCGCGGCTCAAGCTTCGTCTTGAGACCTAAGCGCGCCGATGGCCCGGGTTTGCGAGTTTCAATGCAATCAAGCTTCTCGTGGGACAATTCATTCGAGTTTGACAATATCGCCGCCAATGATCCGCCCGCCCGCGTGCCGGAGCCGGTGACTTTGTCGCTATTTGTCGCCGGTCTGGCGGGCGCTGCGGGTTTGCGCCGCCGCGAGCAGGCCGTGCAGGACTAAAATCTCACGGGGCCGGTTTTGCCTTCGATCCCTCGATCCGGGCGGCCGACAAATCGTCAGTCAGGGCTTTGTTGCTTCGTTTACACTTGAACGCCATTCTTGGCTTCTCGCGACTCGTAGGTCGCGCGAGCCAGGCGATGTTAAAAGACCCATACGGTAAGAAACTCGTCAAGCATACCCAGCAGGACTTGAATGCCATGCTGCAATCCCATGCGCGCTATGCTGCGCATCAGGGCGGCATGCGGGCGCAGCTGGCGCATACCAATCTCGACGGGCTGAACCTGGCCAACCGCAATCTGGAGGAGATCGACTTCACCGGCGCGTCGCTTGTGGGGGCGTCGTTCTACGGCTCTAACCTCTACCGCGTCAGTCTTTATTGCGCCGATCTGCGCGATTGCGACCTGCGCTATTGCAAACTTACCCGCGCCGATCTGCGCGGCGCCTCCTTCCGGGGCGCGCGCTTGAGTTTTTCGGTGCTGGATCAGGCCGATTTGCGTTCGGGCTCGATGATGTATGCGGGCGCGGCGCCCTCCGTCGAAAGCGGAGAGAATAGCGGCGTGGATTTCTCCAACTGCTCGATGAAAGGCGTGTCGTTCGGCAATGCCAAGCTGGACGGCGCCAATTTCACCGGCGCTTTGCTGCATGGCGCCAGTTTCAAGAACGCCAATATCACCAACGCCGTGTTCAAGGGCGCGGTGTTGACCGGAGTGAACCTGGACGACCTGAAGCTGCCGCCGGAGAGCCTGGAAGGTGTCGTCCGCGATATCAGCCCCGATGCCCGGGCGCGGGTGGGCCAGTATAAAGCCGCGCTGGAAGGCCATGAGCGCTGGATCACGAGCGCCGGCAAGGAGGGCGCTGCGGCGGTGCTCGAGGGCGCTGATCTGCGTGCGTTGGAGAGACTTCTTTCGGGGCGCAAATTGACCGGATTGCTGGCCCGCAAAGCCATCGGCATCGAGATGGATTTTTCCGGCAGCGAGTTGCAAGCCGCCAAATTCGACGGCGCTGATTTGCGCGGCGCCAATTTCTCCAAGGCGGATCTCAGAGGCGTGTCTTTCAAAGGCGCCAAGCTGGCGCATGCTCGGTTCGATGGCGCCAACCTGGGCGGGCTTAAGCTTGGCGATAACAACATGCTGGCGGCCGATCTGACCGATGCCGAAGTCAGCGAGCAGCAGTTGCAGGCCGCGATCCGGGCCTGATCCTTCGCTTTGGTGGCGCTTTAGCGCTTGTTTGGGCTTGGAAATCCGCGCGCGGGCCGGCGCGGGGCTCATTCCGCGGCGATGAACTGTGCTTGGCGAATTGTGTGGGGACGATAGCCCGTTATAGTGGCGGCGTTCGCGGTTGCTTTGGGGCGCATGGGTCGGCTGGTCAAAATCGAGCGCGTAAAGCGGAGCAGGGCGCCCTTGCGCCTGCATGGGACCATCGCCCGCGATCTGGGGATCGGCATTGTTTCCGGCCTTTATCGGCCGGGAGACATCTTGTCGGGCGAAGTGGCTTCCAGTGAGCGGCTGGCCGTGTCGCGCACCGCCTATCGCGAAGCTGTACGTATTCTGGCCGCCAAGGGGCTGGTTGAATCGCGTCCCAAGATCGGCACCAAGGTCAGCAGCCGGGAGCATTGGCAATTGCTGGACCCGGACGTGCTGGCCTGGACATTCGACAGCGAACCCGACCTGGAACTGCTGAACAGCCTGTTTGAGTTGCGCGATATCATTGAATCGGAAGCTGCGGCCTTGGCGGCGGTGCGCCGGACCGAGGCGCAGCTGAAAGTGATGCGCCAGGCGCTGGACCGGATGGCGCGCTTCACCATCGCCATCGAGGCGGGGCGTGAAGCCGATCAGGAATTTCATGCCACCTTGCTGCGCGCCACCGGCAACCCCTACTTCATTTCCCTGACCACGGGGGTGAATGCGGCGGTCAATACCACCAATATGTTCAAGCAGCGTGACCGGCCGCTGGAACGCGATCCCGTGCCCGACCATATGCGGGTGCTGGAAGCCATCGCCGCAAAGGATGCCGCGAAGGCCAGGCGCCGGATGAGCGAATTGATAAGGCTGGCCCGCGCCGACACGCCCACGCCGCGCATGAAACGGGCCAAGAAGCGCGCTTAGCCGCCCAGCAATTGTTTTGCATGTTCGCGCCATTGGCCGGCGAGACCTGGCATGTCCGCCATGCGCTGGAGTTCGGTCTTGGTGACTTTGCCGTGATAGATAATCTCGATCAGGCGGGTGAAAGGAAAGTCCGGATTGGGGCGGTCATGTAAGCGAAGGGCATCGCCCGCTTTCACAAATCCGGTTTGCAGCACGCGATAGTACCAGCCGGCAAAGCCGTTCCTCGCCATCGCCTTGGGCAAATATTTGTTGCCGTGCGCCGCGGCGAATTTGAAACAGGGCTGGCGCGGCTGGCAGACTTGCAGCAAAGACGAACCGATGCTGTGCACGTCGCCGACACAAATGTCCTTTTCCTCAAGCCCCGCGATGGTGAGATTCTCGCCCATCGCGCCGCCGCTGAAGGCCAGCGCAGGAAACTGTTTGGCCCATGCGGGATAGTGCGAGGCTGCATAGCCATAGACGGCTTTTTCCGGTCCGCCATGAACCTGGAGGTCGGCCTGCTCATCGCCCTGAAGACCCAAAGGGGTCACCGCGACGGCATCCTCCCGAGCGGTTTTGACAAAGGCGCTGGGCACGGCGTCCGGCCCCAACGGGGCGGCCCGGCCGGTCTGAACGGACAGAAGCTGGATGTCGGTCATTGTGCGGCGCACGCTAGTCGAGCCGCGGAGGGGGCGGTATCCGGAATTTCGCCACCCCTCTTATGCAAGCCGTGCCGACAGATTATCGCGTGTTACAACCCATATTGGGTAGGAGCAAGTGAAAGCTTCATTTGACATGGAACCGTCATGAGAGACACTTTGCGACAAACGCGTTCAAACAAACAAAAATATCAATGGGGTTGGGAATGGGGATGGGGCAATTCTTCATTGCCGTGGTGATGGCTTCGGGCTTTGTCATCACCTTCGGAATTCTTGTGTTTGATGAGTGGAGCGCCAAAAGACGGGCGGACCGCGGTCGCTAACGGGGGCACCATGGAGTTCGGTTCTTTGGAATTCGCGATGATCATCGTCGCGGCGGTCAGTGTGCTGGCCGTGGCTTTCACCTTGGCTTGGATGGACGCAACGCCCCGGCGCAGCCGGTCCAGCGAAACGCGCGACTGAGTCTACCGACGGATCTTTCAGCAGACGTTCTGCAGCGAAGCTCCTGTGCTCCATGGGCGGAACGGGGTGTCCCGCATAGGTGAGAACGGGCGGGCCTATGGCTGTGCGATCCTGACGTCAGAGTGAGCGCCGCATCCGGATAGGGCTGGGGGGCTTAATGTCCTGGTCGCGCGATCCTCGAAAGAGGGCCGGAGGGCGAAAGCCGTCCGGCCCTTTTCTTTTTTGACTATTGGCGGACGAATTTCTCCACCTTGCCGCTGAGCAGACCGAGATAGATATCGCCATTGGGGGCCATAGCGCCGCCATGAGCCCCGCTGGGAGTTTCACCCGGCAAGCGTTCGATCACCTTGCCATCCAGGTCATGCAGCACGCCGCCGGTCCAAATGTGCTGGTCCGGCGTCATGATCAGCGAGGAGATGCCGCCCACATGCTCCCATTGGCGCAGATATTTTCCGGATGAATCAAATACTTCCACCCGCTGGTTGTCGCGGTCGCTGACATAGATCAGGCCTTTATTGTCCACCACCACATTGTGCGGCAGTTGGAATTGACCGGGACCATTGCCGCGCATGCCGAACTCGCCCAGATATTTGCCGTCCTTGCTGAAGCGCATCAGCCGGTCATTGCCATAGCCGTCGGTGACGACGAGTTCGCCATTGGGCGCGAAGGCGATGTCGGTGGGCAGGTAGAATTCACTATGGCTCTTGCCGCGTTTGTCCTTGGTGCCCAGATGCATAAGCGTGTGGCCGCTTCCGTTCATCTTGGTGATGATCTGGCCCGGCGCATCCACCACCCAGACATTGCCTTCGGGATCGACGCGGACTTCATGGGCGCCGCAATTGCTGCAGCCCGCCGCGCCATAAACCGCCTGATAGCCGGACATTTGTGGCGTGCGGCCTTTTTCGGCAACTTCTTTCAGCATGGGCATCACCTTGCCATGGCTGAATTTCACATCGCCAAAGGGACCCACCAGATCGCCATTGGGCTTGTATTCCAAGAGCGGATCATCGCCGCGGTGCATCACCAGAATGTTGCCGTCCTTTTTTACCGCCACACTGGTTACCTGGATATAATTCCAGGGGCCCGCGGGCAGGCCTTTATCGCCGATCAGCGGTTTGGGCCATTCGGGGACGGCTTTGTAATGGATCACCGGAATGTCGGGCTGTTGCGCAGATTGGGCGAGAGCAGTGACGGGCAGGCCAAAAAGCAGAAATGCAAGGTGAAAGACGCGCATGTCATTCCCTCCAGTTATTATTGTTCTAAGCACTGAGGGTATATTAACCGCGGGCTGGGCGGAATGGCCGGATTACACAGGGATATTGGATGAAACTGGCCATTCGGATCTTTGTAGGTGTTGCGGTGGCGCTGTTTGTGCTGTGCCTGCCCGCCCTCCTGATCATGGGGCCGGAGTTTGGGACTTCCATTCCGCCCGCCGCCACGGCGGTGGTCTTCCTTCCCGCTATGGTGTGGCTATGGCGGTTAAGCGGCCGCCCGCCTGCCGCTCGACCGAGGTTCACGATCGCCGCACTGGTCATCGTCGGCATGTTGGGTGCCGCCGCCGGCGCGTTCGTGACGATGCTTTTTATTGAGGTCAGTATCGGAATGGCTAAGGGCGATGGCTTGCAGCGAATCGAAGCGCCAGCGCGTTGAACCATAGACGGCGCAGGCAAAGCGCCCGGCCGTGGAACATGCCATGCCCCGCAAGCTCAAGACCTTTGTCACCGAATCCGGCTTTTTCGAACTGGCGGTGGCGGCACCATCCATGAAGGCGGCGCTGCGCGATTGGGGCATTGACGTCAATCTGTTTCAGCAGGGGCTGGCGCGGCAGACAGATGATCGCGCGATCATCGCTGCGGCGGAACGGGCTCCGGGCAAGGTCTTAAGGCGGCCGATCGGCAGCAAGGCGCCGTTCGGAGAAACCACGGAATTGCCCAAGGTCAAAGGCGCGAGAGGCAGGCCACAGGCCAAAGCCAAAACCGCCATGGGAGAAAAACTCAAAGTGAAGCCATCGCGGCACCAAGCGGTGGATCTGCAAGCCATTCGCCAAGCGCGCGCCGCCTTGCATCGAGCGCAAGTGCGCCATGAATTGAAGATCGCGGCACTGGAGAAGAAGCGGGCGGCATTGGAGCGCAGTGCCGAAAAACTGGAACGCGATTGGCAGCGGGAAAAAGAAAGGCTTGAGGAAAAGATCGCGCGCTTGAAAGACTGACGCCTACCAGCCGGGATGTTCGAGTTGCTTGGCGAGTTCTTCCCACGTGGCGGCGAGCAGAACAAAGGAGACTCGAGTCTCTTCGCTCGCGGCTTCATCCGCCAGCTTCAACATGCTTCTGGCGCGTTCACGATAATATTCAGGACTGCCGGCTATGACCGGCCTGTTTTGGTCTTCGTCCACCCGGCTTCCCCATTCGGTACGCTATAGAACGTCGAACGCGCAAATCATTGCGTCGTTTCGCGAATTTTTTTCCAGACTTGTGACCAAAACATGGCGAGGGAAAGTTCCATCGCCGCGCGATCGATCTGTGGGCGCGTTTCTATGCGGTGCGGCGAATGCGGGTTTCAATGGCGGCGTGAATACGCCGCACCACCGAGTCGAAATCATAAGGCTTGGGCATGATTTCCGCGCCCCATAATTCTTGCTGAGCGCAAGCCTTGCCCAGATCTCCGGAGGCCAACAACACCGGAACCGCGGGGCGATTTTCCGTTACCCAGCGCGCCAGGCAGAAACCGGTCATGGAACCTTCCAATTGCACATCGCTGAACACCAGATCGATCATCGCGCCGCGTTCGAATAGATCCACCGCTTCATCGCCGGAACCGACGGCCAAGCATTGATAACCGGACTCGTTCAAATGATCGCAGAGGAAACCGCGTATGGCGGGGGCATCGTCCACCACCAACACGGTGGGGCGCCTGTCTTCACGTGGGAAGGCAATGACCTGGGCCATTGGGAGTTTGCGGAGTTCCATAATGTGTACAATGTCCATTCTTGCGTGCCGTTCCGCACGAGCGCAAGAATTTTTCCTTTAATAACAGGTTACTAGCCGTGCCCCAGATTTACCGGTGTTAACATTTGAAGCCGCAGTTCCGCCTTTTCACCCGGCAAGGTGAAGGCGGCTCCCCTGATCAGCTGAGGAAGAAAAATCGGGAAGGGAAGGGTGTTTCGCGCGTCCGGCTGCGGTCCGGCACGATCGTGAGATCAGTGCCGGACCGCGCCAGTCGGCGCCCCGTTAACTTGGTGTGACAGAATTCCGATCAGGGACATCACCCGCCGCCACAAGGCGGCCCCGGCCTCATCGCCCATGCCGGCATGCGTGCAGGCATTGTCGCTGGCGCGCATGGCGGCGTTGTGCCCATGGGTGCGGATCATCGATTCCGCGAGGATTGTTTCTTCGTTCTTATTCAAAGTGAGGTGTCCCAAGCCCATGCGCGAACTATGTGCCGGGCGGGATCGAGGCGACATTGTGTAAGCTCCTAAGTAGACCTACGTACGCCTGAGGATCGCGGGCCTATCGGCTGTGGCGATAAATCGTTACAAGGCGCTCCGGAGACAAAGGCAAGGTTAATCCCGGTGAAAATGTCCTTCCGCTGGTTCGGCGATTCCGATCCCGTACCGCTTTCCTATATCCGCCAGATTCCGGGCATGCATGGCATCGTTTCCGCCATCTATGACGTGCCGGTGGGCCAGGTGTGGCCGCTGGATAAAATTCAGGCGCTGAAGGCCAAGGTTGAGGCGCATGGCCTGGCGTTGGACGTGATCGAATCCGTGCCGGTGCACGAGAATATCAAACTGGGAAAGCCCAGCCGTGATGCGCTGATCGCCAACTATCAGGAAACCATCCGCAATCTGGGCAAGTGCGGCATCAAGGTGATCTGCTACAATTTCATGCCGGTGTTCGATTGGACTCGCACGTCGATGGCCAAAGTGCTTCCGGACGGGTCCACCACTTTGACCTTCAGCACCAAGGAAGTGGACGAGATCGACACCAGCAAGGGTATTTCGCTGCCCGGTTGGGATGCGAGCTACAAGCCGGACGAGTTGAAAGATCTGCTGGCGGAATACAAATCCGTGGATGAGGAGAGGCTATGGCAGCATCTTTCTTATTTCCTCAAGGCCATTGTGCCGGTGGCGGAGGCCAGCGGCGTCAAAATGGCCTGTCATCCCGACGATCCGCCGCGGCCGATCTTTGGCCTGCCGCGCATTGTCAAAAACCGTGATGACCTGGCGCGGCTGTTGTCGGTGGTCGACAGTCCGGCAAACGGGCTGACCCTGTGTTCCGGTTCGCTGGGCGCTGGGCCTAAGAACAATGTCGAGGCGCTGGTGCGCGAGTTCGGCGGCAAGGGGCGGATTCATTTTGCCCATTTGCGCAATGTGAAAGTGAATGAGGCGGGAGATTTCGAGGAGACGGCGCATAAGAGCGAATGCGGTTCGCTGGATATGGCCGCGATCGTCAAGGCCTATCATGACGTGGGATATGAAGGTTATGCCCGGCCCGATCATGGCCGGATGATTTGGGGCGAGACCGGCAAGCCGGGCTATGGTCTTTATGACCGGGCGCTGGGGGCGGTGTATTTGAATGGCTTGTGGGAAGCCATGAAGTTTGCGGGCAGTCCCCAATAAGCCTTAAGTTGGATTCCCGCTTTCGCGGGAATGACAAAAAGGGCGGGGGCTATGCCGAGAATTCGTTGGCTGATCATTTGGCTGTGTTTCCTGGCCAATGCCGTCAGCTATATCGACCGCGCCAATCTGGCCATCGCAGCCCCCGCCATTCGCGCCGAGTTGGGGATCGACGCCGCGGCCATGGGACTGGTGCTCAGCGCGTTCTTTTGGACCTATGCGGTGATGCAGCTTCCTGCCGGCTGGTTCATCGACAAGCTTGGCGTGCGCATCGGTCTGGCTTTTGCCGTGACCTGGTGGTCGGTCTTCACCATGGCGACGGGCGCGGCGCGCGGGGTGGCGCAGTTCATTGGCGCGCGGCTGATGCTGGGGGTGGGCGAGGCGGCCAGCCTGCCGTCTTTCACCAAGACCGCTTTCAACTGGTTTCCCCGCAGTGAGCGCGGCCTTGCCTGTTCCATTTTCAATAGCGGGTCCACGGCGGGATCGGCTTTGTCCTTGCCGCTGGTGACCGCCTTGATCGCGGCGGCCGGCTGGCGCGGCGCTTTTGTAGTGACGGGCGTTCTCGGGGTGGTGTGGGCGCTGTTCTGGTGGTTCATCTACCGCGACCCCGAACAGTATCGCGCCATCGCCCCGCGCGAAGTCGAGGCCTTGTTGGCCGAGCGCAGCGTGCCTGTGGTGACGGTGGAGAAGATCTCCTGGCTGGACCTGTTCCGCTACCGCTCGATTTGGGGCCTGATGATCGGGCTGTTCTGCTTGAATTTCGCGATCTATTTCTTCATCACCTGGTTTCCGTCTTATCTGTTGCAGGGGCGCAATTTTTCGCTGGCTTCGCTGGGCACCTGGGGAGCACTGCCGGCGGTGATGGCGGTGGTGGGCAATTGGATGGGCGGTTACGCCTCGGACCGGCTGTTGAAAATGGGCTGGTCGCACACCGCGGCGCGCAAGACCTGCCTGGTGGCGGGAATGGCGATGGCGTCCTGTATCGGGCTTTCGGCGTTTGTGGAATCGAATTGGCTGTGTTTGGCGCTGTTCACCCTGGCCTATGCCAGCCTGTCTTTCACCGGCGCCAATGTGTGGACGGTGGCCAGTGAAATCGCGCCCACTCCCGGACATGTCGCGTCCATCGGCGGTATCCAGAATTTCGCGGGCAATCTGGCGGGCATCCTGATCACCACCTTCACCGGTGTGATGCTGGTGTTAACAAAGGGCTCATTCTTGATACCGTTGGCGGCGGCGGGCGCGCTATGTCTGGTGGGCGCCTTGTCGTACCTGTTTTTGGTGGGCAAGGTGGAGCCGTTGCCGGCGCTTCCAAAGTAATGTCATGACATCGCGGACCAAGCTCATCGCAGCCTTTGCTGTTCTTTTTGTACTGGCGATCGGTTTGGCGTTGCTTTATCGCGAGCGTCAGCTGTTGACGGCGTGCCGCGCAATCCCAGAGGCCGATGACGCGCAGTTTCGCGCGGCGCAAGACATGGTCAGCCAGGGGAACAAAGCTTTCTCGGGGCGCAATTATTCCACTGCCAGCGATTTGTTCGATATGGCTGCCTCCAAGCTGGGGGACGTGTATCAGATGACGGGCGTGCTGGACGATACCGGCATGGCGCTGGAAGCGGGCCGTGCGGCAGCGAAGCAGTCGGAATTTCAACTTGCCGCCCAGATCAAGAAAAGCGCCATGGCCACGCGGCTGGCGGGCTTCCGCCGCAAGCAGCATCTTTCGGAGCGCTGCCGCGATATTTTGGCGAAGATCGGGCTATAGACCTTTCATCCAGCCCAGGCTTTGCAAGGTAGGTCCGGTAGGGGCGTATTCGCAGCCGATCGCGCCCTTATAGCCAAGCGCCTCGATCCTTTTGAGCACAAGGCGGTCGTCGACCTGGCCGGTGGTGGGTTCGTGACGCCCGGGCACCGACGAGATCTGGATATGGCCGGTGATCGGGAGCATCTCTTCCAGCCCCAGAAGCACTTCACCGTGAATCATCTGGCGGTGATAGATGTCGAACTGAAGCTTGAGGTTGGGCCGGTTGAGTTCTTTGATCAAGTCGCGGGCCAGGGCGAAATCATTCAGCAGGTAACCGGGCGCGTCGATCCTGTTCAGCGGCTCGATCATAATGTCGAGATTGTGAGCGGCAGCTTCATCACAAGCGAAGTTGAGTCCATCCTTGTAGGTGGCAAGCGCTTTTTCGCCCGCGCCGCAGCCGGACATCAAATGCAGGCGCGGCGCGCCGGTGACACAGGCATAATCCAGCGCATTGGCCAATGCGGCGCGGAATTCGGCTTGGCGGCCGGGAAGACAAGCGGTGCCGCGATCGCCTTGGGCGAGATCGCCGGGCGGCGCGTTGAACAAAACCAGTTTGAGATGATGGCGGGAAAGGCGCCGGGCAATCTCATCAGGGTCATGGTCGTAAGGAAAGAGATATTCGACATGGGTGAAGCCGGCAACCGCCGCGGCGGCGAACCGGTCCAGGAAGTCATGCTCCTTGAACATCCAGGAAAGATTGGCGGCGAAGGTAAGCATCACAAAAAACGCCGGTCAGGTGATGCGCTTGGGCCGTGGCTTGGAAGGCGCGGGATTTTTGGCCGCCTGGGCCCGTTCTTCCGCTTCCTTGGCCAGGCGCAGCGCCTTCAGCCGCGCGGTCTTGGCGTCGGCGGCGGCGCGCTCCTTTTCGATCTGATCCATGACCGCGCGGCTGCGCTGATCAGAGGCCGAAAAAGTGGGCGGTTTGGTCACCATGGAACAAAGCCTAGGCGTCGGGGCCCGGCTTCACAAGCCCCTGGTCCCAGAGCGCAATTTGACAGGATTTGGAGCCTCATAGGGCCCGATATCCATCCAGGCAGTCAGGCTTTTTTGGCGAACAACATGCGGCCAACGACTTGATCATGCTTGACGAAATAATGGTACAGCGCAGCCGCAACATGCAGGATGATGAAGCCCAGCAGCACATAGACCAGGATATTATGGATGTCGCCGCATTCATGGCCCCATTCCGAGCCGGTGGGGGAGATTTTGGGCAGGGTGACGATACCGAACAGCTTGACGTCCCAGCCACGCGAATTGGTGGCGGCCCAGCCCAGCAAGGTCATCACCAGCACCAGAATATAAAGCGACCAATGGGTGAAGCCGCTGAGGGCTCTTTCCCAAGGCGCCAAGGTGGGAAGCTGGGGCACGGGATGGAGCAGCCGCCACACCAGGCGCAAGACGATGAAAAACAAGACCGCCGCCCCCACCGAAAAGTGCCAGGAGACCCAGCCTTCATTGACGGTCTTGCGGCCGATATGGGGCATGATGGAGCCGATGGTGTATTGCGCCGCCAACAGGACAAAGATCAGCCAATGCAGGATCTTGGCGACCATGCCGTAACCTGGAGCGGAATCCATCACTGTCTCCTGTTATGTGGTGAGCCGCAGACTGGCCCGCGGTGGACTATAACAAGAGGTGCGGCTGGCGCGGCATTGATTCCCGTCAATCGACCTTGCGACTGATACTGAAAGGCGCATTTGCCCTCCGGTCTTTCAGGGGGCCATCCGGTTTTCGGCCGAGTCGGCCTGAAGCGATTATTCCGTAAACTGAGTTTCGGCCGGCCCTTTTCAGTGGCGCAAGACTTTCCTAACCATGATTTTCGCAAGATGCCGCGTTGGCACTGTCAGCTTTTGTCATCGCGAATACTATGGGAACTCACCTATTCTTAAGTTAGCCGGACTTAAGATTACTGCATTCGCGGAGAATCCGTGAATGTGGGGTCGGTCATGAGAAGCAATCTACAGCCGGCGCGATCCTTGGATCAGCGCAGCAATGAACGGGTCGATGTGCGGTTGGCGGGCAAGCTGTTTGTGCCGGCCGAAGACAGCACTCTGGACTGCACCATCGTCAATCTCTCTCTCGGCGGCGCCGGGATCTATTGCGCCGAACCGCCGCCGCTGGATGCCTTTGTGGTGCTGTATGTCGACGGTTTCGGCAGGTTCGACGGTGTGACCACCCGCTATGTCAAAGGCGAACTCGGCCTGCGATTTGTGTGCAAGGAGCCGCGGCGCAAGAAACTGGAAGAAGACCTGGCTGCGTTCGTCAAAGAGGGCATGACCGGCGTCACGCGCCTGCGCCGCCATCAGCGCAAGTCGGCCGATAACAAGATAGATTTTTTCACCTTGGCCGACGGCAGCCCGTCAGCATGCCGGGTAGCGGATATCTCTTTCCAGGGCGCCAGGCTGATAACGGAATTCAAGCCCGCCATCGGCACCCTGGTCAAGCTGGGCCAGACGGATGCCTGGGTGGTGCGACACGACCAAAACGGCATCGGCGTTCAGTTTCTGCAGCGGTTTGAAGATAATGATAACCGCTGATCGTTCCGTACGCTGCCTGAGCGCGCTGGAAGGAGCTTCTTCCAGCCGGGTGCTGAATCTGATTGCTATTGCTGAAGCCAATGCCGACAACGAAAAGCACAAGAGCGCGCCCCTGTTTCTTTCCCCCGTTCTCAACCGGTCGCTGGTTCTTAAGCACCGGTTGCGCGCCGATGAAAACGATTTTTTCGCCACCCGCCGCGCCGTGGTCACAAAAATCATCATCCCGTTCGAGCGCAGCGACTTGAAGTGCGGCGGCCGCTCGCTGTTCGTGGGCCAGCGGGGCTTCGAGGAGATGCTGAACGATGTCGGCAACTACCGCGAACGGGCCGACATGAAGCGGGACCTGGATGTTCTGAAGCTGATAGACAATGTGCCGTCGCTGGATCCCTTTTTGCTGCGCGAGCATTTGCGCTGCAACGAGATCATGCCGGACTCGTCTTATTTCGCCATCTCGCCCGCCGACCAGCAGCGCATGCATGATTATGCGTCCCAGGAAATCAGCCGGCTGACGGCGCTTGCCAACGGCAAGAACAGGCAGAATGCAGCCACCAGCCGCATGGTGGCGGCGCTTCTGTCCAGTGAGGTCAATGAGAAGCTGGAGCCGCTACGCGCCACACTGGGCTTGAAGCCGAACGAATTCTCGGAAGGCGTGTTCTCCTGGCGCGGCTTTATCTATTACAAATGGTGCCTGGACGAGTATTGGCCCAACCTGGTGCGGGCCCTGCGCGGCATCAAGGCGATCACGCCGATCGGCAAAGTCAGCGTGGAAGAGAGGGCGATCATGGACGCCAGTAAGGACATCATCTTGCGCGGCGCCCGGGCCAACAGCATGGAGATCCGTCGCATCATCGGCATCTATGACAGTGCCTATGCGGGAATGATCGAGCGCCAGGATCCCAAGCTGTTCCGGGACTTCCTGTTGGGAGCGCCCCAACTGTTCCTGGATATCGGCGACAAGATGGGAGCAATTTCCCATATCACCAGTTTCTGGAATTACCGCTTTCCGCAAGGCGCGCCGCGCGCCGCCCATGTCGATGAGTTGGTCACCATTTTCCAGGATTTCACCAAAGGCATGGCGGCGGATATGCAGTTGGCGGCGGCCTGAAGGCTTTCTGGAGTCTCTGTGTTTCCCTATATAAGGTCTGCAAACGGCATCTGCGGCCGGGGGAAAAGTGCGTTCAGCCGATGACATGCCCAGCCGTAGCGAAGCCTTTTGGATCTGGGTGCGGATCGCGCTGCTGAGCTTTGGGGGGCCGGCGGGGCAGATCGCGGTGATGCACCGCATTCTGGTGGAAGAGAAAAGGTGGATCAGCGAGCGGCGGTTTCTGCACGCGCTCAATTACTGCATGCTGCTGCCGGGACCGGAGGCGCAGCAATTGGCCGTCTATGTCGGCTGGCTGATGCATCGCGTGCCAGGCGGCATTGTCTCGGGCGGTTTGTTCGTGTTGCCCGGATTGGTGTCGCTGGGCATATTGAGCTGGCTATATGCAGCGTATGGACAGATCGGGCTGATGGCGTCGCTGTTCTTCGGGTTGAAGGCGGCGGTCCTGGCCATAGTGCTGGATGCGGTGGTGCGGATCGGAAAAAGAGCGCTGAAAAGCCCGGTGCTGGTGGCGATAGCGGCGGCGGCTTTTGTCGCCATTTTCGTTTTCGGGACACCTTTTCCCTTGGTCATCCTGGCGGCGGCCGCGCTGGGCTGGTTTTTCGGAAAGCCGGCAACAGGCGGCCATGGCGCGGCGAAGGATGGCGAAGAGGGATCCATCGATGCGCAATTCGCGCAGGCGCTGCCGGATCATGTGAAGCCGAGTCTGTCGCGGTTCGTGGTGATCGCGGCGGTGGGGGTGGTGCTGTGGTTCCTGCCGCTCGCGGTATCGATCGCGCTGTTGGGGCCGGGCAATGTGTTTGCGGCGATTGCGGCCTTCAATGCCAAAATGGCGGTGTTCACCTTTGGCGGCGCTTATGCCGTCTTATCCTATATGGCGCAACAAGCAGTGACCTATTACCACTGGCTCAAACCGGACGAGATGCTGGTGGGGCTGGGGCTGGCGGAGACTACGCCGGGACCATTGATCAGCGTGGTGCAATTTGTGGGATATCTGGCCGCGGCGCGCGCGCCGGAAGGGTTGGAGCCAGTATGGGCGGGTACTTTGGGCGGATTGATCGCGATGTGGTCGACCTTCGTGCCGTCTTTTCTTTGGATATTCATGGGGGGGCCTTACGTGGAGGCGTTGATCGGTAATCAGCGGCTGAATGCAGCGCTGTCGGCGGTGACCGGAGCTGTAGTAGGCGTGATCCTGAACTTGGCGCTGTGGTTGGCGATACATACCTTGTTCGCGGCGAGTATGCAGATCGGACCGCTCAGCGTTCCGGTTCTTGGCTCCATCAACTGGGCGGCTGCGGCAATCGCCACCGGCGCCATGGTGGCGATTTTCCGCTTCAAGGCCGGCATCATCCCTGTGTTGGCCGCAAGTTGTCTGGCGGGGCTGGGACTGCATTTCGCCCAGCTTGCCTGATCCAGCGGCTATTGCTGAGGGATAGTGGCTTCGCCTTCGCTGGTGGATTTGACCGGCGGGCCGCCGGGTTCATGCGCCATGGTTTTGGTGCGGCAATCCACGGAGTCGCTGCGATCGTGGCAGACGGTGTGCGACTTGGCCATATCGCCGCCATCATGCGCCATGGCCATGGCATTGCCGTTGAGATTGTTGTTGCCGTGGACGCCGGCGCGGGTCTTGGCGTTGTCGCCGGCGGCGGATGCGCCCATGCCCAATGCCGAAGCGTCACCCTTAGGGCTGTTGCTGACGGCGCCGGCGCCCAAGGTGGAGGCTGAGTTGCCGCCGACAGCCGCGGTGCCGGCACTGCCTGCGGCGGCGCTCCCTTGCTGGGCCAAAGCAGGTGTGGCCAAGGTCAAAGCGAAGGCCAAGGAAAATAGTGTTTTCGGGAGAAGTGCTTTCATTTTTCGCTCCTATGGTGATCGGCATCGCAGCCGAAATATTGGGTGCGGGAGCCGGGTGAACCGCCGCCGGCCACAGCCGACGAGCCGCCGGGTGAAGTGGTGACGCTGGCGGACGCCGAACCATTGGCGGAATTGACGGTGACGCCGCGGCTATCACAATTGCGGGTATCGTCGGTGCGCGGGCCCCGCGCGACGCGCTCATTGAGAGGTTGATTGGAAGGACTGGCTTGGGCATTGCCGCGCAATGGACCGGCGGTTACCGAAGCAGATGCTTGGGCCAATACCGGAGAAGTGGCGAAACATGCCAGTAAAAGATAGGCATGGCTGAGTTTTTTGACTCGCAAGATCATGAGATGCTCCAAAGAAGAAAGGCGCCGCGCGAGGAACGCGGCGCCTTTCTCATGCAAATTTACCGATCATTATGGCGCTCGTTGCGGGCGCTGCGGTCGCGATGCGGATTGGTGCCGCGATCGGAAGCCGAGCGTTCGTCGGCCGGAACACCGCTGGCGCGATTCTCCGTTCCGGTGGAGGAGGCGCCAGTACCCATGGCGGTGCTGGTATTGCCGCTGCCGGCGGTGGCGCCGCCAGCCGCAAGGCTGGAAGAAGTCCCGCCATTCGCGCCGGCGCCAGATGAGGAAGCGCCGGTGCCCAGTGCTGTATTGGTCGAACCGTTACCGGCAGTCGCGCCGCCGACACCCAAGGTGGAGGAGGTGCCGCCATTTGCTCCGTATCGGGAGGAAGATGCGCCGGTGCCTAACGCGGCGCTGGCCTGGCCATTATCGGCGCTCGCGGCGCCCACGCCCAGAGTGGAGCCGGTGCCGGCTGCGCCAGAAGAGGAACCGCCAGTTCCCAATGCGGTGTTGGCGCTGCCGTTGGTGGTGGAAGCGCCCGAGCCGATGGTCGAGGAACTTTGAGCCAGGGCAACCGGGGCCGCAGTGATCGCAGCCACAATCGCAGCCGCGGAGAATAGTGTTTTGCTAAGCAACATCTTGTTTCACTCCATTGGTCGCCCCTGACCCAAAACCTAACGTGATGTTTCCTGTCCTGTTCCAGACTCGGCGGAATTGATCGCGGTTCCGAAAGTACGCATCCGCTGATTGTGATTTTTTTGAGCCGACATTTATCCGCACACGGATAACCGCTCGTTCCGGACGGACGATGCGGCCAACTGTCATTTGGCGGTTTTGTTCCCGCTTGCTATCAATGGACTTACCGGCTTCACAAGCATGAAGGGGAAGGGGACGAAGGCCGGATCCCCAACAAAATCGGTGTTTTTTCGTTTCACAAGGTTGAGCCTGATGATGCTGTGCGTTTGCGCGGCATGGCCGTCGGCCGCGAGCGCTGATGATTCGCGGGTTGACGAACTGGCGCGGCGGCTGAAGGACATTCAGCAGCAGCTGGACCAGTTGAAGGCGGCAAGAGCGGATAAGGGCGCCGAAGTGAAAGCGCTACAGCAACGTACGGCGGCGCAGTTTGCCGAGATACGCAAGAAGATGGATGCTCAGGCCAAGGCAAAGCTGCCCAATGGCCGGCTGACCGTGGTGTCCGCGGATGGGGATTTCAGCCTGGCGCTGCGCGCCACGGTGCAGTTTGACGCGGCGTATTTTTCGCAAGGACGCAATCCGCCGAATGTGGATCTGAATAGCGGCACCAATTTCCGGCGAGCGCAATTCGGACTGGTCGGAACGCTATTTCGCGACTGGTCTTATAATTTCACCTATGACTTTGGCGGCAGCGGCACGGAGAATCGCGGTTACGTCTATCGCGCCTATATTGAGTATGACGGGTTGGCGCCGGTGGCGTTCCGCGTGGGCGCATTTTCGGCGTTTGACAGCATGGAGGACGCGACGGGGGGAGCGAACCTGGCACTGATGGAGCGGCCGACCGCCGTCACCATCGCGCGGTCGATCGGCGCGGGAAGCGGACGGGAAGGGGCGGAAGTTTTTGCGCAAGGCGATGACTATCTGGTTTCGGTGGCGCTGACCGGCGGCAAGACTACCGATGCGGCAACCTTCGATGAGCAGCAAGCGGTGGTGGGGCGCGTTGCCTGGCTGGCGCTGGACCGCAGCGATGTGAAATGGCTGCTCAATATGGACGCCACGCATGTCTTCCGGTTTGGGGATGGCGCGCCAGGTACGTCGCCCAATCCGATCGATCTGAGCGCGGGACCGGAATTGTCGGTCGATGGCAGCAAGACGGTGGACACCGGTGCGCTGGATGCGCGCGATGCCACCGAATTCGGAATGGAGACGGCGCTGAATCTGGGCCGGCTGTTCGGGCAGGGCGGCTGGTTTCATTATGATGTGACGCGGCGCAGCGCGGTGCCCAGCCCCAGCTTTCACGGCTGGTATGGGATGGCGACCTGGTCGTTGAGCGGAGAGAGCCGGCCCTATGATCCCACCACTGCGAGTTTTCACGGGCTGATATCGGAGACGCCGCTGGGCAGACATGGATTCGGGGCGTGGGAAGTGGTGGCGCGCTACAGCAGCATGGATCTGGATTTCATGCCGTTTACCGGCGCAAGCGCGGGTGGCGTGGCGGGCGGCGTGCAGAATGTGTGGAGCGTGGGATTGAATTGGTATCCCAATCCGACGGTTCGTTTCATGCTCGACTATGACAATATCCAGGTGAACCATGCCAATGCGCCGGGCAATGATATTTCGGCAAACGCCATCGGATTGCGCAGTCAGATCGCGCTTTAGTGGCAGGTCAAGAAGACTTGTAATCTGCGGATGATGAGCGCGGGGTGATTGATCGAGTTTTGAAATCCCGATATCTGTTTTGCCGTGATCATACGGTTGGGTATCGGGCTGATAGAGAACACCTACTCCAGGCTTGATGAACAGGCCGGGTTTGGGCTCGAAATCCAACGGCGCGAATTCCTCCACCGGGCCGCTAATGGCGCTGTCGGGACCGGCGACGATGTCTTCTCCCACATAGGTGTAGTCAAGAACATCGGGGGCTGTCCGCTCAAACCAGGGACCATAAAATTCCTTGCCGTTCAAGATCAGGCTGGTGACCACGCCCGCCTGGTCGAAACGGGTGCCGTTATAGAACCCCTGCGCGGCATCGATCCGCGCCACTTTGGCGGTGATCTGCCCATTGGAAATGGTGATCGCCGGCGCGCGGGCCAGCAAATCGCCCACCGGCGAGCTGCTGGCAGGCGGCGGCTGTACCGGTTGAGCAAACGCTGCGGCGGCGGCCAAAGTGCCCGCAAAAACTCCAATCCACTTCATGCTGTTTGCTATTTGGCGTCGCCTGGACCGTAATAGTCCAAGGTATGTGTCCAGCGTTTCTCTTCACCAGGTTTCAATTTCAGGTCCATGTAGGGCTCAATCCCCATGGTAGAGGGTACAGACCACCATAACAGCCGTGTCACCGGCATGTCGGCGCGCAGCCGGACACCGTAGCCGGTCTTGGTGGCGGTGATGCGGAAATCGTTGTCGCTGACCGCGTTGGTGAAGCCGGTGAGATCGCTGGCTACCTGCTCCTGGCCGGTGATGCCGCGCAGATAGGACATGCGGGCGCCATCGAACTTGATCACATCCGCCGGCATGGGGCGGGTGTTTTTCAGAGAGAAGGGCGCTTGAAGCTCAACCCCTTCCTCACCCTGGCTGAGGGTCATGAAGTGGTGGTTATAGACCGTGGTGTCGATCGGTTTCTTGCCGGTATTTTTCAGCCGGTCTTCGATCACCAAGGTGGCTTTGCCCGGCAGCAGCCGCACTGTCTTGGTATAGCTGTAGCCATAGCCGGAGGGATCGTTGGCAATCACCTGATCGAAACGGATGCTGGTTTTGGTGGCGGTGGTGGTGCGTTTGCCGCGATTGATGATGGGATAGGTGTGGAAGCGGTCATATTTGTCATTGTCGCGCTTCAAGATGCCCACGCCGATCTTGAGGAAACGCCCACCGGGGCCGGCCGCATCGAACCCGTTCTCGCCAAACTCTTCCACCGGGCCCGCCGCCACATCGGAGGGATGCGCCACCAGCCCGTCCTTGTCGTAGGTGAAATTCTGAACATCGGGTGAGGTTTTCACAAACCAGTATTTGCCGTAGTCGTGCCCCTTATAAGTGATGTGAGTGATCATGCCTGCATGATCGAAGCGGGTGGAGCGGTAAAAGCCGAACTCGTCCGGCAGATAAACTTTGGCCGAGACGATGCCGTTGTTGATGGTCTTGTTGGGCATGTCATCCAGCGCACTGGCAGGTGAGGTGTCGGACGGATTGACCGGTACAAAAGGTTCGTGGCCTTGACTCCAGGCTAGTGTGGTCGAAGCCAGCAGCAGTGTGGCGATGCTTGCATATTTCATTTGGATTTTTCCTCCCCAGGTCCAAAGAAGTCGTAGGTGTATGTCCAGCTTTTGCTTTCGCCAGGCTTGAGCGCGATGGCGATATAGGGCTCCAGACTATAGGTCGGGGTAATCGACCACATATTGATTTTGACGATCGGCTGGTCGGCGCGGATGCGTTGGCCGAAGCCCGTCTTGCTGTTGGTGACGGTGAAGTCGTAATCGCTCACCTTATCGCCAAAGCCGTTCATCAGGCTGATGGTGGTCACGCCTTTTGGAATTGGGGCGATATAACGGATGGTTTTGCCGTCCAGCTTTACCAATTCCGGCTGCAGCGGCTTTTCGGCTTCCCACGTAAAAGGCGCAGTGATCACAATATGCTCGCTGCCGGGGCTCAAGGTCAGGAAGTTGTGGCAATAGACTGTCGTGACGATGTCCTTTTTGCCGGTGTTTTGCAGCATATGGCTGATGGTCATTTGTGGCTTGCCCGGCACCAAGGTGACCGTCTTCACATAGCTATAGCCAAGGCCGGATTGCGGATCGTCGATGGCCTGAGTGAAGCGGGCGCTGTTTTTGGTTGATTTGAAGGTTCGCTTGCCTTCGTTGAGCGCCGGCAGGGCGGGGAATTTCAGCGGGTTGTCACTGTCCCGTTTGAAAATGCCGATGCCGGGCTTGAGAAAGCGGCCTCCCATGCCGGCTTCCTCAAATCCCACTGCAGCGAACTCTTCCACAGGACCTGAGACCGAACAGCAGGAATGCTGTACGCCGGCCGGATATTGGCCCTCATCGCTGGGATCGGTGACAAAGCGGTCGAACCAATAGGTGCTGTAATCCTGGCCTTTATAGGTGACGTGAAACACCACGCCGGCGTGATCAAAACGCGTGCCTCGATAAAGCTGTTTTTCGCCGGGCGGATAGACTTGGGCGGTAATCAAGCCGTTGGAAATCGGCACATGCGGAAAATCTTCCAGCGCGGTGGCAGGCAAGGTGCCCTGCTGGGCGCTCGCAGCTCCGCAAGCGCCCATCATCAGCGCGGCAAGGACTGTCGCGCGCCGCATCTCAGCCTTCACCGGGTCCGAAATAGTCGTAGGTGTAGGTCCACTTCTTGCTTTCGCCCGGCTTGAGCGAAATGGCGATATAGGGCTCCCAGCTCACATTGGTGCGGATGGACCAGAAATTGATCCGCGCCAAGGGCTGATCGGCGCGGATGCGCTGGCCAAAACCGCTTTTGGTATTTGTCACCTTGAAATCGTAATCGCCGACGCTGGTGCCAAAGCCGCTGATAGGCGAGGTGACGCTTTCTCCCTCCTTGACCGCGCGCAGATAGCGGATGGTCTTGCCGCTGACTTCCGCCGCGCCGGGCGTAAACGGCTTGTCGGCGCTGATATTGAAGGGCGCGGTGATGGTGACATTCTCGTTGCCGGGACTGAGCGTCAGGAAGTTGTGGCAATAGACGGCGGTTTCGATCGGCTTGGTGCCGGTGTTCTTGAGCACATGCTCGATTACCATTTGCGCCTTGCCGGGCACCAGGCGCACCGTCTTGACATAACTGTAACCATAGCCGGTGTCCTTGTCGGACAGGTCGTGGGTCAGCCGCACTTGGGTCTTGGTGGCGCTTTCGCTGCGCTTGCCTTCATTGATCACCGGATAGGTATGGACGAAGTCATAGGCCTCAGGCCCACGCTTCAGAATGCCGACCCCGATTTTGAGGAACTTGCCGCCGGCACCCGCCTCGTCATAGCCGATAGTGGTGAATTCCTCGACCGGGCCCGCGGCGCCGCTGGCGGTAGAGACAGTGACCTGGCCGTTCTGCCAAATGAAGTCGTGCACCGCCGGCGAGGTGCTGGAGAACCAGTATTGGCCGTAATTCTGGCCCTTATAGGTGGCCTGCGCCACCACGCCGGTGCGGTCGAAACGGGTGCCGCGATAAAGGCCGCCTTCGCCCGGCAGATAGACTTTGGCCGAGACGATGCCGTTGGAAATATCGTGGTGGGGCAAGCCGTCCAGAGCGCTGGCCGGGCTGACACTGGAAGCAGGTGGCGGGGTGGGCTGATTCTGGGCTGTCACCGGGCTCAACAGCCCCGTGAAGATCGCGACAGAACCCATTGCGAATACGACAAAATTCCACTTCCCAACCGACATAATCGACCCCTTTTGCTTCCTCGGCCGTCCCCTTGTATGAGGACTGGTCCTTCTTCCCACTTCTATATAGCAGAACATGACCCGCCGCATCCTGATCACCTCCGCCATCCCTTATGTCGCCGGGGTCAAGCACCTGGGCAATCTGGTCGGTTCCATGCTCCCGGCCGACATTTTCGCTCGTTTTTGCCGCTCGCGGGGCTATGACACTTTGGCGATCTGCGCCACCGACGAGCATGGCGCGCCGGTAGAATTGGCGGCGCTGGAAGAGGGCACGCCGGTCGCCGAATACGCCGCCAAATGGCATGCGGTGCAGAAAGAGCTGGGCGACAAGTTCGGCCTGGCCTGGGACAATTTCGGGCGTTCGTCGTCACCGCAGAACCATGAGCTGACCCTGCATTTCGCCCGCCAGCTGTGGAAGAACGGCTGGCTGGAACTGCGCACCACCCGCCAGGCTTATTCGGCCACCGACGGCCGCTTCCTGCCCGACCGCTATGTGATCGGCACCTGTCCCCATTGCGGCTATGACCGCGCGCGCGGCGATCAATGCGAGAATTGCACACGGGTGTTGGACCCGGTGGACCTGATCAATCCGCGTTCCGCCGTATCCGGCGCACGGGACATTGAAATTCGTGACTCCACCCATCTGTTCCTCAAGCAATCGCAGTTTGCCGACAAGCTGCGCACCTGGATCGACAGTCATAAGAATGACTGGCCGCAGCTGGTGACCTCGATCGCTTACAAATGGCTGGATGAGGGCTTGCAGGATCGCGGCATCACCCGCGACTTGGAATGGGGCATTCCGGTGCCTGACGACATTGCCGACGGCAAGCTGAAGGGCAAAGTTTTTTACGTCTGGTTCGATGCGCCCATCGAATATATCGCCTCCACCAAAGAATGGGCCGACAAGAACAAAAAAGGCGACGCCTGGAAGGACTGGTGGTTTGGCGACAAAGCCAAATCCGTCACCTATTGGGAATTCATGGGCAAGGACAATGTACCTTTCCACACGGTCGGATTCCCGGTGACTATCATGGCTTCGGGCGAACCCTGGAAGTTGGTGGACCGGCTGAAAGGCTTCAATTGGCTGAATTATGACGGCGGCAAATTCTCGACCTCGGGCAAGCGCGGCGTCTTCATGGATGCGGCGCTGGAAGTCGCGCCCGCCGATTATTGGCGCTATTACCTGATCGCCAATGCGCCGGAGAGTTCGGACAGCAACTTCACCTGGGAGCATTTCGCCGGCGTCATCAACAAAGACCTGGCCGATGTGCTGGGCAATTTCGTCAATCGCGTCACCAAATTTTGCGTGGCGCGATTCGACGGCCAGATGCCGGGCGGGGGCGAGTATGGCGAAGACGAAAAAGCGCTGATCGCCGAACTGGACCGCAGGATCGCGCAATATGCCGGCTATATGGAGACGGCCGAATTCCGCAAGGCGCTGGGTGAACTGCGCGCCATCTGGGTGGCGGGCAATGAATATATGACCCGGGCCGCGCCCTGGACCCATATCAAGACCGACCGCGACAAGGCGGCGGTGGGCGTGCGCATGGGGCTCAATCTGGTGCACCAGTTCGCGCATTTGTTGTGGCCGGTGATGCCGGATTTCGCCCGGACCATCCATGAATGCATCCAGCCGGTGGGCTATCGCGGCGGGGTGATTCCGTTCCCCGATGCGCCGATGGCGCAAGCTTTGGACGAGCTGACCCCCGGCCAGCCCGTCAAGGCGCCGGAAGCGTTAATCGCCAAGATCAGCGACGAACAGGTGGCGGAGTGGAAACAGAGATTTGGAGGCGTCTCCGCTTGATCTCAGCGAGCGGGTAAGCTGGCTGTTTGCTCGAAAAATAATTATCGTCCTTGCGTAACCGATCGCGCTTAAGCCCCGAAAACGGGATTAAGCGGGAGGAACGAGTGGCGCTTTCTAGGCAGAAGAATTGGCTGACGCAGGCATGGCATTCCGCCTTTGCGCCCATCAAGGAGCCGCAAGGCTTCTATCGCCATCGCGCCTTGGTGCGGCTGACGCATTGGATCAACGCCCTTTGTATCCTGATCCTGCTGGGCAGCGGGCTGAACATCTTCAATGCCCATCCCCGGCTCTATTGGGGCCTGTATGGCACCGATGGCGACCAACCCTTCTTTTCCCTGGGCGCGATCGATACCCCGTCCGGCCCGCAAGGGGTGACCCAGATCGGCCCCTGGCAGTTCGACACCACGGGCGTCTTGGGCTGGTCGCAGGTGGATGGCGAATTCCAGGCGCGCGGCTGGCCAAGCTGGCTGACCATCCCCAGCTTCCAGGACCTGGCCGATGCGCGGCACTGGCATTTCCTGTTCGCTTGGATTTTGGTGTTCAACGGGCTGGCCTATGTGATCTACAGTCTCTGGGTCCGCCACCTCCAGCGCGACATCTGGCCTAGCCGCGCCGATATCCGCGCCATTCCCCGCTCCATCCTCGATCATATCAAGCTCAAGCATCCCACCGGTGATGCCGCACGGCGCTACAATGTGCTGCAGAAATTCGCCTATCTGGGCGTGATCCTGCTGATCACCTTGATGGTGTTGACCGGCCTCACCATGTCGCCCGGATTCAACGCCATCTTCCCCTGGCTGCTGGATGTGTTCGGCGGGCGGCAGTCGGCGCGCAGCATCCATTTCATCTCGGCCACTTTGATCGTGCTGTTCGTGGTCGTGCATCTGATGGAAGTGGTTCTGGCCGGACCGATCAATGAAATCCGTTCCATGCTGACCGGCGATTATCGTATTTCCCAAGACCATAGCTTGAAGCATCATCATTTGAAGGATGAAGCGTGATGGCCAAAATCATCACACGGCGGCTGGCGATTTTGGGCGGCTTTGCCGGTGCAGGTTATCTGATCGCAAATACCGACAAGCTGACCTTGGATTCCGATTTTGCTCGCGTCTTCCATGCGGTGGAAGATTGGAGCAAGACGGCCCAGCGCGGCTTGTTGTACCCAGACCGGATGGCGCGGGAATATAGCTCTTCTGACATCTCGCCCTTCTTCAAACCCAACGGCACCTTCAATCCGGGTACGCCGGAATACAATGCTCACGCCGCCGGGAATTTCGCCAACTGGCGGCTTAAGATCGATGGGCTGGTGGAAAAGCCCTTGTCCTTGTCGATCGCCGATCTGCGCCGCCTGCCGCGCCGTACCCAAATCACCAAGCATGATTGTGTGGAAGGCTGGACCGCCATCGGCATGTGGACTGGCGTGCCGGTCGGGCTGTTGCTGAAGGCGGCGGGGCCCAAACCCAATGCGCGTTATGCGGTGTTTCATTGCGCCGACAATCTGACCGGCGAACCCGCCAAAGGCGGCGAGCAAAGCCCCGGGCAGTATTATGAAAGCATCGACCTGCGCGACGCTTTCCATCCCCAGACGATCCTGGCCTATGGCTTTAACGGCAAGACCCTGGACGTGCCGCATGGCGCCCCCTTGCGGCTGCGCGTAGAGCGCCAGCTTGGCTATAAACAAGCCAAATATGTCGAGCGTATGCAGCTCGTGGACAGTTTCTCCCAAATCGCCGGCGGGCAGGGCGGTTATTGGGAAGACCGCGGCTATGAATGGTATGCCGGGATCTAAAATCTCTTTCCAGGCCTGTAACTTTGAACCGGGCGCCCGCGAAGTGCGTATGAACCGGCGCGGATCAGGAAAAAATCAGAACTCCATCAGCAGCGGATCGGGTTTTGGCGCCGGTTTTATGCCGTGATCGGCGGCGGATTTTGTGAGAAAGAATCATGAAATATCTGGCGATGATCTTTTTGGGACTTGGTTTGGGCGGCTTGGCAGGCCCCGCGGTCGCGGCTCCTTTGACCGTGGTGGAACTGTTTCAAAGCCAGGGCTGCTCTGACTGTCCGCCAGCCAATGCCAATGTGATGGCGCTGAGCGACCGTCCCGACCTCTTGACCCTGAGTTTCGGCGTCACCTATTGGGACCAGTTGGGCTGGAAGGACACTTTTGCCTCGCCGCAATATACGGCCCGGCAGTGGGACTATGCTCGCGGCTTGCGTCACAGCACGGTTTACACGCCGCAGGTGGTGGTCAATGGCAAGGCAGATATCACCGGCCGCGACCGGGGTGAATTGGAATCCCTGATCCGCCGCGAAGCGAACCCGACCGCGCCGCAGGTCGAGATCACGGGCGGCCAGGTCAATATCGGTAAGGGTGCCGCCGGTCGCTATGACGTGTGGCTGGTGCGGTTTGATCCCAGGATCGAAAATGTGCCGATCGCGCGAGGCGAGAATAGCGGGATCACCCTGCCGCACAAAAATGTCGTCAAGCAGCTGGTCAAGCTGGGCGCCTGGAATGGCACCCCGGCCAACTTCGAAATCCCCGCCGCGCCGCAGACCGGCCTTAAACAGGCGGTGCTGGTGCAAGCCGGTTCGGGCGGCGCCATTGTGGCGGCGGCGCGATGATGAATGATGCGGAAGTGATCCGCCAAACCTGTTCCAGCAAGTTGGAACGCAAGGCCAGCAAACCCGCGGCCTCACATGAGGAGAAGACCATGAAGAGTTTTGGCAAGACGGCCGCCCTGGCCCTGTTGATTAGTTTTGGTATTGCCGGTTCCGCCGTGGCGCAGTCGCAATCCGGCGGCTCCATGTCCAGCGGAGCGATGTCTGACAAGCCGATGGCCGGCGGATCCATGTCCAGCGGTTCGATGAGCGGCTCTATGGATCACAAGATGAAGGGCAAGAAGAAGGACAAGGCCGCGATGACCAACGGCTCGATGTCGGGCTCCATGTCCAGTGGCTCGATGTCGTCAGGTTCCATGTCCAACAGCGCAGGCCACTAGCCTCCTGTTGCTGGTCGCGACGGGTGGCTTCTCGCCCTCCCCAGCCCGCCATCCGTCGCGATCCTTGCTTGCCCGTCTGCCGCATCCGGCATTAAAATTCCCCAATAACAACAATAAGGGGAAATGCCATGCGCCTATTGCTTGCCGCCTTTGTCGCGGCGCTTTCCATCACCTCCACGCAAGCCGCCGAATTAACGGTGCTGTCGCCCGGCTTTGTGAAATTCGCCGGGATTGACGATCTCGCCGCCGCCTATACCAAAGAGACCGGCATCAAGGTGACGGTAAAATCCACCGGCATGGGCGCGATGATGAACACCATCAAAACCGGTTCACCCGCCGCCGATGTGGTGATGCTGCCGCAGAATCTGATGGATCAGCTTTCCGCGGATAAGGGCGTGGTGGCGGGCAGCCGCCAATCGCTGGGCCGGGTGCAGATCGTGATGATCGTCCCCGCGGGCGCGCCGCACCCCGATATTTCGACCACCGCCAAGCTCGCCACGGCGCTGCATGCCGCGCGCCATGTCGCTTATTCCAGTCCTTGGAAGGACGAGAAAAGCGCCCAGGCCATGATCATCCACGACATCCTGCAGCGTCCGGATTATGCCGGCACCCATGAAGTGCTGATCATGAACGGCAATGGCGTGAAGGGCATCAAGGACGGCGCCGACATGGCGTTGCAGCTGGAATGCGAGACCCGTGATCCGGCGGTGTCGGTGGTGGGGCCGCTGCCGCCCCAATTGCACGCCTGGCTGGATGGCGACGTGGCGATCTCGTCCCGCAGCGCCGATCCCAAAGCGGCGGCGGATTTTGTCGCCTATATCACCCGCGCCGCCGCGACACCGGTGTGGAAGGCGAACGGGTTGGAGCGCCGTTAGGCGCTCAACCAAACCAACGCGGCGCTGGCGGCGGGGACTTGCAGGCTGGCGCCGCCATTTGCGACTTTGACCGGTTCTGTTTTCGCGCCGGTCCAGCTTCCATCAGCAGCGACGGACACCCCTCCCAGCTTCACGTTATCTTTGGCGTTCAAGGCCGGACCGGTCAGGCGCATGGCCCGGCCGCGCATCATCCGGGCATTCGGTTTGATATCGGGACCCACCATGTCGATGCCGGTGATCGAGACATCGGCATCCTGCGCAGTGTCCTTGTTGATGATGGCCAATGCCCGCTCGCCTTTGCTGACAACGGACCAGGCTGTCAGGTTGATGCCATTCGCCGCCACCGTCACGGGCGACATGCCGCCATCCGACAACTGCGCGAAAGCCAGAAGACCGTAATATTCCGGCGCGGCGCCATAATGGCCATTCAAGTCGTCGCTGATCGGTGTGTAATAGCTGATTTTCCCAAGATGATTGACGCCGGTTTCCATATTGACGCCGCAGCAGCCATAGGACGCCAGCACAAACAGGTAATCCAGCACCCACAGCGCTGAGGCGAAAGTGTTGCTGACGCCGTCCTTGCCGCCGCCCGAAAAGCTCGCGGTCTCGCACATGCGCCAGTTCTTGTGGATAGCATTGCTGGCGTCGCGAAAGGTGGCCAGTGCACCCTGATACTTCTTTTCTTCGGCCAGCATCACATCTTGACTGGCAGCGGGATTGGTTTGGCCCATGATGTAATGATGCGCGGTCAGAAGCGCGATGTCCTGGCCTTCATCCTGGGCAAAGCGAGTCATCCAATCCGCCGCGCCCGCCAGATCCGGACCTGCAAAGCGGGCCTTGGGCACAACGGAGCGAATGGCAGCCTTGTAGCGGCGATAGTCCTTTAGCCAGGCGTCGTAATTATAGTCGACCGTGCGGTGGCCGGCCCGGGAGAAGAGATCCGGCTCATTGCCGATCTCAAAAGCGATCAGCCGGTCGCCGAGAATCCGGTCAACCGCACGGGCTTCCTCTACCGCATTGTCTAGCTTATCGCCGCCCAAATTGAGGCCCCAGATCAACTTCCACCGCAATTCGTCCAGAAAACCGCGCAGCTCGACGAGATTGGCTTCGGTGACGACAGTGCCTTTGGGCGAGGAGACCGGCGTGCCGTTCGCCGCATAGGCGGAAAAGTCCGAGGTATTGCCGCCGATACGGATCACCCCGCGCCGGTCCTGATATTTGTTTCGTCCGAGATTGCGGACCAGCTGAACATAAGGCGCGTTCTTGGCCGACAGCAGGCCCGGTATGGCGACAGAGGAAATCTCATATCCCAGCCCCATATAATCGGGGAAAATCATTCCGCCGCTGCGGGTTTGGTCGATGGTGAGCGTCACTTGCCCGGCGGCGGCGCGGGCGCAGCCGCTGACAAAGGGCAGGGCAGCGGAAGCAGCCAAGACATTGCGGCGCGAGAAGATCATCAGGCTTCTCCCTGTTAGACGCCTGTGATTATATACGCCTCGAACGATCTCCTGCCAGCTGGCAACAAGGCCCGGATGCGCTTCGGCGCATCCGGGCTTCTTTGTTTTCGGGCGGCGCTATCGCTCCCTCGGCCTGTTTTTCAGGATCACCGCCAGCACGATCAAGCTGAACGCCACCAGCCGCGGCAGGTAATAAAGCGGCTCGGTCTCGTCGGCGGCATGCTCAAAGACCAGCGGCACCCGGCTCAGCCCCTCGATCAGAAAAGCAGCCGAAAAAAACAGGAAGAAACTGTCGCGGGTGCGGGTCCAGAATCTAAGGAAGAAAAGCGCCGCCACCAGCGATCCCATCGCCGCCGCGCCCTGCAAAAATGATTGAAGCATCGGCGCCATCATTCCGCGTCCCACACCAGTCCATACAGCAGAATGCCGATGGAGATCACCGCCACGCTGATCCGCCACAGGCTGAGATCGAGATCGGGCAATACCAGTTTGTCCAAAATCAACAGCACATTGTTGATGGTGAAGCCTGCAAAGCACAGCCCGCTCCACAACAGCAAGCGGTGGCCCTGGCGGCGCCAGGCGGCCAACAGCAGCCAGGCACAGAGCAAGGCTACCAGCGCACACAGACCGTAAATCAGCGACGACATCACGTGTCCTTCCGAAATTTGAAGGCGTCGGCGAATTTGCGAATGCCGGATGCCTTTTCGTGAATCAGCCGTGTGAGCGGCACAAGATACCGGGCATGGCTCTCCGCCAGCGCATCGATCAACCGCCGCCGTTCGGCATCGCGTGTGTGATAGCGAAAGCCGGCGCCGCTGCGCTGTGCCAATTCGCAGGCGGTCAGATGTTCTAGAATCGCCGTCGCCTCCGCATGCCCGATATAGAGCCTACGCGCCAGGCGGGAGACATCCCAGTCCTGTTCCGGCGTGTCTTTCAGCAACAGCAGTGCTTCCAGATGCGCCACCGACTCGATGCAGTCGAAAATAAACAGGCGCACTTCGGGCGGAACTGGATTGTCCGGCATCCCGGTCGTGTCCCCCTGTTGAAGCCCCGCGGATACCGCTCTAACGCAAGGGCGGGCACTCGCGCAACATGCTTGCCGATGGCCTTGTTGCATTGCACGCGATATTGCCAGTGCCAACCGGCTGTGCCTGAATGGCGTTAACACTTCGGCTGGGGCAGCTTATGCAAGGCTTGATGCAGCGGCATGAATTGCTGATCTCATCGGTGATTGCCCATGCGGCGCGCCATCATGGCGACGGCGAAATTGTCTCCCGCCGTACGGATGGATCAGTTTCCCGCACCACATACCGCGCGCTGGAACGCCGCGCCCGCCAATTGGCCGCCGTGCTGCGCGATCTGGGGGTGAGGCCGGGCGACCGGGTCGGCACCCTGGCGATGAACAGCGACCGCCATATGGAATTGTATTACGGCATTTCCGGTATCGGCGCGGTGTGCAACACCATCAATCCGCGCCTGTCGCATGACGATATCGCCTATATCGTGGATCATGCCGGGGACGGCGTGATTTTTTGCGATCCCCAATTCCTGCCTATTGTCGCGGCCATTGCGCCCAAGCTGGAAGGCTTGCGGGCGGTGGTGGTGCTGTGTGATGCCGCCGCCATGCCCAAAGCGGAGTTGCCGTCGCATGTCGCGCTGCATTGTTATGAGAATCTGATGGGCGGCGTGGAAGCGATTTCCGCCTGGCCGCAATTCGATGAGAATTCCGCCTCCGGTCTTTGCTACACCTCCGGCACCACCGGCCGGCCCAAGGGCGTGCTGTATTCCCATCGTTCCTGCCTGCTCAGCGCAATGGCGTCCAATTTCGTCGATGTATTGGGCTTGCGCGCCACCGACAGGGTTTTGGCGGCGGTGCCGATGTTCCATGTCAACGCTTGGGGCCTGCCCTATATGGCGCCGATGACGGGTGCCGCCCTGCTGATGCCGGGCGCGCAACTCGATCCGGTATCACTGCTGGACCTGATGAACAGCGAGCGCGCGACCTTTGCGGTGGGCGTGCCCACGGTCTGGCTGAACCTGTTCAATCACTTGCGCGACAAAGGTGGAAAGATCGCAACCCTCAAGCGCATCATGATGGGTGGAGCGGCAATGCCGCGCGCCCTGATGCTGGCCTATGGCGAGCTGGGCATCCAGGTCATTCAAGGTTGGGGCATGACGGAATCCAGCCCCATCGTGACGGTGAATGCGCCCAAGCCGAGCTGCTTGAAGCTCGAGGGTGAGGCCCAATTGACGCGGCGTTGCGCCCAAGGCCGCGTCGTCTTTGGCGCCGATCTGCACAGCGAGGATGAAGCCAATCGGGAAATTTCCTGGGATGGCGCCACCCAGGGCAATGTGCTGTTTCGCGGCCATTGGATCGCCAGTGGCTATTTCCGCATGCCGCAAACCGTGGGACCGGAGGGGTGGTTTCCCACCGGCGATGTGGGGGTGATCGACCAGGATGGGTTTCTCACTCTGACTGACCGCAGCAAGGATTTGATCAAGTCGGGCGGGGAGTGGATCAGCTCCATCGCCATAGAAAACATCGCGGTGGCTCATCCCGATGTGGCGGAAGCCGCCGCCATCGCCGTGCCGCATGAGAAATGGGGCGAACGGCCTCTGTTGATCGTGGTGCCGCGGGCCGGCTGTGCGCCAACCTCGGAGGCCCTGCGCGATTTTTGCCGCGGCAAGATGCCGGACTGGTCCATTCCCGACCGGGTGATTGTGGCCCCCAGTATTCCCCATGGCGCCACGGGAAAGATCCTTAAAACCGAATTGCGCCGCCTTTATGCGGCGCCGCCAGGCTGAAAAAAGCCGGAAAAAGCGCTGGGATATCCGCGAGTCCGGCGTATTTGTTTAAAAATTTATCGTAAATTTCTCTGCAAAGATTACGCCGCGGTATCGGGCCTGAGGCCATCATGACGGGCCACAACAAGGTCAATCTGACAGCGCGTCATGGTGCAACAGGCATCTGCTTCCAAGAAAAAGGAGGTTATCCCTCCGGCCTTCGCCAGCATCACGGCGGCGGATATCATTCGTGCGCCCGTGGTGGAGCGCACGGTGCCGCTCGACCTGTTGCCTTTGCTGAAGCCTTTCAAGCGGCAGGGCCGGCTGTCCTTGCGTATCGAGCGTTTGCCCCAGCGCGCCAAAATGTCGGCGGGGCGGCGCAACAGCGATGGCTCCTGGTCTCTGGCATCCGATGAGTTGAGCGATCTCAACTATCTTGTCCCCTCCAACACCCCGGTGGAGCACGAACTGACGATCCGTGTGATGGGGCTTGAGGAAGGCGCTCCCACCACCCTCAAGGTTCTCCAGTATCCGATCCGGTTGGAAGAAACACCGGGCGCGCTGGACGACGCGATTTGCCGCTCGAGCGAGGTGCACGATCCCGTCTTACGCAGCCAGCTGGGCGAGATGCAGTCGCTGTTCGCGGTGCGCGAATCCGAACTGACGGAGTTGCGCGCAGCGGTGCAGCAGGCCAAAAACGAAACCGCCGCCGAATTGCAAAAAGCGCGCGCCGCCTGGGAGCAGGAACTGCAACAGCGCCTTGCCGAAGCGAGCGAGCAGGCAGATCAGCACCAGGAGCACGAACACAAGAAGCGCGACGCCAAGGTCCAGACCACGCTTAAGCAGGCGGAAGAGCGCTGGAAAATGCAGGAGTCCGTCCGCACCGCCGCCGCGCATGCGGAATGGCAGCGGCAGGTGGCGCATGAGCGGTCCGAGCAGCTTGACAAAAACACCAAATTGGAAACTTTGCTGGCTGCCGAAACCGATAAGCGCCGCAAACTGGAAGCGGCTCTTGCGCATGCCGTCACCCAGGCCAGGCCGTCGCCGGCCACCGGCGAACACGCCAAAGAACTGGATCGGGTGCGCGGCGAGTTGGCCAATATTCAAGCAGTCTTGGCTGAGCGTGAGGTGGAGCTGGCCCGCAATCGCGACGAACAGGACAAGGAACGGCAAGGCTGGACCGCTCAGGCCAGCCAGCGCCTGGAAGCGGAACGGAAGCGCTGGCAGGCCGAAACCGAACTGCGTGTCGAAGCGGAGCGCCAGAAATGGCAAGCCGAGACCGTTCAGCGCGTCACCGGGGAACGGGATCGCTTGAGCTCCCAGGCCGGTCAGCAGGTCGAGGCAGAGCGCAAACGCTGGCAGGCCGAAACGGAACAGCATGCCGAAGCGGAACGTCAACGCTGGCAGACCGAAACCGCCCAGCGCATCGAGGCCGAGCGGCAGAAATGGCAGAGCGACGCTGACCAGCGCGCTGCGGTGGAGCGGGAGCGTCTGCGGGCCGAGGCCGCGCAGCAGCTTGAATCGGAACGTCAGCGCTGGCAGGCGGAGACGGCGCAGCGCATCGAAAGCGAGCGTCAGGCCTTGGGACCGCAAGCCGACCAGCGCGTCGCGGCGGAGCGTGAACGCTGGTTGACCGAGGCCAAGCAGCAGTTGGAAAGCGAACATCGGCGCTGGCAAGCGGAAGCCGACCATCTTGCGGCAAAGGAACGGCAGGCCTGGCAAGTCCAGACTGACCAGCGCCTGGAACAGGAACGCAAGCGGCATGAGGCCGAGAGCCTGGCTAGCCTCAAACGGGCGGAAGAAAACTGGAAAGCGCAGGAAGCCGCTCGTGCCGCAGCCGCCAGCGCGGAATGGCAGCAGCTGTCCGCGCGCATTCTGCTGGATGAAAAGGACAAAGCTTCCAAGCTGGAAGTTTCCCTGGCGGTGGAAGCCGACAAAAGCCGCAAATTGGAAGCCGCGCTGGCGCATGCGCTGACCCAGGCAAAGCAGGCGCCTTCGCCCGGCGACGACGCACTGGACAAGTTGCGGGAGGAATTGGCGGCTGCTCAAGCGGCATTGGCCGCCCGCGAAACAGAATTGGTCCGGAGCCGGGCGGAACGTGAACAGGAACGCAACCACTGGCAGCAGGAAGCTCAGGCCAGCCTGGACGCCAAAGTCGCGATGTGGAAGGCCGAGGAAGCTGTGCGGCTGAAGGTGATGGCGGAAGCGCGCGGACAATCGGATGAGGCGCTGGCCCAGATGACCGCGCGTTGTGAAAGCGCCGAACAGGCTTTGACGGAGATCAGAAGCCGCTCCACCGCTTCCCATGCCGATGACGGCTATATCGAAAGTCTGCGTTCGGAAGTCGCGGAATTGCGCAATGCCTTGGTCAAAAGCGAGACGGAATTGGGCTGGGCCCGTTCGGCGCTGGACCAGGCGCAACCGCTTCACATCCGCCGCGCCGCCGAAAACCTGCCGATCGGGATTCCCCAGCAGCAGCAAGAAGAAGAAACCGGAGCTCCTGTCAGCGCCAAGCAGACGCTTATGCGCGACTTCCTGATGGCGATGGCCGTGATTGTACCGGTCATCCTGGCCTATCCTTGGTTCGCCAACTATCTGCCGGAAGGTGTGCGGACCAATCTCGCCACCGTGACCGGCGGGGTGTTGAGCACGGGTAATGAACGGCCGGTCGCCACCGTACCGGCTGCCGCGCCGGCGCCTGCGCCGGTGGTTCAGCGTCCCTCCATTGCCACAAGCCGTTCGCTGAAGGTCCGGGCGACGCCTTCCACCAAGGCAGATGTGGTGGTGAGTTTGGAAAAAGGCGCGACCCTGGTCTTGCTGGAGCAGAACGGGAATTGGACGCATGTCGAAGTCCCGGCAACCGGTCAACAAGGCTGGGTTTTCACCGCCAATCTCGCCGCCAAAAAGGAGGTCTCCACGAGCGTGAAGACCGATGCCGCCGCGGTGCCGGTCCCGAAAAATCCCGCCCCGCCGGCAGCCAATCCGGCGCCCGCGGACCAAAGTCCGGCCGCCGCCAGCCCAGCCGCAAATGCCGCACCTGCTGCGCCCGCTGTCAGCCAAACGCCACCGGAAAATACACCGGCCCCAGCCGCGCCGTCGCAATAGATGGTTTGGACCGCGGCGATTTCATGAAGGCATTTTATTGAGATGAATTTCACCTGAACGGCGCTCTCACAGATCATTCAGGCCTTCGCGATCATGCTTTCCCGTGCAATTTCAGATGGGAGTTCGATATGGGCCGCATCGCAGATATGCTGACCGCCGCCCTGATGGCCATCGCCGCTGTCATTATCTTGGGCCCCGGTGCGTCATCCGTCTTGGCGCAACATGCCGCAAAACACGCCTTCGCTGTCGTCCGGCTGAACCGAAAGCGGATAGGCCGCTGAACCCGGTTCGCAAAAGTCAGCGGATGGTCACCTGGGCCGAGGGACGGATGTTCATGCCGTCGCCTTCACCCGCTGTGACCTTTACCTTTTGCAGCACCACATCTTGAGCATCGCTGATCGTCATCCCCTTGGCGCCCTGAAGGCGGACATTCTTCATCACCAGACTTTTGACCGGTGATTCCGGCAAGCCGTAGATGACCGCCGCCACCCTGCTGTTTTTGACCGTGACATTCTCGAAACGAAAATCATGGAAGAACGGCGTCAGCCGGCCGATCGGCTGCGGGCGGTTGTCGGCGGGCGGCTCCACAGCGGGATAATATTCCGAAATCAGGATGCCCGTGCCAACGCCGTCCATCTCGATATCCTTGAAGACCATATGGCTCACATCATGGCCGCGGTCGCGGTTGGATTTGATGCGGATGCCCTGGTCGGTGTCCTTGAAGCGGATGCGTTCAGCCCGGATGTTCTGCGCGCCGCCGGCCAACTCACTGCCGATGGACAGGCCATGACCATGCAGGAAAATGCAATCGGTGATGGTGATGTCCCGGGCAGGGTCGTCCGGCCCCGGTGAATTGATCTTGCCCGATTTGATGGCGACATTGTCGTCTCCGACATCGGCGGTAACATGATCGATCACCACATGGCGGGATGAAAAGGGATCGATGGCGTCGGTATTGGGAGAATCCGCCGGCGCCAGAATTTTGACGCTTTGGATTGTCACATCGTCGCAGTAATAGGGGATGATCTGCCAGCTGGGCGAATTCTGCACCGTCACGCCGGTGATGCGGATATGCCGGCTATGATCAAGCACAATCAGCCGCGGGCGGAACACGATCTCACCCATCACACCGCTGGGGCGCTCTCCTTTGGCGTCGCGCCACCAGCTTGCGCCATTGCCATCGATTACGCCCTTGCCGGTTATGGCAATGTCATGGGCGTAAAGCGACGAGATCAGCGATTGCCGGCCGGGCGCATTGAAGACGGTGGTTTGGGGATAATCTCCATGATCGGGCGATCCCAACAGGACGGCGCCGGCCGCAAGATTCAGCGTGATCTTGCTTTTCAGGATGATGGGCGCGCTGACATATATCCCCTTTGTCAGCGCCACCGTGCCGCCGCCCTTGGCGGCGCAGTCATCGATCGCTGCCTGGATCGCCTTTGTGTCCTTGGTGCTGCCATCGGCCTTGGCGCCATAGTGCAACGGATTGCAGGTTCGCGCCGCCGCCGGCAGCGTCAACAGTCCCGCCAGAACCAGGCCACCAAGTCCTGCGCGCCAGTTCATCCCACGCTCCTTGATTTTTCCAGGCTTACGATACTCGGATGCGCTGAGAGTTAAAGCGCTGTCGCCTCGGGCGGATGGACCGCGGGTACTTCCTGGTCATACTGGATGAAACGGCCCTGGTGAATGCAGAGCGCCACGATGTTGCCGCGCGCGATCTTGAAAGAGGCATTCCAGGCGGAATAGGAGATCGCCTTCTCCAGGCCATCGGCGCGAACGCTGGAATAGGTCGGCTGTCCCAACAGGCGCAGCACATCTTGTTCCCGGCTGAACTTGTCGAAGCCCAATAGGTTCGAGAAGCCGCCTTGCTCACAGATGACCACGGCACGGGGACTGCTGCCGCTATGGCCGAAAAAGGTGATGTTCAGCGCGTAATCACCGTTATAGGGCTTGGTATAAACATAAGTGAGATGAATGCGGCCGCTGTCATCGCTTTCCAGTTTGCTGGCGGCAGAGGGTTTGCCCAGGTTCAGGGTGACGTCGGTGGGCGACATGCCCAACCGCACACCCGCCATTTCGCCGATCGTTAGAGAGGCAGGGCGATGGTCGGCGTCCGCGTGGCCGACATAATAGATCGCGCCCCCAATGATCATGCAAAGCACGACCAACGCGATAGCGATCTTCGCGTGTTTCATCCCCACCCCAAAATTCCAACGTCATAAAACTATAAAGCGGCCGCAGCGCTGGCGAAATCCCAACCTGGGAGAAGAGTAAAAATCCTGCTGTTTTAGGGTCTTATGGGATCAGCCTAGGCGAAACTTCCCCAGGCTATTGGGCCGCGCTAACCCGCCAGACACAGGCCCCCTTATCGTCCACTACCAACAGGCTGCCGTCGTGGGCGACCGCCAGCTGCGATGGGGTACCCCAAACAAAGAGCTGGCCGTTTTTGTCGGTGGTGAAGCCGGTGATGAAATCCTCATAACCGCCGGCCGGCACGCCATTCCTGAATTTGACGCGCACCACCTTATAGCCGTCCGGCTTGTCATAAGGCCCCGACCCGTGGATCGCCACAAAGGCATCATTATGATAGTCGGCGGGAAATTGCGTGCCGGTATAGAAAACCAGACCCAAGGGCGCCGTGTGGGCCCCCAACAACACGTCCGGTATTTTGGTCTTGGCGACCAGATCGGGACGCGTGGCGCCGAACACCGGATCGGGATTGGGTCCATTATAGGCATAGGGCCAGCCGAAGAAGTCGCCCTGGCGCGCCTGGGCAAGAAAATCCGACGGCACGCGCGCCCCCAGAGCGTCGCGCTCATTGACCGTGATCCAAAGATTGTCAGTACCCGGATAATAAGCCAGGCCTTCGACATTGCGCACCCCGGTCACAAACGGCGTCATTTCGCCGTCGGCCCCGATGCGCTCTATCGAAGCGTCCGGCAAAGGTTGTTCCGACAAATCGTCCCGCGCCCCGATGGACAGATAAAGCTGGCCCTGAGGGTCAAAAACGATATCACGGGTGGCGTGCCAGCCCTTGGGGCGCAGATCCGGCGCCTTGGTGACGCGCTGGAATTCGGACACCGGAACACTGTCGCGCCCCTGATAGGGTGCGCGCCACACGGCGTTGGTGTCGGCGATATAGATCTGGCCCTCACGCAGCGCGATACCATGTGGCGTCTTAAAACCGGCCGCGAATTGCTGGATCTGGTCTGCCTTGCCGTCGCCATCGCTGTCGCGCAAACGCTCGACAATGCCGGGTCCTTCCTGGACGACGAACACATCGCCATCGGGGGCCACCGCAAGCGAGCGCGGATGCGAAAGCTTGGAGGCAAAAAGCGAGATGGTGAAGCCGGGTGGCACTTGCGGCACCGTATTGGCCGGGCGTTCAGTGAAACCGGGATCAAAGTCGGTGGGCTTGGTGGTGTTGGGCGGCGGCAGGTCCTTGGGAAGAAGAATGAAATGCTCGCCGGGCGCGGCATGGGCGGCGGTAGTCAGCACAAAAGCCGCCAAGCCGATCATGCCTTTGGCGCGGGTCATGTGACGCTCCCCATGGTGGGTAGATTGGACGCCAAATCAAATCTTTCCAGCACAGTGGGATCCGAAGCTTGGAATTCACGTGACTTGAAGTCGCGG
>JADMIO013024743.1_pt1 | contig 75336 bp, 78 predicted proteins | sample 8958161 | NCBI WGS metagenome assembly JADMIO01 (sample SAMN16585339, study PRJNA669376) | soil metagenome | isolation source: Crop rotation soil | place: USA: Cullars Rotation, Alabama | collected 2011 | reverse complement strand
GGTCCCACTCGTATCGTCGGTCTGATTATTAGTCTGGGACCACGGTCCCACTCGTATCGTCGGTCTGATTATTAGTCTGGGACCACGGTCCCACTCGTGTTGTCGGTCTGATTATCGGTCTGGGACCACGGTCCCACTTGTATTGTCGATCAGACTATCAGCGTGAGACTACGATTCCATCAATGCCTGTCAAGGGCAAGTATTGACATTCGTCGTAACCTGTAGAACGGAGTAACCTCGGTGTGCGGTTGTATGCCTGCTGTGGATTGCTGCTGTGTCCTGCTTATCCACAACATTTTGCGCACGGTTATGTGGACAAAATACCTGGTTACCCAGGCCGTGCCGGCACGTTAACCGGGCTGCATCCGATGCAAGTGTGTCGCTGTCGACGAGCTCGCGAGCTCGGACATGAGGTTGCCCCGTATTCAGTGTCGCTGATTTGTATTGTCTGAAGTTGCTTTTACGTTAAGTTGATGCAGATCAATTAATACGATACCTGCGTCATAATTGATTATTTGACGTGGTTTGATGGCCTCCACGCACGTTGTGATATGTAGATGATAATCATTATCACTTTACGGGTCCTTTCCGGTGATCCGACAGGTTACGGGGCGGCGACCTCGCGGGTTTTCGCTATTTATGAAAATTTTCCGGTTTAAGGCGTTTCCGTTCTTCTTCGTCATAACTTAATGTTTTTATTTAAAATACCCTCTGAAAAGAAAGGAAACGACAGGTGCTGAAAGCGAGCTTTTTGGCCTCTGTCGTTTCCTTTCTCTGTTTTTGTCCGTGGAATGAACAATGGAAGTCCGAGCTCATCGCTAATAACTTCGTATAGCATACATTATACGAAGTTATATTCGATGCGGCCGATCTAGCAGAAAGTCAAAAGCCTCCGACCGGAGGCTTTTAACTTCTGTCACCTAGGTTACGCCCCGCCCTGCCACTCATCGCAGTACTGTTGTAATTCATTAAGCATTCTGCCGACATGGAAGCCATCACAAACGGCATGATGAACCTGAATCGCCAGCGGCATCAGCACCTTGTCGCCTTGCGTATAATATTTGCCCATGGTGAAAACGGGGGCGAAGAAGTTGTCCATATTGGCCACGTTTAAATCAAAACTGGTGAAACTCACCCAGGGATTGGCTGAGACGAAAAACATATTCTCAATAAACCCTTTAGGGAAATAGGCCAGGTTTTCACCGTAACACGCCACATCTTGCGAATATATGTGTAGAAACTGCCGGAAATCGTCGTGGTATTCACTCCAGAGCGATGAAAACGTTTCAGTTTGCTCATGGAAAACGGTGTAACAAGGGTGAACACTATCCCATATCACCAGCTCACCGTCTTTCATTGCCATACGAAATTCCGGATGAGCATTCATCAGGCGGGCAAGAATGTGAATAAAGGCCGGATAAAACTTGTGCTTATTTTTCTTTACGGTCTTTAAAAAGGCCGTAATATCCAGCTGAACGGTCTGGTTATAGGTACATTGAGCAACTGACTGAAATGCCTCAAAATGTTCTTTACGATGCCATTGGGATATATCAACGGTGGTATATCCAGTGATTTTTTTCTCCATTTTAGCTTCCTTAGCTCCTGAAAATCTCGATAACTCAAAAAATACGCCCGGTAGTGATCTTATTTCATTATGGTGAAAGTTGGAACCTCTTACGTGCCGATCAGATTAAAACGAAAGGCCCAGTCTTTCGACTGAGCCTTTCGTTTTATTTGACCATGTTGGTATGATTTAAATTAATACGACTCACTATAGGGTCAGTGCGGCCGCGACTTCAAGTCACGTGAATTCCAAGCTTCGGATCCCACTGTGCTGGAAAGGTCGAGGTCGCGCGCGCCAACGTGGAAGCCGCGGAGTTCCAGGCGACGCACTCGGCACTGATCGCTCCCGACGACGGCATCGTGCTCGACGTCCCCGCGGAGCAAGGGGAGACCGTCGGCGCCGGAACGCCCGTCATCTTCTTCGCGGCCGCCGACGGTTGGGAGGTCCCGATCGTCTTGTCGTCCGCCGAGGGCATGGCCGTCGAGGTCGGTACGAAGGCGCGGGTCTCCGTGCAGGGCGTCGCGCAGCCGCTCGCGGGTACGGTCGTGGAGAAGGCCGGCGGGGCCGGTCCCCTCGGCGGTTGGGAGGTGAAGGTCGCGCTCGACCCCGACGCCGCAGGTCTCGCCGCGGGGCTCGTCGCCGACGTCGTGCTCACGCCGGAGCCGAAGCCGACGATGGTCGTCCCGCTCGAAGCGCTGGCGCAGGCGGACGGCGACGAGGCGTTCGTCTACGTCGTCGCCGACGGTGCCGCGGACCGCGTGCCCGTGCGGATTGCGTGGTTCGACGGCGACACGGTCGCGCTCCGCGAAGGGCCCCCGTTGGGCTCGCAAGTGATCGTGAAGGGCGTCCCGTTCGTGCACGACGGCGTGCGCGTGCGAGGTGCGAAGTGATTCCCCGCGAGGGGCGAGGCTTCGACCTCGCCGCGTTCAGCGTCAGGAACTGGCAGTTCACGGCCGTACTGCTCGCCCTTCTCATCGCGCTCGGGGCCTCCAGCTTCCTCGCGATCCCCAAGGCGGAGGACCCGCCGTTCGACGCGCCCAACTTCGGCGTGATCGCGGTGTGGCCGGGGGCCTCGCCCGCGGAGATCGAGCAGCAGGTCATGGACCCGCTCGAGGACCGCATCAAGGCGCTCGACGGCATCTCCAAGCTCGAGGGCCGCGCCGAGGATGGGCTCGCCTGGATCGACGTGAACTTCGTGCTCGACGGAACGAGTCCCGACGATCGCTACGGTGAGCTCGTGCGCGAGACGCAGGCGATCACCGCGACGCTCCCCGAAGGGCTTCGCCCGATCGAGGTGCTGCGGTACCGACCGAACACCGTCAACGTCCTCCAGCTCGCGCTCATTCCCGCCGGTGCATCGGCGACGGACGCGCGCCGGGCCGCCGAAGCGATCGAGGACGCGGCCGAGAGCGTCCCCGGCGTCAACGACGCGAAGATCCATGCACTGCCGGACGAGCGCATCGATGTGAAGGTCGACACCGATCGCCTCGCGGCGATCGGCGTTCCCGTCGGCGCAGTGCTCCAGGCGATCGGATCGAACGACGCCCGCCTGCCCGGTGGGCACGTCGACGTCGCAGACCGTCGCCTGACCGTGAGCACCACGAGCCATTGGGAAGATCTCCACGCGCTCGAGAGCGCGCCCGTCGTCGCCGTCGACGGCTCGGTCCTCCGCCTCGGCGACGTCGCGACGATCGAACGCAGCCACGACCTCGCGCAGTACCAGGCCCGGTACCAGGGCGAGCCCGCCATCTGGATCGGCGTCACCTTCGACGACGGCGTGAATGTCTTCGACACGCGCCAGGCAGTCGCCGATCAGATCGCCGCAGTCCCGCTGCCCGACGGCGCGCGCGTCGAGACCGCGTTCGATCAGACGGAGAACGTCGCCCACCGGCTGAAGGGCTTCACGCGCGACTTCGCGATCGCGATCGGGCTCGTGCTGCTCACGCTCCTGCCGCTCGGACTCCGCGCGAGCGGGATCGTCATGCTCGCGATCCCCTTGTCACTCGCCATGGGCCTCTCGGGTCTCTACTGGCTCGGCTTCACGGTGAACCAGCTGTCGATCGTCGGGTTCGTGATCGCGCTCGGCCTGCTGGTCGACGACGCGATCGTCGTCGTCGAGAACATCGCGCGCCACATCCGGAACGGAGAGTCACCGAAGGACGCGGCGATCGCGGGCACGCGCGAGATCACCTACGCCGTGCTCGGGTGCACCGCGACGCTCCTCTTCGCGTTCCTTCCGCTCCTGGCGCTCCCTGGGACCGCCGGGATGTTCATCCGCAGCATGCCGCTCACCGTCGTCACGACGATCCTCGGCTCGCTCGTGCTCTCGCTCACCGTCGTTCCGCTCCTCGCGAGCCGCTTCCTGAAGGACGAAGGCGAGCACGGGAACCGCTGGTTCCGAGTTCTCGAGCACGCGATCGAGGGAACGTTCCGACCCGTGCTCGGCTACGCCATGGCGCGGCCGAAGACGACCTTCGCCGCATCGCTCGTTCTGTTCGGGCTGTCTCTCGCGCTCGTCCCGGCCGTCGGGTTCAGCCTCTTCCCAAAGGCCGGCATCCCCTGGGTTCGCGTGACCGTCGACACCGGCGAAGGCGCGTCGCTCGCCGCGACCACCGAAGCCGTCCAGTTCGTCGAGAACGAGCTCCGGAAGCATCCCGAGGTGAAAGCGGTCGCGACGAACACCGGCGCCGGCAATCCGCGCATGTACTACAACATCGGCCAGACCCGGGAGCGCGCGAGCGTCGGCGATGTCCTCGTGCAGCTCGAGGCGTACGAGCCACGAACGACGCCCGCGTTCCTCGACTCGCTGCGTGCGACCTTCGCGGACTACCCGGGTGCCCGGATCATGGTCCGCGAGTTCGAGAACGGCCCGCCGCTCGACGCGCCGGTCGCCATCCGGCTCCTCGGCGACGACCTCGACGCGCTCAGCACCGGCAGCGCACAGATCGCCCAGGTGTTGCGCGGAATCGACGGCCTCACGCAGGTCGACGATCCGCTCGCCGTCCGCCGGACCGACGTCGTAGTGGACATCGATCGCACGGTGGCGGCCGAGCGCGGCGTGAACGTCGCCGACGTCGCGCGGACGGTCCGCTTCGGGCTGGCCGGCCTCGAGCTGGGCTCGTTCCAGGACGAAGAGGGCGAGGAGATCCCGATCGTCGCGCGCCGGTCGACCGAGGGCGAGCCGACGTTCGACCAGCTCGCCGGCCTCCAGGTCTCGACCGGGACCGGAGCGACGCTGCCGTTGAAAGAGATCGCGCATCTCGCGCTGAAGTCGGGTCCGCCGCGCATCGTGCACAAGGACGGCATCCGTTCCGCCGTCGTCACGGCCGACGTGCGCACGGGCCGGAACGTCGACGCGCTCACCAAGGAAGCGCTGGCGAAGATTGCCGACATCGAGCTCCCCGCAGGCGTGCGCTGGCAGGTCGCGGGCGAGGCGGAGTCGCGTGCCGAGAGCTTCGCGGGCATCGGCGCCGCAGCGATCGTCGCGGTGATGGGCGTGCTCGCGATCCTCGTGCTCGAGTTCGGCACCTTCCGCTCGACGCTCGTCGTCGCGAGCGTGGTCCCGCTCGGCATCTCGGGCGGCATTCTCGCGCTGTTCCTCACGGGCAACTCGCTCTCGTTCACCGCGACGATCGGATTCGTCGCGCTGATGGGCATCGAGGTGAAGAACAGCATCCTGCTCGTGGACTTCGCGAACCAGTTGCGTCGGCGCGGCGTGGGGCTCGCCGAAGCCATTGCCCGCGCAGGCGAGACGCGGTTCGTCCCGATCCTGCTCACGACGCTCACCGCGCTGGGCGGACTCGTGCCGTTGGCCCTGGAAGGATCGGGACTCTACTCGCCATTGGCGATCGTGCTCATCGGCGGACTCATCTCGTCGACGCTGCTCGCGCGCATCGTCACGCCGGTCGTCTACCTGCTGCTCGCGCCGCCGCTCGCCGAGGACGACGCCGTCGTCGCGACGAACGCCTTGCCGTCCCCGGCGTGAGCGTCTAGTCTCGCACCACAGGAGTTGAGCCTTGGGAACGAAGGAACGAAGAGAGCGCGAACGAGCCGCCACGCACCAGCTCATCCTCGACGCCGCGCGCGAGATCTTCGTGAACGAGGGCGACGACGGGCTGACGATGCGCCGGCTCGCCGAGGCGATCGAGTACTCGCCGACGGCGATCTACAACCATTTCGAGGACAAGGAGTCGATCCTCAACGAGCTCTCGATCTGCGACTTCGCCGCGTTCACGAAACAGTTCGATCTCGTGCCCAAGGACGCGCCGCCGCTCGATCGGTTGCGCATGCTCGGGCGCGCGTACGTGATGTTCGCGCAGGAGCACCCGGCCCAGTACCGGCATCTCTTCTGCACCACGCGGACGATCTCCCCGGAGGCGCTGGCGGCGAAGCCGCAGGAAGACGCGTACGAGATGTTGCTCGGGACCGTGCAGGAGGCGATCGCGTCCGGTGCCTACGACCCCAGCCACGATCCCGACGTCACCGCGCAGATCCTGTGGTCCGCGCTCCACGGGATCATCACGCTGCACATGTTCCTGCCGAAGGACGGGGGCGTGGACCTTCGACCGCTGGAGGTGCTCGCCGAGGAGGCCATGGATCGCCTCCAGGCGGGATTCGCACAGCCGCGGATCGCCGAGACGCCGGTGAAGCGCTCGAAGGGTCGGCGGTAGCGGAGAGAGAGCGCGCTGCCGGGAGTGGGCGACACCACTGCCCGTGGTGAGCCACACCACTGGCTGCCGGGTGTGGGCGACCACTCGGGGAGATGCGCTCATCTCCCCCGGCTGGGGCCACTGGCTGCCGGGGTGGGCGACACCACTCGGGGAGATGCGCTCATCTCCCCCGGCTGGGACCACTGGCTGCCGGGGTGGGCGACACCACTCGGGGAGATGCGCTCATCTCCCCGGCTGGGACCACTGGCTGCCGGGTGGGAGACACCACTCGGGGAGATGCGCTCATCTCCTCCGGCTGGGACCACTGGCTGCCGGGTGGGAGACACCACTCGGGGAGATGCGCTCATCTCCTCCGGCTGGGACCCCTGGCTGCCGGGTGGGCGACACCACTCGGGGAGATGCGCTCATGTCCCCCGGCTGAGTCGCACCCGGCCATCGAGGTGCGGCAGCGCCGCGCGAGATGAATCATCTCCCCGAGTCGTGTCGCACCGCGGACGCCCACGGCCCGCCGATCGCGACACCACCACGGGGAGATGCGCTCATCTCGCCCGGGGTTGTCGCGCCAGCACCAATGGGGTGCGACGCAGCCGCGCGAGATGAATCATCTCCACGAGCTGTGCCGCAACGACGACGGCGCCGGCCGCAGGCCGCGACCGAACGCGACCGGATGAGCGCATCTCGGCGATTTGTGTCGCACCCGGCCGTGCGGGGTGAGACACGGGCGCGGGGTGAGACACGGGCGCGCTGCCGGCCACAACCATGTCGAGTATCCAGCACTCGATGCGGTTCCGACCGTCGCGCGACTCGGAAACGGCCAATACCGACTCGAGTGCCAGACCAGTCCGCAGGGTTGTGACCGAAAACCCCCACCCCGGCGGCCAGAATCGGCGCGAGTGCCGAACACTCGCGGCCGTTGTGGCCGGTCCCGCGTCAAAGATGCGCGCCCGGTAGATCAGTCCTTGCGGGCGAGACCGGAGAACGGGTTGTAGCGGAGACCTCCCGCGTCGCCGAGAGCCTCCTTCGCGATCGAGGGCGGCGCATGCACGGCGTCGCACGCATCCTTGAACCGCGACCAGAGCTCGTCCGACTGCTTCTTCGGCACGCGCCCGATCTTCTTCCAGGCCCGGTGCAGATCGTCGAGCGCATGGTCGGGATCGGCGACGCCGTCTTCTGCCAGCGCCAGCGCACGTTGGATCAATGCCTCCTTCTTCTCGACGTTGGACCGCTGCTCGGCATCGTCGGATTCGTTCCGGCGCTGGAAGATGCTGTCCGCCGCGCCGCGAAACCGCGCCCAGAGCGCTTCGGTCTCTTCGGTCCGGCCCGCGAATCCGATCGCCTTCCACTGGACCTGGAGGCCCTTCATGCGCTCGGCCGCGGCGTGGAGATCGGTCGCCTTGGCGAGCGTCTCCACGCTCTCGACGAGCCGTCGCTGCTGCTCGAGCCGACCCGCGCGGACCTGCTCGCCCTCCGCGCGTCGCGCATCGCTGCGCGCATTGAGCTTCTGCCACTGCGCATCCCACGCATCCTTGAGGGGCTTGAATCGCTTCCCGTCGAGCTTCGGAGACGCGCGCCACTCGACGTCGAGCGCCTTCATCTGCTCCCGCGCCGCTTTCAGATCCTCGAGCAGGACGATCGCGTCGGCACGCGCGAGGAGCGCTCTGCGTGCTTCGGCGAGCCCGTCCAGCGCCTTCTCTTCCTCCTGCGCGAAGGTCTCGAGCCTCGCCGCGAACGCGTCGAGACGTGCCGCCTTGCGGTTCTCGAGATCCTCGCGCCGATCGCGCGGCGGACGTCCGAGCGATTCCCACTCCGATTCGAATCGTCGTCGCGCCGCCCGGAGGTCGGCCGCGTTGGCCGCTTCGAGGATCGTCTTCTCGGCGCGAGCAAGGAGCTCTTCCAGGTGCGGAACGATCGCCCAAGCGCGCGTCGCATCGCGCTCCTCGTCGACGTTCGGCCGCCGCGGAAGTCGCTCGCGTTTCGCTTCCTGGGTCGGGAGCACGAGCGGCACCGGGATGGGGTCGGGCTCGCGCGCAGGCTCGGGCTCGGGGGCTGGAGCCGACTCGACCACCGCCGGCTTCGCGAACAGGGCCCCGTACCGACGCTCGGCTTCCTCCACGGGCAACACCTCGCTCGTCGACGGTCGGGCCGCGGGCGGCGGTGTCTGCTTCTGCTTCTTCTTGCCGTGCTTGCGGGGGCGCGGCGGCTTCGGCTCGACGCGCCGCGGCTCGCTGCGCGTCGGCTCGACGGGGCGCTCCGGCTCGGTCCCCACGGTCGTCGCCGCCGCCTCGGCCTTCCGTCCTCGAATCCAATCGAAGATGCCCACGTTCGGCCTCCCCCGACCCACCCTCCTATCGCCATCGCAAGTGGTTCTGACAACTTTGCTACATCCTGACGGCCCTCTGGATAAGCGCGAGCGGTACGGTGCGAGACCCCAGGAGGCACCATGACCCCCACCCTCATGTCCCTCGTTCTGGCCTGCAGCCCGGCCCAGGACGCCCGGCCTCGGCCGACCACCATCCCCGCCGACGCGCCGGAAGTCGACAACGACGTGTACTACCTCGGCACCCAAGTCGACCCGGAGACCGGGGACGACATCGAGGGCTACGCGTTCGTCGATCGGATCCAGGACCTGACCCAGCCCCTCGACGATGACGCGGCCCCGACCGCGCGTCGCGGCTGCTACTCCGTGCTCGGCTTCGGCGCGTGGACGTCGATCGAGAGCTGGGGTCTGGACGACGCCAACGCCTCGGGCCTGGCGGCCGCCGACATCCGGGCGAATCTCGAGGCGGGACACGACACGTGGGAAGCCGCGGCGGGCGTGGACATCTTCGGGAGCTACGACTCGTCCAACTCTGGGGACGCCAGCACCTCGAGCGACGGCGAGAACAACGTCGAGTTCGGGAACGCGGGAGGCGGCGGCACCGTCGCGGTCACCTACATCTGGGGCCGATCTTTCGGGCCGGTGTCGCGCCGCTACATCAGTGAGTGGGATCAGATCTACGAAGACGGCTACGACTGGACGATCGGTGACCCGGTCGGTTCCGGAGCGTTCGATTTCCTCGACGTGGCGACCCACGAGCTGGGCCACGCGGCGGGCCTCGGGCATCCGTCCACCACCGCGGCCTGCTCGAACGAGACCATGTACGCGTACGTTTCGACCGGCGAAACGAAGAAGCGGGATGTGAACACGGGCGACGTCCAGGGGATCGAATCGGTCTACTGAGCCCCGGCTGCCCTTCCGGCGGCGCAACGCGTCTGGCAGGCGCCTGGCGAGTCGGGCGGATCCAGCTGATTCGACGGGCATTCACGGAGGGTCCGGCGGCGCAGAGGGAGTCGCGGTAGGCTTCGCGCGTGGAAGATCGGAGCCAGCTACTCGATGGGCGGTACCGCCTCGAGCGACCGCTCGGCGCCGGGGGTATGGCGACGGTCTACCTGGCGGTCGACACGACGCTCCAGGTGCAACGCGCCGTCAAGGTGCTGAACCGCAACTACGCCACGAGCCCGACGGTCCGCGAGCGGTTCAGGATCGAGGCGAGCGCGCAGACGCGACTCCGCCACCCGAACATCCTCATGGTCCACCACGTCGAGCTCACGGACGCCGCCGTGTACATGGTGATGGACGTCGCGGAGAACGGCTCGCTGAGCCTCCGCGTGAAGGAGCGCGGTCCGCTCTCACCCGCCGAAGCGGCGGAGGTGGCGATCACCCTCCTCGGCGCGCTCGAGCTCGCGCACAGGTCCAACGTGGTGCACCGCGACATCAAGCCCGAGAACGTGCTCGTCGACGGGAACGGGATCCTGAAGCTCGCCGACTTCGGCATCGCGCGCGTCGTCGAGCAGAACATGAACATGACGCGCACGGGCATGACGATGGGCACGTGGGCATACATGCCGCCCGAGCAGCGCAACAGCGCGAAGTCGGTCGACGGCCGAGCCGATCTCTACGCGCTCGGCGCGTCGATCTACTTCCTCGTGACCGCGAAGGAGCCCTTCGATCTCCACAACACGGAGTCGTACGACGAGGCCTTCGCCGGATTCCCCGAGCCGCTCGCGCAGATCGTCATGAAGGCGACGCGGTTCAGTCCGACCGACCGCTACATCGACGCGGACGACATGCGCAAGGCCCTCGTCGGGCTTCGCGGCAAGCTCGGCACGAGCCCCGTGTTCGTAGGTCCCGAGCACGTCCCCGCACCGAACCCCTTCGCGAGCACGCTCATCCCGGGACAGGTCGACTCGCAGGCGACGCTCGCGCCGATGGGTCCGCACTCGCCGACGATCCACACCGTGCAGTCCCCCGTGATGTCGGCTCTCCCGACGCTCGGCGGCGACGCGACCATCGCACCCGTGGCTGTCGTGGCGTTCGCGCGCGAAGAGACGCTGATCAAGCGCGATCCGGCGCCCATCGCGGCACCGAGAGCGCGGCGTGGGTGGCTCGCGATCGCGATCGCGGCGGCGACGGTGATCGCGGCGGTCGCGATCGGCCGGTCGGTCCGCACGCCGACCGTCGTCGAGGCGCCGCCGACCAAGATTCCCGCACTGACCGAGCCGCTGGAGCCGGCGGTATTTGCTGCGGAGCCCGAGGCCGAGCCGGCGCCCGCAGCGAACGATGCGAAGAGGCCGGTGCGGATCCCGCCCGCGACGAGCACGACGACGCCGGCCCCTGCGTCGGCGCCGGCTACAGCACCGGAGAAACCGATCGTCGTCGCGGCTGCGACGGCAACGCCGCCGCCCGAGAGCGGCCCGAACACGCAACCCTACGTCGTGCGGAGCATCCCGTTCGGGGCAGCGGTGTTCGTCGACGGCGCGTCCGTGGGGAAAGCAGGGACCCGCCGGCTGGCGCCCGAGGGAAACCACAGCGTGCGGATGGTGTTGACCGTGGACGGCGTCGAGAAGGAGAAGACGTTCGACCTCGACGTGAAGGCGAAGGTCGAGAACTACTACTGCTGGAACTTCAACACGGACTCGCAGTGCTGACGTTCCTCGGTTCGCTCGCGCAGGCCGCGCCCCTCGTCTACGACCACGCCGATGCGGCGACCGCCCGCGCCCTCGTGCTCGAGGCGACCGGGGAGCGGGCCGATCCGGCGATCGATCTGGACACGCTGCGCACGCGGAGCGCGACCGTGCTGGGCGACGCCCGTCTCCGGCAGTGCACGCTGGCGCCGTCGACGAACCGCGACATCGACACCGAGTACCATCGGGCAGCGGGTGCATTTGCGCACCTCGATTCCGCGACGACGGTGGAGGCTGCAGACCTCGCGATCGCGAAGCTCGGGTGCCTCAAGGAGCCCGCGGATCCAGTGCTCGTGGGAAAGCTCTTCCTGCTCCGCGGCGTGATGGAGGCCGAGCGCAGCCGCGAGGCGATCGCGCGCGAGGAGCTCCGCAGCGCATGGGCGTTCGCGCCCGACCAGAAATGGGACGACGCATACCCGCCGACCGCGCAGCCGTGGTTCGAGGAGGAGCGGACGGCCTCGGCACCGTTCACGCTGACGCTCGCGCCGCGCGCCGACGCACCCGACGGGCCGTGGCTCGACGGCCATCGGCTGGCGGAGGCGACGGCGTCCGTCGGGCCCGGGCTCCATCTCGTGCAGTCCGTGGTGGGTACGCGCACGCTCACGACCTGGGTCGTCGTGGCGGGCGACGCGCTGGTCGTGCAGCCTGCTGCGTACACCGAGAAAGCGCTGGCGCTTCTCGCGGACGACGCCCGGCGCGACCAGCTCGGTCCGCTCCTGCGCGCGACATTCCCCGCCGGCACCGTGTGGCTCGCGTCGGCGGGCTGGGTCGTCGAGGCGACGATCGCGCCTGACACCGTGTCGATGACGGTGCGCGCATCGCCGCCGCCACCCGTGATGGTCGACGACAAGAAAAAGAAGAAGAAGGGCGGCTGACCCGCGAGCAGGTCCTACTGGGTGGACCTCGCCGCGCGAAACCCACGTGATCCGAGCGGTCATGTCCACCCAGTCGGACCTTGTGTCGGGCCCCGGCGGAGCGCCCGGATTCGCGCGCGCTCCTCTTGTTCGGACCTCGTGTGGTGGCCGGGCTGAGCGCCTGTGTGGTGGCCGGGCTGAGCGCCTGGACTCGGGCGTGCTGCTCTCGTCAGGTCCTACTGGGTGGACCTCACCGCGCGAAACCCGCGTGATGGGGGCGGTCATGTCCACCCAGTCGGACCTTGTGTCCGGCCCCGGCGGAGCGCCTGGACTCGGGCGCGCTCCTCTCGTCAGGTCCTACTGGGTGGACCTCACCGCGCGAAACCGCGTGATCCGAGCGGCAATGTCCACCCAGTCGGACCTCACGGGCCGGTTCCGGGCCGTGCCTAGATCGGCGCGAAGCCGAACGTGACCACGAAGAACGGCATGAAGAGCGGGATCGGCGTGTGGTTCGTCTCGCCGTCCTCCGCGAACTTGTTCGTGTCGATGAGACCGTACGCGGCCAGGCCGAACTCGCCGCCGACGTAGCCGAACTTGTTGTCGTTCCGGACCCCGACGCGTCCGGTGAATCCGTTGCGCACGATCGGCGGGTCGACGGAGCCGCCGACCGTGGCCATCTGCCCGTAGCTCGCGCCGAAGAAGAGCCCGCGCGCCTGATGGTTCGGGTAGATCCGCCCGACCGCGGACCACTGCTGGAGCGCCGGGTCATCCGTGGGCTCCGGGCCGTTCTCCAGCGACACGAGCACCGACCCTGCCGCCGGGATGTACGAGAACTCGCCGGCCACGGTCAGCGCAGGTCCGACCGGAACCGGAATCACGAGCTCGAGCGACCCCGCGGCCAGGCTCGGGAACCCGAGCTGCGCTCCGAGCCGCACGTACTTGCGGGGCGCGTTCTGGCGGAACATCTGGAGGAGCTCCACCGCTCGCTGTCGATTGCGCTCGACTCCCTTTCCGTTCAAGTACATGTAGCCGAGGGTGCGGCAGCTCTCGTAGTGGCCGTTCGCGCAGGCGTTGTCGAGATGGCGGGCTGCGATCTCGTCGTCGAAGCTCGTGTCGCGATCGAGATGCACCTGCGCGAGGTCGGCGCACGCCTGGCCGTAGTCTCCGTTGCACGAGCGCTCGAGGAGCAGGTACCCGGCCTCCGACGGCTCGCCGCGTTTCGGGAGATCCGTCTGCGCGAGATCGTAGCAGCCCTCGGGATCGCCGCCGTCGCATCCCAGCTTGTAGTAGGCCGCGGGCTCCTTCTCGTCGGGCCAAGTCTCCTTCCTCGGGTGCTCGACCAGGTCGGCGAGCTCGGTACAGGAGTGCGCGTTTCCACCGTCGCACGCGCGCGTCCAGGCGCCGAACGCGGCCGGCCAGGTGCTCTTGCTCTCGGAAAGGTTCTCGCCGAGCCCCGCGCAGCCGTCGACGTTCCGCTGATCGCACGCCGCTTGCCAGAGCTCTCCCTGCGTCGGCGCTTCGACCTTCTTCGCGTAGCCGATGCGTCGCTGCCGCGCGCCGGCGACGCAGCCGATCGATTCGTTGTCCTTGCACGCACCGGAGAACAACACGAGCGCATTGCCGTACTCGTCGGTCTTGGGTTCGTGCCGTACGAGCAGGTGGCCGGCGCCGACGCACGCCCGCGTCGAACCTCCCTGGCACACCGCCTGGAGCTGCGCTTCCGCGTCCTTGACGCGCTCGTTCTCCATGCCCCAGCGGTCGACGAAGTCGCCGAGCTCGATGCAGCCCTCCTCGTTGCCGAGCGTGCACGCGCGCAGGAACGCGCCGAACGAATCGAGCTGCGTCGACTCGACGGTCTCCGTCTGGAGCAGACCGCCGAGCTTCACACAGGACTCCGCGACCGGGTTGGACTTCTCCTCGCACTCGCGGACGACGCGCGCCGCGAACGCGAGGTGGCGGCGCTTCTGCGCTTCCTCGCACGCCTCGGCGCGCCCGATGACGCACGCCTGATCGAGGACGAGGAGCGCCTGGTCGGGCTCGTGGCGGCGGTCGTGCGCGGTCACGAGCTCCATGCATCCCGCCGCGATCTCGCGCAGGCTGCGGAGCCGCTCGCCGAGGCTTCCGTTCGACTCGATGTCGCAGCTGTAGCGCAGGAGCCCGAGCACCTCGTCCGACGGCGCCTCCGCCGATGCGGCGAACCGCGCCGAGGAGACTTCGCCGCACGCTGCGAGATCGCCATCGGCGCACGCGCGGGCGCGCGCGGCGAGCGAATCCGATCCGAGCGCCTGCTTCTCGAAGCAGGCGCGGAGCACGCCGCCCTTGCAGGCCACGTCGAAGTGCTGCGCGGCGAGCTCCTTCACGCCGTCCCTCTCCCCGAGGTCGGCGAGCGCGGCGCGGCCCGACACGAGGCACGTCTCCGGGACCGTCCGGATGCACGTCGGAAGCGCCGGCGTGCCGACGGGCCACGTGATCCGGTAGACGTCGACGTGTCCGTCGCCCGGCATCGCGAGCAAGTCCCCCGAGACGCCTTGGTACTTGTCGAGCCGCGCAGCGTTCTGGAACCGCGATGCCGCCCATGCGCCATCGCCGATCTCGAAGCCGGCGCCGCGGTCCACGACCCACGACGCGTCCGAGAGGCGCCAGAAGATCGGGGAGAGCGGCGCGTCGCCGAGCTCGCCCTCGACCTGCACGGGCACGAGCGCGGCGCCCTTGGTGTCGAACGTCCAGCCGTGACCGGACGAGTCGAAGAGGATCGCCGTCTGCGCGTCGAGGCGCGACCAACCCTTCACGGGCTGTGCGAAGTCGCCCGGGTAGTCGATCGTGCCGGCGGCGCTCGCACGGACGAGCTCGTGTCGCACGACGACGCGATTGTGGACCGCGCCCTTCGCGTCGGTGAACGAGAGACCGACAGGACGGGCGGGACCGTCGGCGATCTTGCGCGCTGCCGAGGGCTCGAACTTCCGTCCGTCGATGCCCGTGAGCGTCCATCCGGCGAGGATCACCTTCGGATCCTCCTTGGGCCCGGCGGGGGGCGGGTCGCCCGGGATGTTGTAGGTGGTGGCGACGCGCCAACCGGAGTCGTCGAAGTCGATCGGGATGCCGGGGAGTGACGCAGCAGCGGCGGCGAGCGCGAAGGTCAGCGCGAGCAAGAGATGCCTCCCCGCACGGTCGCTCCGCGCGTTTGCGAAGCCTATCGAGGCCGCGATTTCCCTTCATCCCGGCAACCGCCCGGCCGCTGGGGCATCCCCCTCCCATGCTCCTGTTCGCATTCCTCCAGGCCGCCAGCGCCGGGGCCGCCGTCGTCGAGCTGTTCACCTCCGAAGGCTGCTCGAGCTGCCCGCCGGCGGACGCGCTCCTCTCGGAGCTCGCAGGCGAGGGCACCCCGGGCGTCATCCTGCTCGAGCTGCACGTCGACTACTGGGATCGGCTCGGCTGGCCCGACCCGTGGGCGGACAAGAAGTTCTCGGATCGACAGCGCCGGTACGGCCAGCGATTCAATCAAGTCTATACGCCGCAGATGGTCGTGAACGGCGAGGCGCAGCTCGTCGGATCGGATCGGCTCATGGCGCGCGCGCTGATCGCGAAGGCGCTGGCCGCGCCGCAGTCCGCGCTGGCGGTCGACGCTCGCCGCGAGGGAGAGACGATCCGCGCGACGGTTTCGGGAGCGCCCGGCGGAACGACCCTGGTGGCGGCCATCGTGGAGGACGGTCTCTCGAGCGACGTCCATCGGGGGGAGAACCGCGGCTCGACGCTCCGGCACGATCGCGTGGCGCGGGCCTGGGTCGAGGGCCCCGGTCCTTCGATCACCGTGCCGGTACCGGCGGGGGTCGATCCAGCCAAGGCGCGGCTCGTGGTGTTCGCGCAGGAGCCGACGTCTTTGCGCATCGTGGCGGCGGCCGAACGTCGACTCCCCTGATTTGGGTTGGCGCGATCGCAGGAAATCCTGGCTACGCTGCGCGGGTGCCGGGAGTCCTCATGCGGGTCTGCTTCGCCATGATCCTGCTGGCGTGCAGCAGGACGCCCGATCGCGGCGACCCTTCGTCGTGCACCGACGAGATCTGCGACGAAGTCGACAACGACTGCGACGGAGAGGTCGACGAAGGCGTTACCGGATCGTTCTTCGCGGACCAGGACAGCGATGGCCACGGCGATCCAGCGGCCGCTGTCACGGCCTGCTTCGCGCCGGCCGGGTACGCGGCGACGGGGGACGATTGCGACGACACGCGCATCGACGTCCACCCGGGCGTCGCGGAAGTCTGCGACGGAGTCGACAACGACTGCGACGTCGACGTGGACGACGGTCTCGCCTTCTCCGATTGGTACGCGGACGACGATGGAGATGGGTTCGGCGACCCGAACAACGTCGTGAGCTTGTGCGCACCGCTGGATGGGTTCATCGCCGACGCGACCGATTGCGACGACGCGAATCCCGCGCGGTTCCCTGGTGCACCGGAGCTCTGCAACCTCCACGACGACGATTGCGATGGCGTCGGCGATCAGGGGTGCGTCTTCGCTCTCGACGATGCTTCGTTCCGGATGGAGAGCCTCGAGGAGTCGGCCAACCTGGGATTGTCCGTCGTCTCGGCTGACGTCGATGCGGATGGCGTCGCGGACATCGTGACCAGCGCGCCGACACAGGACTTCTACGAGGGAGAGGTCTACGCGGTGTTCGCCTCGGCCACGGGGACGCGCACGACCGCCGACGCCGACGTCACGATCACGACCGACGAACGCCTCCTGCTCTGGGCGATGGATGCCGCGGATGCAGACGGGGACGGATTCGCCGATCTCGCGCTCAGCGGCAGCGCCGAAGATTCGTCGTATCTGTTCCGCGGACCCGTCACCGGGGACCTCGAGGACGTCGATGCCGACGCTCGCTTCGTCGGGCCCGATGGATCGGACGCGGGATTCGACCTCGACATCGTGTCCGATGCGGACGGCGACGGAATCGCGGACGTCGTGGTGGGGACCCTCGGTGGCGCGGGAACCGTGTACGTCGCGTCGGGGGCCACGGCCGGACCGCTGCCCCTCGCGGACTACGCGACGTACGTCTACGAGGGCGAGGCGTTCGGCGACTCTCTCGGATGGAGCGTCGCCGACGCGGGCGACGTGAACGGCGACGGCATCGAAGAGATCGCCGTGACAGCGCCGTTCGCTGGAATGGGCACGGTCTACGTGATCGAGGGCGGGGCGGATCCGGGCAGCTACGTGGCCGATGCCGCGATCTCGTCGGCCGTCATCGTCGGCACCGCACCCGGCGACTTCGGCGTCGGCCTGACGGCCGCGGACGCCGACGGGGACGGCACCAGTGATCTGTTCGTCGGGTCCCCCTATGCGGTCCCCTCGGCGGGAGATGGAACGGGCCGCGTCTACGGGTTTCTCGGTCCTCTGTCGGGTCCCCTGGAGGACCAGGATGCCGACGCCATCTGGGAGGACTCGGAAGACACGACCTTCGGAACTTGCGTCGCGTCGGGTGGAGACATCGACGGCGACGGATCCGTCGACACCGTGTTCTGCACGTCGGACCCGGGGGGCGCTCCCGCTGCGTACCTCCAGCTCGGGTTCACGTCAGGGACCATCGACATGTCGTCGTTCGATCTCCGGTTGGCTCCCGAGCCGTCCATGACGCGCCCCGCGGCTCTCTCGGCAGCGGCCTTCGTGTCGGATTGGGATGACGACGGCGCCGACGAGCTGGCACTCGGCGGACCGAACGTCGTGGGTCCGTCCGGGATCACGGGCGGCGTCGTGTGGGTCGTCGGATCGGCCCAGTTCCGCTAGCGGTCAGGATCTGTCCGCCTTCGTTCGTGCGGGCGCACTACGATCCCGACATGAGGATCCTCCAGCTGAGCGACACCCACCTCGGGGTCCGGTCGCGGCCGCCCACCGGGGCACCGCCCGGCTGGTCGCGCGCCGACGATCACCGCCTGGCGTTCGATCGGGCGCTCGCGCTTTCCGAGGACGTCGACCTGGTCGTGCACACGGGCGATCTGTTCGATCGCTCGCGGCCTCCGCGCAAGGCGGCCGAGGAGGCGATCGCCGCACTCGGGGCCGTCGCGCGTCGCGTCCCCGTGATCGTCCTGCGCGGGAACCACGATCGCCGCGGCCTGCACCGCAACATCCCCGCGCTGCCGGGCCTGCGTGTAGTCGACACGGCGGCGCGGATCGAGATCCGCGGATTCGTCATCGGCGCCGTTCCGCACTTCTACAGCGCAGACGGCTGGGCCGCAGCTGCACGCGTCGCAGAGGGCGCGGATCTGTTGATCGCGCACCAGTCGTTCGAGGGATCGAGGGTTCCCGGTTTTCGCTTCCGCGTGGGAACGCCGCACGAAACAGTCGGCGCGCAGCACCTTCCTCCGGGCGTGCGCACCATCGCGACGGGGCACCTCCATCCCCGGCAGGTCGTGCCGCTCGGCGACGCCACGATCGTGCACGCTGGATCCACGGAGCGGACGAGCTTCACCGAGCGCCTGCAGACGAAGGGCGTCGTGCGCTGGACCTTCGGCGCCGCGGCCGAGTGGGAGATGATCGATCTGCCCTCGCGCCCGATGGCAGTGGTCGTGGACCCGAGCGACCTCGCCCGTGTCGCACCCGGCACGCTGGTGCGCGCGGCCGATGCGGCCCTCGAGCACGAGGCGATCGCGCGCGGCGGATGGGTGTACGAGCACGCCGAGCGGCCGGTCCTGGTCCGTCGCGCGGAAACGCAGATAGCGCTTCCGATGTGACCGAAGGGCGCTGCGCGCGGGCCTGACGTTGCTACTTCGCTGCCGCCGCGTCCTCGTCGGCCGCCGCTTCCTCCGCCTCGGCGGCTTCCTTGGCGGCCTTCTTCTCCGCCTTCGCCTTGCGCTTGAAACCGCCACGGAGCGGCCAAGCGTGCTGGGCCGCCGCGAGGTCCTCGTCGAGCTTCGCCGAGCTCGTCTCGAGGTTCGAGAACGTCGCCTTGAGGTCCGCGGCAGCGTCTTCGTCCGAGAGCAGGACGCCGGCAGGACTGTCCGTTTCGGTCGTCGCCGCCCGGAGGCCCTTCGCAGCGGCCGCGGCATCTTCCGACGCCGCCGCGAGCCCTTCGGTGGACTTCTTCAGTGCCGGGTACATGTCCTTGTCGTGCGCGACGTCGTGGAGCAGGTTGCCCGGCTGGTTCAGGCTGCTCGTATAGTTGGAGAGCGCGGCCGCGGTCTTGTCCGCCTTCTGCGACGCCTGCGCGAGCGAGGCGGTCGTCGATGAGAGGCTGTCCGCGATCGCAGCGTCATACACGAGCCGACCGATCGCCCCCTGTCCCGATGCGATCTGATCCGTGATCGACTTGAGATCGGACGCGACCGAACGGAGGTCTTGATTGCTCTCCTGGAGCATGACGAGCATGTCGTCCGTCGACGGCTCGGCCGCGGTCTGCAGCACGTCGCCGTCCTCGATGCTCGGCGTGCCCGCCGTGCCGCTGGTGATCACGACGATCTTGTTGCCGATGAGCCCGTCGCTCGAGAGCTTCGCCATCGCATCCTTGTGCACGTAGCGCTGGGTCTGCTTGTCGATCTTGAGCGAGACACGGACCTGCGATTCACCGACGAACTCGAGATCGGACACCGTACCGACCTTGAGCCCGGAGAACCACACGTTGTTTCCCGGCTGGAGCCCGTTCACGTCGGGGAACGACGTGGTGACCGTGATCTTCGGGACGAACGTGCTGTGGATGTTTCCGACCGCGAGGATCCCACCGGCGAGGATCACGAGGCCGAGCAGAACGAAGATCCCGACGAGCACGTTCCGCTTCGCGGTATTCGTCTGCGGTCTATCCAGTGAAGTTGTAGTCATAGAAATCCCTCACTCGAGGATCCTGGGTGGCGAAGACTTCGTCGAAGACGCCTTCGCGTTGGAACTCGCCGTCGAGCAGCATCGCGATCCGGTTCCCGGTCATCCGCGCGCAGGCGAGATCGTGCGTGATGATGATGGAGCTCGTCGCGAACTGCTCCCTGACCTGGTTGATCAGGTTGTTGATCTCCGTGGACGTGATGGGATCGAGGCCCGCCGTCGGCTCGTCGTAGAGCATGATCTCGGGCCTTAGGATCAACGTGCGCGCGATCCCGATCCGTTTGCGTTGGCCGCCGGAGAGCGTCGCGGGCATCTGGTCGATCGCCTGGCGCAGCCCAACCGCCTCGAGCGATTCGACAACGCGGGTCTCGACCTCCTGCGTGCTCAGGCCGGCCACGTTCCGCACGAGCGGGAACTCGAGATTCTCGCGGACGCTCATGCTGTCGTAGAGCGCGCTGTGTTGGAACAGGAATCCGAGCCGCCGCCGCAGCGCCTGCAGCGCTCGTTCCTCGAGCTCGTCGACCTTCTGGCCGAGCACCTCGACCACTCCGGCGTCCGGCTTCAGGAGACCGGCGATGATCTTGATCAGCACCGACTTGCCGCTTCCCGAACGACCGAGGACGACGAGGTTCTCCGTCTTGTGCAGATCGAGATCGATCCCGCGAAGCACCTTCAGATTGCCGAACGACTTGAAGAGCCGCCGAATGGTGATCACGTCCTCCATCACCAGCTCCGGAACCAGCCGATGACCTGCACGATGATGACCTCTTCGATGAAGATGGCGAACATCGAGAAGACGACCGCGGCATTGGCCGCCCGGCCGACCCCCTCCGTTCCGTTCGTGGCGTTGAAGCCCTTGTAGGCGGCGGTGATCCCGATCGTGAACCCGAAGACGATCGACTTGAACACCGCGAAGCCTGCGTCGATGAAGCTGATCTCCTGGAAGCCTTCCCAGAAGAACGTGCGCAGGCTCGTGAGCTCGTGCGCGTGGACGTCGACGTACGACCCGCAGAGCCCGATCGCGGCGCAGTAGAGCATCAGGATCGGCACCATGGTCGTCGTGGCGATCACGCGAGTCACGACGAGGTACTTCATCGGGTCGACGGCGGAGACCTCCATCGCGTCGATCTGCTCGGTCACGCGCATCGAGCCGAGCTCGGCGCCGATGTTCGACCCGACCTTGCCGGCACAGATCAGCGCGGTCACCAGCGGGGCCAGCGCGCGAATCAACGCGATGGTGATGAGCGATGGGAGCCACGAGGACGCGCCGAACGTCGCGAGCGATGGCCGCGACTGCTTCGTGAAGACGATGCCGGTCACGAAGCCCGTGAGGGTGATGAGCGGGAGAGAGCGGCAGCCGACCTCGTAGCACTGGCGCAGAATTTCGCGGACCTCGAGCGGTCGCCGTCCGAGCGAGCGGAAGCACCGGAGGAGGAACGCCGTCGCGCTGTACACCGTGAGGAAGAACGCGTCGATGTCGGGCGTGAGCAGGTGCGGACGAGGCTCGGCTTTGTCGGAGTCAGAGATGGCTCGCACGCGCGCTCCGAGCGTGAGGGACGGACGGGGACTCCATGGGATACCGCGCCGTTGGTATCAAGCGTGCATCGTTGCGGGAAATGTTTGCATGGCGGCGCATCGTCTCTAAGGACGCAACCGAAGGTCGAAGACCTCCCGGACCCCCCAGAAGGCTCTTCTCGAGCCACCGGAGAACTCAATGGCACTCATCGCTTTTCTCGTCTTCGGACTCGTGATCGGCCTCCTCGCGCGAGCGCTCATGCCCGGCCAGCAACCGATGGGCATCCTGCTCACGACGGGTCTCGGGATCGCGGGCTCGTTCCTCGGCGGCCTGATCGTCAGCCTCGCGACGCACCATCCTCTCGACCAGCTCCACGCGGCGGGCTTCATCGGGAGCGTGGTCGGCGCGCTCTTCCTCCTGTTGCTCGTCGGCGGGATGCGCAGCCGTCGGGTCGCGTAGACACGTTTGTCCGGTCGACGGGCACGGAGGGCGATTGTGCCCTCTGTGCCCGTCGTTTCGTTTCCCGTTCCACGCTATGAACGGGAGATGCAGGTGGCCGGCGTCGGGCGCGCATTTCCTCCGCTCTACGTTTCGCAGGAGGAGCTCCTCGCCGCGTTCCGTACGGCGTGGAGTCGCCGTCACTTCAACCTCGACCGACTCGAGCAGCTCCACCGGAGCGTGCTCGTCGGCGGGCGGTACCTCGCGCTTCCGATGGCCGAGTACGAGTCGATCGATTCCTTCGGGAAGGCCAACGACGCGTTCGTGCGCGTCGCGTGTGACATCGGTGCCGAGGCCGTCACGACCGCGCTCGGAGCGATCGGCGCGACGCCTCGCGACGTGGACGCGATCTACTTCACGAGCGTGACCGGCATCGCGACGCCATCGATCGATGCGCGGCTGGCCAACCGGCTCGGGTTCCGCCCCGACGTGAAGCGCGTGCCGATCTTCGGGCTCGGCTGCGTCGCCGGAGCGGCGGGGATCGCGCGCTGTGCCGACTATGTCCGTGCCTTCCCGGATCACCTCGCGATCCTGCTGTCGGTCGAGCTTTGCTCGCTCACGCTCCAGAAAGACGATCTCTCGATCCCGAACCTCATCGCCTCCGGACTGTTCGGGGACGGCGCGGCCTGCGCGGTGATCACCGGCGCGACCCACGCGCGTGCCCGCGGACCCCGGATCGTCGCGACCCGCAGCGCGTTCTACCGGAACACGGAGGACGTGATGGGGTGGGCGGTGGGCGATCGCGGGTTCAAGATCGTCCTCTCTGCGGCGGTCCCCGAGATGGTGCGCGTGCACCTCGAGGAGGACGTGACCATGTTCCTCCGCGACCAGCAGCTCGCCGTCTCCGACATCGGCTGCTGGATCGCGCACCCGGGCGGACCGAAGGTGCTGGAGGCGATGGAAGACGTCTTCGCGTTGCCGCGCACGGCGCTCGAGAAGACGTGGTCGAGCCTGCGCGCCGTCGGCAACCTGTCGAGCGCGTCGGTCCTGCTCGTGCTCGAGGACACGCTCGCCGACCCGCCGCCGCCCGGCACGTGGGGGCTCCTCCTCGCGATGGGCCCGGGCTTCTGCTCCGAGCTCGTGCTCCTGCGGTGGGATCCGTGATCGCGTGGCTCGCGTTCGTGGGTCTCGTCGGGCTCGAGAGAGCTCTCGAGCTCGTCGTCGCGCGGCGGAACGCCCGCTGGAGCTTGGAGCGCGGCGCGGTGGAGCACGGCCGCGAGCACTATCCGGCGATGGTGGCGCTCCATGCCTTCCTCCTCGTCGGCTGCGCCGTGGAGCCACTGCTGTTCGACCGTCCGTTCCTCCCCTGGTTGGGGGTCCCCGCGCTCGCGGTCGTGTTGCTGGCGCAGTCCCTTCGCTGGTGGGTCATCCGGACGCTCGGCCCGCGGTGGAACACGCGCATCCTCGTCATCCCGGGCGGCGAGCGGATCCGTCACGGTCCGTTCCGGTGGGTGCGACACCCGAACTACCTGGCGGTCGCGCTCGAGGGCGCGGCCCTGCCCCTCGTGCACTCCTGCTGGATCACCGCGCTCACGTTCACGGTGCTCGATGCCGCGATCCTCCGCATCCGGATCGGCGCCGAGGATCGCGCCCTACGAGCGCTCGCGCCGCCCGGAGGGTAGCCCGACGTCATGTCGAAGGTTCTCCACGGCATCGAAAGCGTGGTGCGAGAGCACCTCGGGCACACGGGTCCCCTGCGCGCGGAGATGCCGCTCGTCGAGACCTTCCGCCTCGACTCGGTGCGGATGCTCACGCTGGTCGTCGAGCTCGAGAACCATTTCCGCGTGAGCCTCCAGCCCGGAGACGAAGCCGACCTCGAATCGGTCGGCGATCTGGTCGCCCTCCTCGAGCGCCGGGTCGCGAATGGCTGACACGCTCCAGGAGGCCCTCGTCCGCGCCGCGGAGCACGGCCCGTCGGAGGGGCTCCGCTTCCTCGACCGCCACGAGAACGAAACGCGCGTGTCGTGGCCCGAGGTCCACGCGCGGGCCCAGCGAACGGCCGGCGGGCTGCGTGCGCGCGGCGTCCGTGCGGGCGATTGCGTCGCTCTCGTGCTCCCGACCGGCCCCGAGTTCTTCGATGCGTTCTTCGGCGCGCTCCTCCTGGGCGCGGTGCCGGTCCCGCTCTACCCGCCCGTCCGGCTCGGACGGCTCGCGGAGTACCACGCGCGCACGACGGCGATGCTCCGCGCCGTCGATGCGAAGGTCCTCGTCACGGACAGCAAGCTCTGGCGCATCCTCGGCGAGAGCGTCGAAGCCGCGCGACTTCCCCTCGGAGCGGTGCGGGTGGTCGAGCTCGACGGACCGCCGCCGCTCGCCGCCTGGCACCCAGATGACCTGGCGCTCGTGCAGTTCTCCTCCGGAACGACCGTCGATCCGAAGCCCGTCGCGCTCACGCACCGGAACGTGCTCGCCAACACGCGCGCGATCGTCTCGCGCCTTCTCGAGGTCGTGCACGACGCGGAGAAGATCGGGGTGAGCTGGCTGCCGCTCTACCACGACATGGGCCTCATCGGCTGCGTGTTCCCAGCGCTCCTCTACCCGGGCTCGCTCTTGCTCCTCGGTCCGGAGCTGTTCATCGCGCGACCGGCGCTCTGGCTGCGCGCCCTCGGACGCACGCGGGCGAGCGTGAGCACCGCGCCGAACTTCGCGTACGGCCTCTGTACGGATCGCATCACCGACGAAGAGATGGAGGGCGTCGATCTGTCGGGCTGGCGGCTCGCGCTCAACGGCGCGGAGCCGGTCTCGGCGCACACGCTCCGTCGGTTCGTCGAGCGGTTCGCGCGGTGGGGTCTGCGGCCCGAAGCGCTCACGCCCGTCTACGGGCTCGCCGAAGCATCGCTGGCCGTCACGTTCGCCGACGTGCGCACGCCGTTCCGCACCGAGCGCTTCGATCGCGAAGCGCTCTCGTACGGCCGCGTCGTGCCATCTGCCGATGGCGTCGAGCTCGCGAGCGTCGGGCGGCCACTCGAAGGGATCGAGCTGCAGGTGCCGGAGGACGCGGTCGGCCCCGTCCGCGTCCGCGCCCCGAGCGTCATGCACGGCTACCTCCACCGGCCGGCGCAGACGGCGGAGGCGATCGAGGACGGATGGCTCACGACGGGCGATCTCGGCTTCCTGCACGGGGGCGAGCTCTTCCTCACGGGCCGCGAGAAGGACGTCGTGATCCTCCGCGGATCGAACCACTCGCCGCACGAGATCGAGCACGCGCTCGATGCCGTTCCGGGCGTCCGCACCGGCTGTGCTGCCGCCGCGTCCTGGCGACCCGAAAATGCCGACAGCGAACAGCTCGTCGTGTTCGTCGAACGGCGATCCGAGGAGGACGAGCCCCTCGCCGCGCGCTGCAAGGACGCCGTGCTTCGCGCGACGGGCCTCGCCGTCGCCCACGTCGTGCTGCTGGCACCCGGCACGCTGCCCCGGACGTCGTCGGGAAAGATCCGGCGCGCCGAGACACTCCGGCGTTGGCTCGCGAACGAGCTTCTTCCGCCGGACAAGGTCGACGCGTGGATGCTGGCCGGCGCGCTCGCCCGCGGGACGGTCGCCCACTGGCGCGCGCGATTGTCGTGAAGTGCGATCTCGCGATCGTGGGGGGCGGGCCCGTGGGGCTCGCGATGGCGATCGAGGCCGTCCGCGCTGGGCTCCACGCCGTGGTGCTCGAGCGGTCCCGAGGCATCGTCGACAAAGCGTGCGGCGAAGGGCTGATGCCGCACGGCGTCGCGCGTCTCACCGAGCTCGGTGTGTCGATCCCCTCCTGGGGCGCGCACCCGTTCCGCGGGATTCGCTACGTCGACGGAGACCTCGTCGCCCAGGCGGACTTCGGCTCGCCCGCGCTCGGCGTGCGGCGCACGGCGCTCGAGGAAGCGTTGCGCGCGCGACTCGCATCGCTCGGGGGCGAGCTTCGGACGGGCGCAGAGGTGCGCCACTGGCGACAGGACGGCGACAAGGTCGTGGTCGATGACCTCGAAGCGCGCTGGCTCGTCGCCGCTGACGGCCTCCACTCGCGCATCCGCAAGGACGCAGGATTCACGGTTCGCGTGGGGACCCGACGCCGCATGGGGATGCGCCGCCACTTCCGTGTCCGACCGTGGAGTCCCTACGTCGAGGTGCACTGGACCGACGGGCTCGAAGCGTACGTGACGCCGACCGGCCCGGAACGCGTCGGCGTCGCGCTCCTCTGGGGCGGCGGCGAGAAGGGCGACTACGATCGGTTCCTGGGCCGCTTCCCTGCGCTCGCCAGCAAGCTCGGGCCCCCCGAGACCGATGTGCGCGGCGCAGGGCCGTTCGATGTCTCCGTGGACGCACAAGTGCGCGGACGCGTGTTCCTCGTCGGTGACGCCGCCGGCTACGTCGACGCGATCACCGGGGAAGGCGTCGCGCTCGGACTCGCGTCGGCGCACGCGTTGATCGCGACGCTCGAGAACCCCGGCGCGTGGACCGCGACGTGGCGAAGGGTCACGCGGCGGCATCGCCAGCTCACGCGCGTGCTGCTGGCCATCGCGGATCGACCGATGTTGCGCCGGCAGATGATCCGTGCGTTCGAGCGTTTCCCGGCGATGTTCGAATCGCTGCTCGCGTACAACAGCGCATCGACGCCTCGTACGCTCGAGCTGGGCGCTAGGCGATCGGACGGAGAAGTCGTTCCGCTGCCGCCACGTCGGTGAGCGGCTCGCCGTGCGCGAAGGTGATGGCCGTCGGAGGTCGCGCCGACATCTCGTCGAGGAGCGTGCGAGCGACGGCGCGCTTGTCCTTGGCGAAGAACGTCGTCCAGACGCGATTGCGCGATAGCCCGGGGCCCGATCCCGTGAGCCAGAACGCCAGCTTGAACGGCGGCGGGCCGACGAGCGTCGGCAGATTCCCCAGGATCTCGTCGACGTACAGCATGCGCTGCGAGCCCTCGCCGACCGACACCATGGCCGAGCCCGAGCGCGTGCCCGGCACATCGGCGATGCGCGCACCGGCGGGGAGACGCGCAGCGAGCTCCTCGAGCGGTCGGAACGGGCGCAGTCCCTTCTTGGACTTCTGGATCGCTGCGATCGCGGGTGCAGGCCCGAACGGCGTGGCATCGGGGTAGCGCTGCTGCCACGCCGCCTGGCCGAGATCGTGGCCCGAGTTGGGGGCCACCAGCGCGGTCACCTTGCCGAGCGCGTCGACCGCCGCGTATCCGGCATCGTCGAGGTCACAAGGTGGGCTCATCACCGCCAGCGATCCGTCCGCGAGCGTGAACGCGTAGCTGCTCGCCGGAATGCCGGTGGGCGTCGTGTAGCCGGCGCGCCAGACGCCTGGCGCGAGCGAGGTCCAGGTCAGTGCCATGCGCCCTCCGCGACGACGCAGGAACATATCTCGCTGCGCTTGGAATCCGGACGGACCGCCGTAGAGGGCGTGCGAGGAAACGCCCCCCATGAGCTTCCAGCGCTTGACCTTCGATTGCTTTGTCACGTCCCTCACCGCGGAGCTCGTCGCTGCGGGCATGAGCCGCGAGGATGCTGTCCTCGCCGCGCTCGCGCGCATCCAGGAGCTGGTGGACATCTCGTCGATGTTGGATCTGCTCGCCCAGACACCCGCGATCGACGCCGACTGCGATCGAGCCGCCTGACGGATACGGCCCGGTCGAGGGCCGATGCCGTTCACGATCTGGATCGACGCCGACGGGACACCGAAAGCGATCAAGGAGATCCTGTTCCGCGTCGCCGATCGCCGGCGGATACCGGTTCGGCTCGTGGCGAATCGACCCCAGGCGCTTCCCCGCTCTCCCCGCATCAGTGCCATCCAGGTCGGCAAGGAGCTCGACGCGGCCGACGCGTACATCGTCGACCACTGCGAGCCGGGCGATCTCGTCGTCACGAGCGACATCCCCCTCGCGGCGCTCGTCGTGGCGAAGGGCGGCACGGTGCTCGAGGCGCGCGGTGAGATCCTCGACGCCTCGAACGTGGAGGCACGCCTCTCGGTCCGGAATCTCCAGGACGAGAGGCGCGGTGCGTGGGTCGACGATGGCAGCGGACCGCCGCCGTTCGATGCGAAAGCACGCGAGCGGTTCGCGAACGCGCTCGATCGCTGGCTGACGCGCCGGCCCACGTGAGGCGCGTGCTACGTGGGCGGATCCAAACGGGGCCCCCATGAAGAAAGTGCTCGCGATCGTGCTCGGTGTGATCGTCCTCGTCGTCGTCCCGATCGTCGCCCTCGGCGCCGTCACGTTCGGCGGGCTCGCCCCGCTCGACGACGAATCCCTCGGGACGCTCGGGGAGGTCGTGAAGGACGGCTACGTCTCGATCGGCCTGCTCGACATCGGCGAAGGCAAGCTCGCGCTGATCGACGCCGGCGCGGACAAAGACGGGAAGGCGCTGCTGGCCGCGCTCACGCGTCGGGGGCGCAATCCCGAGGACGTCGTCGCGGTCTTCCTCACGCACGGTCACCCCGATCACGTGGCCGGCGTGCACCTGCTCCCGAAGGCGACCGCCCACCTGATCGGCGCCGAGATTCCGTACATGACGGGGGAGACGAAGTACCGCGGCCCCCTGCCCCACCTGATGGGTGTGGTGGACCCGGGGTTCCGCCCGACGGCGATCGCGGATCACGATCGGCTTCAAGTCGGAACCAAGACCATCGAAGTGTTCGCGGTACCCGGACACACGATCGGCTCCGCCGCGTACCTCGTCGACGACGTCCTCTTCCTGGGCGACGCCGCGAACCTCGAGGCCAAGGGTGGCTTGCGGTCGGGTCCCTGGCTGTTCTCGGACGACGTCGATCAGCAATCGGCGTCGCTCCGGTCGCTCGCCCGTGCGCTGAAGGACCGGAGGATCGACAAGATGGTGTTCGCGCACACCGGCTCCGCCGAGAGCGCGGCACCGCTCGAATCGTTCGGTCGATGAACAAGGAGACGCTCGCGCGGATTCGGCTCCACGCGCAACACCTGCTCGGCGCACCCCTCGGTTCCGCGGCCGATGTCGTCGGCTGGTTCGGGGCGGTCCAGTCACAGGAGGTCGCGGTCGCACCGTGGTCGCTGGGACAGCGCTCGCGGGCCACGCACCGCGACGTCGCGCAGGCACTCGCGGCGGGCGCCATCCTCCGCACGCACATCCTGCGTCCGACGTGGCACTACGTGCTGTCCAGCGACCTGCGCTGGATGATGGCGCTCAGCGGGCCCCGGGTGCGCGCGCGCATGCGGCCGATGGATCGAAAGATCGGGGTCGACGAGCTCGTCGCACGCAGCAACGACGCGATCGGACGCGCGTTGGAAGGCGGGACGTCACTCACGAGAGCGGAGATCGGGGAAGCGCTGGCACGAAAGCGGATCGACGCGAAGGGCCAGATCCTCGGCCATCTCGTCATGCACGCCGAGCTCGCGCTCGTGGCGTGCAGTGGTGCCCCGAAAGGCAAACAGCAAACCTACGCGCTGGTCGACGACCGCGTGCCGGATCGCACCGTCGGGCCCACCGGCGAGGAAGCAATCGCCGAGCTCGCGCGCCGCTACGTCCGCTCGCACGGACCGGCGACCGCGCGCGACTTCTCGTGGTGGTCGGGGCTCACCATCAAGGACGCGCGTCAAGGCATGGGCGCGGCCGGCCTCGAGACGCTGACGGTGGACGATCGCACCTACTGCTTCGAGCCGCCCCTGACCGCGCCGCGGAAGGGGGCACTCCGCGCGCACCTCCTCCAGGCGTACGACGAGCTGGGCATTGCGTTCACCGAGAGTCGCGACGTCCTCGACTCCGGCCGATTCGCGCGGCCGACGCCGACGGCGCCGATGAAGTTCCCGCACTGGTTCACCATCGACGGACAGGTCGCTGGCTACTGGCGGCGCGCGCTCGCGCGGGGCCCGGGCGAGATCGACGTGGCGCCCGCGCGCCCGCTCGACGCGCGGGAATGGAAAGCGATCGACGCCGAGGTCGCGCGCTACGGAAAATTCCTCGGCGTCGCGAGCGGCTACCGGAAGGAGAGCTTGCCGAGGTAGTCGCCCTTGCCGAGCTCGACGCCGTTGTGTCGGAGGATCGCGTAGGCCGTCACGACGTGGAAGAAGAAGTTCGGCACCGCGTGCTCCATGAAGTAGTCGGCACCGGTCATGGTCTTTCCTTCCCAGCGAGGCTGCGAGACGACCTGCGTCGACGACTTCTCGAAATCCTTCGCCTGGAAACCATCGAGGATGCCGAGGGTGGTCTCGATGCGCGCGCGCAGCTCGGGGATCGTCTTCTCCGTGTCGGCGTGCGGCGGCGCCTCGCGACCCGTGACCCGGTGCACCGCGAGCTTCGGCGTGTCGCACGCGATCTGCACCTGCCGCGCGAACGGGAGCTGGTCGGGGAACAGCCGGAGGCCGAGGATCACCGACTCGTCGATCTTCTTCGCTTGCGCGTACGTGGCGGCTTTCTGGAGCCACGCATCGAGGTTCCGGAGCATCCGCTTCATTTCCTGCACGGTCTCGTAGTACATCGGGCAATCTCTCCGTTTGTGGAACGCGGTCGGGGATAACGCAGGAGACGTTCGATGTGGGCAGCATTGGTTCTCGCTCTTTCGTGCACGGGCAAAGGCTCGAACGATTCCTCACCCACCGCAGGTGGAGACGACGCGACTCCGGGCGACGATGGCTCGGGAGACGGCGCATCCGGCGACGGCGGCTCGGGGGACGGCGGCGACGACGGGAAGATGGACGACGGCGCCGGCTACGACGGCGGCGGCGACGACGGAACGGGCGGCGACAGCGGGGACACCGGCACGAAGGCGGGGGCGCTCGACGGCACCTGGACCGGACAGCTCTACATCGAGGTGACAGACCTGGGGCTCCCCGCGGACTGCATCGACGGCGGCGTGACGCTCCACGTGATCGCCGGCGACGTCGAAGGCACCGGTGGCTGTTTCGTCGAGCTGTTCACCGGCGACGACAAGGTGCACCTCGACCTCGTCGGGACCGCCAGCGGTGCGACGATGTCGGGCACGCTCCATGGTGCCACCTCGATCGACTCGTTCGACACGACCTGGACCGCCGACTTCCCCCACTCCAAGATCAATTTGTGGGGTGTGTTCGAGGCGAAGACGGACTGGTTCGCATACGACGGAACGTTCTCGCTCACGCGGATGGACGAGTAGTCAGCCCCGCAAGCATTCCTCGAACCACGGGTACGCGTCTGCCTCGACCTCGGGGTACCAACCGTGGTCCCGGCGACAGCCCGACTCGAAGCTCGCGTCGATGCACGCCTCGTCGAACCCGGGCACCACGAGCTCGAGGACGCACGTCTCGTAGTCGTTTCCGAGCTCGCGGCAGCGGCGCCAGTAGAGATCCCACGCGCAGTTGTACGCGACGCCCGACCAGTCGTCGACGCAGGCTGCGGTCATCCCGATCGCGTCGAGATCCTTCCGACAGTCCGCGGCTCCCGACGCGACGCAGCGATCGTAGAGCGCGCCCAGGCAGAGCGGCGGTCCCCACTCGTCCCGGCATTCGGGCGTGAGGCCGCTCTCGACGACCTGGCCGACGAACTCGCCCCCCAGCGCCGCGAACGATTCGTCCGCCTGCGCGAACACGACGTCCGCGCGATCGACCTGCGGCGCGATCGTGTCGTCCGCGATCTGCACGGCGTAGAGGCTTCGCGGTGAGACCATCGCGTAGAGCTGGTGCATGTCCACCGGCAGGTCCTCGCGGGCGCCGTCCCAGAACGCGAACGCCGGGAGGTACGCAAAACCGGCCCAGCGAGCGATTCCCGGTTCGAGCCCGACCATCTCGATCGTCTCGCGCCGGACGAGGTTCGGCCCGGCATTCGAGACCGCACAGCGGATCCGCGGATCGAACGCCGCATCGAAGAGCGTCTCGATCCCGCCGTTGCTGTGGCCGATCATTCCCAGGCGCTCGGCGTCGACCTCGGGCAGCGTGGTCAGGACGTCGAGCGCGCGCTGCGCGTCCGAGATCCGGAGCCCGGTGAGCGTCGCCTCGGGGAAGAGCGCGAGGAGCGGCGCAGCGTCCGCGTACTCGTAGCCGTACTTCCAGGATGCGACCGCGCGGTCGCCGTAGCCGATCGAATCGGGGGCGATGGCGACGAACCCCCTCTCCGCGAGGTCGCGCGCGAAGTCCAGATTCCCCGCGCCGCACACACCGAGCGGCTCCTTCTTCCCGCACGTCGGGTTCGACTGGTGCATCACGAGGACGCCGGGTGCGGGGCCGGCCAGCCCGATCGGGACGAGGAGGTACGCCGGGATGCGTTGTCCGTGCGCGCCCTGGTAGCTCACGCGGCGCACGTCGTAGCGCGACTCGTCGAGAAGCGTGCGCTCGTCCGCGGTGAGGTCGAGCGGCTCCTCCGCGAGATCCAGCGGCACGCAGGTCTCGGGAATGGGCCCGACCATCGCACGCCACGCGGCGCGGACCGCATCGAGCTCCGCGAGCGTCGCCGGCAACGCGACCGGCTCGGCGCTTCCCGCCTGCGGCGTCGTCTCCGACGGCATCTCGTTCGTTGCGAGCCAAGCCGCGAGATTCCACGCCGGATCGACCGACGGGAGCGACGGCGGAGAGCACTCGATCGTGCCGACCGGCTCCGCGGAGTCGTCGCCCGGGGCGGAGTCGTCGCCGATCGCTCCCGCGTCGAAGCGCACCGCATCGCGCGGCTCAGGGTCCCCGTGGCAGGCGAGGGCGAGCACCCACATGCGCGAAACGTACCTGGCACTCGTGAAATCGTCCGCCGACGCGCGGCCGATTCGCATTCCACCCGGTCGTCCCTAGACCTCGGCATGGCCGAGGTCCGTCACCGCCAGCCCGATGCCGTCACCGAGCAGCTCGCTGCCGCAGCCGCGAACGACTCGATCGTCTCGCTCGCCGGAGCCATGCCCGCGGACGAGCTCTTCCCGATCGCGTCGATGCGGACCGCGCTGGCGAAGGTGATGGGTAGCGAGCCGGACAAGGCGCTCCAGTACGGATGGCCGGAAGGCAAGGAACGCCTGCTGAGGCACATCGGCTCGCCGTCGATCGTCACGAACGGGGCCCAGGAAGCGCTGCACCTCGTCGGCCGCGCACTCGTCCCCGACGGCGCGCTCGTAGCGGTCGAGGTGCCGACGTATTCGTCGGCGCTCCAGTCGTTCGACCTCCGCCGCGCGCGCTACGCGCCCGTTCCGCGCACGACGGCAGGCCTCGATCTCGATGCGCTCGAGGATGCGTTCCGCGCCGGCGCGAAGGTGTTCTACCTCGTCGCGTCGGGGCACAATCCGACCGGCGGCGTGCTCGATGTCGAGGCCCACCGCGCGATCCTCGCGCTCGCCGAGTCGTACGACGCCTGGATCCTCGACGACCAGGCGTACGGTGCCATCGTGTACGGGGAACCCCCGCCGCCGCTCCGCAGCCACGGCCGACACCTCGATCGGATCGTCGAGATCGGAAGCTACTCGAAGGTGCTCGCGCCGGGCCTGCGCGTCGGATGGCTCACGGGTCCCGAAAGCCTCGTCAAGGAAGCGACGATTCTGAAGAGTGCCATCGATCTCGAGACGGCGGGGTTCACGCAGCTCGTCCTCGCGCACTGGCTCGAGGCCTGCTCGATCGAGGAGCACCTCGCGCAGTGCATGCCGGTGTACCGACGCAGGCGCGACGCGCTCGTCGAAGCCCTCGGGCACGAGATGCCAGAAGAGGTGACCTGGGCCCGACCCGAGGGCGGATTTTCGGCACTCCTCACCGCTCACGTCGACGCGGCCGCGATCCTCGCGCGCGCGATCGAGGCCGGCGTGCTCATCGAGCCCGCGGCGCCCTACTACGCGACCGCTCACGTGCCGGGCGCGATGCGGCTCTCTTTCTCGAACGTGCCGGAAGACCGGATCGGCGACGGCGTGCGGCGTCTCGCCAGGGTTCTTCGCGATGTCTTGCCTCCCAGCCAGCCCTCCCTACGGACACGAACGCATTGGAGGCAGACATGATCGGTACTTTTCTGGCCGCGCTCGCGCTCACTGGTTGCGCCAAGAAGGACGAACCCGTCGAGCAGGCGGTCAACCGCAATCAGTTGGACGACAGCGAGTGGCGCTACACGATCGTCGACTTCGATCCGTCGCTCGTCCAGAACTGCGGCATCTCGAATACGCAGACGTACTTCAAGTACGACAGCGCCGAGCTCTCGGACAACGGCAAGGCGGTCGTCGACGACATCGCCAAGTGCGTGAACGATGGGCCGCTCAAGGGCGCCGAGCTCATCGTCGTGGGCAGCACGGACCCGGCCGGCACCGACCAGTACAACATGGAGCTCGGGATGTCGCGGGCCGAGTCCGTGGAGAAGGCGCTCTCCAAGAACGGCGTGTCCAAGACGCGGGTGACGACCGTCTCGCTCGGCGAGGTGAAAGCCTCTGCGAGCCCCGACGCATGGCCGAAGGACCGCCAGGTGCGCGTCGAGGTCGCGCCGGGCACGGTGGCAGTGCAGACGGTGGAGTCGACCGACAAAGAGCCCACGCGCGCCGAGGACGACGAGACGCCGGCAACCGAGAAGGACCCCGGCAACCAGTGAGCGGTCGGGCTCGATAAGACGGCGGCATGCGTCGCATCGCCGCCGTCCTTTTCGTTCTCCTCCTGACCGGAGCGCGCTCCTCGAGCCCCCGCCTCGACACCATCCCCATCCCCGGTCCGACGAAGTTCCAGAAGGTCGCAAGGGACGTGCTGGACGTCGCATGGACGATGGATCCCAGCGGCGCGGCGAACGCCGGGCTGATGGACGATGCGATCGCGGTTCCGAGCTACTCGCCGAAGTCGATCCAGTCCCTCACGGATCGGCTGGACAAAGATCTCGCGACGCTCCGTTCCCTCGATTGGCAGTCCTGGGGTGAGGCGGAGCGGATCGACTTCCGCTGGATCTACGCGACCGCCGAGACGCTCCGTCATTCGCTCGTGACGGAGCGCTTGTTCGAGCACCGGCCCGCGCAGTGGCTCGAGCCCGTCGCCGGTGTGCTCATCGCGCTCGCGAGCTATGCGCCCGAACGCCCCGACCTCCAGGACGAGGTTCTCGCGAAGATTCCTGCCATGCTCGCCGAGATGCGCGCCGTGGCGACGAAACCCACGCGCCGCGACCTCGACACCGCGATCGGGCTGGTCGACGCGCTCACCGCCATGGCGCGCTCGCGGAAGATGACCGCGGTCGCGGACGCTCTGGTCGCTTACGGCGTCGAGCTGCGGGGTCTCGAGCCAGAAGCCGAGTTCCAGGTCATTGGCCCGGAGAGCTACGCCTGGCGGTTGAAGCACGCACTGCTCCTTCCGTGGACGCCGCAGGAGCTGCTCGCATCCGCGGAAGCGGATCTCGCGATCGTCGACGCGCGGATCGCTGCGCTCCCACCCGAGCAACCCCTGCCGGCGCCGACCGAAGCGCAGCTCACGATCGCGCGGAACCTGACGCGCGAGACACAGCTCGGGCTCTTCGACACGCTCGAGGAGGCGCTGCGCGAGGCGACGGTCCGGGGCGGCTGGGTCACGATTCCCGACGGCGTCGGACCGATCCGTGCGCGCGAGACCCCCGACGCGATGATTCCCCTCACCGGCGACGGCGGGAGCATGAACCCGCCGCCGACGTACGTCACGTCGAACGTCGGGTGGTGGAACGTGGATCACTTCCACGCCGACGCGTCGGAGGCGGATCGGATCCAGCGCGTCGTCGCCGCGCAGAACTTCACCGTGAGTCGGATGGGCCCCTACGCCGCACACGAAGGGTTTCCCGGCCACCACCTGCAGCTCGCCATCGCGAGGCTGATCGCGGATCCGCTGCGCTCGATCGTCTCCGACGCCGTGCAGAACGAGGGTTGGGGCCTCTACGCCGAGGAGGCGCTCCTCGAGCACGGCGGCTTCGGCGACAGCGTCGAGGCGGAGCGGAACATCCTTCGCTCGTACCGGCACCGGATCCGTCGCGTCATCTTCGACGTGAAGATCGAGACCGGTGTCTGGACCCTGCAGCAGGCGGCGGACTTCAAGTACGACGCCGCGCCCGGCAAGGGCGAGGTCGACGAGGACCTCCTGCGCTCGATCAACTGGCCGACGCAGCTCATCTGCTACTACTCCGGCAAGAAGCAAATCGTGGCGCTGCGCGAGGAGTACGAGAGCCAGATGGGCAGCGCGTACACCGACCGCGACTTCCACGATCGGTTTCTCGCCGAGGGATCGATTCCCATCGCGCTGATCCGTGCGGCGATGCTCGACGAGAAGGTCCCGCCGCTCGAGTAGTCCATCGTGGTGACACGATCCCGCGCGATGATTCATCGCGCGTCCAAATGATCCATTGGCGCCGTCGGTGTCGCTGTGACCGAAGTGTCACGTCACAAGTTCGGGCCGCCGGTGAGAGGGAGTCGGCATCGCGGAACCGCCGTGTCGGATCCTCTCGGCTTCCACGTCTCGCTCCGACTCGAAGGGAGTCGCAACCTCACGCCCACGGTCGCTGCGCGTCGCGAGTTCGGACGGTGCGTCCTGACCATCGCGCGACCCTTCGAGCTCCTGGCCTGTCGGTGGGTCGACACGCATGGCCACTTGGAGATCATGGGTTCTCGCGCGGAGGCGGGTGAGCTGACGCGCCGTGTCGAGATTGGACTGCAACAGCGTTTGCAGCCGGGGGGACGCTTCCAACCCGCGCACTTCGAACCGATGTACTCGATTGGACACGTGCGGAGCACGTTCTTCTACATCGTCGGTCAGCTCACTCGGCATGGCGTCGACGTGGATCGACTCCACGAGCGAGCAACGTCCCGGACGTCATCGGTGCGCGTACCGTGGGGGTGCGGACCGCGATGGTCGTGAGCGGCACCTGCCGCGCACGACCCGCCAGCAATTCCTCGAGCGGCCGGGCTCGCGGACCCGGAGCCGTACGAACCCCAGCCGTTCGGGCTGGCGGATGCCGCGGCAGCGGCGATCGGGCGTGCGGCGCTGGTCGGTCAGGCCGCCGACATCGTGGACGCACGGATCGCGGCCATTCGATTCGCGGCGGATCTTCCTCCGTCGTGGATCGCGACAGAGCTAGGCATCACCGTCCGGACCGTGCACCGTCTCCGGGGGGCGAAGCACGACGTCGCCCTGGTGCGGGCGATCAAGCAGCAGCTCGCCATGCGCCAGCGGCCGTGATGCTGTGCGATGACAGAATCGCCGGCGATGATCCATCGCGCCGCGTCGTGTCACTGCACGCGGCGCCCCGGCCCGCGATCTGCGACGGCGCTCGAGTCGTGCTGCACCCTCCCCCTCCGGCCCTTCGGGCCACCTCCCCCGCCAAGGCGGGGGAGGAGAGATCACCCTCCCGGCCGTTCGAGGCAACTCTCCCTGCCGCTCCGCCCGTCGGGCACCGCCACCGCCAGGCGGGGAGGGAGAGATCACCTGCCGCTCCGCCCGTCGGGCACCGCCACCGCCAGGGAGGCGGGGGAAGTACGCCTACTTGGTCTGGGCCTGGGCCTTCGCCACCAGATCGGCCTTCTTCTTCTTCGCGTCCGCCACGAGTGCGTCCGCCTTGTCGTCGGCCTCCTTCTCGAGCTTGTCGGCCTTCTTGTCCGCCTCTTTGACGAGCTTCTTTGCGGCCTCGTTGGCCGCAGCCTCCTGCAGCGGGTTGCCCTTCGCGTCCTTCACGAGCTTCTTGGCCTCGTCGTCCGCGGAGTCGCGTACCTTCTTCGCGGCCGTCTTCGCGGTCGCGCGGAGCTTGTCGCCGGCGGCCACGGCCTCCGCGATGAGCTCGTCACCGGCGGCGCTGGCCTTCGCCACGAGGTCGGATGCGACCGCCTTCACCTGCTCGGTCGCCACCTCGGTCACGGCCGCCGCGACGTCCTTCGCCAGATCGCCCAGTCCGACGGAGACCTTCGGCGCATCGTACGTGCCGCCGATCTTCACGTGCAGGTCCACGTCCTTCTGCGCCGCTGCGAGCTGCGACCCGAGGCTTCCGCCCGCGAGCATGCTCGTCGGCACCTTCATGTCGAGATCGAAGTCGAGCGAGCGGTTCACGACGCCCGCCTTTCCCCCGAACGTCGCCGGCAGGGTCCCGACCTTCAGCGCGAACGGCTGCACCTCCGCGTTCGTGTCCTTGATGCTGTAGCGGAGCGTCGTGTCCCGGAGATCGAGCTTGTCGACCTTCCCGCTCCGGACGGCCTCGGCCACCTTCCCGAGGAAGTCCGGCGTGAGGGCGACGCCGATCGTGTGGATGCTTCCCTTGCTCGCGAGGAAGTCGTAGTCGGGCGACAGATCGCTGTTCAGCCTCGTCTTCATCTGGAAGCTCGAATCGAAGCGCCCCAGGGCGCCCTGGGCGACCGGCACGATCTGCTGGAGAGTCTCGAACGCCGTGAACGTCTTGGCGAGCTCCAGGCGCAGCATCTCGACGTCGATGTCGACGTCGGCCGTCTCCTTCGACGCCGCGACGTAGCTGCCGGACATGGTCATCTCGCCACCAAGGAGGTCCATGTGCAGGTGGCGCATGTCGAGCTTCCCGTCACGCACGACGACGGTCCCCTCGACATCCGTGAGCTCGAGGTCCTCGACCCAGACCTTCGCGAGCTTCGCGTCCATCTCGAAGTCGAGGTTCTTCGGGATCACGACGAGGGACGATTTCTCCGATGCGGTCGCGGCCTTGTCATCGCTCTCGCCCTGGAACGGACGCAGGTCGAGCTTTCGCGATCGCAGATCCACGCGCGCTTCGAGCGTCGTGTCGGCGAGCAGGTAGGGGATGAGGTCCTCGACGACGCCGCTCGCTTCGAGATCGGACTCGCCGAACGAGACCTGCATCTCCGAGAGCTGGGCCTCCCTCGGCGTGAGCGCCACGTCGAGCCGATCGATCGTCACCGGCATCGGGATCGCATCGGTCGTGTACGTGAAGCCCGTCACCACCACGGTGCCCTGCGCCTTGATCGCGTCGATGTTCTTCTTCTCGAAGTCGGACGAGCGTCCAGCGACGGCGAGGTCCAGATCCAGTCTCCCGCCCAGCACGTCTTTCAGCGCGAACGCCTCGCCGAGCTGCTGCACGTCGACCACGCCCTTGATCACCGCGTCGATCGTGGGATCGGACACCGGTCGGCTGAGGCTCAGGCGACCATCGACGGGGTTGTTCGCGACCGCGAGGTGGAACCGGTCCACCTGCACGGTCGTGAGGTCGGCGACGCCCTGGGGATGGTGGACCTTGGCGTCGATCGCGATCGCTTCCACCGCGGTGGGCACCTGCGGGACCTGGAACCGCCCGTCGCGCACGCTGAGCGCGAGATCGAAGCCGGGAAGATTCTCGCCCGACGACACCCCCTTCACCGTTCCCTCGAGGCCGAGCGTTCCCGCGACGGAGACGTTCGCGAAATCCTTCCGGTACACGGACGGCACGAGCGACAACAGGGACTTGAAGGAGGTGTCCTTCGTCAGGAAGCGCAGGTCGAGCTCGGTATCGTCGCCCTTCGGGAGCACCGTCCCCTCGAACGCGAGCGCGAGATCGTTGACGGCGATCTTGTTGTCGCCGAACGTGATCTTGCCCGTGGCCTGCTCGTAGTCGACCGCGACGTCGGCCACCCAACGCGTCTCCTTCAGGAGCGGGACGGCGCCGTCGGTGACCGTGAGCTTCGCGATCTCCGTGTGCGTCGAGACGTGGACGACGGCATCGGAGAAGTCGCCCTTCGATCGGTGGTCGAGGTCCTCGATCGCGACGTGGCGGTCGGCCTTCGCATCGTCGTAGGCGAGCTGGAGATCGGTGATCCGGAAGTCGTCGACCTTCCAGGAGTAGTCGGAGCTCTCTTCCGTCGTTGCCGGCGCGGTGCGCTCGGGCGCGATGTCGTAGTTGGCCTTCCCCGACGCGTCGACGACGACACGGAAGCTCGGCTGGTCGAAGGCCAGCGCCTCGATCTCGACGGGCCCGTCGCCCAAGGCAGTCGAGAGATCGACCGCCGCGTGCACCCGCGCGATCGTCGCGAGCTTCACACCCGCAAAGGGCTCGCGGCCGACCACCTCGAGACCGTCGACGTCGACCGACAACGACGGGAAGCTCTTCAGGAGGCTCACCTTCACATCGCCGATCGACACGTCGGCGTCGATCCGCTCGTTCAGCTCCGACGTCACGCGATCGACGATCGGCCCCTTCAAGAGAATCGGTGCCAAGGCGATGACCAGTGCGAGGAGCGCCACGATGGCAATCGTTCCGATCAACAGGATTCGAGCTGCTCTGCCCATCGTGCACCCACGTTGCGAGGAAACAGTGTTACCCGCCCCGATGCCTGCCGCCGACATCGACCGTCCGCCCATCGATCCACGATGGGGAGCGGTCTCCCCGCTGCACGACCCGCACACGCTCGCGTTCTTCGAGCCGCGACCGACGGACGTCATCATCACGACCGCGCCGAAGGCCGGGACGACGTGGATGCAGCAGATCCTCCACCAGATGCGCACCGGCGGCGACACGTCGTTCCGCACGATCTTCGAGGTCGTCCCCTGGATCGAATGGCCGCTGCCCAACCGCACGTGGCGCCAGGCGCTCGCACTCTTCGAGTCCCTGCCGAACCCGCGCGTGTTCAAGACGCATTGCACCTACGACCAGACGCCCGGCGTAGGGACGGCGAAGATCATCCTGACGGTCCGTGATCCCCGCGAATGCTGCGTGAGCTTCTACCACCACGTGAACGGGTTCAAGAAGGAGCTCCTGCCCGACGTGCCGTCGATCGCCTTCGCCGACATGCAGGCCGGCGTGGACCACTTCATCCGCGTGGGCGCGTGGATCCGGAACGTGAAGGGCTGGTGGGCGCATCGGAACGACCCGGGCATCCTGATGCTCCGCTACTCGGACCTCGTGGCCGATCTCGGCGCGAACGTGGACCGCATGGCCGACTTCCTCGGTTGGGAGCTCACGCCGAGCGCGCGGGCACGCGTGCTGGAGCACAGCTCGATCGAGTGGATGCGGGCGCACTCGGACCGGTTCACGCGACAGCTGAACACCGACGATGTCCTGTTCAAGCCGGACACGTTCATCCGCAGGGGCAAGGTCGGGGTCGCGAGCGAGGACCTCACCCCGGCGCAGGAGGAGCAGATCCTCGCCGCCGTCCGCGCCGAGCTCGAGCCCGACTGCCTCGACTACCTGGGCCTCAGAGCGTGAGTGCCCACACCTGGGCAATCTGCCCGGGGTGGTAGCTCTCGTCCGGCATCTCCTCGACCAGCTCGAAGCCGAACCGTTCGTAGATCCGGCGTGCGGCGTGGAGCTGCTTGTTCGTCCAGAGGACGACGCGGCGGTAGCCCGCGCTCCGGCTGAACTCGACGACCGCTCCGACGAGCGCGTCGCCGATCCCGTGACCGCGCGCCCACGGCTCGACGAGCAGGACCCGGAGCTGCGCCGCCGTCGAATCGTCTTCGTTCTCCACGACGAGCACGCATCCCGCGCGCTTCCCGTCGAGGTCGGCGATCCAGCACCGCTCGCGATCCGAGTGCGCCGTTGCGAACTCGGCGACGATCCGGGCCACGATCGCCTCGAACGGCAACCCCCAGCCGTACTCCTCGAAGTAGAGCGCGCCGTGGCGCTCGACCATCCACCCGTAGTCGCCGGATCGGGGGTCGCGGAGCTCCATGCTCCCGCCAGTACCCTTCAGGTGCGGGCGTCGTCCACGAACGTGGTGAGGAGCGAGGCCATGTCGTCGGCGTGCTCCTCCTCCTGCGCGAGGATCCCTTCGAGGATCCGGCGCGTCGTCGGATCCTGGTTTCCGAACCACGTGATCATCTCGCGGTAGATGTCGATCGCGACCCGCTCCGCTTCGAGGTTCTGGCGGATCATCTCGTCGAGCTGCGTCGACGTCACGAAATCGCTGTGGGCGCGCGTCTCGATTCCCGTGGGATCGAAGTTCGCGGTGCCTCCGAGCTGCGAGATGCGCTGGGCCAGCAGGTTGAGGTGCTCCTCTTCCTGCGCCGCGTGCTCGCGGAACTCCGCGACGACGACCTCCGAGTGGATACCGCGCGCCGCGAACGCGTGGCCGAGGTAGCGCAGCCAGCACACGATCTCGGTCGCGAGCGCATCGTTGAGGACCTTGATCGCGGTGTCGCGATCGAGCGTGTACCCCGGAGTCACCGCGCCTTCCATCATGCTGCTCTTGGCGCGCCGCCCGATTTCCTGCAGCTGCGCCGCGAAACCGTTCTCCGAAGAAGGGGTGCCCTGGGTCTGGTCGCTCATCGATGCTCCTTCTGCTGATCCGAAAGCCTCTAGGATCGCGGCGCGCAGGAACAAGTCGGTCAGTACCCGTCGAGATCCACGAAGTGCGTCACCTGGACGTCCGTGTCCCAAACGAGCTCGACCCGACCGTCACCGTCCACGTCCGGGGCCGCGACGACGAACCGGTCGCCCGTGGAATCGGTGATCTCGATGTCGCTGCTGATCGAATCGAGCGTGCCGTCGACCGGGCCGAAGAAGACCCAGCCGGCGCGACTGGCATCGGCAGACGAGCCGGAGCTCCCGACCGTCCAGTGCACGCCGCCCTGGACGACGAGGTCGAGCACCGCGTCGCCGTCGATGTCTGTCGCCTGTACGGAGCCGCCCAGGTAGTCGTCGGCCCCGGCCCCCTGGATGTCGAGCATCGCGTCCGATTCGTCGACCGACTTGTCGAGAGGCCCGCTCCACCCGAGCACACGTCCAGCGTGCGCGCCGCCGGCGCTCGAGTCGTAGGCCGGGACGATCAGGTCCGATGCACCGTCGCCGTCGAGGTCGACGACGAGCGGCGAGAGTCCGAACCCGAAGTCCGTCGCTCCGCCGTTGACGAAGACGTCGGCGTCGTCGCTCGTCATCGTGCCGCTGACGGGACCTTCGAAGACGTAGGCGACCTGCACGGTGTGCTCGCCGTTCCCGACGACGAGGTCCTCGACGCCGTCGCCGGTCAAGTCCCCCATCGCCACGCCGGCACCGAAGCGCTGCGCGGCGGAGGTGCCGCGAACCTCCGCGAGCGAAAGATCGTCGGCTGTTGCGGTCCCGGTCGTTCCTCCTTCGAGGATCCACACCGCTCCCTCCTCCTCGTAGACCCCGTCGGCGCCGCCGGCGGCGACAAGGAGCTCCCTCGCCCCGTCGCCGCTGGAATCCGCGACGATCTGCACGCACGATCCGATCCGTGCGTTCGTGTCATTGCCGACGACCACGAGATCCGCGTCGGCGAGATCACCGGTGGTCACGGGCCCGAGCTGGACGTACACGGCGCCACCGCCGCGGCCGTCGGACGACTCGGTCGGGGTTCCCACGGCGAGATCGTCCGCAGCGTCGCCGTCGTACGCTCCCGTCGCGACGTTCACGACGCCGATGTTCTTGGCGTTCGGCGTGAGGAGCACGAGCGCGTCGTCGGCGTCGAGAGCCGACGACAACGGACCCGGAAAGACGTACGCGCCGCTCTCGAGCGAGTCCTCGAGGGTGGCGCCCAGGATGACGTCGATCGTCCCGTCGCCCGTCAGGTCGGAGAAGGCGATGGTCTGCTCGGAGCCGAGCGCGATCTGCACGTCGGCCATGCTCGCCCGAACGGTGTTCCCGTTGCACGCCGAGAAGGAATCGCCCGACGAGCGGTTGCAATCCTGGACGACGCCATCCCCGCACACCTCCGCCGCGCTCGGGAACACATCGGGGTCCGCGTCGTCGCAGTCGGTCGAGACGTTGTCGTACCCCTTGCCGGGAGGCTCGCAGGTGAGGATCCCTTTGTCGCCCCCGTAGCCGTCGCCGTCCTCGTCGAGGTACCAGTCGTCGCCCTCGTCGAGGACGTCCTCGTCGTCGACGAGCTCGTCACAGTCGTTGTCGAGCTTGTCGCACATCTCGTCCGCGCCGGGATTCACGTCCTCGTTGTGGTCGTCGCAGTCGCCGCCCACCTCCGCGTTGCCCACCGGAACCCAGCAACCCTGCTCTTCGGCAGCGTCGTCCCCGTATCCATCCGAGTCCTCGTCCTCGTACGACGTGACGAGGACGCCCTCGTCCGTTTCGTTGTCGCAATCGTCGTCCCTCTCGTTGCACTCCTCCTTGGCGCCCGGAAAGACCCATGGATCGTCGTCGTCGCAGTCCTCGTCGTCGGTCACGCCGTCCCCGTCGGAGTCGATGGGCGGCACGCTGTCGTCGGTCGCCGGAGGGCTCGAATCGTCCCCGCCCCCACCGTCGCCGCCGCCTTCGTCTTTGCTTCCACATGCCAGCAGGACCAGGACGACGATCGACATCAGGCTTCCTCCGGGATCTGCTCCTCTACCTCCGTTCCGCCGCGCCCCGCCACGCGTTGACTCGGCCGCTGCTCTCCCTATCGACAGACCGGAGGCGAGATGCGCCGTCGGATCGTGAAGCTCTGTGCGCTCCTCTTCACGTTCGCCTGCAATGGCGGAGATACGCCCGAGAACGCGTGCTCGGAGTACTGCGACAAGCGAGCCGAGTGCGACGACGAGGTGGACGCCGACGAGTGCGAGGAGACGTGCAACGACGTCATGGAGGAATGCGACGACGATGCACAGACGGACGCCGTCGAGGACCTGCGTCAGTGTGCCGACGAGAGTTGCGACGATGTCGCGTCGTGCGGTTTCGACCAGGGCGTCGACTGCCTGTTCGACCTCTGATCAACGGCCGGACATGACCGCCTGCAACCGCGCGAGGCTCTCGGACGCCCAGGTCGCCGGCAGATCGTAGAACTCCTCTACGGCGCGCGCGCCGGGCGGGAGCACGACCCAGGGCTGCTTCGACATCGTGTAGATGTGCACATCGGGCGGAAACGCGTCGGGCTGGTCGAGCGTGCCCACGCGAACGAAGGAGATCGCTTCGCGCGCTCGCGGATAATGGCTCCAGACCGCGATGCGGCAGGTCGGGCAGCGCACGATCCACTGTCCCTGGCCGCTCGCGGACGGCGTGTCGATGGTCTCGACGTCCCCCTGTCGCGAGATGCGCGTCGATTCGATCAGCGCGTTGAGCGCGAAGGCGGTCCCCGTCTCGCGCTGGCACCAGCGGCAGTGACACGCGTGCACGATCAACGGTCGGCCGCGCATCTGGTAGCGAACGGCGCGACACCCGCAGCCGCCTTCGAAGACGTCGTCCATGTGCTCACCTACTTGCGTCACGCGATGGGACGCAAGCCGCCTGCCCCCAGGCGCGCCATGATTTCGCGCGCGACGATCGTGCGGTGGCACTCGCGCGGATCGCGCTCGAGGCAGAGGAGGCAGACGCGCTTGTCTTCGATTCGCGGACGGAGCATCTCGAACGCATCGTCCCAACGCTCCGTCATCCAGGCGTCGTAGTTCGCCAACACGGTCGCGGTCCCCCCGCCGGCATCGCGGTTGCGCTTCGGGTTGCCGAGGTCCCGCGCGTGGACGTAGGCGATCCCGTGCGCGCTCAGGAGCTCCTCGAGCGCGCGCTTCGAGAACCCCTTCTTCCGGCTGATGGGCTTGTCGCGCACGTCGACGAGCACGTCCACGCCGTGCTCCTCGAGCACGGCCACGAGCTCGAGAGGCTCGCGTCCCTGGTAGCCAATGGTGAGGAGCTCGCGGAGCATTTCGCTCCTGGGAGCTACCCCAGCCCGCAGATCATTCCATCCGAGTAGCAGTAGTACGGCTCACAGCACGGCAGCTCCGCACACGACTCGCCCTTGTCCGCGCAGGTGTCGGTGTCGCTGTCCGTGTCCGTATCGGTGTCCGCGTCGGTGTCGCTGTCGGTGTCGCTGTCGGTATCGGCGTCGGTATCGGTGTCCGTATCGGTGTCGGTGTCGGAGTCGGTGTCGGAGTCCGTGTCCGCGTCGCTCTCTCCTCCGCCGCCGTCCGAATCGTCCTTGTCGTTGCAGCTCGTCGCGAATCCGAACACGGCGAGGGCGGCGAAGGCGGCGATGGTCTGGGCGCGCATGGAATCTCCTCGGTTGGGGGCCGAAAACCCCCTAAGCTCGAGGAGCGACGGGCCGCAACGATCGACGCTCGGCTACGTTCACAATCGTGGAACGCCGCCGGCTCGCAGCGCTCGTCCTCGTCGCCGCCGTCCTGTTGATCGGGGCCTGGCCGCTCCTGCCCCGCCATCGGGGTGCGGAACCCCCCGCCGAGCCCCTCAGCGCACCCGCGGCGGCGCCGAAGCAGGTGGCCGCTGAACCTCCCGAGCACGCGCCAGACGCGGCGCGAGGCCAGGTGATTCCCCGTCCCCATCGCACGAAGCGACATGCGCCGTCGCCCAATGGCGAGGCACCCGACGCAGCGAAGGTCGACACCGGCATCGAGAAGGGCGGAGTGGATCGCAGCCTGACGCTCGATGCACAGACGCTCGCGGCGGTGGCGGACCGCATGCGCCCGTCGATCGCGGCGTGCGTCGACGCGTGGACGACGCAGGTGCCCGAGATCGCCGGCCGCGTCGTTCTCGGGTTCGACCTCGGTCCGGATGGGGTGCAGAGCGCGTGGGTCGAGCAGCAGGAGAACATCCCGAACGCCGTGCTCGGCTGTTTCTCCGCGGCCGTATACGAGCAGGACTGGCCCGCGGCGCCCGATGGCGTGCAGGTCACACTTCCGTTCGAGGTCGAGGCCGGCCTCGTGTCCGACGAGCCGCGCCACGCGCTCGAAGACAAACGTTAGGCCGGGATTCGCCGCTACGCGGCTCTCCCGGTCGGTCGGGCTCGGGACCCGGAGCCCGAGCCCTCCCTAAGACACCAAGTGGCAGACCAACTGCGGCGCGGCCCTGGCGCTCGCTCGTTCGCTAGCCCGCTGCTGCGCGCGCCTCGGTGTGCGCCTCCTCCGCAGCCGCGACGTCCTTCTCCGCCGCGGCGAGCTCGCGCTGGGCGGCGCGGAGTCGCGTGCGCGCGGCGTCGAGCGCCTGCTTCGTCTCGACGACGTGCGCGCGGGCAACGCGGAGCTGCTCCTGCTTCCGGCGCTCCGCCTCGCGCTCCTCGGCGCGCCGATCGATCTTCACGGCGCGCGCGGGCGCGGCGCGGGGCCTCACAGTCGGAAGCCCTTCGAGCAGGACGTCGACGTCCGGCATCTCGAGGTCCTTGCTCAAATGGCCGGCGCGGATGAGGTCGCGCGTCTCGGCGGTGAGGCTCCCGGCACGGAGGCTGGCCATCGCGCGATGGACGACGGCTTCGCTTCCCCCGAGCGCATGGAGCTCGTCGTTCACCCGCTGCTCCATTGCCTTCCGGTCCGCGAGCGCCTCCTGGTACGTGCGTCCCTTCGATCCGAGTTGGGCGCGGACGACCTCGGTCGTCGCGGCCATCAACTCGTCGACCAGCGCGGGCTTGGCCCGGACCAACTGGTTCACGAGGGCCGCCGACACGGTGGGCTTCAGCGCGGCCTTGATGGCCGCGGCGCCAGCAACGTCGCCAGCCGCCTTCCGCTCCGCGGCGAGCGCGTTGCGCCGAGCGACGAACGCCGACGGCTCGATCGCGTACAGCTCGTCGAACGCTTCGTCGACCGCGCTCTTGGGCTTCTTCGGCATGAGGACGGGATAGCGTCGACGTTCGGGAGGTGCCCATGCGCTGGATTCTGTTCGCGCTGCTCGGAGGCTGCGCCCACGCGAAGCTCGCGGAACGCGCCCGACAGATCGCGTCGCTCCAGAGCGAGCTCACATCGACGAGGAGCGACCTCACCACCTGTCGGGGAAGCCTGCAGGAGTGCCGTGCGCATCTCGACGACCTCGACCAGATGGTCGATGCGATCGACGACGCCATCCCGAATCGGGACGTGTCATCGTGCGCGCCGAGGGCGAGGTGCGCATCATCCTGCCGAACCGGCTCCTGTTCGACTCGGGCTCGGCCGAGCTGAACGCGGGCGGAAAGAACGTGATCCAGATGGTGGTGAAAGCGTTGAAGCCCTACGCGTCGCACAACATCATCGTCGAGGGACACACCGACGACGATCCGATCACCGGCAAGCTCAAGAAGCTCTACAAGGACAACTGGATGCTGTCGTTCGCCCGCGCCTACACGGTCGCGATGCTCGTCGTCAGCGATGGCATCCCGCCGGAGGCGGTCGTGATGGCCGGGCGCGGCGCGTACGATCCGATCGCGTCGAACGCGACGGATGCCACCAAAGACGACAACCGCCGCGTCGAGATCCACGTGTCCGACCGGCCGCGCGCGAACAGCAAGGCCGGCTACACGCCGCCCGACTACAAGACGCGACGCATCCACCCGCCTCGTCCGAAGTAGGCTCACCAGCGGGCCGGGCGCGCGACGGTTCGGCGTCGTGCGCCGCGCGGCCCGCGGTGGGCTCGGGACCGGAGCGTCCTCCGGTCCCGGGATGCCGAGCTACTTCGCCATGTCCTTCAGCGACTTGAGCGGGCGCACCTTGATCACGCGGCGCGCCGGCTTCGCCTTGAACACCTGCTCCATCTTCGTGAACGGGTTGATCCCCTTGCGGGCCTTCGTCGCCGGCTTCTCGATCACGCTGATCTTCATCAGGCCGGGAACCGTGAACACGCCCGCGCCCTTCTTCGAGACCGCGCGACCGATCTCGGTCGACAGTCCCTCGAGCACGGCCGAAACCTGCTTGCGGGTGAGCTTCGTGCCGTCCGCGATGTTGCTGATGATCTCGCTCTTGGTCGGTGCCTTGCCTTTCGCCACGGTCTGATCTCCTGGTTGGGGGAACGGAGTCGCGCACGCAGTATCTTGGAGTGCGGCGCGCACGAGGTATCACCGGATCGCTGTTTTCACAGCGTTTGCCAGCACGATTCTGAAAAAAAGGCTTCGTACAGAATGAATCGTCGATCGCGAGCCGTGAGAATTCTGTCGTCTACACGCACACATCCCACGCGCATGGCGGGCACCGTGTCGCGCGAAGTGCGTCCGGACCCTTGAAAACAAGCTGTCGGGCAGATCTGGACGCGTCAAGAGCGAGGTCAAGGCGAACGTCCAGGCGGGACGTGCACGACCTGATCGCGTCCGTACACCGTTTCGGTTGCCGTCGATGCCACGGCTCGGAAGTGCCACGTGCCGGACCCGACGAGCACGTCCTGCGTCATGTCGTACCAGTCGTCGTCGGTGCGCTCGGTGGCACCGGTTCCGAACGCCTCGATCTCGCCGAGCCCCCAGCGCTCGTCGCGGTAGCCGGAGAGCACGCTCACGCGAAGACGATCGATCGGGTTCGGATGGAGCGGCGCCCAGATGGCCACGCCCTCGTCGTCGAGCGCCCACCTCCACCCGTGGAAGAAGAGGAAGTTGGGACCGTCGGGTGAGCTCTCCGGGAGCGTCGCCCTGCGGATCGTCGTCCACGTCTCACCGCCGTCCTCCGACACCTCGACCACGACGCGCTCCGAAGGGTTCCGCACTGCGTTGTGGATCGTGAACGACGTCAGCGTGATCGGATCTTCGAAAGCGTAGACGAAGGTCTGCGGTCCGGTCGGGTTGCGCTCGCTCTGCCATTCGCGTTCGGGCCCGTTCCGCCAGCCGTCGGTCAGCAGCTCGGCACCGGTCCCGCCTTCGGGTGCCCGGACCAAGCGGCCGCCGTTCGACGCGGCGCACACCGAGTGCTGCCGGAACGCAATCTCGAGATCTGCGACGTCGATGCTGCCCCTCGGTTGCTCGAAGAGATCGACGTAGAGGATCTGCAGGAGGAAGAAGTCGACGTTCACGCCGCGGAGGATCGTGTCGAGCTCGCCGTAGTCGTAGAGGAGCCGGCCACCGTTCGCCCCGGCGAACGTCCAATCGTCGGTGCGGTTCCGAAGGACCCACTCCGCATCCTCCCACTCGCCCGAGGCGAGATGCGCCGTCTGCGGGTCCCCCGTGAACGCCCAGTTCGGGTAGCGCAGGTACTTCGGAATCTCGTCGACGACGGTGGGGTCGCGGTACGCCTGGATCCACGTCCCGATCTCCGTGCCGTGCGGCTTCCAGTCGACGCCGCGGAGCGCGACGGAGATCGTCGCACCGCGGAAGTCGGGGAACCCGCCCCCCAGGTAGAGCGGAAGCGTCGGGTACGCCTGCGTGTAGTTGCCGAGGTACGCGTACGGCCCGAGATGGATCACGCCGATCCCGTCGAGATGGTTCGTGTCGTTACCAGCGCCCTGGTCATCGGTGTAGCGAAGGAACGGCCCGCCATCAGGGCCGCCGCGTTCGTGGTGCGCGAGCTGCACTCCCGACATCCCGGCGGCCCATTGACGCGTGCCGTCCCTCCAGTCTTCCGCGAAGTGCGCGTCGAGTCGACCCGGAAGCGCGCGCGGCTCGGACACGGAGCCGTACGTCTCGTCGGGCCCGTACTCGATCCACCACGTCGCCGGTTCGCCGTGCGGCTGGATGCGCGCGTTCGCGGTGAACCCGACGGTCGGCGGGAGGTTGTCGGCCGTGTCGACCGGGAGTCGCACGGGTTCGCCGACCTCGATCTCGAGCGCCCGTGCGAGCAGCGAGGAAACCAGCAGGGCCATCATGTTCGACTCCTTCGAAAGGTCTGCCAAGGCGCGGGACAGGTACCGCAGGCAGGCGTGCCGTCCGTTCCCGTCCCGGAAATCCGCAGCTCGACTTCGCCCGAGCCCATGTCGTCCCACGTGAGGCCCGGCTGGCTCCACTGCGCGCGCTCGAGCGGCGACAGGTAGAGCTTGAGCCGACGGAACATCTGGTGGCGGCCGTCGACGAAGTGGCCCCACGTGACGTAGAGGAAGCGCTCGCCCTTCGGCCCGTGGACGAGCGGCCCGCAAAAGTCGGGCGAGCCGTCGTCCGAGCGCTTCACGTCGATCGTCACATCGAACGCGAGGCCGTCCGGTACTTCGCTTCCCCGCACCAGATCGTCACGGCCGGACTGGAGCCCGACGGACAGGCCCGGAATCTCGGGCATGGGCGACAGGACCAGGTGGAGTCGGAGCATGTCGATCCTCGTGCTACAACGGCCCCCGCATGCTGCAGGACCTGGATCTCCGAAGGCAGGCGATCGCCGCCGTGGTGTTCGTCGCCCTCACGATCGCCCTCGTGGTTGCGGTCCGCCAGCAGACGGGCGCCGCGTACACGTACCCGCTCGACGACACGTACATCCACACCGCGCTCGCAAGGAATCTGATCGAGAGCCACACCTGGGGAATCAACCCCGGTGAGTTCGCGAACGCTTCCACCTCTCCCGTCTGGACCGTCCTGATCGCGATCGTCGGCGGAATCCTCGGATGGAGCCGGGCACCGCTCGCCCTCGGTGTGCTCGCCGGAATCATGGTGCTGCTGGACACGGAGCGGTTCGCGCGTGCGCATGGCGCCGGGCCCTGGCGTACGAACGCCACGCTCGCCGCGGTCCTCTTTCTCACGCCGCTTCCGTTCCTCGCGGCGATGGGGCTCGAGCACATCCTCCACCTCTCGCTCGCGATCGCGTTCGTCGTCGAGATGGTCGGCGACGGCCCCGTGCGCCCGCGCGCCTATCTGCTCGCCGGCGTGCTCCCCCTCGTGCGACCCGAGTCGCTCTTCCTCGTCGGTGCCGCCGTGCTCGTGCGCGCGACGATGTCGATCCGGGAGGCAGGCCTCGTTGCCGCCTGCGGTCTCGCGCCCTTTGCGCTCTTCTGCGGCGGCAGCCTCGCGATGGGAGGCCTCGTGCTCCCCAACAGCGTGCTCATGAAGAGTGGTCTCACGGGCGGCGGCACGAAGCTCGACCTCCTGGCGAAGAATCTCTCCGAAGGACCTGCGGTGGTGGCGCTCGTCGGCGCAGCCGCCGCGGGATTCTCCGGCCGACCGCTCCTCCAACGTTCGTCGGCACTGTTCGTCGCCACGAGCGTCCTGCAACTCCTGCTGGGCGGCATCGGCTGGGTCTACCGCTACGAGGCCTGGCTCGTCGGATGGGGCGTCGTGCTCGCGGTGTCGACGCTCGCGGTCGGCAGCGCGCGGTGGGCGCAGGCCGCGGCGATTGCAACGGTGCTGGCGGTGCCAGCCGTGCGTGCGTTCTGGGCATGGACGGAGCTCGTGCCGCAGGCAATGGGCACGCATCTCGGTGATCGCCAGATCGCCGAGCTCGTCGGGCGGGCGCGTTGGCGCGGGCCCGTAGCCGTGCACGACATCGGCATCATCCGAACGATCACCGACAATCCAATCATCGACGTCGCGGGAATCGCCACGACCGAGATCGCGAAGCTCCACCTCGCGCACCAGTTGAGCCCCGAATGGTTCGGACGGATCGTCTCCGACGGCGGCGCGGACCTGGCGATCGTCGACACGCGCTGGATGGCGGGGAACATGCCACCGGGCTGGGTGGAGATCGGCACGATCACGTTCCCGATCACGCACGGGCGCACGTCGGCCTACGGCTTCTGGGCGACGCGACCCGAGGCCGTCGACGCCGTGCGGCGCACGCTCGTCGAGCAGTGCCCCGAGGTCGATTCGCGGAGCAAGTGCGAGCTGGCACCGGGCGGCTGAGGTGTCTCCCGACCCCGACCCCGCGCCCAGTGAAGGTCCGGGATCGCTCCGGTCGCTACCAGCCGGACAGCGCGGGCTTGGGCTACCTCGTTTGCGAAAGCGGCATGCGCGCCCGCGTCCGACCGGATGCAGCCCGTCCACGAAGCTGCCCCACGACGAGCCGATCTGACGGCGCTTGCGCTAGAACGAACCGCGGAGCCCTACTCCCCCCGCGCTCGGCACGACCGCAATGCCGTGCTTCCGCGAGTGGAGCAGCACCGGGATGCCAATCCCAATCGCCGTTCCGGCGGCGGCACCGGCCAACACGTCGGTGGCCCAGTGCATGTCGGCCGAGATGCGCAGGACGCCTCCCGTCAACGCAAGGACTCCGGTGCCGACAGCGATCCACTCCGCGTGCTCGTAGCGCCGCAGGAACGCGAGCGTCGACGCGGACGCCGCGATCGAGAACGCCCACGTGGTGTCGCCCGAGTAGAACGAGACGAACTCCTCGGCGGGGTGATCCGCGGCCTCCGTGTCCCCCTCCCGTTCGTAGTAGAACGCGGGCCGTTGCCGACGCGCCGTGATCTTGGCGATGCTGTTCGCGCCCGTGGCCACGAGAAAAGCGTCCAACACGATCGCGGAGTCCTGGATCGCGTAGGTCCCGTGGCTCGAGCTGGTCGCCGAGACGATCAAGCTCCCGAACGCCGCCGCGGGCGCGAGCCCGAGCGCGAACGTGTGGCTGGTCGTCGCCGCGGCGCGGGGATTCGCCCACACGAGCGCCTCGTTCAGCGCGACGTCGAAGCCGTTCGTCGTGCACCACGCATCGTCGCAAACGATCGGATCGATCGGCGCCTCTGTGACGAGGTCCGGCACGACAAATCCGACGAGGAAGCTCGAGACGAACTCGCCGCCGAGGAACCACGGGCCTGTGTTGCGGAGCTCGACCGGGTCGGCCGCGTGCGCGCGAGTGCCAGGAACGCGATCATGGACCGCGCCTAATCCGCTATGGCTTTCCGCGAAGCCGCGCGTCGAGCGAGTAGCGCCCGGGTCCGAGGAAGAGGAGCGAGCCCATCACGATCCCGAGCTCGATCGCGTGGCTCGCCTCGTTCATCCCCTCGCCGCGGCTGAGGTGCCGGCCCGAGGCGACGCACATCGTGATCAGGATCGACGCGGCAGCCGGGCGCGTGAACAGCCCGAGCACGAGGAGGATCCCGCCGCCGAACTCTGCGGCCATCGCGCAGAAGCCCCAGAACGTCGGCAGGAAGTGGATGCCGACGAGCTCGACCGCAGCGCCGAGCTTCTTCCAGCGGTCGGGCCCACCGACGAGCTTGGGCCAGCCGTGCACCCACGCCTCCATGATGCCAAGGCCGACGCGGAGCACGAGGAGGCCGAGATCGAATCGCTTCATGGCAGAGAGGTACCCGGCGCGAAGGTCGGGACGCTAAGAGCCCCGGCATGCAAGACGTCGTGTTCATCACCGGAGCCACTTCGGGATTCGGGGAAGCGTTCGCGCGACGCTTCGCCAAGGACGGCGCGCGTCTCGTGCTGACGGGACGACGCACCGACCGGCTCGAAATGCTCGCGCGCGAGCTCGACGTCGAGGTCCACCTCGCGCACCTCGACGTCCGCGATCGCGCGCAGGTCGAGACGGTCGTCGCGACGCTCCCACCCGCGTTTGCGGACGTCTCGGTGCTGCTGAACAACGCCGGGCTCGCGCTCGGGATCGGAGCGATGCAGTCGGTCGACGTGACGCAGAGCGAGACGATGATCGAGACGAACATCGGCGGCATCGTCTCGGTGACGCGCGCCATCCTTCCCGGCATGGTGGCCCGCAACCGCGGCCACATCGTGAACATCGGGTCCGTTGCCGCGAGCTACCCGTACCCGGGGGGCAACGTCTACGCGGGCACGAAGGCCTTCGTGCACCAGTTCTCGCTCGGCCTCCGCGCGGATCTCCTGCGCACGAAGGTGCGGGTCACGTGCATCGAGCCCGGGCTCTGCGAGACCGAGTTCTCGCTCGTGCGCTTCGGCGGCGACGCGGAGAAGGCGAAGGCCGTCTACGCGGGCATGACGCCGCTGACGGCCGACGACATCGCCGAGACGGTCCACTGGTGCGTGCGCCAACCGCCACACGTCAACGTGAACCTGGTCGAGATCATGCCCGTGCAGCAGGCGTGGAGCCCCTTCGCGATCGATCGGAGCAGCTGACCAGGCCGCTACTTCTTCTTCAACCGCTTGATCGCCACTTCGCACGCCTTGTCGAGCAGGCTGTCGATCGACGGCGGCGATCCGGAGGGGACGACGATCTGGAAGTTCGTGCCGTCCCACGTGACGCTCGCACCGCGGGCGCCTTCGGCAAGGGCAGCACACATCGCGGCGATGACGTCGTCGGTGCTCCGCCCCGTCTCGTCCTTCACGAAGTCGACGACCGGGACGTCGCTCTCGCGGGCATTCGGGTCTTCGTAGCTGGGGGTCGCAGTGGATTTTGGAGTCTTGCTCTTGGCCATGGTCGCCAGTCCTCGGCCGCTGGCGTACTCCGCCCCGGCTATCGAGGCCACGCGGGCACGAGAAAGTCGCAATGCCGTAGGATGGCCCCTCCCCGGGAGGGAACGATGCTCTTCATCCTCGGTTTGCTCGCCTGCGCAGACAAGGGCCCCGACATCTACGAGCCCTGCGAATCCGCCGAGACGTGCGAGGTCCCGGAGGACCGCACCGCGGAGTGCGTGGACGGCGACAATGGGGCGGGCTTCTGCACCTGGGCCTGCACGACGAACGACGACTGCAATGCGCCGGACGACGAGTACCACTGGGCGTTCGAGTGCGCGCCGTTCGAGAGCACGAAGGGCTCGCACTGCTTTCCCTCGTGCGGTGGCGCCGAGGATCCCGACGAGCCCGAGTGCCCACCGGACTACACCTGCCGAAGCACGGGCGGCGGCAGCGACAACGAGAAGATCTGCTACCCGAGCTAGGTCTTCAGCCGCCAGCCGGTCTTGAAGATCCACCAGATGGCCGTGAGGCAGACGACGAGGAACCCGACAATCGCGCCCACACTCACGGCGACGTCGACGTCCGCGATGCCGTAGAAGCTCCAGCGAAAGCCGCTGATGAGGTACACGACCGGGTTGAACAGCGCGACCTTCTGCCAGACGCCCGGCAGCATGTCGATCGAGTAGAACGCGCCGCCGAGAAACGTGAGCGGCGTGACCACCATGAGCGGGATCAGCTGCAGCTTCTGGAAGTCGTTGGCCCAGAGCCCGATGATGAACCCGAAGAGACAGAACGTGATCGACGTGAGGAGCAAGAACGCGACCATCCACAGCGGATGCAGGATCTCGTAGGGAACGAACAGGCGCGCGGTGAGCAGGATGAGCGTGCCGAGCATCATCGATTTCGTCGCGGCGGCGCCGACGTAGCCGATGACGACCTCGAGGTAGGAAACCGGCGCCGAGAGGAGCTCGAAGATCGTTCCGATCCACTTCGGCATGTAGATCCCGAACGACGCGTTCGAGATGCTCTCGTTCAGGATCGAGAGCATCGCCAGCCCCGGCACGATGAAGGCACCGTACGAAACGCCGTCGATCTGCCCGACGCGCGAGCCGATGGCGCTGCCGAACACGATGAAGTAGAGCGACGTCGACAGCACGGGCGAGGCGATGCTCTGGGTGACCGTGCGGAAGGTCCGCGCCATCTCGAACCGGTAGATGGCCTGGATCGCGTGGACGTTCACACGGCCTCCTTTCCGTGCACGAGCCCGACGAAGATCTCCTCGAGCGAGCTCTCGCTCGTGCGCAGATCCTTGAATGCGATCCCTTCCTCTCCGACCCGGCGGAGCACTTCGGGGATGCCGGTCGCGTGGACGTCGAAGCTGTAGACCAGGGCGTGCCCGTCGTCGGCGAGCTCCAGCGCGAGATCGGAGAGTGCCGCTGGGACCTTCTCCAGCCGCCCGACGAGGTCGAGCGTGAGCTGCTTCTTGCCCAGCTTCTGCATCAGCTCGTGCTTCTCCTCGACGAGGATGAGCTCGCCCTTGCGCAACACGCCGATCCGGTCGGCCATCTCCTGCGCTTCCTCGAGGTAGTGCGTCGTGAGGATGATGGTCACGCCGTTCTCGCGAAGCTCGCGCACCATGTTCCACATGTCGCGGCGGAGCTCGACGTCGACGCCCGCGGTCGGCTCGTCCAGGAAGAGGAGCTGCGGCTCGTGCGAGAGCGCCTTCGCGATCAGCACGCGGCGCTTCATCCCGCCCGACAGCTGCATGATCTTGTTGTCCTTCTTGTCCCAGAGCGACAGCGCCTGGAGCACCTTCTCGATGTGCGCGGGATTCTTCGGCTTCCCGAAGAGCCCGCGGCTGAACGAGACCGTCGCCCAGACGGTCTCGAATGCGTCGGTCGAGAGCTCCTGGGGCACGAGCCCGATCATCGATCGCGCCTTCCGGTAGTCGCGCACGATGTCGTGCCCGTCCACGAGCACCCGCCCCCTGGTCGCGTTGACGATGCCGCAGACGATGCTGATGAGCGTCGTCTTGCCGGCGCCGTTCGGGCCGAGGAGCGCGAAGATCTCGCCCTTCCGGATCTCGAGGTCGACCGACTTCAGCGCCTCGAAACCCGAGGGGAAGGTCTTGCAGAGCTGCTGGATGGAGAGGATGGAAGCCACGGTGGCGGCGCCACTAACCGGTGAACGGCACGCCGCGGCGGGACGCCCATGGAGATTGACGTGCAATCATATGGTTGCGCGTCGCCGCGCCGCAGTTAATACGCAACCAGGAGGTTGCACATGGAAAACAGAATCGAGAAGAAGGTCACGCTCCGGGCGCCGGTCTCCACCGTGTGGCGATCGATCGCCGATGCGAAGGAGTTCGGCCGCTGGTTCGGGGTCCAGCTCGACGGCCCGTGGACCGTGGGAAAGACGATCAACGGATCGTGGGAGAGCATGGACGAAGAGATGATCCACAAGGCCGAGGAACGAGTCGGTCTACCCCGGGGGCAAGTCCGCATGCCGAAGGGACCGATGGTCTTCTGCACCGTCGAGCGGATCGAGCCGGAGCGCTACTTCAGCTTCCGTTGGATCCCGTTCGGCATCGACGCAGATGCGGATCCCGAGAACGAGCCGACGACGCTCGTCGAGTTCAAGCTCGAGAAGGCGCCCGAGGGTACGCTCCTGACCATCGTGGAATCCGGCTTCGACAAGGTCCCCGCACACCGACGCGAGCGCGCGTTCCGGATGAACGATGCCGGCTGGGCCGGCCAGGCGGAGAGCCTTCGCAAGTATGTCGAGCGCTGATCCCGCCGAGGTGTTCTTCGCGTTGGGAGACGAGACGCGGCTCTCGGTCGTCCGCCGGCTCGGCGGCGGCGTGCCGCTCTCGGCGACCACGCTGTCGAGCGGCTCGAAGGTCACGCGGCAGGCGATCGTGAAGCACTTGCAGGTGCTCGAGGGAGCGGGCCTCGTGTCGCACGAGAAGCGGGGCCGCGAGGTCCTCTACTCGCTCGAGGCGAGACGGCTCGACGAAGCGCGCGCGTTCATCGAGGCGGTATCGGCGGGTTGGGATCGCGCGATCGAACGGCTGCGCCAGCAGGTGGAGAAGCCGAAGAAGCGACGCTCCTGAGCCCTCCGGGGACCGGGCTACTCTGCGGTCGCCTACTCGAGGAACGTCATGGGTACATCCGACTTGAAGGTCCTGTTCGTCGCCGGCTTCGGCCCCATCACGAAGACGCCCGCCGAGAGCCGAGCGTTCTACAAGGACACGCTCGGGCTCCCGCTCGAGCCCATGCCCGGGGACGATCGCTACCTGCACGGCGCCGTCGAAGGCGTGAAGCACTTCGGCGTCTGGCCGCTCGACTCCGCCGCCGAGTCGTGCTTCGGGACGAGCGAGTGGCCGAAGGACGTCCCCGTGCCGAACGCCTGGATGGAGCTCGACGTCGAGGACGTAGGGTCGGCGTCCCAGGCACTCCGGGAACGCGGCTACCGGCTCCTCGTCGACAATCGCGTCGAGCCGTGGGGCCAGACCGTGACCCGGCTCCTGAGCCCCGAGGGCGTGCTCGTCGGTGTGACAATCACCCCCTGGATGCGCAACTAGCGCGCCAATCCGCTACGATCGGGCCCGAGGTGGCCGATGGAATACCTCGTGCTGTCCGGCGGCTCGTTCATCCACGACTGGTTCTACTGGGCGCAGGACAACTGGCTCGCGGCCGCCGGCATCATGCTCGGCCTGTTCGGCCTGCTCTGGGTCATCTTCAAGAAGTAGCTCGGCGTTTCTTCTTCTTCGTCGGCTTCGCCTTCGCTCGGGCGGCCTTCGTCTTCGTGGCCTTCGGCTTGCGCGCCGTCTTCTTGATGACGACGGTCGTCAACCGCGTGCCGGGCTTCGGCTTCTTGCTCCGTGTCCGCGGCTGCTCGTCGAGCGTCGGCATCTTGGCGCGGGGGGCGGCCACGGGTGCGTGGGCGTCCGGGGCCTTCGGCTTCGCCTTGGGGCGCGGCGAGGCGATGCGCCGCTTGCCGCCGAGCTCGTGCAGGATGAGCGAGTTGCCTTCGCTGTCCTTGAGGATCGACATCCGACAGACCGGGGAGTGCACCATCCGGGCCTCGAAGTAGATCCCTTTCCGGTCCAGTTGTGCAATCAATGCATCGAGGTCGGCGACCTCGAACGCGAGGCTCCCTCCCCCGCCCGGCTCGGCGCTCTGGGTCGCGAAGAGTGCGACGCATCCGCCGCCGGGCAGGTCGTACTCGGTCCAGATCCCGTTGGACGAGCGGCTGCCGACGGCGAGCCCGAGCGTGTTCTCGTAGAAGGCGCGGGCGCGTTTCATGTCCTTCACGGGCAGCATCGTGAAGGCGACCTTCTCGAACATCGGGCGTTCACGCATTGTGTTCACGCATTTCGGATCCTAATCAAGGAATCCGACAGACACCCAGTGGCTGGCTGTACGGTGGCACTGCGCATGGCTCCTTCTCTGCGCTCGATCCTGCTCGCGCTGACCATGGCGCTGCTCGGGACGGTCCCCTCGTCCGCCCTCGCGCGCGCGCCACGCATCGTGTCCACGACCGTCGACAACCCATCGTTCGGCGGCGTGGCCAACACGATGATGTACACGGTGACGGTCACCGTGGACGGGACGGGGGCCGACGCGGACCACGGCGCCAAGGTTGGGTTCACGGACCTCTACACATCCTGCACCGACCCCACGACGGTCTGGAAATGGGCGCCCTCACAGACGTTCGACACGACCGACACCCGGACGTGGACGCTCTACAACTTCCAGCCAGGGACGACCTACTACTACAAGGTGCGTGTCGGTGGGGCGCGCTCCCGGATTTCGGCGTGCGGCGTGCTCACGACGACGCTCGCGGCGACTCCGACCATTCCGCCCGATCTCGCCAATCTCGACATCGAGTTCTCCAAGCCCGGCGATCCGCCCGCCACCAAGTACGTGATCATGGAAACCGGCGATTGCGGGCGCCGCCCCAGCGGGGTCGACGCCACGGACTACCTCCTCGCGCTCGACGTCGAGCACGAGTCGATCGTCTGGTACCTCGATGTCCCAGCCACGAGCGGGATCTCCGGCGCGGAAACGAACGGCTGGCGCTACCAACCCGCAACGACGGCGACAGCGGGTCTCCTCCTCGTCATGGTCGACCACCGATACCTGTACGAGTGGAGCTTCGACGGCACGGAGCTGCAGCGGTACGACTTTGCACCCAACGGCGAATGCGACAACGGGACCGGACCGTGCGTGCACCACGACGTCTACCGGTCGGAGGTGACCGGCAGGACACACGTTCTGGCGAGCGCGCAGACGGCCATCGATTCCACGGGTACCGCCTGGGACGCGGCGTGTGCGGGAACCGGAAGCCTCTTCGTGGACGACGGGATCATCACGCTCGCGGAAGACGGGACGGTGTACAGCGACTATTCCCTGATGAACGACTACGGCTTCGATCCGATCGACTACGGCGGGCCCAACGCGGCCCCCCTCGCGGGAATGGGCAAAGCCTGCAACGCCCTGCAGTACCACGAGGATTTCGAGTTCGATGCCATCGACTGGACGCACGTGAACTCGATCGCGGCCTCGAGCTTCGGGACCGCCGAAGTTCTCGACGTCTCGCTCAAGGCGTGGGACGCCGTCCTCCGCTTCGATGCGTCGACCGGGACCCGCCTCTGGACGTTGGCTTCGAATTCGACCGATGGCGATTTCCTCTCCATCGACCTGGCGACCGGCATCGCCGGAGAGACGACGTTTGCAGACCAGCACGACGTCCACGAGGTGAGCGAGAACGAGTTGATGATGTTCGACAACCGCGGGGACTCGACCGGCGCGCGCGTGCTCCGGTTGGCGCTGGACTACCCGGGGGGCACGGCGACGATCGATCGGAACTGGGTGGTCGTCGACGAGGCCGGCACGCCTCTCTCCTGCCCGGTCGAAGGCTCGGGCCAGGAGGTGCCCGGCACGGACGGAGAGCACGTCCTCGCGAACTGCAACGACGAGAACACCATCGTGGAGCTGAGCGACGGCACCGGCGCCACCGGCTCCCCGCCGCCACTGGTGATCTCGCTGCCAGACGTGGACTGGTGCGCGGCGCGCGGCCCGCTCGATCGCCAGGACATCTGGGGCTGGCACCGCGCGTTCCCCGCAGTGAGCATCGGCGCGTTCTGATCTCCCCGCACGCCGATCAGGTGCGCGCGCGCTCGTAGTGCATGCCCACGACGCCGCTCGGGTAGGGCGTCGCGTGCTTCAGCACGAAGGGCGTGTGAACGCCCGCGGGAAACAGACGCTTCCCCTCACCGAGGAGCAATGGGTACACGAGCAGGTGGAGCTCGTCGACGAGATCGTGCCGCAGGAGCTCGTGCACGAGCTCATGGCTCCCGTCGGTCACGATGTCCTTGCCGGAGCCCGCTTTCAGCTTCCGCACCTCGCCGGCGACGTCGTCGCGGACGATGGTCGTGTTGCGCCAGATCGGTGTCTCGAGCGTCTTCGACACCACGTACTTCCTGGGTGCGTTCATCATGTCGCCGAAGAGGTCGCCTGCCGGGAGCTTCTCGAACGCATTCGCGTGGATCACGTACGTCTTGCGCCCGAGCAGGAACGTGTCGACGCGCTGCATCATCGCGCCGAACGCCGCACCGATGTCGTCGTGCCAGTACGGCCACGTCCAGCCGCCATGGCGGAATCCACCTTCGGTGTCCTCGTCCTTGCCCCCGGGCGCCTGCATCACACCATCGAGCGAGACGAATTCGGAAACGATGAGCTTCTTCATGAGGTCCTCCTTCGACGGGGCGACGAACGAACGAGCACCCGATCGACAGGTGCGTATGACATCTCGTCGACTTTGGTCAGCACCTCGGGTGCAATCGCGCGCGACGAACAGGGAAAGCCATCGGCGCACAGCGACGTCGCTTGCCGAATCGATGTCGAACCCTACCGGGGAGGCGAGGAGTCGCCATGGGCAAGCTCATCACGAAGCTGTTCGGCCGCCGGGATGCACCCGAGGAACAAGAGACCGAGCCCATGCGGTACCGGGAGCCCAGCCCTGAGCCGTTCGCCGCCGGTTGGGTGACGGACGACGGCAAGCTGCGGGGCGAGCCGCCTCCCGTCCGCACTCGGGAGCGCCGGCCGCGCGACTGATCGACATCGACGTTATTGCTCCGCGAAATCGCGGGGCCGGCAATGCACGTTCTCTTGTGGATCCTCCAGGTCGCTCTCGCGCTCCAAGCCCTCGCGGGCGGCGCGTACAAGATCTTCCAGTTCGACAAGCTCGAGAACGCGCCCCCCACCAAGGCGCTCCCGCGCGCGGCGTGGACGGCGATTGGCGTGCTCGAGATGGTGTGCGGCGTGCTGCTCGTCGCCCCTGCGGCGACGGGATGGATGCCGATGCTCACACCGCTCGGTGCTGCGCTGCTCGCGGTGGAGAGCTTTGCCCTGGCTGCGTTGTACAGCCGCCACTCCCTGAAGATCGCGGCGACCAACCCGCTCGTGTACGTCGTCGTGTCCGGTGTGCTCGCGGCCTTCGTTGCGTACGGGAGGTACGCGCTCGCTCCGGTGGCGTGACCTCTACTCGAGGTGCTTCACCTTGTCGGGGTTGCGCACGTTGTAGATCGACACGACCCTTCCGTTCGCAATCTCGAACGCGACCGTCTCCGTTCCTTCCGACGTGTGGAACACGAACCCGGGGAGCCCATTGAGCGTCGCTTCCTCGTGGGTCGCAGAGAATGCCGCTGCGCCGAACTTCGTGCGGATGCCTTCGTAGAAGCGCATGATCCGATCCTTGCCTTCGATCGGACGGAGCGCCGCGCGTCGCTTTCCGCCGCCGTCGGTGTAGAGGACGGCGTCGTCGGCCAGAAGCCGAGCGAGGGACCCGACGTCCCCCGTCGCCGTCGCGGCGATGAACGCCTGCGCGATCTGCCGGGCGTCCGTGCTGCTGATCGTGTGCCGCGACCGTTCCTGTTGGACGTGCTCACGCGCGCGCGACGCCAACTGTCGGCACGCCCCCTCCGTGGTTTCGAGCGTGGCGGCGACGCCTGCGTAGTCCATGTCGAACACGTCGTGCAGCAGGAAGGCGGCGCGCTCGAGCGGAGAGAGACGTTCCAGCGCCAGCAGGAGGGCGACCGAGAGATCGTCGGCCAGCGTCTGCCCGGGGGCCGCGACGATCGGCTCCGGCAGCCACGTGCCCACGTACTCCTCGCGCCGGTGCCGCGCGGACTTGAGCTCGTCGAGGCAGAGTCGCGACACGATGCGGGCGAGGTAGCCGCGCGGCTCCTCGATGCGCGCGCGATCGACCTCGCGCCAACGAAGGAACGCGTCCTGGACGACGTCCTCCGACTCCGCGACCGAGCCCAACATCCGGTAGGCAATCGCCTGCAGGAACTCGCGGTGCGCCTCGAAGTCGGCCAGCACGTCGTCGCGTTCGTCCGTCACGCGCTTTCCAGGGCGAGCCGCCACGTCGGGGCCAATGCCTCGCCGTCGACGATGACCCGCGTGCACGCCTTCCCGTGTCCGAGCGCATACTTGAGCGCGGGGTACATCTGCGCCGTCATGACCGCGTACGCGAGCGCGAGCACCGCGCGCGGTCCCCAGCGTCGCTCGATCTCCTCCCGGCATTCGTCCGCGGCGAGATCGCGAGCCAGCACCGCCCGGGCGAACCGCGCACCGAGCGCGACCTGCTCCGGCATCGCCGAGAAGTCCCCGCGCACGACGGCCGCGATCGCTGCCGCGGACACACCGGCTCGGAGCGCGAATCCGACGCCGAGCTGCGTGCACGGCCCGCAGTCTGCCTCGATCGAGGACGTGAGACCCGCCGCCATGTACACGTCCGCCGGGACGTCCTTCCGATACGTCCCGAGCCCGACGGCGCGTCCGAACTTCAGGAACGCCGCGAGATCGGTGTCGAGGATCTCGTGCATGTACGAGGCGTCGTACCCGTGCTCGCGCTCGAAGGCCCGGAGCTTCCGGTGGAGCAGCCATTTCACCATCACGCACCTCCCTGCCCTCACGACGAGGTAGGCGCGGAAGTTGTGACATCCATGGCGATTGACAGCGGGAGGGCGGCGGCGGAATTGTGTCTCAACCGCCTTTCCCCGAGACAATCATGAGCCTCTGGTTCGCCCTGGCAATCTCCTCGAGCGCGTGCACATCGCGCTCCCCCGATGAGAGCGCCGAAGGAGACACGGACACCGACTCCGACAGCGACACGGACACCGACAGCGACACGGATACCGACAGCGACACCGATTCGGACACGGACACGGACACCGATGCCGACACGGACAGCGACACCGACACCGACACCGACACCGATACCGATACCGATACCGGATTGATCACCGGGACCGCGTCCATCACGGTGACGGGGGAGGCGACCGTCGACCCGTGGGACGACTACGCGGGGACGGAGTCGATGACCTTCACGGCCCTCGACGGCCCACGAAAAGGATCGGGTGCCTTCTGCCGGATCGACTACGTGCTCGACGACGTCGGCCTGCGGAAGGATTGCATCGCCGACCCCACGCTCGATTGCACGGACGGCTGGGGTTTCGATCTCGAGATCTCCGGCGCCGAGGTCGACGCGAAGTACGCGGACTGCGATGCGATCCTTTGCGGTTCCTCCGTCACCGGTCTCGACGGCGAGGCAGCCACGTACGCGTTCGGATTGTTCCTCGACAAGGCCCTGGTCCTCGGCACGTGGAGCGCCAAGGGATGGACGTCCCTCTTGATGCACCCGGACTGGGACCCGAGCACGGGCGCGCTCTCGTACGAGTACGAGGGCGCGTACACGGTGCCGTACTGCAAATAGGCGAACCGCTCACCCGGTGAGCTGCGCGAACATCCCCGCACCATCGAGGTAGCGGTGCTCGCTCGCGATGGCGCCGCTCGGCGTGAGTCGCATGTGGCTCGACCCGCGAACGGTGATGCGGCGGCCGGTGGGTCCGAGCGGACCTTCCGGCGTCGGCATCTCGCCCGTGTGCGTCGCCTTCACGACCCATTCGAGCGCGAGCGCGTCCCCGCTGCCCACCACGTCGATGACCTTCCAGTCGATGTCGCTGAACGCTGCGAACATCCCGCCCTCCGCCTGGGCGATCGCGGCGCGACCGCGAAGCGGCTCCGGGAAGAGCACGTGGTCGAGAACGGCGTCGTCGGCGTAGCGACCGGCGATGCGATCGATGTTGCCCGAGTTCCAGGCGGCGGCGAGGGCGTCCGTGAAAGACTGCGTCGACATGATGGCTCCCTTTGTGTGCGGCGCGGCGAAGTTGCCGGCCGACACCGAGAGCATGCGTCCCGTCCGGGCGAGAACCCATAGGGTGAATTCCTCATTTTCAGCCGAGGAGCTGGTGGTCGGCGGCGTAGACCGCTGCGGCTGCACGCGTGGTCACGCCGATCGCGGGGAAGATCTTCTGGACTTTCCAGCACATTGGGATCCTAAGCTTAGAATTCCACGTGGACAAGTTGTCGCGGCCGCTTCTATAGTGTCACCTAAATACTAGTGACTCCAGCGTAACTGGACTGGCCACAGTTAGGCCGCAAATGTAATCACACTGGCTCACCTTCGGGTGGGCCTTTCTGCGTTCGCGAGTGGACCCGATAAGCTCATGGAGCGGCGTAACCGTCGCACAGGAAGGACAGAGAAAGCGCGGATCTGGGAAGTGACGGACAGAACGGTCAGGACCTGGATTGGGGAGGCGGTTGCCGCCGCTGCTGCTGACGGTGTGACGTTCTCTGTTCCGGTCACACCACATACGTTCCGCCATTCCTATGCGATGCACATGCTGTATGCCGGTATACCGCTGAAAGTTCTGCAAAGCCTGATGGGACATAAGTCCATCAGTTCAACGGAAGTCTACACGAAGGTTTTTGCGCTGGATGTGGCTGCCCGGCACCGGGTGCAGTTTGCGATGCCGGAGTCTGATGCGGTTGCGATGCTGAAACAATTATCCTGAGAATAAATGCCTTGGCCTTTATATGGAAATGTGGAACTGAGTGGATATGCTGTTTTTGTCTGTTAAACAGAGAAGCTGGCTGTTATCCACTGAGAAGCGAACGAAACAGTCGGGAAAATCTCCCATTATCGTAGAGATCCGCATTATTAATCTCAGGAGCCTGTGTAGCGTTTATAGGAAGTAGTGTTCTGTCATGATGCCTGCAAGCGGTAACGAAAACGATTTGAATATGCCTTCAGGAACAATAGAAATCTTCGTGCGGTGTTACGTTGAAGTGGAGCGGATTATGTCAGCAATGGACAGAACAACCTAATGAACACAGAACCATGATGTGGTCTGTCCTTTTACAGCCAGTAGTGCTCGCCGCAGTCGAGCGACAGGGCGAAGCCCTCGGCTGGTTGCCCTCGCCGCTGGGCTGGCGGCCGTCTATGGCCCTGCAAACGCGCCAGAAACGCCGTCGAAGCCGTGTGCGAGACACCGCGGCCGGCCGCCGGCGTTGTGGATACCTCGCGGAAAACTTGGCCCTCACTGACAGATGAGGGGCGGACGTTGACACTTGAGGGGCCGACTCACCCGGCGCGGCGTTGACAGATGAGGGGCAGGCTCGATTTCGGCCGGCGACGTGGAGCTGGCCAGCCTCGCAAATCGGCGAAAACGCCTGATTTTACGCGAGTTTCCCACAGATGATGTGGACAAGCCTGGGGATAAGTGCCCTGCGGTATTGACACTTGAGGGGCGCGACTACTGACAGATGAGGGGCGCGATCCTTGACACTTGAGGGGCAGAGTGCTGACAGATGAGGGGCGCACCTATTGACATTTGAGGGGCTGTCCACAGGCAGAAAATCCAGCATTTGCAAGGGTTTCCGCCCGTTTTTCGGCCACCGCTAACCTGTCTTTTAACCTGCTTTTAAACCAATATTTATAAACCTTGTTTTTAACCAGGGCTGCGCCCTGTGCGCGTGACCGCGCACGCCGAAGGGGGGTGCCCCCCCTTCTCGAACCCTCCCGGTCGAGTGAGCGAGGAAGCACCAGGGAACAGCACTTATATATTCTGCTTACACACGATGCCTGAAAAAACTTCCCTTGGGGTTATCCACTTATCCACGGGGATATTTTTATAATTATTTTTTTTATAGTTTTTAGATCTTCTTTTTTAGAGCGCCTTGTAGGCCTTTATCCATGCTGGTTCTAGAGAAGGTGTTGTGACAAATTGCCCTTTCAGTGTGACAAATCACCCTCAAATGACAGTCCTGTCTGTGACAAATTGCCCTTAACCCTGTGACAAATTGCCCTCAGAAGAAGCTGTTTTTTCACAAAGTTATCCCTGCTTATTGACTCTTTTTTATTTAGTGTGACAATCTAAAAACTTGTCACACTTCACATGGATCTGTCATGGCGGAAACAGCGGTTATCAATCACAAGAAACGTAAAAATAGCCCGCGAATCGTCCAGTCAAACGACCTCACTGAGGCGGCATATAGTCTCTCCCGGGATCAAAAACGTATGCTGTATCTGTTCGTTGACCAGATCAGAAAATCTGATGGCACCCTACAGGAACATGACGGTATCTGCGAGATCCATGTTGCTAAATATGCTGAAATATTCGGATTGACCTCTGCGGAAGCCAGTAAGGATATACGGCAGGCATTGAAGAGTTTCGCGGGGAAGGAAGTGGTTTTTTATCGCCCTGAAGAGGATGCCGGCGATGAAAAAGGCTATGAATCTTTTCCTTGGTTTATCAAACGTGCGCACAGTCCATCCAGAGGGCTTTACAGTGTACATATCAACCCATATCTCATTCCCTTCTTTATCGGGTTACAGAACCGGTTTACGCAGTTTCGGCTTAGTGAAACAAAAGAAATCACCAATCCGTATGCCATGCGTTTATACGAATCCCTGTGTCAGTATCGTAAGCCGGATGGCTCAGGCATCGTCTCTCTGAAAATCGACTGGATCATAGAGCGTTACCAGCTGCCTCAAAGTTACCAGCGTATGCCTGACTTCCGCCGCCGCTTCCTGCAGGTCTGTGTTAATGAGATCAACAGCAGAACTCCAATGCGCCTCTCATACATTGAGAAAAAGAAAGGCCGCCAGACGACTCATATCGTATTTTCCTTCCGCGATATCACTTCCATGACGACAGGATAGTCTGAGGGTTATCTGTCACAGATTTGAGGGTGGTTCGTCACATTTGTTCTGACCTACTGAGGGTAATTTGTCACAGTTTTGCTGTTTCCTTCAGCCTGCATGGATTTTCTCATACTTTTTGAACTGTAATTTTTAAGGAAGCCAAATTTGAGGGCAGTTTGTCACAGTTGATTTCCTTCTCTTTCCCTTCGTCATGTGACTTGATATCGGGGGTTAGTTCGTCATCATTGATGAGGGTTGATTATCACAGTTTATTACTCTGAATTGGCTATCCGCGTGTGTACCTCTACCTGGAGTTTTTCCCACGGTGGATATTTCTTCTTGCGCTGAGCGTAAGAGCTATCTGACAGAACAGTTCTTCTTTGCTTCCTCGCCAGTTCGCTCGCTATGCTCGGTTACACGGCTGCGGCGAGCGCTAGTGATAATAAGTGACTGAGGTATGTGCTCTTCTTATCTCCTTTTGTAGTGTTGCTCTTATTTTAAACAACTTTGCGGTTTTTTGATGACTTTGCGATTTTGTTGTTGCTTTGCAGTAAATTGCAAGATTTAATAAAAAAACGCAAAGCAATGATTAAAGGATGTTCAGAATGAAACTCATGGAAACACTTAACCAGTGCATAAACGCTGGTCATGAAATGACGAAGGCTATCGCCATTGCACAGTTTAATGATGACAGCCCGGAAGCGAGGAAAATAACCCGGCGCTGGAGAATAGGTGAAGCAGCGGATTTAGTTGGGGTTTCTTCTCAGGCTATCAGAGATGCCGAGAAAGCAGGGCGACTACCGCACCCGGATATGGAAATTCGAGGACGGGTTGAGCAACGTGTTGGTTATACAATTGAACAAATTAATCATATGCGTGATGTGTTTGGTACGCGATTGCGACGTGCTGAAGACGTATTTCCACCGGTGATCGGGGTTGCTGCCCATAAAGGAGGCGTTTACAAAACCTCAGTTTCTGTTCATCTTGCTCAGGATCTGGCTCTGAAGGGGCTACGTGTTTTGCTCGTGGAAGGTAACGACCCCCAGGGAACAGCCTCAATGTATCACGGATGGGTACCAGATCTTCATATTCATGCAGAAGACACTCTCCTGCCTTTCTATCTTGGGGAAAAGGACGATGTCACTTATGCAATAAAGCCCACTTGCTGGCCGGGGCTTGACATTATTCCTTCCTGTCTGGCTCTGCACCGTATTGAAACTGAGTTAATGGGCAAATTTGATGAAGGTAAACTGCCCACCGATCCACACCTGATGCTCCGACTGGCCATTGAAACTGTTGCTCATGACTATGATGTCATAGTTATTGACAGCGCGCCTAACCTGGGTATCGGCACGATTAATGTCGTATGTGCTGCTGATGTGCTGATTGTTCCCACGCCTGCTGAGTTGTTTGACTACACCTCCGCACTGCAGTTTTTCGATATGCTTCGTGATCTGCTCAAGAACGTTGATCTTAAAGGGTTCGAGCCTGATGTACGTATTTTGCTTACCAAATACAGCAATAGTAATGGCTCTCAGTCCCCGTGGATGGAGGAGCAAATTCGGGATGCCTGGGGAAGCATGGTTCTAAAAAATGTTGTACGTGAAACGGATGAAGTTGGTAAAGGTCAGATCCGGATGAGAACTGTTTTTGAACAGGCCATTGATCAACGCTCTTCAACTGGTGCCTGGAGAAATGCTCTTTCTATTTGGGAACCTGTCTGCAATGAAATTTTCGATCGTCTGATTAAACCACGCTGGGAGATTAGATAATGAAGCGTGCGCCTGTTATTCCAAAACATACGCTCAATACTCAACCGGTTGAAGATACTTCGTTATCGACACCAGCTGCCCCGATGGTGGATTCGTTAATTGCGCGCGTAGGAGTAATGGCTCGCGGTAATGCCATTACTTTGCCTGTATGTGGTCGGGATGTGAAGTTTACTCTTGAAGTGCTCCGGGGTGATAGTGTTGAGAAGACCTCTCGGGTATGGTCAGGTAATGAACGTGACCAGGAGCTGCTTACTGAGGACGCACTGGATGATCTCATCCCTTCTTTTCTACTGACTGGTCAACAGACACCGGCGTTCGGTCGAAGAGTATCTGGTGTCATAGAAATTGCCGATGGGAGTCGCCGTCGTAAAGCTGCTGCACTTACCGAAAGTGATTATCGTGTTCTGGTTGGCGAGCTGGATGATGAGCAGATGGCTGCATTATCCAGATTGGGTAACGATTATCGCCCAACAAGTGCTTATGAACGTGGTCAGCGTTATGCAAGCCGATTGCAGAATGAATTTGCTGGAAATATTTCTGCGCTGGCTGATGCGGAAAATATTTCACGTAAGATTATTACCCGCTGTATCAACACCGCCAAATTGCCTAAATCAGTTGTTGCTCTTTTTTCTCACCCCGGTGAACTATCTGCCCGGTCAGGTGATGCACTTCAAAAAGCCTTTACAGATAAAGAGGAATTACTTAAGCAGCAGGCATCTAACCTTCATGAGCAGAAAAAAGCTGGGGTGATATTTGAAGCTGAAGAAGTTATCACTCTTTTAACTTCTGTGCTTAAAACGTCATCTGCATCAAGAACTAGTTTAAGCTCACGACATCAGTTTGCTCCTGGAGCGACAGTATTGTATAAGGGCGATAAAATGGTGCTTAACCTGGACAGGTCTCGTGTTCCAACTGAGTGTATAGAGAAAATTGAGGCCATTCTTAAGGAACTTGAAAAGCCAGCACCCTGATGCGACCACGTTTTAGTCTACGTTTATCTGTCTTTACTTAATGTCCTTTGTTACAGGCCAGAAAGCATAACTGGCCTGAATATTCTCTCTCGGCCGCCGCCGCCTTTTCCTCAATCGCTCTTCGTTCGTCTGGAAGGCAGTACACCTTGATAGGTGGGCTGCCCTTCCTGGTTGGCTTGGTTTCATCAGCCATCCGCTTGCCCTCATCTGTTACGCCGGCGGTAGCCGGCCAGCCTCGCAGAGCAGGATTCCCGTTGAGCACCGCCAGGTGCGAATAAGGGACAGTGAAGAAGGAACACCCGCTCGCGGGTGGGCCTACTTCACCTATCCTGCCCGGCTGACGCCGTTGGATACACCAAGGAAAGTCTACACGAACCCTTTGGCAAAATCCTGTATATCGTGCGAAAAAGGATGGATATACCGAAAAAATCGCTATAATGACCCCGAAGCAGGGTTATGCAGCGGAAAAGATCCGTCGACCTGCAGCTCACGGTAACTGATGCCGTATTTGCAGTACCAGCGTACGGCCCACAGAATGATGTCACGCTGAAAATGCCGGCCTTTGAATGGGTTCATGTGCAGCTCCATCAGCAAAAGGGGATGATAAGTTTATCACCACCGACTATTTGCAACAGTGCCGTTGATCGTGCTATGATCGACTGATGTCATCAGCGGTGGAGTGCAATGTCGTGCAATACGAATGGCGAAAAGCCGAGCTCATCGGTCAGCTTCTCAACCTTGGGGTTACCCCCGGCGGTGTGCTGCTGGTCCACAGCTCCTTCCGTAGCGTCCGGCCCCTCGAAGATGGGCCACTTGGACTGATCGAGGCCCTGCGTGCTGCGCTGGGTCCGGGAGGGACGCTCGTCATGCCCTCGTGGTCAGGTCTGGACGACGAGCCGTTCGATCCTGCCACGTCGCCCGTTACACCGGACCTTGGAGTTGTCTCTGACACATTCTGGCGCCTGCCAAATGTAAAGCGCAGCGCCCATCCATTTGCCTTTGCGGCAGCGGGGCCACAGGCAGAGCAGATCATCTCTGATCCATTGCCCCTGCCACCTCACTCGCCTGCAAGCCCGGTCGCCCGTGTCCATGAACTCGATGGGCAGGTACTTCTCCTCGGCGTGGGACACGATGCCAACACGACGCTGCATCTTGCCGAGTTGATGGCAAAGGTTCCCTATGGGGTGCCGAGACACTGCACCATTCTTCAGGATGGCAAGTTGGTACGCGTCGATTATCTCGAGAATGACCACTGCTGTGAGCGCTTTGCCTTGGCGGACAGGTGGCTCAAGGAGAAGAGCCTTCAGAAGGAAGGTCCAGTCGGTCATGCCTTTGCTCGGTTGATCCGCTCCCGCGACATTGTGGCGACAGCCCTGGGTCAACTGGGCCGAGATCCGTTGATCTTCCTGCATCCGCCAGAGGCGGGATGCGAAGAATGCGATGCCGCTCGCCAGTGGCTGAGCTCATGAGCGGAGAACGAGATGACGTTGGAGGGGCAAGGTCGCGCTGATTGCTGGGGCAACACGTGGAGCGGATCGGGGATTGTCTTTCTTCAGCTCGCTGATGATATGCTGACGCTCAATGCCGTTTGGCCTCCGACTAACGAAAATCCCGCATTTGGACGGCTGATCCGATTGGCACGGCGGACGGCGAATGGCGGAGCAGACGCTCGTCCGGGGGCAATGAGATATGAAAAAGCCTGAACTCACCGCGACGTCCCGAAGGCGTGGCGCGGCTTCCCCGTGCCGGAGCAATCGCCCTGGGTGGGTTACACGACGCCCCTCTATGGCCCGTACTGACGGACACACCGAAGCCCCGGCGGCAACCCTCAGCGGATGCCCCGGGGCTTCACGTTTTCCCAGGTCAGAAGCGGTTTTCGGGAGTAGTGCCCCAACTGGGGTAACCTTTGAGTTCTCTCAGTTGGGGGCGTAGGGTCGCCGACATGACACAAGGGGTTGTGACCGGGGTGGACACGTACGCGGGTGCTTACGACCGTCAGTCGCGCGAGCGCGAGAATTCGAGCGCAGCAAGCCCAGCGACACAGCGTAGCGCCAACGAAGACAAGGCGGCCGACCTTCAGCGCGAAGTCGAGCGCGACGGGGGCCGGTTCAGGTTCGTCGGGCATTTCAGCGAAGCGCCGGGCACGTCGGCGTTCGGGACGGCGGAGCGCCCGGAGTTCGAACGCATCCTGAACGAATGCCGCGCCGGGCGGCTCAACATGATCATTGTCTATGACGTGTCGCGCTTCTCGCGCCTGAAGGTCATGGACGCGATTCCGATTGTCTCGGAATTGCTCGCCCTGGGCGTGACGATTGTTTCCACTCAGGAAGGCGTCTTCCGGCAGGGAAACGTCATGGACCTGATTCACCTGATTATGCGGCTCGACGCGTCGCACAAAGAATCTTCGCTGAAGTCGGCGAAGATTCTCGACACGAAGAACCTTCAGCGCGAATTGGGCGGGTACGTCGGCGGGAAGGCGCCTTACGGCTTCGAGCTTGTTTCGGAGACGAAGGAGATCACGCGCAACGGCCGAATGGTCAATGTCGTCATCAACAAGCTTGCGCACTCGACCACTCCCCTTACCGGACCCTTCGAGTTCGAGCCCGACGTAATCCGGTGGTGGTGGCGTGAGATCAAGACGCACAAACACCTTCCCTTCAAGCCGGGCAGTCAAGCCGCCATTCACCCGGGCAGCATCACGGGGCTTTGTAAGCGCATGGACGCTGACGCCGTGCCGACCCGGGGCGAGACGATTGGGAAGAAGACCGCTTCAAGCGCCTGGGACCCGGCAACCGTTATGCGAATCCTTCGGGACCCGCGTATTGCGGGCTTCGCCGCTGAGGTGATCTACAAGAAGAAGCCGGACGGCACGCCGACCACGAAGATTGAGGGTTACCGCATTCAGCGCGACCCGATCACGCTCCGGCCGGTCGAGCTTGATTGCGGACCGATCATCGAGCCCGCTGAGTGGTATGAGCTTCAGGCGTGGTTGGACGGCAGGGGGCGCGGCAAGGGGCTTTCCCGGGGGCAAGCCATTCTGTCCGCCATGGACAAGCTGTACTGCGAGTGTGGCGCCGTCATGACTTCGAAGCGCGGGGAAGAATCGATCAAGGACTCTTACCGCTGCCGTCGCCGGAAGGTGGTCGACCCGTCCGCACCTGGGCAGCACGAAGGCACGTGCAACGTCAGCATGGCGGCACTCGACAAGTTCGTTGCGGAACGCATCTTCAACAAGATCAGGCACGCCGAAGGCGACGAAGAGACGTTGGCGCTTCTGTGGGAAGCCGCCCGACGCTTCGGCAAGCTCACTGAGGCGCCTGAGAAGAGCGGCGAACGGGCGAACCTTGTTGCGGAGCGCGCCGACGCCCTGAACGCCCTTGAAGAGCTGTACGAAGACCGCGCGGCAGGCGCGTACGACGGACCCGTTGGCAGGAAGCACTTCCGGAAGCAACAGGCAGCGCTGACGCTCCGGCAGCAAGGGGCGGAAGAGCGGCTTGCCGAACTTGAAGCCGCCGAAGCCCCGAAGCTTCCCCTTGACCAATGGTTCCCCGAAGACGCCGACGCTGACCCGACCGGCCCTAAGTCGTGGTGGGGGCGCGCGTCAGTAGACGACAAGCGCGTGTTCGTCGGGCTCTTCGTAGACAAGATCGTTGTCACGAAGTCGACTACGGGCAGGGGGCAGGGAACGCCCATCGAGAAGCGCGCTTCGATCACGTGGGCGAAGCCGCCGACCGACGACGACGAAGACGACGCCCAGGACGGCACGGAAGACGTAGCGGCGTAGCGAGACACCCGGGAAGCCTGTTAGGCGCTGAGACGGGCGCACAGCGGGCTTCCTGGGGCAGCGGGAAGGGTCGGCCGGTCCCCCGGTCGGCCCATTTCTCTTGTCTCGGTTTAGTTAGTTAGCCTAAGTAACAGTGACTCCGTCACCACAGCACAGCGGGGCGAGCCGTTGACCTGGGGGAAGTGATGCTGTGACGGAATGACTCGAAACACACATTCCTAATGACTTCTCATTGGGTAATCCAGACTTCACGCCACTTCATCACAGCGTCACCCGGGCGCCCTTCGCTGTGACCCCGAATCAGGTTGCCGACAACCTTCATATAGGTAGAGGGGTTTACGCGCCACGCATCAAGCACCGCTAAGGAACGGCGTCGAGCGCTACCCACTCAGGCCGGTCACTCCCCTGATCTCTCCCAGGGTTGAGCGACCGGCGTTGCCTCCCTAGCTCAGTTCGGTTAGAGCGCCTGTTTCGTAATCAGGGGGTCGGCGGTTCGAATCCGTCGGGGGGCTCAATGAGCGGATACACAATCGCTTGGCTCGCATGGCTTGCCGCGTTCGGCGTCATTGAGGGTCGAGCGCTCTTCAATAAGAAGCCGGGCGACACGCTGAGCGAACACGTCTGGTCATGGTTCGCCACGCAAAGCGGCAGTACAGGCAAGCCTTCGGGTTGGGTGCGTGCTCGACGCTTTGCGCTACTGGCCTTCATGGGTTGGCTCACTGCCCACTTCATGACGGGCGGTCGCTTCTAGCGCTGCCGCGCCCAGCCTACTCACGTGAGTAGGTAGGGGGGTGTCGACGGATAGGGGGGTGTCCCCGGAAGGGGGGGGGGGGTGCCCTATGCGTACCCGGTGTCTCGACTGTAGGGACTGGGCTACTCATGGTGGGCGCTGTGCTCAGCACCACGCCACCTATCAGGCACAGCGCAGTGTGAAGAGCCATGCGAAGCGGCGTGCTGCTATCGCCCGTGGGAACAACGCTGCGGCGAAGATGCGTCGTGCTATCCGTAAGGCAGTGGGCGCGCACTGTGCTACCTGCCTGGGTTGGTACCACTAGAAAGCTTCTCGAGCGGATCGATCCTGCAGGAATTCCCGGGCATAACTGTTCCACTTGTATCGTCGGTCTGATAATCAGACTGGGACCACGGTCCCACTCGTATCGTCGGTCTGATTATTAGTCTGGGACCACGGTCCCACTCGTATCGTCGGTCTGAT